>Ga0265594_1000311_pt1 | contig 39966 bp, 38 predicted proteins | sample saktaG_11_FD_190147 | JGI IMG/M metagenome (GOLD analysis project Ga0265594, IMG submission 190147) | Saline water microbial communities from Sakinaw Lake, British Columbia, Canada - sak_2011_5_24_80m | ecosystem: Environmental > Aquatic > Non-marine Saline and Alkaline > Saline ... | reverse complement strand
CCAGAATTGTAGGTGGTTTAAACAAGGCGAGCCTTGAGGCGGCCTGTGCAGCTCTCTCGCTGATGGTTAAAGGTAGATTTGTCAAGATGGATAGCATGCGAGCGGCGGAGGCGGCTAAGGTTTTTGAGAATGTTTACAGAGATGTTAATATTGGCTTAGCCAACACTCTTGCCCGGTTCTGTGAATACAGCGGGCTCGATTATAAGCAGATCTCAGATGCTTCTAACACCCAGCCTTTCTGTAATCTTCACCGCGCAGGTATAGTTGGTGGAAAGTGCATACCAATTAACCCTTACTTTCTCATACAAGCAGCTGAGGAGATCGGCTTCGACGCTCATCTGGTGGAGTTAGCGAGAAAGATAAATGAAAATGTAGCTAAATATGTGGCTTCAACGGCTATGAAACATGCGAAGAAGTGTCGAAAAGGAGCAAAGCGTATAGCCGTTCTAATCTTGGGAGCGTCATTCAAGGCCAATGTGAAAGAGGATCATCTCTCTGCATCTTGGATTCTGAGTGAGAGGTTGAAGAAGAAGGGGGCACATGTTATGGTTTACGATCCTCTTTACACGAGAGAGGAGATGAAAGAGATGGGCTACAGTCCAGTGAACCTTGATGGAGCTTTGGAGAAGACTGATTGTGTAATTATCGCTGTGGGTCATAAGGTCTTCAGAGAGTTGAAGCCCATAATCCTTGAGAAGCTCTCGTTGCATAGAAGAGCAGCAATTTTGGACTGCAGTGGCTATAACCTGTTTACGCCGAAGGACTCAACTGAATATGTGACCTGTATGGCTTTGGGCACTGGAAGAACCTAGAGGTTAAATAACCCTTACCCAGCTTCCCCCTGCTCTGCACTGGACTCAACCTTTATGAGTTATAGGTATAATGACAAGTTTGTCGCCTTCCTTGACTTTTGTCTTAAGCCTCTCTAAGGAGCCGACTTCAACATTGTTTTTGAGGATCAATGCCTTTAGCTGAGGTTTCTCAGCCTTCAGGTCAGCTACATTTACTTCAAACTCGGAACCAAACTGATCGCTGAGGAGGCGGATAACCGTTAAAACGGTTGGTTCACTCTGCAGCTTCAGTCTAACAGTGGTCTTCTGTTTCCCTGCTAAGCTTCTCAGCTGCCCTAAAAGTTCTACTTCCACATCCAAGTATTGCACCCTCCAGATCGACGTCCACTGGATGGGGTAACTCGGGTTACAGTTCCTCAGTCTTGCATTTGAGATCTTTAAGTATACTGTCTGCATCTTTTGATGTTGTTTGGAAGGTGTAGAGATATCTTCCAGATCTAAGTTTAAGCTTTACCTTGTCTTTGAGCCTTTTAACTAGGCAGATATCCGCCTTTTCTGCAAGCTTCATGAACTCCTCGACTTCACTCAATGATTTGGGCAACTTTACACCTCTGTTTAATGGTGATTGGTGCTCCGGGCGGGACTTTCACCGAGGCCTACCTATGCCTCCAGATTCGAACCCGCGACCTCCGGCTCGATTGGCCTCCCTCGACAGGTGATGCCGACTGGATAAGGCCGGAATACTTGACCGGACTATACGACCGGAGCATCAACTGGCCTGATCTCGATATGGAAAAGGTTTAACTTTATTAAGCTTTGTTTTTGCGCTCCTAAGCAACCTTGAAAATATGTATAATACTGCTTTTCAGTTAGCTACAATCTCAACAACTTTCTAAAAGCAACTCTAACCTGAAACCATACCAATCATAACCAAGTTTAGCCGCCTTAATGAGTTGGTTTTCTAATACGTCACTTGAAGCAAAACCCAGAGCTCATCTGGAAATATATCAAGAAAAAATAGCAATTACCTTATTTCATATATTTCCGCATTGCAGCTTTTACATCCAATCCTTCATGAATAATACCGCAGAGAACTTGAACCATCTTTGTTGGGCTGTCTGCTTGAAATACGTTCCTGCCAGTTGAAACGCCGGCTCCTCCGGCTTGTATTGAAGCATACACCATTTCTAGGAAGCCCTCGATCTTTTTCTTTTTTGGTCCGCCAGCCATGACAACGGGGACTGGGCAGCCGCGAACAACTTCTTTGAACGATTCTACACTACCCGTATAATTAGTCTTAATTATATCCGCGCCTAGTTCTGCTCCGATACGTGCGGCATGTGCAACAACCTCTACATCATACTCGTTCTTTATGGCCTCTCCTCTCGGATACATCATAGCGAGGAGGGGCATCCCCCAGTCGTTACAGATCTTTGCAGTCTGGCCTAACTGTCTTAGCTGCTTGGACTCCGTTTTAGATCCAACGTTTATATGGATAGAGACAGCATCTGCTCCCAGCTTTATCGCTTCATATATATCGGCAATAAGGACTTTGTCGTTTGGATCTGGCCCTAGTTGGGTACTAGCTGACATATGCATAATCAAACCTATATCTGAACCATAGCCTCTGTAACCGGCTTGAATTATTCCTTTGTGCAACACCAATGCGTCTGCTCCACCCGCTGCAACAGCGTCAACGGCTTCCCTCATGTTATAAAGTCCTTTCATAGGACCTGCCGTTACCCCATGATCCATAGGAATAATAACAGTCCTCTTCGTTTCTCTGTTTATTATCCTGTCCATTCTAATTCTTTTGCCAATCTCTGTCATAAATTCATCACGTTTTCAATGTGTATTAACTAATAAAAAACTATAGCTGAATTGCACAGCCAGAGAAGCAAGCTAATTATGGCCAAGTAGGCTAACCTACCATGGTACTCATAAAAAGGGATGTTTAATATTCGTTAAATATGTTTTCTCCGCTCATCGGCTTGATATGAGTATGATGTTCAGTATTACTTGATATATTAGTCTAAGAAAGATTGGTGTTTAGGGTTCCTGAAAAAGGTAAGGGGGGGTATTTAGGCGGAGATCAGGGTAACCGTTCGAATTATCCCATCTACCTTCCTCATATTGGTGACTGCGCTGTCAACGTCTTTGAGCGCTGCAGTTTCCAGCCTCGCTACGAGGTCAAACTCTCCATAAACCGTTCTAGCCTCAGTGATACCGGGGATCTTCTCCAAAGCCTTCTTAATATCATGCTCTTTACCTATCTCCGTTACTACTAACAAGTAAATAACAACCGCCAATACATCTTCCTCCGCGATATTTAGCTTATGAGGGATACATCATTTTAAGCTTTACGAATTCATTAAAGAAAGACTTAAATCGAAAGCCCCATTTTCTTTGAGGAAGGGTTATTCTGTCCTCAGTTGGAAAATTGAGAAGAGGCATGAAGAAGACCTTTCTCCTGATTTTACCCCCCTCTCATTGGCAGTTGGGGAGCATTCAACGCGTTTTGAGTTACAGTTCTAAGATAGAGTGGGGGTGAGTTAAGGTGCCGAGATTTGAGACTGTGAAGAAGGCTTTGGTGATTGGAAGCGGCGGCATCGTAATAGGGCAGGCTGCTGAGTTTGACTACAGTGGCTCTCAATGCTTGAAGGCTCTACGGGAGGAGGGCATAAAGACCGTTCTTATAAATCCAAATGTGGCGACCATTCAGACAAGTCCTAGGATGGCTGACACGATCTACTTGGAGCCTATAACCCCTGACATAGTTGAGCAGGTAATTCAGAAGGAGAAACCTGACGGTGTCCTACTAGCCTTCGGCGGGCAGACTGCTCTGAACGTTGGTGTTGAGCTGGATAGGAGAGGAGTCTTTGAGAGGGAGGGCGTAAAGGTTCTTGGAACATCGATCAAGACTATTAGTGATACTGAGGATCGGGAGCTCTTCAAGAAGGCAATGATCGCGGCAAACGTGCCTATACCTGCTAGTAGGGCTGTTTACTCGGTTCAAGAGGCTTTGGACACAGCCGATGAGATAGGGTATCCGGTGATCATTAGAGTTGCATATGTGCTTGGTGGGGGAGGCGCAGGAATAGCCTACAATAAGGAGGAGCTCAGTAACCTCGCGGTCAAGGCTCTGGAATTAAGTATGGATCATCAAGCTCTGGTTGAGCAGTATTTGTGGCATTGGAAGGAGATAGAGTATGAGATCATACGTGACCGCGCGGATAACACGCTTATAGTTGCCTCGATGGAGAACTTTGACCCTATGGGCATACACACCGGTGACAGCATAGTTCTCGCTCCAACTCAAACTCTTACCAACCGTGAGAACTACATGCTTAGGCAGGCTTCCGTGAGGGTTATAAGGTCTTTGGGGATTGTGGGTGAATGTAACATCCAGTTCGGTCTTGACCCTAAGAGTGAGAATTATGTGGCCATTGAGGTCAACGCTCGTATGTCCCGGTCTAGTGCTCTGGCCTCTAAGGCCACAGGCTACCCTCTGGCTTATATAGCTGCCAAGCTTGCTTTGGGCTACACGCTTCCAGAGTTGAAAAATAAGGTCACAGGGGTCACCACAGCCTGCTTTGAGCCTGCGCTTGACTACATCATCGTTAAAGTTCCGCGATGGGATTTCACCAAGTTCCCAGGTCAAGTTAACCGCCTCCTCAGCCCCCAGATGAAGTCTGTGGGGGAAGTCATGTCAATAGGGAGAACCTTTGAAGAGGCTTTGCAGAAGGCTGTGAGGGGGCTTGATATAGGGAAGCTTGGGTTGGTCTGCAATCCAGATGAGAGTGAGCCTGAGTCCTTGGCGTCGCTTAAGAAGCAGCTTAGTGAGCCCACTGATGAGAGAATCTTCAAGGTTGTTAAGGCTCTTAAGCGCGGTGTAAGTCTGGGTGAGATAAGCCAGCTTAGTGGCATTGACCCTTGGTTCCTCTACAAGATGAGAAATATTGTGGAGATGGAGAAGGTTCTAGCAGGCCTCTCACCTGACGATGAGAATGTAGCGGGGGCTCTGGAGAAGGCTAAGAGGTGGGGTTTCTCTGATAAGCAGATCGCTAAGCTTATGGATGTGGATGAGGATGAGGTCAGGGTGCTTAGGAAGTCGCATGGGATAATTCCTGCCTTCAAGATTATTGACACCATGGCTGGTGAGTGGGATTCACGGACCAATTACTGTTACCTGAGCTATGGCGACAGAGAGAATGATGTGAAGTTTAACAGTGGGAAGAAGAAGGTTCTTCTCCTTGGCGCTGGCTGCATAAGGATAGGGAGCAGCGTTGAGTTTGACTACTGTACTATGAATACGGCTTGGTCGCTGAAGGAGGAGGGCATCGATGAGATCATTGTGTTGAACAATAACCCTGAGACGGTTTCCACCGACTATGATATGTCGGATAAACTTTACTTTGAGGAGATATCTCTTGAACGGGTTCTGGATATAGTTGAGGCTGAGAAGCCTCTGGGCGTCGTTGTCAGTGTTGGCGGTCAGGTGCCAAACAATTTGGCTTTGCCCTTGGAGAAGCGGGGTGTGAAGCTTATAGGAACTAGTGGCGCTAACATAGACCGGGCTGAGGATCGATCTAAGTTCAGTGCCATGCTTGACAGTCTCAATATACCTCAACCGCAATGGCGAAGTGTTCTGTCTCTCAGCTCTGCAGAGCAGTTTGCAAAGGGTGTTGGTTACCCAGTTCTGGTGAGGCCGTCTTATGTCCTCTCAGGTGCCGCTATGAAGGTTGCTAATAGCCGAGGGGAGCTTTCAACATACATTAAGAAGGCTACGGAGATCTCCCCTGAACATCCGGTTGTGATAAGCAAGTTCTTTGAGGGGGCGAAGGAGGTGGAGGTGGATGCGGTTAGCGACGGTGAGGATGTGCTCATGGGGGAGATAATTGAGCACATAGAGCTGGCTGGAACACACAGTGGCGACGCTACGACGATAATGCCGCCTCAAACTCTCACAGCCTCAGAGATAAAGAAGATAAAGAGTTACACTCGTCAGATAGCCCGTGAGATAGGTCTCCGCGGTCCCTTCAACATTCAGTTTCTAGTTAAGGCTGGGGCAGTTTACATAATTGAGTTGAACCTGAGAGCAAGTAGAAGTATGCCCTACACGAGTAAGAGCACAGGGATACCGCTCATTTACTTGGGAGCTAAGGTGATGTTGGGGAAGAGTCTCAAGGAGTTGAAGGTCAAGGAGAATGTTCGAGGCATCAAACATTTCAGCATCAAGACTCCGACCTTCTCCTTCATCCGGCTTAAGGGTGCAGATCCAATTCTTGGCGTAGAGATGAACTCAACAGGGGAAGTTGCCTGCCTTGACAGTTCACCTGCTGGAGCGATGCTTAAAGCATTCATGGCCGCTGGGTTGAATGCTCCCGCCTTGAAGAAGTTCGTTCTATTGACGGTGCGTAAGGAAGACAGGAAGATCGCAGGCGATATAGCTAAGACCTTGGAAGCTGCAGGCTACCCGATTCTCGCCACAGGCGGTACGTCTGAAGCCGTTAAGACGTATGGCGTTGAAGCTATGGAGTTGGGTAAGGTCAGTGAAGGCATTAAGAGCATACCTCACATGATCTCCACTGGAGACATCGGCATGGTTATTAACGTTCCATCAGCGGTGAGAGGTGACAGCATCGATGACAGCTACATCATAAGGCGGGCGGCCGTTGAGTTTTCAGTCCCTGTTCTGACGAGGATAGAGACTGCTCACGCCTTCGTAAAGGCTTTGAAAGAGAGGAAGAGCGGTGTCTTCAACGTAAAGCCTCTGCACAGCTACCACGAAAACTCTGAGTGGTCAAAATATATCTAGCTGGTTCCAACAGCCAGCAAGACCTAGGAAGGCTTCCAACTTCCGTAAAAGGATAAACCCCGTGGACAGTGCGTGGTCAATATAGTCAAGGGAGTGGGTGTATTTGTAGGGTTCATAATTTGGAAAAGGGTGGCCGATCTTAAGTTTTCAACCCTGTTTTCTAACGAAATCCTTAAATTGGCTATCTGATCTCGATCCCATTACCTATATGTAAACATGGTGGTGTATAGTGAAAAATGTCAACTAGATCTGCGCAAGCTATCCCTATGGTAACTGAGTCAGGTCAAACTCTTCTCGTCGTGAAGGAGGGTACGACTCAGACCCGTGGGAAAGAGGCGCAACGAAACAATATAGCTGCAGCTAAGGTTGTTGCCGAGATCCTTAAATCATGTCTTGGGCCTCGTGGTATGGATAAAATGTTGGTCTCTGGTTTTGGAGATGCAACCATCACAAATGATGGTGCAACGATCTTGAAGGAGATGGAGATTCAGCATCCAGCGGCGAAGATGATGGTTGAGGTGGCTAAGACAACTGATCAGGAGGTTGGGGATGGAACTACTAGTGTAGTTGTTCTCACTGGGGCGCTTTTAGCTGGGGCTGAAGGCCTGATAAATAAGAATGTTCATCCCACTGTTATAGTGGATGGTTATAGTAAAGCTGCTGAGAAGGCCGTTGAGCTTTGTGGAAAGCTTGCCTTGAAGGTGTCTCCAACTGATAAGGCGATGTTGAAGAAGGTTGCTGATACATCAATGGCTAGTAAACTTGTCTCAGAGGATAGGGAATACTTCGCTGACCTTGCTGTGGATGCGGTACTGCAGGTTACTGAGAAACGTGACGGCAAATATGTTGTAGACATAGATAACATAAAGGTTGAGAAGAAGGCAGGGGCATCGTTGGTGGACAGTTCCCTCATCAGGGGTATTGCCATAGATAAGGAGGTTGTTCACTCTGGCATGCCTAAACGTGTGGAGAATGCTAAGATTGTCCTGATAAATGCTGCTTTAGAGGTTGAGAAGCCTGAGTTTGACGCCAAGCTGAACATAGAGACCCCAGACCAAGTTAAACGCTTCTTAGATGAAGAGAACAAGATGCTTCAAGAGATGGTGGACAAGATAGTGAAAAGTGGTGCTAACGTTGTAATGGCACAGAAAGGGATCGACGACATGGCTCAGTATTTCCTCGCTAAGAAGAACATCTACACAGTAAGGCGAATTAAAGAGTCAGACATGATAAAGCTGGGTAAGGCTACTGGCGGAAGAATTGTGACAAGCCTCGACAGTTTAACATCAGCTGACTTGGGTCACGCCAATTTGGTTGAGGAGAGAAAGTTCGGGGAGGACAAATGGACATTCATCGAAGGTTGCAAGAATCCCAAGTCACTCACCGTCCTTATAAGAGGCGGAGCAGAGCGTGTGGTTGATGAAGCTGAGAGATCTTTCCACGATGCCCTATCCGTTGTTAGCACTGTAGTTAAGAACCCCGCAGTTGTAGCTGGGGGAGGTGCACCTGAAGCTGAAGTAGCTTCAAAGCTTCGCAGCTGGGCTCAAACCCTATCAGGTAGAGAGCAACTGGCTGCCAAAGAGTTCGCAGACGCCTTAGAGACCATACCTTTGACGCTGGCTGAGAATGCAGGTTTAGACCCGCTGGATATACAGGCCGCACTGAGCGCGAAGCATAAGAGCGGCGGAAAATGGTTCGGTGTCGACGTCTTTGGAGGCAAGGTAGCGGATATGGCTAAACTTAACGTATACGATCCCTTAGCGGTGAAGGAGCAGATAATTAAATCTGCAAGTGAGGCAACATGCATGATTCTACGCATTGATGACGTCATCGCGTCCTCAAAGTCTGGAGCAGGTGGACCCCCAGCAGGTGGGCCTCCTGGAGGGGAATACTGAAGGGGGTATGAAAAAAATGTCAGCACAGACAGGTGGAACTATACCGGTCATAATTATGAAGGAAGGTACAGGCCGAACTAAAGGACGTGAAGCTCAAAGGAACAACATAACTGCTGCAATGACCATGGGTGAGGTTCTTAAAAGCACCTTGGGTCCCCGAGGTATGGATAAGATGCTTGTTGACAGCCTCGGAGATGTAACCATCACTAATGACGGTGCAACGATTCTGAAGGATATTGATGTGCAGCATCCAGCGGCGAAGATGATGGTTGAGGCAGCTAAGACTCAGGACACTATTGTGGGGGATGGGACCACAACGGTTGTGGTTCTTGCCAGTGAGTTGTTGAAGAAGTCTGAGGAGCTTCTCGGTCAGGATATTCATCCAATAGTTTTGGTCGGCGGCTACAAGAAAGCCGCCAACATGGCGTTGAAGGTTCTTGACCAGGTGGCCTGGGATGTAGACCTGAAGGATAAGAAAACCCTAGCCAACGTGGCAACGACAGCTATAGGATCCAAATCTATCGCTACCGCTCGAAAGATCCTAGTGGACATAGCTATTGATGCAATCAGTTCAATAGCTGAGAAGCGGGGAGACCAATGGGTTGCAGATGTAGACCAAGTGCAAGTTATCAAGAAGTCGGGTGGAAGCATCGGCGAGTCGCAGCTGATCCGCGGAATCATAGTTGACAAGGAGGTCGTCCACCCAGGTATGCCGAAGCGCATTGAGAACGCGAAGATAGCGCTCGTAGACTCAGCCCTAGAGATTGAGAAGACCGAGATCAGTGCGGAGATAAGGATAAAGGATCCAAGTCAGATGAAAGCCTTCTTAGATGAGGAGGCGCGGATGCTTCAGGATATGGTGGGCAAGGTTAAGGCTGCTGGTGCAAGTGTGCTCTTCTGTCAGAAGGGCATCGACGATGTTGCTCAACACTTCCTAGCCAAAGCCGGCATCCTAGTGGCGAGGAGAGCCAAAAAGTCGGACATGGAGAAGCTTGCAAGAGCCACAGGGGCACGGGTTGTCTCTGACCTAGCCAGCTTGAAGGGAAGCGACTTGGGCAGGGCAGGAGTTGTTGAAGAGCGGAAGATAGGCGACGACAAACTGATCGTTGTAGAGAAATGTAAGAACCCCAAGTCCGTATGCATTCTTATCCGCGGAGGTCTCGAAAGGTTTGTTGATGAGGCAGAGCGTGCTCTACATGACGCTCTCTCAGTTGTTGCAGACGTATATGAGAAGAGCCGCATGGTTGCAGGCGGAGGATCCTTTGAAGCAGAGGCTGCTAAGAGAATCAAAGCCTACGCCAGCAAGGTCGGAGGTAGAGAACAGCTGGCTGTTGAAGCCTTCGCAGACGCCTTGGAAATCATCCCAAAAACACTGGCCACCAACGCAGGGATAGATCCAATAGACATAATGGTGAATCTGCGCGCCTCTCACGAACGCGCCTCAGGGCTATGGTTCGGCGTCGATGTCCACGCCGGAAAAGCCGCAGACATGAAGAAGCTGGCTGTCTTGGAGCCCATACGCGTAAAAGAGCAAGCCATCAAGTCAGCCGTTGAGGCAACTTCAATGATCCTGCGCATCGACGATGTCATCGCCGCAGCTAAGAGTGCAGCCCCACCGATGCCCCCAGGCGGAGGCGGCATGGAAGGCATGGGCGGCATGCCACCAGGCATGGGCGGTATGGGCGGAATGCCACCCATGTAAAAAGCCACACCAACCCCCTTTTTTTTATTCCTCAACCCTTTTTCTCCTACAAGTAAGAACTTTTAAGACCGGTTACCCTACTCATTAATCGAAGCCGGGTGAAGACTAAGCCGGGGTTCCCTAAGCCTCTTCCAGAGAGGGCGGGACCGAAGGCCGAGTGGACTAACCGGATCAAGGGTCTAGAGGCGCGGGCCTTGAAAGCCCGTGAGCCATCTGGCTCGCAAGGGTTCAAATCCCTTCCCCGGCGCCACATACTTCCCACCCCGTTGCGTTCTTCTCGTCTTCCTCAGATTCTACGTGTTCGAGATGAGATGTTGCATGCCGATCCAGCGTACAGTCCTAGAACGATTCATTCGTATGTGAAGAATCTGTGTTATCTCGATAAGCACGTTGACCTGAATAATGCATCAGCAGTATGCAGTTTCATTCGTACTAAAGAAGTAGGAGATCTGAGGAAGATGTCGTTGATGAATGCGTATGGGGTGTACTGTAAGGTCTTTGAGATTAAGAAGCCTGTGCAGAAGCTTCGTGGTGGGTTGAAGAAGATCTATAGGAAGGTGCCAGAAGTGCCGTCTGAAGAGATTATTCAGAAGATTATTGATCAAGCGAACATCTTCTATAGTGTACTGTTTGAGTTTCTCCGGGATACTGGCTGTCGAACGATCGAAGTAGTTGAGTTGAAGGTTGAGGATCTGCGTGAGAATGTGTTAACTGTGCATACAGCGAAAGCTGGAGGATTGGCGACTAGGCAGTTGAAGATCTCTGACAGTCTGTTGGAGAAGTTGAAGCGACATGTAATCAAGTGCAGGAAGACGGGCTATCTGTTCGAGCGTAATGGGCGTTGTCTAAAAGAGAATCGCATGCGTAAGGCGATCATTAAGTATCGGAGACGTGTCGTGGAGAAGTACGGCATACGTGAAGCAGAGAATGTTCATCTACATACATTTCGACATTACTATGCGAGTCGAGTATATCAAGAGACTAAGGATCTCGTACTTGTCAAGTCGTTGCTTGGGCATTCGAACATCAAGAGTACTGAGATCTATACGCATGTTGTCTCGTTTGATAGCAGTCGCTGTGAAGCTAAAGCTGTACGAGTTGATGCAGTCGATGAAATCTGCACGATGATCTCGAAAGGTTGGAAGGTTGAAGCAAGTACAAAGGAACACTTGTTTATGAAGCATTATCTGTTGTAGACAAGCTTTTCATGTAACCTAGAGTGCTCTATTATATAGTAAATCATTCAAATACTACTATATGGTAAGTTTTAGCTCTAAATCGCTTAAGAAGTTTATCGGCGATTTTGAAGATGTTCATTTAGATACTTGGAACAGCAATGATATCGAGGTCCCTTTTCAGATTAAACCAAGTGAATTTTTAAAATTCGCTGAAACTGATTTAAATAACAAATATGCTCACCGCCTAGTAAATTCTCTATCCAATATTAAGCGAGCGATTGACTGTCAATTAGATTCCTTATTATATGGATTTGGGCTGTTTGAAAAATCAAATGAAGAGCGTTGGAATTTTCCAAGAAAGATCGAAACATTAAAGAAATTAGGCATTATCTCTCCAAGGATTTTGAAGAAAATAAATCAAAAGCGAAATCTTTTGGAACATCAATACATCAAGCCCAAAAAAAGCGAAGTAGACGATGCTTTAGATGTTGCAACATTATTCATAGCTTACACTGAAAAATTTTTGATTAAAGCTCTGATCGAATGCGAGCCTGTTGATGATAAAACAGGTGACAGTTTTAAAATAATCTTTGATTATAAAAATGGTAAACTTGATTTCGGGGTAACGATGTATGATAAACAAGAAAGATATAAGGGAATTAAAAAAGCCAAATCAGTTACTTCTGATTCAAAAGAATATATGGAATATCTTAAATGGTTTATTAACTTGTATAAATTGCGAAGATAGTCTTCTTAATGGGAAAATGATTTTTTTCTTTTGCCTTTTTCTTATTTAAAAATTCTTTATTATAATAAGCTTTAGGCCAAAGATTTTAACCACTGCACAGTGTGTGCTTATGGTGTAAGAAATCTAGTCAAATAATATACAATTAAAGAACCTATAATTACGATTATAAGTGTATAGATGTATGTTTTTGCATCATACAGTCTTCTTCTGAAGATATTCCATTCTAACTTCCTAGCATATTCATAGCCTTTAGGGCTCATCCTGATATACAAATCATGGATGAACAGTTCTCCTTTTTCATATTTTTCACGTTGATCAGAATGTGCTGTTTCAATATACCCCTTAGAAAGCATAGACCTTAATGCTCTATCTAATTTGTTTCTAATTTCTTTGCCTTCTTCATTATCCAATAGTAATGCTCGTTTGTCCTTTGCGAGACCAGCTACATTAGCATAAACAACACCCGGCATTCCCCACGTTGCAGCTCCGGTATATTGTTCTTCCTCGTAGTCTTTCAATAGTTCATGCAGCATCTTTTTTGAAATTTCTTTTAATGAAAGGTTCTCCATAATGCTCAATCTGCTCTCGATACAGTCAACATGCAGTTGCCCAGTTCTTTGTATACAGATAGTTTAACTATTTTCCCATCTACTTGTATGCTTGATTCTTCTTTTTCTAACTCTAATTGGTCAGCATACCACTCAGGAAATGATGGTTTCTTATCTCCCCATTCAGGAACCGTAGTATCAATGAAAAATATAGTAAAACCTAGCTGCTCAACGACTGTTTGGGGATCGTCTGATGGTATAAATACTACAAGTGTTGCCTTTTCTATATTCTCTTCGTCTCCTATCAATTCAAGTGCGCCTAGATCGTTAGAGAACTCCCACATCCAGCGAGGTGTGCCATCTTTCAAAGGCGAATATACTTCATTCTTAAGGTAGAGATCCATTTTTGCAAGCCCTTGTTGCATAGTCTCATAGATGAGATCTTTAGACATGTCTAAACCAGTAGGTGTTGGTTTCGGCTCAATGGTCTGTGTCGGTGTTTGTGTAGTAGATGAAGTTGTTGTTTGAGTTGGTTGTGTAACTTCTAGACGCGGCGGGTAATCAGACGACATTGTATACACATTGCGGTCGTTGAACTTCAACTCTACAAAGTATCCTCTCATTGAATCTTCACTTGCATCGTCAGGGCTGAAAGAAACGCAACAGTCTTTCTGTTGATCTTTATCTAAATCTAAAGGCACGTTCTTTGTCTTGCACACCGTATCTGATGCCATTGCAATGTCTTTCTTCACACATATCGTCAGATCGCCATTTATAGGCCCTCCAGAAGCCTTAACGATAGCATGTGCTTCCATATCATCACCCACATCAGCGGTTGTCGCATGTGAACCGTCAATAGTCCAGAATGTATCAGAAATAACGATCTTACCGGTTGAAGTAGTGGGAGTAGCTGTAAAAGTAACATTACCATATCTTTGCTGCATCTGATACATGGTGTTTAGATATAATCCGTATGTTACAGCAACAGTTCCTAAAATAGCTATTATAGCTACGAGCACTATGAGCTTATTGCCACTAATTTTCTTGCCGAAAATCAATATCTTACTCAGAGGGCAGAATCTAGACAAATCCTATTACCAAATAAATATCCTTTGCATCGAATAAAAACCGTGTGGGGCGAGACCGATTTTCTAATTCCAAATTCTAAGCAAGATTAGAATTTAGAAAATTCTAATTTTTTCTTTAAATTAGACTTAATTTAGAATTAGACTTTTTTGGGTCAATGTTACTCTTCATTGCCAGTTGTCATTGCGAATATTTAATGAATATTTCTTTCTATGATAACTATAATATCTATGATATCCTGAATGTTTTTCTTATCAAGTTCACTGCGATTTCTTACTATATGATACCATGAATGTGCCTTGTTATTTGCATCATCCTTAAACGGTTCAGAAAGTGATATTAAACGCTCCAATGTCTTCTTGTCTGGTCCAAAGTCACTAGCCTTCTTACGAAGGTTTGATAATATTTCAGAGAAATCTTTTGTTCTTCCTTTAGCTGTATCAAAATAAAGTTCAATATTCTCTTTCTTATCCTGGGGAAATTTTTTCCTAATAATATCTGTCAAGAGATTTTCGATTATTTTCCTACACAAAATAAAAGCCGAAGTATAGCATTGATGTGTATAAGCTCTATTCACTTCGTCAACATGCGCTTTACGAAAGCGGTCATCAGTCTCGTATTTGATGAACGGAATAATTTTCTCTTTTTCTCGATGCTTCAGCATTTTCTGCCCTAATTCGCTTGGTTTTGTTAAAGGTATTGAGTGTAGTTTGCGGATAGTTGTTAAATGTTCATCTAATTTTTTCAATTTCTTTTCAGTAACTTTGTATCTAGGTTTGTAAACGTCAATGCCTTTTTTATATGCAAGAAGTAGGAGCGCTAAGTTCCTATCTGCTATTTTTTCCTGTATTGTTTCTGCTTTAATCTTGTTCCGAAGTTGACGAGGGCCAATTCCGTATTCTTTGCAAACTTTTTTCCTTAATTCTACCGAGAGCGTCATTTACTGATTTCCTTTTTCACTTTTTGCCTCTTTTTCTTAGATTTTAAGGCTTGAGCTACAGCTGGTTGAGTTATACCTAGAATGTTTGCAATTTCGTATTCCGTCATACCAAAGACTCGTAAGAAGCGTGCCTTTTGTTCAGTGTTTTGGTTCTCTTTAATTTGGGTGACTGCCACAGCTTTTGCAAGTTTTTCTACAGCTTCTATTAAAGATTTAAACTGTGATCCAACAAATGTTACAGCAACTGCGTTCTCTTTTCCTTTTATACTCATTTCGGCTCTTTCCCTTTCTTTCCAGATTTTCTCCACTTTCCTGCTAATATTTCTGCAACTTTATTATGTGAGCAGTGAAGTATAATGCCTATTTCTCTTGTACTTAGACCAGCAGCACTAAGAAGCCTAGCATTTCTTTCAATTTCATCTTCATTTATGTCCTTGACAGCTGCTATTGCGCTTATCTTTAAGTAATCTTGCAAGAGTTTCTTTAACTCCTCAAACTGGGCATCAGTAAAAGTTAAAATGTCAATTTGTTTTGAGTCTGACATAATGTAGTATTTATTAATAAGACGCATTTAAAATCTATCAATATCTAAAAAAAGCTTCAAAAGTAGCAACCCTATACCCGTTTTAACTTGCTCATTCTTTAGATATTAGACGCGCACACCCCGATCTCACGCTTGCATCCTCACACCACTTCCTTACCATCGGTGTATGCAAGCCCATCTGCCTCGCTGCAGCACTGTAAGATGCGTCGTCTTTGACGAGTTGCACTGCTTTCTGTTTCTCTGCTTCACTATGACGTATATGCTTACGCTTAGCTTTGTCCTCTTTCCTCTTATTCTGCTTCTCTACTACCTGATTCTTCACTTCATCGTTCATCATAGATCATCATTAGATAATCATCACATTCGATATGATCTGTGCGTTAACTGTTGAATGCAATTCTTGTGTAAGAAAGCATAGTTTGTTGCCTGAAGCTGTTCATGTGATGGCATTCTTTAGTGAGATTTCAACACGTGGTGTATCGTTCATTTTATCTGTATAAGATATGCATAGTTAATGTAGGGAACATAGTCCAAGTGCGAAGTCATGGACCTATTTTCTATTGTTGGAGGTCAGTTAATTCTTTTCGGCGTAATATTAGTTATAATAGGCTCTGTCCTAGTAATATTGGGGCTAATCTCAGCAACCAGGCAAGAAATACTGTATCAGAATAAGAGGATCTCTCTAGACCCTAATAAAATAGTTTCAATAAATCCTGATGGCACTCCTAATCATCTACTTTACCTTAATTTAATGTTGCCTCTAATCTATGACTCACATATTAGTGGCACTATAATTCCTCATGAGGGCAGCTTAAAATTTAGGATTCTCGGTTATTTTGGTTTCCCAGCTTTTTTAGGTCATGGAACATGGGGTTCAAATATTTGGTTTCCAAAAGATCCTGATAGAGAATTTGAAGAAGTAACTCAAAAATACAATATTCCTAATATAGATTTATTAAAACGTGATTACGTATGTGAATTTCGTGTAATGGACAATGATAATCCTCAACCATTTAAAGCCTATTTTACATTAACTGCTGAAATTAAAACCGCTAGGTTCAGTTGGTCAGAAGACGCCAAAGACTTCGGGCGTTTAGTTTTTGCTGCAGGTATGCCCCTGATTGCTGTAGGTATTGCTGCTTTACTTGTAACTTAATTCTATTCTTCTCTTCTAAAATCATTCAAAAAACTAGAAATTTCCAAATTTTATCTCTGCTTAGAAATTAGAATTTAGAAAATGCTAAGGCTTAACTACTGAGATATGGCATACAGTAAATGGTCTAAATGGATCCTACTCTTTTAGAGTGGATGAATAATAATATTCATAGAGACCTAGTTTCTCCTCGTATTCATGCTTTTAAAGAGAATAGAAGAGTACAGAATTTTGAGATCGTAGAAGTAAATGAAAGAGATAGAAGAATTAGAATTGAGTTCGCAGATAAAGGAACACCTTTGTACCTAGAATTCTGGAGATTTGAGAAAGTACTGGAGATTTTGAAAGAAAGTAGACCTAAGTTCGTTCGTCTAGGATCAAGATTTGCTGCAGAAGATCATTCGACGATCGAAAGACAGTTACAAGATCTAGCTAGAAAGTATCTCAAACGAAAAGCTGATCTGAAGACGGCACCTCATGTCTGCGATATCATAGTGCTTACTGGATTAGCAGAATATGGATATGAACAAAATCCTACAACATTACGGAAAAATCAGGCAATAAGAGTCAAAAAGAGTCGAGAGTAGCAAGATATATTCTATTAAATATGGGAAATTGCTATAATTAATTGGTAGTATTATATGACGAAATTATTGATTGATAATTCTCTATTTAAGCTGGCAAAATTTAGTAAGGAAGAAGAACTAGAAAGAGTTGTAGTTACACATTCAAATCTAATTTTCGGAGAAAGAACAGTATACTTCGATGTAAAAAAGAGAGTGAAATCTCCTAAAGGAGATATTCTGTCAATTCCAGATGGTTATGTTTTGAGTTTTTCAGAAGCTAAACCACAATTATTAGTTATTGAAAACGAAATTTCAGAGCATGATGCGTACAAACACATTGGTGTTCAGTTATGGAATTTCTCGATGTCGTTTAAAGATGGCTCAAGGAAAGTAAAAAAGTTTCTATTAGAGGAAATAAACAAAAATAATGAGATCAAAGAGAAAGCCACTCAATTCTTGAAAGAGTCACGTTTCCCGAATTTTTCAGAGTTATTAGACTTTGTTGTCTTTGATCAAGATTATGGTTTTGTCGTTGTTATAGATGAGAGAACAGAAGATTTGAATTTCGCATTAAAACAATTGGCAAACCAGCCTGAAGTAATAGAGCTTAAAAAATATGTTAATGTTAAAAAACCTGATGAAATAGTTTACAGATTTTCAGAGTTTCAAGAAGAAGTTACCGGAGCAGTTAGCAAACAGATCCGAAGAATTTCTGATGTAGATACTATTGTATGTCCAGCTAACGAAGAAGGCTTCAAAGAAGTATTCTTAGGTGAAAATAAGTGGTATCAAATAAGAATGTCTCCCTCAGTAATCCCTCAGATAAAATATATTGCAATGTATGAGACTGCACCAGTTTCTGCTATAAGATGGTTTGGTTTAGTGCAAGGGATAAGACCTTACAAAGACACTGGCAAATATGAAGTTATAATATCGGAGAAAAAGAAACTGAATAGACCATTGAAACTTACAAAAGAAGAGGCGAAAAGAGGCATTGCTCCTAGAGCTTCTAGATATACTAAAATGCAATTCATCGAAAAGGCAAGAACATTGAGCGATTTGTTCTAGCTCTTCAACAATATTACTTTTCTTCATCTACTACATCATTCAACACAGGATTCAGCACAGCGATCACGAAATGCTCCAACTGCTTTCTTTATATTTACAGAGGATTAAAGGTCCAGCGACCATATCTTCTAACATATTTTTCTCTTTTCTTCTGTTTTACCCTATCTTCGATCATCATGGTTTCTACAAGAGCTTTTAATCTAGGACTAGGTTCTCCAGATTTCAATGCCGTTAAACTTATTTTCTCAACTTCCTTCTTAAATAATTCAAGTTCAAATTTTTCTTCACAGCATTCTAACAAAGCGATGATTCTTACATTGCTCATGTTTAACATGTCCTATGTACCAAACAGGAAAGTTAGCTAGCTAAGTCTATTCTTAGTTTAGCTTTTCTAAGTACAAATTCTCCTCTATCATTCTCTTGAAAAGCTATAATATCTCCCGGCTTAATTTTGAGCGCCTTTTGGACTGAACTCGGCAGATATATCTGGCCTGTGGAGCTGATTTTGCTGTATGGTATTTCTTCTTCATTGCCACGAGCTTTTATAAAGCCTTCACCATCTTTTTTGGGATCATGCAATCTGTATTTCTTTATCCCTTTCTCATAAAAAAGAAACTTTGGCATACCCGGATAATGATGAGTTGAAGTATGGTTTACACTGCAACCAATTATGTCGGATCTATAAGATTTAGTGTTAACAGGATCATTGGGATAATTTTCCTTTATCCAATCCATTACATCTTGAGGAGCTGCTGGTCCAAGCTCTGTTACTGCCTCCCGGATTTTTTCAGCATGCGTTTTGATTACGTTCATGTCTACCAAGATAGTAGTATGTAATATAGTTATATAAAGTTAACTATATATTATAGTTCTACCACATCATTCAATACAGGATTCAATACTGCAATAGCGAAATGCTTCAAGTCTATCGCTTATAATTCCTTATCAATTACATGTATTTACGAATAGTTTCAATTTGTCTATCTCTTTTTTAGAAAGAGGACCCTTGGCAGTATCATTTTTTATTAAAGTTCCTCTTAGACAAATTTCTTCCTTATGTACACGTCCATAACATATAGCTGCACTTATCCAATTTGTATCTGCATAGATATCCGGCAGAGAATCTTCCTTTCTTACAGGATATGTTCCAACAACATTTCCTTTGACCCTATCTTTAACTATTTTTAGGGTCAGTGATCCTTCAAAGGAATCTTCGATATCTATTTCATCAATTTCTGAGAAACTATCGTTAATCGTAATAACTATAGGACTATTTTTTGGATAATTTCCGTTGCTAATTTCTTTACTGAAATGTTGATCAAATTCTGTAATCATAGTTCTCCACGCGTTATTGGGTACAATAACTACATCCGAAGTTAATTGGAGTTCAGACGCAATCTCTGGAGTTACAATTTCGATAAAGATGTCTCTCTCATCAATATTGACTTTCAAGTCAGGAAACTTGCCTAATGAAAAAGATGGTTCTAATTCGACTGCAAATCCATTGTTCTTTATCGAAGCAGCTACTTCCAACTCAGATAAAGTGCCCCAAAATTGGGTAGAATTTTTAAGATGTTCAATAGTCTTGTTTATATTGCTTTCTTTTTCGAGAGTTTTTAGACATTTTTCTAAATGAGTTAACATACCGATATGATAGAACTTCCTATGAATACAAAATTTGATAAATATCCTCTCGTGATCACTTGCTTTTTCAGCTCTCTCAGATAATTCTTCTAACTTTTCTTGATCTGGTGGATCCTTAAGTAATAAATTCGCCAAAGGATGTACCTGTTTATCATCCATTAGTTTGTCAAACCATTCTTTGGTAAATAATTCTAATATTGTAGAGTGATCAGCCAACCTTTTCGCTATTTTTTCTTTCTTTATAGCATCTGATCCAGAGACATTTGGGCTCAACAGAACATCATCAATTGCTGTTCCCCTTAATAATATAAAAGCTAACTAGATGTTTACCGCACCGTTGATATACGATGCTGGGGATTAATCTTCGATATCAGCAATGTCTTCAGATTCAACTTGTTTGCAAGGGTTCAAATCCCTTCCCCGGCGCCACATAATCCACACACACTAAAAAATGAAAAAGTTAAATTTTAGTCTAGGGCACCAGCGTATACACACACTAGATAGCTCCATAGTTAACATTGGGTTGTTTAGGACGGATTTCTTCTCCCAATATATTGTATTTGTCGCAATATTCAATAATTAAACCTTCTAGGTTACCTTTGAGATCGATAGAAATTTCTTTCAATTCATTATAGACTTGATTAGCAGTTTCAATTTTTTCTTTTATCTCTGGCTTTCCTAAATTTGGGAAGAATGGGCAGGGTCTAAAGTGGTTTTTTTCTTACGGGTGTAAGATGTAATCTTTTATATTCTACAGAAGACACAGTCACCTTCCGCACAGTGGTTTGAAGACAAAGTGAACATCGTTGAAGCAAAAAAGACGGTACAGACGTGGATATCCTGTCGCAATCCTAGCAGGATTAGAAGATGACCGAGCTGCCTTGTGGAAAGTTTTCAGCAAGGTTGTCAAGCCTGAAAAGACTCTCTTGCTTGACGGAACCAGAAATGACCCAAAAGCAGTCTATAACTTTCACGAATCAATCGTCAACGCGTTGAGACCCACACTGAATGAAGGCGTCAGAAGCATCATCCTTGCATCCCCAACGAGAAGTAAGCACACCCAAAGTTTCATTCATCATATTAGAGGACATCATGCATGGCTAGTTCAAGGCCCAAACAGGGCAATATTCCAAGAGATAGCTGGATCCGCAAGCACACTGTCCAAAGTTGCCACCTTGACAAGGACTCCTGTGTTCCACCGGCTAATCTGCGAAACCAACTCGAAGGAGACAGAAAATCTTATTGATATTTTGGAAGAAAGGCTCTATGCTTCAAATCAAGACACAGTTGTGCTGTATTCGATGGAGGAAGCAGAAGACTTCATCCTCGTCCCTCAGAAACCTGGCAGACCCAAGCCTGAATACCTCATACTCACCGACAAGTACCTTTCAGATAGCCGCGAAAAGAATAGGATACACCGGCTGATGCAGATCGCTGCAAACAAAAATGTCAAAACAAGAATCGTTAACGCGGAATCAACAGCAGGTCTACGCCTTACCCAATTGGGTGGAATGGTCTGTTTTGCAAGACGTGAATAGGCAACCACACGACCTACTCCATCACACCTAGCCCAATTTGAACTACTTGTTTTATTATTTTATGTGCATGCATTGGTGCGCACACTTTTTCGGGTTAGTTTTCTCTTAAACCAGCCTAAAAATACGTTACTAGTAAATTGGGGTCTAAATCCCTTTCCCGGCGCCACATCTATTAAGAAAATTCCAATCCAATTCTTCGTATACCGTGCACCGAGATCCATATGCATGTAATGAAGTTTGATAGTAACCGTTGTGAGGCTAAAGCTGTGCCTGTGGGTTCTGTTGATGAGTTATGCAAGCCTATTCATGGATGGGAGCAGATAATCAAGAGAACAACATGCCCGAAATGTGGGAAAGATGCATGCTAGTTTGTATTTACTCAATGCATTTGGATAATAACCTATACTGCCTGACTACGAAAAAGCAAGTTTATTAAATATTAGTTCCATTCCTCTCTTGGGTGCAAAATGTCCAGTTTACCTATGTGCGTTATATGTGGAGCTTGCGAAGAATGTAAAAACCTTGAGGACTACGCCGAAGTTGAGATACCATGCCTCAACAGAAAGGTAGTGGTATGTAAGTGCTGTGGAAACGCAGTAAAATCAAAATTCTAAACCAAAACAGAAGTCAAGCACCACCTTTTTTTTGGTTAACCAGTGGTTAGGGCGGGAGCGCACACAATAATAAATTGAATTACAAACCCATGGGTGTAACTTTAACCTTTTTACAGGTCATAATGTTAAATAATCTAATTATTCCCCCCGCTAGCTTCAATCTACACCGCCTTGAAGCGTAAAACCTGAACTGCAATGAAACACAATCCACAGGACAGAACAACCACCAGCCACCCTAAATCGAATGAACCTGAAAGATCCTTAAGATATCCAATCAGAAAGGGTAAAATCAAAGCACCAACAGATGCAAACGTGTTATGGTATCCGCCCACCACACCTACCTGACCTGAAGGGGATATCTTAGCTGATAAAGACCACATCGGCCCCATATATAAGAATGCGAGCAGACCATTTACAACGATTAATGCCCATACAAGGGGGATGTTGGATGCTATGCTAAACACATATAATGCAGGAGTTAATCCGGCAAGCGTTAGAGCTGTCACCGGAAAATCTCCCCACCTCCTAGAAAGGATTCCACCAACCGGCCCTGAGAAGATAGCTACACCATTCATGGCTGAAAGAGCTAAACCTGCGGATACTATGCTGAAGCTGAGGTTATCCATCAGAAAGATGGGAACCCAAGATACCAAAGTGATGATCAGACCTAAACGGATGAAATGTGCGTAGGCCAGAGCCCAGAAAGCTGGCTTACGTAAGATAATTTTCGAGCCAGCGAAGTTTTGTCCTCTTTTTACACTCTTGGGTGCACGGCCCACCCATGCCCATACAAACGGCAAACTAACGAAAGTCAATAGCGCGATAGATAGGAGGCTCATCCTCCAGCCAAACCAGGCTTCTATAGCGATCGCCAGAGGGGGTGTGATAAGGAAACCAAAGTTTGCGCCTATGCTGAAGAGCCCTACCGCGAGAGCACGTTCATCCTTGGTGAAACAATCGGATAAGATCTTTACACTTGGCACAAAGACTGCTGCGCCTAAAAATCCAGCTAGGCTACGCCAGAGGAATATTTCCAGAATGTTTGTTGAGTAAGAGAACATTGCAGATGTTAAAGATAAACCAACTAGCCCAAGGGTGATTACTTTCCTGCCTCCAAACTTATCTGTCATATATCCCCAAGGGATCTGACCTATCGCATAACCGACGAAAAAGGATGTTGCTATAAGCCCACTCTCGGTGTAGCTTAAACTCAGTTCGTCTTTTATTACGCCTAGCAAAGGTGAATAAGCTGTGTAATCCAATGCCCAGAAGAAGATAGCTAAGAAGCAGGCGAAAAGGATGAGCCACCTATAAGGACATTTTTCCTTAGGCATCACAAACTATTCCTTAACCAGTTCTTCAATCAAATGTGTTTTAGAGGGGTATATATTACATTAGAGAATGTATGTTCACACGTATACATTTATCCTCTCCAATCCATCTAAACCATGCTGGTTCACCCCGTAAGACCATTTGAGGGATGATCCTATGCACAGTTCATGGAAATAGCAAGAGTAAATACGGAAGACACGAAACACCCCGAAAATTTAGGAAAGACAACCCACTTAACATCTTAGGTTGCGCCTAGCAGTTTCAGCATTTCATCTGGGCTGTTGGTTGGAAGTTGACATGTATGATTTTGACAGATGTAGGCTGTGGCTTTTCCATTAATATCTTTATAGTCTGAGGTGAATTTTGAAATCCTCGACATCTCCGGTGACTCTTCGTCTACAGGTCTGAATATTGCCACCTTATTGGGTATGAAGTTGGCCTTTAGAGCCCTGAACATAAACTTGGTGTCCTCTGCTTGCCGGCTGCCAACTATAACCGCTTCATATGTTGGTCCAATGGCGAAATCTAAGGCCAACATCATATACGCATGAGATTCCGGCATAGCGGATACTCTTCCCGAGAAGACCTGAAAAACTTTGGATGCCTTTTCTTCGTATACCGGGTTTGCTGTTATGTGCGCTAGCCGTAGAAGGTTAAACACTGCAACAGAGTTGCCTGAGGGAATGGCACTGTCATATGCTTCCTTCTTTCTGACCAAGATTTTCTCAGCATCTGATGCGGTGTGATAGAACCCCCCAGCCTCTTCATCCCAAAAATATTCAATCATGATGTTGGTTAACTCTAAGGCTGCTTTCAGGTACTGCGTGTCGAAGGATGCTTCATACAGCTCTATAAGACCCCACGACAGGAAAGCATAGTCTTCTAGAAAGCCGCCTATAGATGCTTCTCCCTCCTTGTAACGATGGGAGAGTCTGCCTTCCTTATCTCTAACTCTTTTGAGAATGAAGTTGGCTGTTCTCATGGCTATCCTTAGGTATTTTTCCTCATCGAGAACTTGTGAAGCCTTAGCTAGGGCTGCTATCATGAGGCCGTTCCAGTCGGTCAGTATCTTGTCATCCTTATGCGGTCTAGGGCGGCTCTCTCTATACTTGAATAGGGTCTGCCGGATATTATCCAATTTATTTAGGAATTCTCTCTGAATTTTCATATCAGACGCTGTTTCTTTGTGGGGCTTACTGAGGTGTAGTATATTCTTCCTGTTCTTCTTTCCCGTAGCCTCTTCGAAGAAATTGCCCTCTTTCTCTACATTGAAGACTTTGATTGCCAATTCAGCGTCATCCACTGAAAGCAGTTCTCTAATTTCGTTCTCTGTCCAGAGATAGAATTTTCCCTCTTCACCCTCACTGTCAGCATCTTCAGCCGAGTAAAACCCTCCCTCAGATGAAGTCATATCCCTAATAACATAATGAAGGATCTCTTGAACTGTAATCTTAAAATCTTCAATTCCAGTAGCTTGAAAGGCTTCTGTATATGTCATGGCTAACATCGCCTGGTCATAAAGCATCTTTTCAAAGTGGGGAAGCAGCCAACGAGAATCTGTTGAATACCTGTGAAAGCCAAATCCTAGATGGTCAAATATCCCGCCTAGCCTCATAGCCTGAAGCGTTTTCTTAACCATTCTAAGTGCCAACTCTTGTTTGGAGCGTCTCCAAAAGCGTAACAAAAACATCAAGGTGTGGGGTGAAGGAAATTTTGGGGCCTCACCGAACCCTCCGTGAAGCTCATCGAATTTCAGTGCAAGTCTTTCAAATGCATCATTTATGTTCTCCACCCTCAACTCTTCGCTCGGAGGAGTCTTCTCTAAATTCTTCAGCGCTAGTATAATTTTTTCAGAGGACTCTTCCACCTCTTTCCTTTGAGTGTGCCAAATTTCACGTATTTGCGGGATCAGACTCAACATGCCAATCCTGCCGAACCTACTTTTTTTAGGGATATATGTGGAGGCGAAGAATGGCTTACCCTCTGCCGTCATAATTATTGTAAGCGGCCATCCTCCACTATTGGTCATCATCTGGCAAGCAGTCATGTATGCGCTGTCTATGTCAGGTCTCTCTTCCCGATCCACCTTTATGCATATGAATGCCTCGTTCATCAACCCTGCAACTTCTATGTCTTCAAACGACTCTTTCTCCATTACATGGCACCAATGGCAGGCAGAATATCCTATCGAAAGAAAGATAGGTCGATTCGCCTTCCTAGCTTTCTCAAATGCCTCTGGCCCCCATGGATACCAGTCCACCGGGTTGAAGGCGTGTTGCAACAGGTAAGGACTCTTTTCACGGATAAGGCGGTTAGGTTGTTTAGCCTTGATTTTGTCAGACACCTTGAAGAACACCTACCGGGCAGTAAAAATTGTCGCTCCAGATACCAACCTTAAATGCAAGATAGTTTTGGTAGATTTAAATGATCATTAAGATCCTTCTAGCTAGCTTTGAAGTTTGACAAAATTGCAGCTAACAAAAAATCTGGCCAGCTCTGATAAATGTATTTGTGTTATATGAAACACATTTTAATAGTCAAAGCCGCATCCCCTACTGTATTGCAGAGGGAAGGGTTCAAATCCCTTCCCCGGCGCCACATATCCCCCGCGCATATTTTACTTCCTTTTGAAGTTGAGAAGCTTGCCACGGCTGATGTCATGTATGAATTGTTTTTTTAAATAGAATAATCCATCATTTTCGGCAATTTCTAAAGCATCCTTCACTTTCATATGTGTAACAAGAATTGAGAGAATGCCATTTTGCTTCATAACTCTATGCAGCTCTTTCAATAATATTCGTTTATCTTTTATCATGTTAAGCGTGTCAATTAGCAGGATTACATCTACGCTTTCATTTGGCAACCCAGTATCTCTATTTGAGAGGATTGTTGCGATATTGGTTAATCCTTCTTTTTCTGCTTTTTCTTCAACTGTTTTGATAGCTAACGGATGAATATCCAATGCATACACCTTTCCATGCTCACCAACTATCTTAGCAGCGGAAATAGTATGATACCCCGGGCCACAGCCAAAATCCAAAACGGTTTGTCCTCCCTTAATGTCGCTTTTCTCCAGATCCTTTTCAAAATTCTTAAACCTGTAAAACAATGCAAAAACTAGTGACATAATCTTAAACCCGAAATCCGACATTGGTTTATCTTTCTGCTCATTCATTTTCCACAAAACCGTGTACGTTACCCAATGTACACCTCTCTAAGATATCATTTATTATTTGTGTGTGGCCGCACATTACTTATGTGGCGTATGTCTTTCCTGTTAAGGGGTTGGTGGATCTTTACATTGATGGATTAATGTTGGCAGGTTCTCTACTTGGCTCGGCATTTTGTTGCTGCTTTCAGCTGTCTGGCAGTTTTTTTCAGTTCCTTCAACATTTTGTCTACGTTGGCTTGGTTTCTCTGGATGGTGTTTACAAATATGCTGCCAGCTATCGCGCCGTCAGCTCCAGCCTGTATTACTGCTTTGACATGTTGGGGTTTTGATATTCCAAAGCCTACAGCCAAGTTGGTTCGCCCCTCCACGTAGGGTAGAAACTGCTGTATGAGCTTCACAGTGGGTCCCTCCAATCGTTCTCTAACCCCTGTGACCCCGAATGTTGAGACGAGGTAGAGAAAACCAGATGTGTGTTGAACTATCTTGCCAATCCTCTTTAACGGGGTTGAGGGGGCTGCAAGGAAAATAGTGTCTATCCCATTTGCTTCTGCAATTCTCTCATACTCCTCAGCCTCCTCAACTGGGAGGTCAGGGATCACCATGCCGTCAACACCATTCTCACTGGCCAGTTTGCAGAAATGCTTCAACCCAAGCCGGTATACTGGATTGAAATAGGTCAAGACAACTGTAGGAACTCCCAGTTTCTCTTTGACGTTGTGAACGGTCTTTAACACTTTCAACGGTGTGATACCTCTCCTCAGCGCCCTCATCGAGGCAGCTTGAATTGTTGGGCCGTCGGCTATCGGATCAGAGAAGGGTATACCAAGTTCAATTATATCAACGCCGCCGGTGACCAGCGATTCCGCTATATCCACTGTGAGATCTGGCTCAGGATCTCCACAGGTGACGTACGCTATCAGAGCACCCTCTCTTTGTTCTCTCAAAGACTGGAACTTGGAATCAATTTCACTCATACCTGTACACCTACATACTCTGCAACTATGTTGAGGTCTTTGTCCCCTCGCCCAGAAAGGTTGACTACTATTGTTTCATCTCGCTTCATCTTCCTAGCCAGCTTGATAGAGTAAGCAACAGCGTGAGCTGACTCTAAGGCAGGAATTATGCCTTCACTCTGGGAGAGCGTGAAGAATGCATCCACCGCTTCCTTATCCGTCACAGAAACATATTGAACTCTTTCAGCGCTTTTCAGGAAGGAGTGTTCAGGTCCAACTCCAGGGTAATCCAGCCCCGGAGCTATACTGCATGTGGGCTGTATCTGGCCATACCTATCCTGAAGAATGTATGTGAGCATTCCGTGGAATACCCCCTCCTTACCAGCACAGATGGAAGCGGAATGTTTTCCCGTCCTTATCCCCATGCCTCCTGCCTCCACACCGAACATATCTACCTCTTTATCCTGCAGGAAGGAGTAGAAAGTTCCCACAGCATTACTTCCACCTCCAACACAGGCAACGAGTGCATTGGGAAGCCTTGCCTCCTTGCTTATGATCTGTTCTCTAGTTTCTATGCCTATAATGCTCTGCAAATCTCTCACTAACATAGGGTACGGATGCGGGCCTACAACTGACCCTATGAGATAGTAGGTTGTCTGAACATTCGTAACCCAGTCTCGCAGAGCTTCATTTATTGCATCCTTCAATGTCCTAGAACCAGACTGTACTTTGTGAACTTCCGCACCCAGCATCCTCATCCTGAAGACATTCAGCTTCTGGCGCTCCACATCCTCAGAGCCCATGTAAACCTCAACCTTCAATCCAAGCATTGCACAAGCCATAGCAGTGGCCACACCATGCTGTCCAGCCCCCGTTTCAGCAATAACCCGACGTTTCCCCATTCTCTTTGCTAGTAGAGCTTGGCCAAGTGTATTGTTAATTTTATGGGCTCCTCCGTGAAGGAGGTCTTCACGTTTAAGATATATTTTTGCGCCTCCAACTTTCCTCGACAGGTTCTCAGCGTAATATAGGGGAGTCGGTCTTCCAGCATACTCAGATAGATAATAATTCAACTCCCGTTTGAATTCAGGATCATTTTTCATCTTTAGATATTTCTCTTCCAATTCCTTAACAGCGGCCATCAGGGTTTCTGGTATGAATCTTCCTCCATACTTATCGTATCTTCCTTCAACTGGATATTGACTTGGGTTTTTCACGGTTTAACCTCCTTCACCTTGTGTATGAATTCAACAACCTTTTCAGGATCCTTACATCCCGGCTTCGTTTCCACGCCTGTGGAGACATCAACAGCATAGGGTTGAACGGTCTGGATGGCTGATTTAACGTTTGCAGGATTCAGTCCTCCGGCAAGAATCAGCGGCTTGGGTTTGATGCGCAACATCAGGCTGCGGCTAACCTTCCAATCATGAACAGTTCCCGTGCCGCCGTACTTTCCCTCCACAGCTGAGTCTATGAGGACCGCATCATAATATGCTAACTCACTGTTTATGTTGGGGGAATTCAACGATTCCTCGTTAACTGCTCCTATCAGTTTGGTGCATGCCAGCTTTTTACGGAGTCCAATAACATCATGTACTCCGTGAACTTGGGCTGCCTCAGGTCTCAGCCGATTGCAGAGATCAACTAACGATTCTATGTTCTCTGGAACTGTGACCAATACCTTCGAAATGAAGACAGGTGTATGTTCCATCAATCTTTCAGCATCGTCAGCTTTGAGGTTTCTCAGAGAGGACGGTACATCGACAACAAATCCTAAAGCGTCTGCTCCTGCAGTGACCGCTATCCCCAGATCCCTCATATTGGTTATCCCACAAATTTTAACTCTAACCAAGAGCCATCACAAGCTCCCTTACCTTCTCCTCAACATTTTCGGCGTACATAACCTCTGACCCTACCAGAAAACCCCTCGCGCCTAATCTGTGCAACAGGCGAATATCTTCCGCCGTTTTGATGCCACTTTCACTTATGATCACCTTCCTAGCTGAATTATGTTCCTCAAGTATCCCGCTGGTTACCTCTATATCCACTTTGAGGCTACTCAGGTCACGGTTGTTTATCCCCACAATATCTGCGGGGACATCAAGGGCTGCTGAGAATTCTTCACTAGTATGGGTTTCTAACAGAACTTCCAGATTCTTCGACCGTGCATATGCAAGCATTTGGTGGAGGTCAAACTTGCAGAGTTCCAGATCGAAGAGCCTTTTGATTAACAGGACGCAGTCTGCTCCAATCTCGGAGGCTGCATCCAACTGCACAGGGTTGACGATTATATCTTTCATCAAAATCGGAAGCCTTACTGCCTCCCTAACTTGAATAAGAGTTTCAATAGAGCCGTTGAAGTGCCTTGGCTCCGTAAGCACGGAGAGAGCAGCAGCTCCACCCCTCTCCATCGCTATGGCAATTTCCTTAACATTCTCCTTCTGCCTGATGGTGCCTAAGGAAGGGGAAGCAAATTTGATTTCCGCTATCACCGGAACATGTTTACAAGACAATACTGCTTCCTTAACACTGCATCGTGTTGTGGTTCTGCCTCCCGACACTGTATAGTAACCCTCCTCCACCCTTCTTCTCGCGTCCTCCGCCAGTTCTACTAGAAAGTTACCCAAATTTCCGCTCCATCTCCTCAAGCTCAGACAGTTGACCGCCGCAATTTTTGATCATGCTCTTCAGCTTCCTATAAGCTAAGCCACTCTTAATTGACTCCCCTGCAACTTCCATGCCGTAACGGAAGTCGTCAGCCTTTCCGCCTACCATGACGCCGGCTGCACCGTTCACTAACACCGCATTCCGTTTTGCAGAGTTGGCCTCTAAACCATTCAGGATCTTGAAGGCTGCCTCTGCACTTTCATCAGGAGAGCTTACAGTAAGATCCTCCAGCCTAGATGGCTCGATCCCAAATGTTTTCGGGGACACCTCACATTGAGTTATTTCCCCATCATGTAGCCGTGAGATCATGGTCTGACTTGATATTGAGATTTCATCCATTCCATCCATCCCATGGACTACCATGGCTTCTTCACAGCCCAAGTTACCCAACACCTTCGATATGGGCACTGCAAGCTTCGGACTGTAGACTCCAAGCACACATGCGTTGGCATCAGCCGGGTTGACTAAGGGACCGAGAATGTTGAAGACCGTCCTGACACTCATTTCCCTTCTGGGACCTGCTACACGTTTCATAGCCGGGTGGAAGACCGGCGCGAACATGAACCCTATACCGACTTCCCTCAGAGACTTCTCTACGATTGCCGGGCGCTGTTCCTCCAACCTCAATCCCAGCTTTTCCATCACATCCGCGCTGCCGCTTTTACTTGTCACCGATCTGTTGCAATGCTTGGCAACGGTTATCTCTGCTCCTGCCACCACGAAGGCAACTGTAGTGCTAATGTTGAATGTTTGAAGGCGATCCCCACCTGTTCCACAGGTGTCAACGATGCGTTTCGCATTGTCAATGTGCACTGAGCGGCAAAAGTTCTTCATGGTCTTTGCAAACATCGTAATTTCTTCCACAGTCTCCCCCTTCATCCTCAAGGCGGTTAAGAATGCTGCAACCTGAGAATCAGATACCCTGCCAGACATGATTTCCTCCATTATCTGCCGTGCCTCCTCACCCGTCAGATCTTTTCTCTCAACAAGCTTCTGTATCCCTTGGACTATCAATTCGTCACACCATTGTCGAGAAAGTTTTTCAGAATTTTCTTTCCATCCTCTGTCATTATTGATTCAGGATGAAACTGAACACCTTCAATTGGATAATTACGATGGCGAACTCCCATTATCTCCCCATCGTCAAGTGTTTCTGCTGTTATTGAGAGGCAGGAGGGAAGGGCATCCCTCTTACCCACCAACGAATGATACCGAGTGGCACTGAACGGGTTCCTTACCCCTTTAAAGACGCTCTTTCCATCATGCCTAATTTGACTGGTCTTCCCATGCATCAACCTCTTAGCATGCCCTATCCTTCCCCCGAAGGCGTAGATTATCCCCTGATGACCCAAGCATATTCCCAAGACAGGGATGCTGTGGTCCCCATCCTTCAACATCTCAAGGCATCTCCCAAAGTAACGCGTATCCGCTGGAGATCCTGGACCTGGTGAAATTATAATTCTTTCAGGGCTAATTCTACAAATCTGACTTAAGGTTACATGGTCACTTCGGTATGTGACGGGGTTTGCTCCAAGTTCACCAACATACTGTACGATATTGTAGACGAACGAGTCATAGTTGTCCAAAACTAATACATTCATTAACTCTCCCCTCCAGATGTTTTGAGCGCCTTCATCAAAGCTTCAGCCTTGAATTCAGTTTCCATCCATTCTTTCTCTGGCACAGAATCAGCAACTATTCCCGCTCCCACCTGTATATGCGCCTGTTCTCCATCTGCGACGAGCGTTCTGATGGTGATGGCGAAATCTGCGTTGCCATTGTAAGAGAAATATCCAACAGCTCCAGCATACGGTCCCCTTCTTGCAGGCTCCAACTCATCTATGATCTCCATAGCTCTGACCTTTGGTGCCCCTGAAACAGTTCCAGCTGGAAACACTGCCTTCAAGGCATCGTAACAGTCGAATCTATCCGAAAGTCTCCCCGCAACTCTTGAAACGATGTGTTGTACGTGGCTGTACTGATATGGCTTCATAAACTCAGAAACATGGACACTGCCGAAGGAGCAGACCTTACCAATGTCATTCCTAGCTAAGTCGACAAGCATTATATGCTCTGCAGCTTCCTTGGAGTCCGAGAGCATCTCAGCCGTGAGAGCCTTATTCTTCTCAGGATCTTGCGATGTCGGCCTTGTGCCAGCTATAGGGTAGGTTTCCACATTCCTCTTGTCTACCCTGACCAGCATCTCAGGACTGGAGCCTATTATCTGCTTTCTCCCCATTTTAAGGTAATACATGTAGGGTGAGGGGTTTATTCTCCGAAGAGTCTTGTAGAATTCTAATAGGCTTCCCTTGTAGGTGAAGTCATACCTTTTGGAGAGAACAACTTGGAGTATATCTCCAGATGTTATATACTCCTTAGCCTTCACTACAGCCTGTTCGAAGTGTTCCCTTGAAATGTTTACTTTCGGATTCGAGTAAGTCGGGACATCTGTTTCTGTTGGGGGTTCACTCAACATCTGCTCAATCTGTTGGGAGCGGTCTTCTTCTGTGTAATAATAATATGTTTCGTTTCTCACATGGTCGAAGATCAGTCCGTCGTTGAAGATTCCCATCTCAACATCGGGGAATGTCAGGCTGTCAACAGCTTTCTGAAGGATTTTTTCCCAATAGTGGACTGTGTCGTAGGAGATGTATCCTACTGCTCCTCCGATGAACCTGAAGGCTCTGGAGGGTTTCTGCCCAACGATTTTCCTGAAGAATGAAGCTGGGTCTTCTACGCTCTCTGTGTAACTGTATTCCTCAACTCTGTTGTTGATTTCTGCTTTACGGTCTTCAACTTTGATTGTTAAATGCGGATCGAAACCGATTAAGGAGTATCGTGTAAATCTTTCTGGTCCTTCAGCAGACTCTAAAAGGTACGTGTAATCTTGATGTCTGTTTAGCTTTGAGAAGGTTTCTGAGGGTAGGGTTGAAAAGGGGATTTTTATTTTTCCAGTTGGTTGAATACGGATGGTTTTAGTGTGGATGTGTTGGTTGGTGCCAAAGTCATCATCCATTTGTTCTACCCCTTTGAAGTCTTCAACCATACACATATGTTATATTTAAGACTAACGAGTACAAAAATGTACATATGGTAATTTTGTTAACTTTTAGAACCCGTTTCAACTACAAAACTACTTCAATCCCAACTGGTCCACCAAATAACTGATCTACCAGTAAATTGGGCCTAAATCCCTTCCCCGGCACCATATTTTATAGACCATTTTCTCTGTGTTTCCCATCAGGAATATAATCCCATGAGGTAGAAAAGAGGTATAAAACGGAAAATCTTCTGTGTAGCTACAGCTTAGCCGATAACAAATTGCCCATCTTTCTTCTTTACAAGCTTCCCTTCTCTGATGAGTTTCTTGATTCTGCTGCTCAATCTATAGTCGGGGTAGTTAACCAGCTCCTTAATCTGTTTAAGACTGGTGGCCTTCCATCGCCTCACCGATTCAAGAATAGCTTGGTCGATGCAGTGGTTTACAAGTTGGTTGTGAAATGGCGCTCTGATGTTAGCCCTTTTCTCTATTACCTCAATGCTATCCAAGAGTCTCATACAGAAATGCCTCCCTGTCTCCTGCTCTTGGATGTAGAGCTCATTCAACACAGCACGCCAATCGAAGCCCGGTGCTTTGGCCAGCTGAATCATGTCGTAGATGTCGCCCTCTCTATCCGTAACCGACTTCAGAAGAAAGATGTCTTCATTACTCATAATGCTGAGCTTAAAATTCCCCATTTCTTTAACCTCACATCTACTTTTCATAGATTGAGATAAGCGGAATGCGTTACAAATGCTCTTCACGAAGATATCTGCCCTTGGATAAGCTTCTTTCACAAAGATTCCTGAAGGGTTCAGCTTCCTGTCAGCCCTTGAAATCTCTTCTCCTCCAAGCGCTCTATAGCCCATAGAGGCGAGGGCCTCCTTTAATGCTACAAATGCCTGGGCATCCTCAACCACCATATCCACATCCTTGGTAGCCCTCTTTAACCCCCTTATCCTCATGGCTTCGCCACCAAACACATAGGCTCTTACTTCTCTTCTAATTCTCCGTGAAAGTTCATCCATGAAGTCGGGGAAAGCTTTGGGGGGAAGCAGGCTTTCAGGTGAAACTTCATAGAGTCGAGCCTTCTCAGCAAACTCATCCCAAGGAAGAAATCGCTCAGGCGATAAGACTGTTAAGTTCCTAATATAATTCTCTAAATCCATTATTAGACCATCGACACCGAATCCTCGCGCAATCTCCCTGACCTTTCTAAGGTCTATCATATCTCTATTCTTTGCATAGAAGACGGCGCAGTCCGTCAATTCTACTGGATTTGTAGAGAAGACCATTGCGTGGACAAGAACACTCTCAATACTCAGCTTCCTTTCAGGCTGAACATAGTACCCATAAATGGGGTGTAGTTCGACTCCATACCTGTTGAAGACAGAGAAGGCTGTGAGAGAGCCCTTACCACTTCTCCCCTCAGAAGTCCTCTTGAGAATAGAATCGGGAGAGGCATATATAACTTCAGCATAAGGCTCGACCAACCGCCTCTGCTTTTCTTCCCACCAGAGCCTCAGGAAAAGCTTCAGATCTTCATCGCCAGCTAAGAAATACTTTCTATCCTCCTCTTTCACAACACCTGTTTCCATAATCTTGTTCAAGGCTCTTCTCACAGTCCAGTATGAGAGCTCTGTCTGTCTCTGTATATCTCTAATATCGTCGGCGCTCAGCAGCGCAAGGATCACATCCTCCTTCGAGTCGTTCAATAGCTTCTCCACATCATACCTCGTTGCAATCTTCCTGAATAGTGTGGCATGAGCTGTATCTGCAAGGCTGATGAGACCGTCTGTTCGGGTCACGAAGCCCCTCTGTAACAGTTGACCTGTAATCTGGCTTGCCCTAACATACGTAGAGCCGATAACCTCGGCTAACTGTTTGACACTTCTCGACTCGGTCAGTAGAGCAAGTAGCGTACGGATCTCTTTAACTAGCATATTAATTGGCATAATATTTTATTTACTTATAAAGATTTATAATCCTACACCAACTATTAACAACATCCCTTCCCGCCTGATGAACAGCCCGGTTCAACTCCAAATCATGGTGCTACGGCGCAAGAGGTCAACCTCTTGCTTACTTTCTCCATAGACACCTTCCGGCCCTCAAGATCCCCAACATTGCCCCGTCGGTTCAGACAGGCCTGTTGAATTGAAGTATTCCTGACGACCAGCATCTTCCTTAGATTTTTTCACCGCTAAAAAGCTGCAGCTCTGGATGTTTGAATGATCTTCATCGAATATGGACTCGCCTAAATTTTAAGCCAACCCCCTCAAACTCGCACCTGCAAAGGTCATTTAAACACAAGAAAAGCAACCATCTTTGAAAGAAACCTTTGTGTGAATGAACTAAATACTAAACTCCAGGTAATTACACCCTTTCTTAATATATTAAGTTGAGATGCTAATTTGGATATAGAGCCGGAATATCAGGAGGACTGAAATGGATAAACCTATGAGCAATTTTCATTTCAGGTTTATGGCTTTTGGTTTCAAGTTCAGAGATACGGGCATATCGCCGAAAGAGATAGTGAATCAGGCTGGCATAAAGCCGGGGTTTCACGTGTTGGATTACGGCTGTGGACCAGGTAGCTATTCTATAGCCGCTGCAGATATGGTTGGTCGATCAGGAAAGGTTTACGCTCTGGATATTAAACCATTAGCTGTTAAGATGGTCAAAGATAAAGCCGAAAAGAAGGGATTAAAAAATTTAGAGACCCTTCTTTCAGATTGCGCTACAGGCCTTCCTGATGAAAGCATAGACTTTGTTATTTTATATGATATCTTTCATGGGCTTAGCGAACCAGAATCAATATTACAAGAACTGCATCGCGTATTGAAACCAGATGGAAAGCTATCTTTCAGCGATCATCATTTGAAGAAGGGGACTGATCAAATAGAGTCCAAAGGTTTGTTCAGGCTCTCAGAGAAAAAAACTGGAAAAAAAGAGATATACACTTTCGTGAAAATATAATATCATAAACTTTTTTTTATAACTTTCTACCTTCATTCCCAATATATTAATGAAATGGAAAAGAGTATAGTTTTCTTAGTGAGGGACGCCATTATGAATATTATTGATGCGATAACGACAAGGAAGAGTGTACGTGCTTATCTAGATAAGTCAGTTGAGGATGAAAAGTTGAACAGCATTTTAGAAGCCGGGAGGCTTGCTCCTTCTGCTGCGAATCTTCAAGAATGGCGATTTGTGGTTGTACGTGATTCTGATAAGAGAAAGAAACTAGTTGAGGCAGCTAAAGGACAGAGCTTTGTTGGAGAAGCACCAGTCGTACTTGTGGCATGTGCTGAAACAGATAATCACGTTATGACATGCGGACAGTTATGTTATCCAATAGATGTTGCTATCGCCTTAGATCACATAACGCTGGCTGCGGTAGAGTTGGGTTTAGGCACTTGTTGGATTGGGAAATTCAACGAGAAGAAAGTGAAGGAGATCCTAGGCATTCCAGAAGAAATACGCGTAGTAGAACTTATGCCTCTAGGCTATCCGTCTGACCCGTCGCCAGTAGAAAAAAGCCGTCTTCCGCTAGAAAAGATAGTAAAATATGAACATTGGTAGAAGCCGGCTAGTTAAAGAGCGATGAAAACTTCTAATTCTAATTTCTAAAGCTAAAGAAAAATTAGAATTTTCACCTAACCTTTTCCGCACCGTTGAAATACGATACTGGATAGTGAAACATGCAAAATATTAAATGAACTAAAACACGGTCTATTTCATTCCTTCTTGATAACCATAAATGAGGCTCCTGCATACGCTATGAGGGATTTCTGTTCATCTTGAACTTCGGCAGTAGCAGTGATTATCTGCCGCCCCTTTTTAATAATTCTCGCCACTGCGCTAATCTTTCCCTCTTTTATGGGGCGGAGGTATCGTATGTTCATTTCGATGGTTGCAGTAGTTTGCCCTTCCTTAAGGTTGGCTAAAACCACATGGGCCATGGCCTCATCTGCAATGGAAGCCAGTATACCTCCCGCGATGACGCCTGCACCCTGAGTGAAATCATATCTAAGGGGTAACCGCAATACAGTGTCTTCAGGAGATATATGTTCTACAATAACTCCTAAATATTGAAACAGCGGATTCACTGTCTGATTTAACTCTCTAACCTTCTCAAGATAACCCTTCACTTTCATGGCTCCCTCCCTTTTTTCCTACAACAATGATTGACACACACAATATAGATAAATAGAAACCTATGCCAAGCGCACGCGCTCTAATTCTACTTCTCCCACACCCTTGAAATACGATATCCGGGATTTATTTTTTTTCAATCTCCAGTTGAGATCTTCAAGATATCTTCAGAATCCAACTGTTTGCAAAGATTCAAATCCCTTCCCCCGCGCCACATATTCTGAAAAACATCGTTGCTGTAAACATCTTTATATAGCGCCTCCTTAGTATCCAAGTGGAGTTAATCTTTCTGGGAGGGGCAGAGTAATTACGTTTTTATTGTTTTTACCAGTGTTTCTCCTGTGAGGTTATATTCCAAGAAATAAAATGTGGTGAAGTAGTATGGGATTTGAACGTAGAGATAGGAAGATGTATCCGGCTACATGTGCGGATTGTGGCAAAGAGACGGAAGTCCCTTTTAAGCCTACCGAGGGTAGACCTGTATACTGCAGGGACTGCTACCAGAAGCATAGGAGATAGTGAGCCTCCTAAAAATAAGCTAGTGGATATAGATGTCAATAGATAAAGAATCCGAAGAATCCAGTTCTACGATTGTAGAGAAAACCGTAGGCGAGCTTGAGCCCCGCATGAGCGAGGTCAACATAACCATCAAGGTTATGTCGAAGACGGATACCCGCGAAGTGCCTTCCAGATTCGATGGCTCTATACTTAAGGTCGCAGACGCATTGGTAGGTGACAACACAGGCACCATTCTAATGACGCTGTGGAATGATGATATCGATAAGGTAAACAAGGACGAGACTATATCCATCAAAAACGGAAAAACCTCCCTTTTCAGAGGCTCTATGAGACTGAAAGTAGGGAAGTACGGTAACATAGAACCAGCGGAGAAAACGATCACCGAAGTAAACGAAGAGAACAACCTATCCGACCGCCAATTCGAGCAGCCGGAGTCTCGCCCTCCGAAGTTTCAGCCTTTATACGGCAGCATGGACAGCGGTAGAAAAGGCGGCCGAGGCGGCCGGGGAAGCAGAAGACAGCTCAGAAGAAAACGGTAAGAATAATACATATTTAATCTGTCTTTAGTAAAAAATAGTTGGCACCGATCCTTTCAAGATTGCTAAAAAACTCTCCAGATTTTATAACTAAACCAAAATTTTCTTTAACCTCTGCTAGAGTCGTTTCATAGAAACGATCATCCAAGGAAGCAGTAGCATCAGCCAAAAGTATTACATCCCACCCTTTATTGAAAGCGTCGCGTAATGAGGATTCTACACAAATAGAAGTATCAACTCCTGTAAAAATTAATGTATCAACCCTTAACGATTTCAACCATAGTTCAAATTCAGTATCTTGAAATATAGAATCTCGACGCTTCTCCACAATTAAATCGTCAGACCGAGGCTTTAAATCATCTATGATTTCACTATCCCACGTGTTGCGAACACAGATCGGTAGTTTTTCAATACGCTCACGCCTCTTTCTAGGTAGAATCTTATGCAACCTATCAAGCATGTCTACGCCAGATTTCTCACGGATTGCTTTAGAAAAAAACACTGAAATCTTCAACGACTTTGCTTTTTTATAAGTTTTCTGAATAACCGGTACTATTCTCTGATACTTTGATATATCATAGCCAAGCTTATCAAACGACCCTCTGGGAGATATAAAACTATTTTGAAGGTCAATAATAACAAGCGCTGGCCGAATACGCCATGAAGTTAAATACGCCATAAAGCTAAAAGACACCCCTCTTCATAAAAAGGTTAGTTGGTTATCTTTTCAACCTCAGCCATAGGCATCTGTAACAGGTTTACCTTAAAGAGACAGAATTGTCCAAATTTATATCAAGAAATATGAGCGATTATTGGTTCCCCACATCTATCTAGAACATAAGCATCTATGCGGTTAACGTTTCAAAAGCGGTTCAACGTCTTCGCCAAAACGATTAGGATCTCCAAGGACTGCTGAAATTTTCTTTCGTTCAAGTTCATTCAACAGACCTTCACGGTAGGCCAGATAGTCAAAGTATAACTGAATGCAGCTGGGAATAAGCCACATATCCTCATCCCCATATTTGTAACCGTACCGTGACGAGCTTCCCAGTTTCTCTTTGGAAATTTCGGTGGGCGAGTAGTCCAATTTAGCGACCAGTTTATCATTGAAGTCATGTTTGTTTGCTAACTTGCGGAGCGCTTGATGAATACCTGAGCCGTGCTGTGCCGCAGTTTTCTTCCTTTCAGCTACAGACTCTGACACGCCTAATTTCTTTGCTAAGGCACGGTGTATGCGTTTTCCAAGGGCATCTTTGTCGGAAATCACCTTAAGTTGGGGTGCAACACTCATAGCGGTTTTTATAACATCTATATCTAAGTATGGATACCTAACTTCAATGTCGAACATTCGAGCAACTTTATTTTCTCTCGCCAAGGTCTCTGCATCTCCTCTGATAAGGTCTTCCCACATCACTTCATGTAGTTTTGCATAGCCCCACTCTTTAAGAAGACGTGGATACCATGGATACCCACCCCACAATTCATCAGGACCCTGACCTAGGAAGACCACCTTTGTTAAATCTTGAGCCACCATCTCTAGGGCAATGTACGGTATTAGGCTGGTTTCGATTTGAACATAATCTCTTTCTTCTACAGCGCCAATGACTTTTGGCAGCGCTTTATCCAAGTCATCTATTGTCACTGTTTTTTCTTTCACAGGTAACCCAATCTGTTTTGCAAATTCTTCAGCAAATTTAAGGTCAAAAGATCCTTCTAAACCAACAGTATACCCAACCAGATCTACATCCAATTTTGA
>Ga0265594_1000307_pt1 | contig 40419 bp, 43 predicted proteins | sample saktaG_11_FD_190147 | JGI IMG/M metagenome (GOLD analysis project Ga0265594, IMG submission 190147) | Saline water microbial communities from Sakinaw Lake, British Columbia, Canada - sak_2011_5_24_80m | ecosystem: Environmental > Aquatic > Non-marine Saline and Alkaline > Saline ... | reverse complement strand
GGTCTTCAATGGTTATAATTTTAATTTCTGGGCTTTGTATTCTTTTTAAAAAGGCATATAAAGTTGTAGTTTTCCCAGAGCCGGTAGGTCCGGTAACAATAATCATTCCATTTGGTCTTTTTATTTCCCTTTTAAAAATTTCTAATAAATCTTTTCTCACCCCTAATTCCTCAATCTCAATTAAGCTTTTCGGGTTCAAAATTCTCAGGACAATTGATTCTCCATACTCAGCAGGTAAGGTTGATACCCTAATTTCAATTGGCTCAGCCGGCGGTATTAAAATAGAAAATCTTCCATCCTGGGGCCGGTCGGCAATATTTAATTTAATTCCAGAGAGAAGCTTAAGCCGAGAGAGAAAGGTTTGGGATGTTTTTAAATCAAAAATTATTACATCTTGTAAAATTCCATCAATTCTGAGTCGGATTTTAGCTTGATTTTTTTCTGGCTCAATGTGAATATCAGAAGCTCTGAGACTTATTCCTCCTCCCAAAATAACTTCCAAAATTTCAGAAACGCTTTTTATTAAAAACTCTTCAATCTTTTTCTTAAAATCAGAAATATTTTTTATTTTCTCTTGGGTCTCGGCAAATATTTGGGGAGAAATTTCTATCTCACCGGTGATTTTTTTTGAAACTTCTTGCATAAATAGTTAGAATTAAAACAGGAACAGGTTTCTTTAAATTTATCTCAGATTTAAGAATTAGTCAACTTTTCTTATGAAACTCCAATATTTAACCACTAATCCTTCCCAGACCAAAAAGCTGGGAGAAATATTAGCAAAGGAAATTTTAAGAACTAAAATTAAAAAGACCGCCTTTATCATTGGCTTGGAAGGAGACCTCGGCGGCGGTAAGACCACTTTCTTACAAGGCTTTGCCAAAGGGTTAGGAATAAAAGAAAAGATTTTAAGCCCCACCTTCGTTATTTTAAAAAGATTTAAGGTTCAAGATGGAAGGTTTAAGGATTTCTATCATATTGATTGTTACCGCATCAAAAAGTCAAAAGAGATTTTAGATTTGGGTTTTAAAGAAATTATTTCTAATCCCAAAAACATCGTTGCCCTTGAATGGGCTGACCGCATCCGAAAAATACTGCCAAAAAATAGTATAATACTAAAATTTGAGTTTATTGGTCAGAATAAAAGAAAGATAAAAACTGAATAAGGGGTAGTCAGGCAGGTCTTTTAGGCTGTAAGGAAGATTTGGCACTTTGAGATTTTGATATTAACCTTCCTTCGAAGGTTTTTTTAATTTATGTTAAAATAAACCAATGAACGGAAAGAAAAAACGCTTGATAATTATTGACAGCAATTCTTTAATTCACCGGGCTTATCATGCCTTGCCTCCCTTAACTACAAAAAAAGGAGAACTGGTTAATGCTGTCTACGGGTTTTTATTGGTTTTTTTGAAAGCCCTAAAGGAATTTCAGCCAGATTATATTGCAGCCTGTTTTGATTTACCGGGTCCGACTTTCCGTCATAAAAAATTTAAAGAATATAAGGCAAAAAGGCCGCCTACACCTGAAGAACTGTGCCAGCAAATTCCAAAGGTTAAAGAAATTTTAAAAAGTTTTGATGTGCCCATTTTTGAAAAAGAGGGATTTGAAGCAGATGACATTATTGGGACTATTTCCAAACTTGCTCCAAGAAAGCAGGCCTGGCCAAAATTAGAGACCGTTATTTTAAGCGGCGATTTGGACACTTTGCAGTTAGTTAATCCTTGCACCAAAGTTTACGCCTTAAGAAAAGGAGTTAAAGATACGATTTTATACGATATTGAGAAAGTTAAAGAAAAATTTCAAGGATTAACCCCGGAACAAATTTTAGATTTTAAATCATTAAGAGGAGATGCTTCAGACAATATTCCCGGCGTTACCGGAGTTGGCGAAAAAACAGCGATTGAGCTTCTCTTAAAATTTGGAAGTTTAGAAAATATATACAGAGAGGTCGAAGAGGATTCCGAGCAGGTAAAAAGTCTTAAGCCAAAACTAAAAGAAACTCTTTTAAAATATAAGAAACAAGCCTTTCTTTCTAAAACTTTGGCTCAAATTGATAAAAACACTCCGATAGATTTTAATTTAGAAAAATGCTTTTGGAAAGAGTATGATAAAGGAAAAGTAATTCAAATTTTAAAAAACTTAGAATTTTATAGTTTATTAGAAAGATTGCCAAAAGCTTAAAAATTTAAAGAGGTGTTAATTTTATGATAAAATGGAATTAGAAATTACTCGGCTTTTTCCTTCTTATCTAAATTATCCCATTTCAGAATATATGTTTCCTTCCCTACCTACTATTTTAACTATTTTAATTGCCCTGGGAGTCGGCGGGGTTGTTTTCGCTATTATCGGAAATAAATTAAATTATTTTTGGGCCATTCTTAGCCGAAGAAGCGAGGAACTCGAGAAAAAGGTTAAAGAGAAGACCAAAGAGTTAGAAGAAGCCAGAACAATTCTTGAAATTAAAATTAGGGCCAGAACTTTAGCCTTACAAGAAGAAAAAGCCAGTCTTGAGGAAAGAGTTGAAAAGAGAACTAGAGAACTTCAAGAAAAAATTGAGGAATTAGAAAGGTTCAAAAAAGTAGCCGTTGGCCGGGAATTAAAGATGATAGAACTAAAAAAAGAGATTAAAAAATTGAAAACTCAATGAATCCAATGATTCAGAAAAATATCTCATTTAAAAAAGAGGGCGAAGAAAATGGATTTTCTTCTTCCCCTTTCGCTGTTGCTCGGGAGGCCGATAGACTGATGCGGATTAAGGGGAATTCAAGGGGAGAGATGTTGCGTACCCATGCTATCTATATCCTCTACAGAAAAGGAGAAGAGGGAGTGAGATTAGTTGAAAAAAAGATGGAAGAATTAGGTTATCCTTTGAGATTTAAAGGAATTCGTCCCTTGTCCTGGTATCCGGAAGCTTTAAGTGTTTTAGTTATACTTTGTGCCAAGGAGATTTTTAAATGGAAAGATTCTGACATTTTTGATATGGGAAATTCTGCTCCAAAATATTCTTTTATTGTAAAACTATTAATGAAATATTTTATTTCTCCCAGGAGATGTTTTGAAGAAAGTCCAGAGTATTGGCGGAAACATTTTGATTTCGGTGAGATGGAAGCCTCCGAGCTTTCAGAAAAAGAAAAATACCTGGTAGTCCGGGTAAAAGGATATAAGTTCCATCCTATAATATGTAATTTTCACGCTGGTTATTTTCTAAGAATTGCTCAATTCCTCATTAAGAACGAAAAAATAGCCATCGAGGAATCTAAATGTATCTACAAAGGCGATCCTTATCATGAGTATGTGATAAGCTGGAAGTGATTTATATTTATGCCTGAAGAAAAATTATCCTTAGAATTAGAGCATCAGAAGGTCAGAGAAGACCTGGAAAGCCTGGAAAGGTATATTGAGGAGTTCTCGGAATTTCTGCCTTTGCCAGTTTGTATGGTTAATCCGGTGGACGTTATTATCGGTATTAATCGAGCCTTCCAGGATTTAACCTGCTATAACGAAATGGAAATAGTAGGAAAGGAAACAAGCTTTTTATTTTTAGAGAAAAAGGGAATTAAGGATTTAGAAGAAGAAATCGGAAGCCGCCAGAAACGAATTACCAGAGAAATGACCCTCTTGACAAAAGATGGGGGGAAAATCCCAGTTAATGTTTCCGGCCAATTCAGAAGAGACGAGGAGGGAAATCTAATAGGATATTTTTTTGCTCTTTTTGATGTCAGTGCCTTAAAAAAATTTCAGGAGGAACTTGAAAAAAAAGTAAAAGAAAAAACTAAAGAGCTGGAAGGAAAAACTAAAGAACTGGAGGCCTCGGGCAGGGCCTTGCTGAATATTTTGGAAGACATAAGGAAATCCTTGAAAGAGACAGAGGAAGAGAAAAATAAGACCCAGGCAATAATTACTAATTTTACTGATGGATTATTTCTTTTTGATAAGGAAAATAATTTGGTTTTAGTTAATCCCCAAGCAGAAGTTTTTTTTAAAATTAAAGCCGGAGATTTAATAAATAAACCAATTTTAGAATTAAGTAGTATCTCCTCTCTTTCCTCTTTGGCGAAGCTTTTAGGGCCAGAAATTAAAGGAATTTTTAGAAAAGAGCTTCAAGCCAAAGAAAGTTTAGTTTTAGAGGTTTCTACTATTCCTGTAATGGGGGAAGGAGAAAAATTAGGAACTCTGGTTATTTTACATGATGTTACCAGAGAAAAAAGGATAGAGAGAATGAAGACTGAGTTTGTTTCCATAGCCGCCCACCAGCTAAGAACTCCCTTGTCTGCGATAAAGTGGACTTTGAGAATGCTTCTCGACGGAGATCTTGGCGGAATAACCGAAGAACAGAAAAACTTTATTGAAAAAACTTACGGCTCAAATGAGAGGATGATTGCCTTAATCAACGATCTTTTAAGCGTGGCCAGGATTGAAGAGGGAAGATATCTTTATAAACCAACCCGGGCTGATATTGAGCTGGTAGTCAGATTTGTGGTAAACTCTTATAAAGAAGAGAGCAAAAAAAGAGGGATTAAAGTTGAGTTTAAAAAACCAGAAAAGAAATTACCATTAGTTTTGATTGATGTCGAAAAAATGAGGTTGGCCGTTCAAAACCTTTTTGACAATGCTATAAGGTATACCCATCCCGATGGCAAGGTGACAGTTTCTTTAAAACGTGTTAAAAAGGAAATAGAGGTTTCCATAAAAGATACTGGGGTGGGAGTTCCAAAAAACCAGCAGGAAAGAATATTTACCAAGTTTTTCCGAGCAGCCAATGTAATGAGAATGCAAACCGAAGGCTCCGGTCTTGGTCTTTTTATTACTAAAAACATTATTGAAGCCCATGGCGGAAAAATTTGGTTTGAATCAGAAGAAAATAAGGGTTCAACATTTCATTTTACCTTACCTGTTAAGGAGGAATTTGGAGAGTTTTTAAAAACGGGGTAAAATAATAATATGGCAAAGAAAATTTTGCTAATTGAAGACGAAGAGATTATGATTAACCTTCTCCAAAGGAAACTAACAGTTGAAGGATATGAGATTTCAGTAGGCAGAGATGGGAAGGAGGGGTTGGAAAAAATGAAAGAGGTAAAACCCGACCTTGTTCTTCTTGATATTATTATGCCAAAGATGGGCGGGTTTGAAGTGATGGAAGAGATGCAAAAAGACAGGGAGTTGAAAAAAATTCCAGTGATCATCATATCTAATTCTGGCCAGCCAGTGGAAATTGATAAAGCCCAGACCTTAGGGGCGAAAGACTGGCTGATTAAAACTGAGTTCGATCCTCAAGAGGTAATTGATAAAATTAAAAAACAAATAGGTAAATAATATGCCAAAAACAATTTTAGTCGTTGAGGATGATAAATTTTTAAGAGAGTTAATTGTTCGGAAACTTAGAGAAGAAGATCTCAATATCTCGGAAGCAATTGATGGGGAAGATGGGATAAAAAAAATAAAAGAAGAGAAGCCGGATTTGGTTTTACTTGATTTAATTTTGCCGGGAATTGATGGTTTTGAGGTTTTGTCAAAAATGAAAGAAGACGTGTCTTTAGCTCAGATTCCAGTAATTATTCTCTCTAATCTTGGCCAGAAAGATGATGTGGAAAGGGGATTTAAATTGGGAGCGGTTGATTATTTGATTAAAGCCCACTTCACTCCCGGAGAAATTATCGAGAAAGTAAGAGGAGTTCTAAAGTAACGCCATGCCGGAATTACCCGAAGTAGAAACAATCAAAAGGGATTTGGAAAGTATAATTGTAGGTAAAAAGATTAAAGATGTAGAGGTAAAGAGAGCTAAAACCATTAAAGAACCAGCAGATGTAGAGAACTTTATTAAAAGGGTGCAAAATCAAGAGATTAAAGGGATTTCTCGCCGAGGTAAGATGCTTATTTTAAAATTTTCTAATCAGTATTTAGTTATTCATTTACGAATGACTGGCCAGATTATTTATGGTGAAAAGCGACAAGAAAGTAAAGTCGCTTTTTGTCTTTCCAATGGGAAGTATTTAAATTTTCTTGACCGACGGGTAATGGGGGAGATAAGGTTAATTAATAATTGGCGAGAATTACCATTCATCCAGAAGATGGGACCCGAACCCTTAGAGAAAGAATTTAGTTTGGAGAAATTTCAGGAAATACTCAAAGGGAAGAAGGCGCAAATAAAGCCTCTTTTAATGGACCAAAGTTTTATTGCCGGTATTGGTAATCTCTACGTTGCAGAGATATTATTTAGGGCAAAAGTAAGTCCTCTTCGTTCCACCGATAGCTTAAACTCGGCAGAGGTAAGAGAAATTTTTCTGGCGATTAAAGAGGTTTTACGAGAAGGGATTAAATATCGGGGTTCATCAGTAAATACCTATCGCGATGCCTATGGCAAAAAAGGGAATTTTGCGCAAAGGCTCCAGGTTTATGATCGGGCAGGACGACCTTGTTTTAAGTGTGGAGCCCTTATAAAAAAAATAGATTTAGGCGGACGCGGAACATATTTTTGTCCGAGATGCCAAAAGTAAGGCGGTCAAAGAGAACTTCGTTCTCTTTTCCACCTTCGCTTCCTTCGCGGGACTCGGTAGTCGATGAAGCTAAAGCTTCATCTCCATCTTCGCTTTCTTCGGAAGCTCGATCTATGATTATTTTTCTTTATGGGCCCGATATTTACAGGTCGCGGCAAAAGTTAAATGAGATAATCGCCAGTTATAAAAAAATCCACAAAAGTGGATTGAATTTGAAGTATTTTGATTTTAAAAAAGACAGCTATCAGGAGTTTAAAGATGAATTTCAGACAATTTCAATGTTTCAGGAAAAAAAATTGGTGGTCTTAGAAAACACTTTCTCCAATGCTGAGTTTAAAAGAAAATTTTTGGAAAATTCTAAGAAATTCACAGATTCAAAAGATATAATTTTATTTTACACAACTGACCAAATTCTTAAAAAAGACCCTTTATTTGGATTTCTAAAAAAACAGGCAAAATTTCAGGAATTTGAGCTTTTGGCAGGTCAAAAATTAAAAAACTGGGTCAAAAAAGAATTTGAAAGATATCGGTGTCAAATTTCAGATATAGCTTTGGGAAAATTAATTGAATTTACCGGGAATGACCTTTGGCAGATTACTAATGAAATTAAAAAGCTGGCCAGCTATAAGAAAAAACAGAAAGTCAAGGAAGAAGATGTTGAGCTTTTAGTTAGGCCAAAAATTGAAGCCGATATTTTTAAAACCATTAATGCCATATCTTCAAGAAATAAAAAACAGGCACTTATCTTAATTCATAAGCATTTAGAAAAAGGAGATTCGCCCCTGTATCTTCTTTCAATGATAAATTTCCAGTTTCGGAACTTGCTTTTAGTGAAATCATGCGAATCAAAAGGTGAATTATATATAAACGACATGCGAATACTTAGTAAAAAACTAAAACTCCATCCTTATGTAGTAAGAAAGAGCATGCCCTTGATTAAAAATTTTTCCTTAGAAGAACTAAAAAAAATCTACCAAAAAATTTTTCAGGTAGATTTAAATATAAAAACTGGGAAAATAGACCCTCAGACAGCATTAGACTTACTAATCACCGAGATATAATCATTTCCATTATTTTAGGATTTATTTATCAATTTAGTTATCCTTGCTTTCTTTCTGCTGGCGGTATTTTTCTTAATTAACCCAGTTTTTGCTGCTTTATCTAATAATTTATAAACTTTGGGTAAAAGATTTTTTGCTTCTTCTACCTTTTTTTGAGAAGGCGATGAACTTTGTTCATCTTCACGCTTCGCTTGCGCTCGCGTAGGCGATGAACTTTGTTCATCTTCACGCTTCGCTTGCGCTCGCGTAACTAAAGTTTTTACCTCTTTTAAAAGCTTTTTTAATTTCTTCATTTTTAAAACATTTCTGGCCTTTTTTCTTAAACTCTGCCTTAGGGCTTTTTTTGCTGATTTAGTAATTGGCATGTTCCTTTAACTATAAACTATAAACTATAAACTATCAATCCCTCAACTCTTTTATCAAATCGCGAATTTCGGCTGCTCTTTCAAAATCAAGGTTTTTAGCGGCTGTTTTCATTTCTTTTTCCAGAAGCTTTTTATCCCGCACCATCCAGAATTCTGATACTATCTCTTTTTCCCTGGAGGCAAATGGCCATTCTCTTATCGGTTTAATAATTGGTTTCGGTGTAATATTGTGAAGTCTGTTATATTCCATTTGAATTTTCTTTCTTCTTTTAACTTCTTTTATAGCAGCTGCCATCGATTTGGTGATTTTATCAGCGTATAAAATGACATGGCCAGCTTCGTGCCTGGCTGCTCGGCCCATGGTTTGGATTAAAGTAGTTTCTGATCTTAAAAATCCCTCTTTATCAGCATCTAAAATTGCAACCAAAGCAACTTCTGGTAAATCCAGGCCTTCTCTTAAAAGATTAATTCCAACCAAAACATCATATTTTCCTTCTCTTAAATCCTTTAATATTTGTGGTCTTTCTAAGGTTTTTACTTCTGAGTGGAGCCATTGGGAAGAAATTCCTTCCTTGGCTAAATAATCAGAAAGGGCCTCAGCTAACCTTTTGGTGAGGGTGATTGCTAAAGTTCGTTGTTTTTTTTCAACCCTTCCTTTAACTTCTTTTATTAAATCTTTTACTTGATTTTTAGTGGATCTAACTTCGATTGAAGGCTCCAATAATCCGGTTGGCCTAATTAATTGTTCCACGATATATTTTTTAGTCGCTTTTCTTTTTTCTTTCTCTGCCGGAGTGGCGGAAACATAGACAACCTGCGAAATTCGCTTTTCAAATTCTTTAAAGGTTAAGGGCCTGTTATCTATAGCCGAGGGCAGCCTGAAACCGTATTCAATTAAAGTTTCTTTCCTGGCCCGGTCTTGATGAGACATGGCGTGGAGTTGGGGTAGGGTTATATGCGACTCGTCAATGAAAATTAGGAAATCACTTGGAAAGTAATCAATTAGAGTATAAGGAGATTTACCCGGTTTTCTAAATTCTAAATGTCTCGAATAATTTTCAATTCCGTGGCAATAGCCGGTTTCTTTTAACATTTCTAAGTCATAATTTGTTTTCTGTTTTAATCTTTGGGCTTCCAATAGTTTGTTTTGCTTTTTTAATTCTGCCAATCTTTCGTCAAGCTCTCCCCTGATATTTTCAATAGCAATTCCTAATTTTTCTTGAGGAGTAACCCAAAAGTGAGCCGGATAAATTAATTTATAGTTTATAGCTTTTAGTTTATAGTTATTTTTAAAATCGGGACTTCCTTGCCAAAGGGAAGAAATTTCGTCACCGGAAAATTCCACCCTTAAAATTTCTTTTCCGGTAACTAAATAAATGTCAATTATATTGCCTCTGACTCGAAAGGTGCCGGGTTTAAAATCAAAGTCATCTCTCTGGTATTGCAAGGAAGTTAGACGAGAAAGCAGCTCTTTTCTTTTTATTTTTTGGCCGGGTTTAATTTCTAAACTGACTTTTTGATAATTTTCTGGCGACCCAATATTGTAAATGCAAGAAACTGAAGCGACAATAATTATATCATCTCTAGTCAATAAATCTTGGGTAGCCGCATGTCTTAGTCTGTCAATTTCCTCATTAATTTTGGCGTCTTTTTCAATATAGGTGTCGGTCTGGGGAATATAAGCTTCAGGTTGATAATAATCATAATAAGAAACAAAATAATGAACCCTGTTTTTAGGGAAAAACTCTTTGAACTCTTGAAATAATTGAGCGCATAAAGTTTTATTTGGGCTTATCACCAGGACTGGCTTTTTGATTTTTTCAATCACTGAAGCCATGCTCATTGTTTTCCCAGAGCCAGTAACACCTAAAAGAACCTGGTTCTTTACTCCGGTTTTTAGATTTTTAGTCAATTTTTCAATTGCCTTGGGCTGATCGCCGGTCGGTTTGAATGGAGAAAAGAGCTTAAACATGTTATACTAAAAGTGTATGATTGCTTCCTTAAGCGGAAAAATTATCCTAAAGCGGGAAAAATTTATAATTTTAGATGTCGGAGGCGTTGGTTTTAAGGTCTTTTTATCTCGGAAAGCACTTTTAAAAATACCACAAGAGGGAGAATCTCTCAAGGTTTTTTGTTACCTTAATATTAGAGAGAATATTTTAGATTTGTATGGGTTTTTAAACTTTGAAGAGCTTGAGTTATTTGAAATTTTCGAAGATATCCGCGGGGTTGGCCCCAAAATGGCCTTGGAAATTGCTTCTTTGGGCCCATTAGAAAAATTAAAAAAAGCCATTGAAGAGCAAGATGAAAAAATCTTTGAAGGAATTTCAGGGATTGGCAGAAAAAGAACTCAGGCAATTATTTTAGAACTCGCCGGAAAACTGAAAAGTTTTCCTTCCGTGAGAAAATAAAACAGGCCTTGAAGATTTTTTAAGCTAAAATTAAAACTCGGTATTGGTCGATGAAGCTAAAGCTTCATCTCCATCTTCGCCCCGCCCTGCGGAGCAGGGCGGGGCTCGATAAATGAAGAATTTAATTAAAAAAATTATTCCCCCTTTTTTGATAGGCTGGTATCACTGGCTACTTTCTTTTTTGGGTGCTGTTTTTTATCGATTCCCTTCGCGAAAATTGAAAGTAATCGGAGTTACCGGAACAAATGGAAAGTCAACCACAGTTGAGATGGTTTCAAAGATTCTGGAGGAAGCCGGATACAAAGTTGCTTCTTTGTCCTCAATTAAATTTAAGATTGGCGAGAAAGAATGGTCAAATACTTTAAAGATGACAATGCCCGGCCGTTTCAAACTTCAGAGATTTTTAAGACAAACAGTAAGCTCCGGGTCAAAGTACGCAGTTTTGGAAGTGACGTCTGAGGGAATAAAGCAGTACCGGCATAAATTCATTGATTTTGATGCCGCAGTTTTCACAAATTTAAGTCCGGAACACATTGAAGCTCACGGTAGCTTCGAAAATTATCGAGCCGCCAAAGGAAAATTATTTCAAGCAGCAAAAAATATTCATGTTATCAACATTGACGACGAAAATAGAGAATATTTTTTGCAATTTCCGGCCGAGAAAAAATATACCTATGGGTTAAATCAGGGAGATATTAATAACAAAGACCTTAAATTGAAGCTGCGATTAATTGGCAATTTTAACATCTATAATGCCTTAGCGGCAATTTGTGTTGGGATATCGCAGGGTATCGATTTAGGAACCTGTAAATTAGCTTTAGAAAAAATAAAGGGAATCCCAGGGAGAATGGAATTAGTGATTTCTGAACCTTTTAAAGTTTTTGTTGATTATGCTTTTACGCCGAATGCCTTAGAAAAAGTTTATCAAACCTTAAATGACCTAAAACCTAAAACCTATAACCTGAAACCTAAAATGATTTGTGTATTAGGCGCTTGCGGCGGAGGCCGAGATAAATGGAAAAGGCCGATTTTAGGAAAAATAGCCGCTAAATATTGTGATGAAATTATTATTACCAACGAGGACCCCTATGATGAAAATCCAATGGAGATTATCAATCAGGTAGCTGAAGGCGCTGGACAAAGAGCAAAGAAAATCTTGGACCGACGAGAAGCTATAAAGATGGCCTTGTGCTTAACTAAGTTAAGCACAACAAGTATAGTGGTAATTACTGGTAAAGGTTGCGAACCCTGGATTTGCGTTGCTAATGGGAAAAAGATATCCTGGGATGATAGGCAGGTGGTTAGAGAAGAAACCAAGAAATTAAAAAACTCTTAGCGTTTCATTTTTTATAAAAATCCATTATAATAGATTCTTGTTATGGCAAAATACGTTTTTTATTTTAGTCAAAAAAAATCCGAAGGCGACTCAAGAATGAAAGAACTCCTTGGCGGAAAAGGAGCTAATTTAGCTCAAATGGCAAAACTCGGCCTTCCGGTCCCGCCCGGTTTTACTATTTCAACCGAAGTTTGTACTTATTTTTATGAAAATAACCACTGCTATCCCGAGAGTTTGGAAAAACAAGTTAAAGAGGCGGTAGCAGAAATAGAAAAAGAAAAAAACGCTAAATTCGGCGATCCGGGAAATCCTTTGATTTTTTCAATAAGATCTGGGGCAAGAAGTTCAATGCCCGGCATGATGGATACGGTTTTAAATTTGGGGTTGAATGACGAAGTTGTCAAAAAACTTGCTGAAAAAAATCCTCGTTTTACCTGGAATTCTTATTGGAGATTTCTTTTTATGTTTGGCGAAGTGGTAATGGGGGCAAAAAAAGAAGAATTAGACGGAATCTTGGAAGCAATTAAAAAAGAAAAAGGATTTGAAAAAGACACGGATCTTTCGTCCCAAGATTGGCAGGAGACGGCAGAAAGATTAAAAACAAAAATTAAACGTTTAACTGGCAAAGAAATATCCCAAGATCCCTGGGAGCAACTTTGGGAAGCAATTAGCGCGGTTTTTAAATCATGGGACACTCCCCGAGCCATTACTTACAGGAGATTAAACAAAATTCCCGATGATTGGGGCACGGCGGTTAATGTTCAATCAATGGTTTTTGGTAATCTTGATGATAATTCCGCTTCGGGAGTGGGGTTCACCCGGAATCCATCAACCGGAGATAAAAAGTTATATGGTGAATTTTTACCGAAAGCTCAGGGCGAAGATGTAGTAGCCGGTATCAGGACTCCGCAACAAATAGAAGAATTAAAAGAAATTTTCCCAGACTGCTATCAGGAGCTTTTAAAAATTTCTGAAACCCTAGAGAATCATTTCAAAGATATGCAGGATATTGAATTTACCATAGAGTCGAAGAAGTTATGGATGCTTCAGACGAGAACCGGAAAAAGAACAATTCAGGCAGCGGTAAAAACAGCTTTGGATATGGTAAAAGAAGGTTTAATCTCCAAAAAAGAAGCCATTTTAAGAATTAACGCCAATTCAATTGAGGGCTTCTTCCGTCCCTCGTTTGATTTGAAAGAAAAAAAAGAAGTTTTAGCCAAAGGGTTGGCTGCCTCGCCAGGAGCGGCTGTTGGAGAAGTTGTTTTTGATCCGGCGGAGGCAGTGGAATTGGTTGATAAGGGCCATAAAGTAATTTTAGTTAGAATGGAAACCTCGCCCGATGATATTCACGGCATTGCCGTAGCCGAAGGAATTTTAACCGCTCGGGGAGGTTATACCAGCCATGCTGCCCTGGTTACCAGAGGTATGGGGAAACCTGGCATTGTGGGCTGTGAAGCAATTTATGTTGATTATAAAAAAGAGCAATTTCAGGTTGGGGAAAAAATTATAAAGAAAGGAGAAAAAATTTCAATTAACGGTACGAGCGGCGAAGTTTTCCAGGGAGAACTTTCTACTCAACCGCCAAAGATTTCCGGAGACCTTGAACAAATTTTAGAATGGGCAGACGAGATAAAAAAATTAGGGGTTTATGCTAATGCCGACACTCCTCAGCAAGCCAGCCAGGCGAAAGATTTCGGGGCTGAGGGGATAGGCCTTTGTCGAACCGAACACATGTTTTTTGGCGAAGAAAGAATTAGCACTTTCCAGCAAATGATTTTAGCCAATAATAAAAAAGATAGAGAAAAGGTATTGGAAAAGATTCTTCCCCTCCAAAAAAGTGATTTTCTTGAGATTTTTAAAACAATGGGAAACAGTCCCGTTATTATCCGCTTACTTGACCCGCCCTTGCACGAATTCTTGCCCCAAAAAGACGAAGACCTTAAAAATTTATCAGAAAAATCAGGCATACCCTTTGAGGAATTGAGAAACAGAGCAGAAAATCTTAAAGAAATAAATCCTATGCTGGGACATCGAGGAGTAAGGTTGGGAATTACTTTCCCCGAAATTTACGAGATGCAGACCAAGGCAATCATGGAGGCCGCTTGCGAACTTTCAATAAAAAACGGAATTAAGGTCTTTCCGGAGATTATGATTCCGCTCACTTTGGATTTAGAAGAATTCAAAATTGTCAAAAACTCAATTAAGAATATTTGCGAGGATATAAAAAATAAATTCAAAGCAAATTTGAATTATAAAATTGGAACGATGATCGAATTGCCCAGAGCGGCATTAACAGCTGATGACCTTGCCAGCGAAGCCGAGTTTTTCTCTTTCGGCACGAATGACCTTACCCAAACCACCCTGGGTATTTCCAGAGATGATGCCGGAAGATTTCTGCCCAAATATATTGAACTTAAAATTTTTAAAGACGATCCCTTTCTTGTTTTAGATGAAAAAGGCGTGGGAGAATTAATTAAAATGGGAAAAGAGAAAGGAAAATCGGCAAGGCCGGCCCTAGAGGTAGGAATTTGCGGAGAACATGGCGGAGACCCTCAATCAATTGAATTTTTCCATAAAATCGGCTTAAATTATGTTAGCTGTTCGCCTTTTAGGGTGCCGGTAGCTAGAATGGCTGCCGCTCAAGCCGCTTTAAAACATGAAGGAAAAATTTGAAATTTTAGAGCACAAAGCCGATTTAAATCTCAGGGCTTTTGGGAAAACCAAAGACCAGAAATTTTACCAGAAAAAGTAAAAAAAGAAATTTACAATAATGTTAAATACAAGAAATTTGCTGATACCGAACTCAAAGCCGAACTAATTGGCCAAAAAGTAGAAAGATTTGGCGAAGATATTAAAGCCGTAACCTACCATGGTTTGAATATTTGTCAAAGAGAAGATGGAATTTGGGAGGCCACCGTTTTGTTTGATATTTAAATATATAAGTTTAAAGCATTTAATTATTCTAAGAACAAAATCCCGCTTCGGCGGGGTTTTAATATGATGAAAAAACAAATGAACTTTTAGTTTATTATGGAGCTGCTGATTCAGTGGTAGCGCTAGCCACTGCTAATTTAGACAATGTTCTTGGGCACCTGGAGAAATGTACCGAATATTAATTTAAAAAGCCTCGTATTTTACGGGGCTTTTATTCTTAGGGAAAATTAAAGTAAGATTAAAAAGAAGATATTTTTAAAAACTTGTTCTTATTCAAAATTTTTGTTATTATAGGTACATTAAAAGCCGACTATTAGCAATTTATTGCCCATAAATAATATTTTATGGAAATAACTAAAAGAATTATTGAGAATAGAGGAACAGAGAGACTAAAAAGGGGCTTTGCCAAAATGCAAAAAGGTGGGGTGATAATGGATGTTATTAATGCTGAGCAGGCAAAGATAGCTGAAAAGGCCGGGGCAGTAGCGGTTATGGCTTTGGAAGCTGTTCCATCTGACATCAGGATAAGAGGTGGGGTGGCCAGAATGGCTGATCCAGAAAAGATCCAAGAAATAATAGAGACAGTAACAATTCCGGTTATGGCTAAATGTCGAATTGGCCATTTTGCTGAAGCCCAAATTCTCCAGGCTTTGGGTGTGGATATGGTTGATGAAAGCGAGGTTTTGACCCCGGCTGACGAAGAGGAGCATATTGAGAAAAGAAAATTTATTACCCCCTTTGTTTGCGGGGCAAGAAATTTAGGCGAAGCCCTAAGAAGAATAAATGAAGGAGCAGCTATGATGAGGACAAAGGGAGAGCCCGGAACGGGGAATGTTGTTGAGGCAGTAAGACATATGAAACTGATAAAGAGAGAAATTGGAGCTTTGGAAAAAATGTCAGAGGGTCAGCTTAAGAAAAAAGCCAAAGAATATCGGGTTCCGCTTAAATTGGTTAAAGAAATAAGAAACTTAGAAAGGTTGCCAGTAGTTAATTTTGCGGCTGGTGGCATTGCCACCCCGGCTGATGCTGCTCTAATGATGCAAATGGGTGCCGATGGCATATTTGTTGGCTCAGGAATATTTAAGAGTTCAAACCCGGCAAAATATGCCAAGGCAATAGTTGAAGCCACTTTGCACTACGACGATCCGAAATTGATAGCTGAAGTTTCAAAAGGATTAGGAGAAGCAATGCCAAGCCTGGATATAAAAACGCTAACAAAGGATCAATTGATGCAAATTCGGAGCACATGAAGAGATTAAAAATAGGAGTTTTGGCTTTACAGGGCGCGGTTTCAGAGCATGTTGAAGCTTTGGAAAAGGCAATGAAAAAACTCGGTCTTGAAGGAGAAGTTGTAATAGTGAGAAAAAGAGAAAACTTGAACGATATTCTTGGCTTGGTGATACCAGGTGGAGAATCAACGACTATAAATAGATTGATGCTCAAAATCGGAATCCGAGAGAAAATAATAAAGCTGGCCAAAGGAGGGTTGCCAATTTTGGGAACCTGCGCTGGCGCTATTTTATTGGCAAAAAAGGGAGATGAACAAGTTAAACGAACTGGCACAATTTTGTTGGGTTTGATGGAAATGGAAGTTTTAAGAAATGCTTATGGCCGGCAGGTTAATTCTTTTGAGGTTGACGTCAAAATATCAGAGCTCGGTAGCAAATTTTTCCGAACAGTTTTCATTCGAGCACCAGCGATAAAAAAAGTTTGGGGAGAGACTAAAATTTGGATTAGATATAAAAATGAAATAATCGGAGTAAAGAAAAACAATATTTTAGCCTTGACTTTCCATCCCGAGTTAACAGATGACCTTAGAATCCATCAATATTTTATTAAAACAGTTCTAAAATTTTCCTCTTTTTAGGATTTTTAATTAATTTTAAATGAATGGTTTCTAAAAAAGATTTCAAAAAAATAAATGATTATTTATGGGAAATTCCTCAATCTTTTAGGAGTGATATGAGAGTCCCTGCGAGAATTTATGCTTCAGAAAAGATACTTAAGGAAGTAGAAGATGAGGCCTTGATTCAGTTGGTGAATACGACGACTTTGCCGGGAATTGTGAAGTATGCTATTGCAATGCCGGATATCCACTCGGGCTACGGACCACCGATTGGCGGAGTAGGCGCAATAAAATTGCCAGAGGGAGTCATTTCTCCTGGTTTCGTGGGCTACGATGAAAATTGCGGAGTCAGATTGTTACTTTCGGAATATTCCGAAAAAGAAATAAGGCCTTATTTGGACAAATTAGCCACTGAGATTCAAAAAGAAGTTCCTTCTGGTTTAGGCAGAGGGAGAACAGTAAAACTTAGTATCGAACAAATCAATAAGATTTTAGAGGGAGGAGTTTCTAAGTTAGTGGAGCAAGGATATGGAGAAAAAGAAGATATTGAAAATTGTGAACATCGGGGAAGGATGGAAGAGGCCGATGCTTCTTGTGTTTCAGAACGGGCAAAAATGAGAGGAAGAGACCAAGTCGGAACTTTGGGCAGTGGAAATCATTTCTGCGAACTTGATAAAATAGAAGAAATTTTTGACGAAGAGACAGCTAAAGCTTTTGGGTTATTTAAAGAACAGGTCGTGGTGATGATTCATACAGGATCGAGAGGGCTTGGTCATCAGAATTGTACAGATTATTTAAGAATAGTAATAGATGCTCTACCAAAATATGGAATAAAATTACCAGATCGAGAATTAGCCTGCGTTCCTTTCAATTCCCCGGAAGGTCAAAGATTTTTTAAGGCAATGTCGGCAGCCTGCAATTATGCCTGGGCAAATAGACACATGATTATGCACCACGTAAGAAAGGCCTGGAAATCTGTTTTAGGAAAAAAAATAAAATTAAGATTACTTTATGATGTGGCTCATAATATTGCCAAAATTGAAGAGCACGAAGTCAATGGTCAAAAAATAAAGTTAATAGTCCATCGAAAAGGAGCCACTCGAGCTTTTCCAGCCGGGCACCTTGAAATTCCAAAAAAATATCAACTTACAGGTCAACCAGTGATAATTCCAGGATCAATGGGCACCGCCTCTTATGTTTTAGTCGGAACCGAAAAATCAAAAGAGGCTTGGTATACAGTATGTCATGGCGCTGGCCGTACTATGTCGCGGCATGAAGCGATGAGGAAAATCTCTGGACAGGAAGTGGTAAAAAGTTTAGAATCAAAAGGAATTGTTGTTAAGTGCCAGAGTCTTCGGGGAATTGCTGAGGAAGCCCCCCAGGCTTATAAAAATATTGAAGATGTTGTTGAAATAGTCCATAATGCCGGATTGTCTAAGAAAGTAGCAAAATTAGTTCCCTTGGCGGTTATCAAGGGTGAGTAAAAACTTCTATCTCCCGAGCTTTAGCAAAGTCAAAGAGCACTTCGCGCTCTTTTCCACCTTCGTCCCGCAAACGGGACTCGGTGGGGAAAGAAGAAGATTTATCTTCTTCGCCCTCTTGAAAATTTAAACAAATTAAGTTAAGATAAAAAATATTATGCATTCTTTCCTAAACACTTTTTTGTTTAATTTTATTTATGCCCAGAAAAAGACTTTCCAAAAGCCAGCGGATATATATACGTCGAGAAAAAGCCCGGATTCGCCGAGAAGTTTTAGATTTGAAAGAACAAGAAAAACAAATTCAGGAATTATATCAAAAATTATTAAAACTATTTCCCTCTAAAAATGGGAGCAGAAAATAAAAAATTTAAAAGGTTAGTTAAAAAATATTTCAATTCTTTCGTAAAAAAATTCCCCGAATATGGGAGTTTTTTAGGCTTGCATAAATATGATGGGAAGTGGTCAGACGAAAGCAGAAAAGCATATTTAGAGAATATTAAATTTTTTAAGAAATATCTTAAAAATTTTAAAAAAATAAAATCAGAAGAATTAACTGAAAAAGAGAGATTAGACAAAAAAATAATGATTCATGATTTAAATCTTACAAATTTTTGTCTTGAAAAACTTAGAATGTGGGAATCTGACCCCGATATTTTAGAGGGGATAGGATCAACTCTTTTTCTATTAATAACTCGAGAGACAATTCTTTCCCCAAAAAAGGTCATAATAATTAATAATGCACTCAAAAATTTACCGTCTTTATTCGAACAAACAAAAACAAGACTTTCAAATCCTTATAAGCTTTGGACAGAAATAGCAATTGAATCTTGCGACGGCCTCAAGTCTTTTTTGGAGAACCTAAAGCCAATAAAAGTTGGAGGAGGTTTAAAGAAAAAACTCTTAAAGAATATTGAAACCTCAATTAAGGCAATCGAAGACTATAAAGACTTTTTGAAAAGAGATGTTCTGTTAAAGTCAGTTGATAAATATAATATTGGAAAAGATAAGTTTAAAGAATTAATTAGACTCAGAGAGTTGGATTTGGATATTAAAGAAATGTTAGAGATAGGAGAGAGAGCATTGAAGGCAGATAAAAAAGAATTAAGAGAAATTGCCAGAGAGATAGCTCCAAAATTAACGGTTAAAGAAGTAGAGCGAAAAATCGAAAAAAAACATTTAGGCAATTTCCAAGAAATCATAAAACAATACAGAAGAATTGTTTTAAAAGCTAAAAAATTTATATTAACCCACAACCTAATGAAAATTCCCAAAAACGAAAAGGTCATAATAAAAGAGACCCCACCTTTTTTAATTCATACTACGCCATTCGCTGCTTATTTTCCTCCTCCAAAATATGCAAAAGAAAAATTAGGAATCTATATAATTACTCCTGCTAGACAAAGAAGATTGTTGGAAAGGCATAATTACACCAGTATTTTTAACACCACCGTACATGAAGCTTATCCCGGCCATCATCTCCAGTCTATTCTCGCATTTAAGAATCCTTCTTTGGTAAGAACTTTGTCTGCGGCGACCGAAATGATTGAAGGTTGGGCCCATTATTGCGAAGAGTATATGAGAGATGTTGGATTTAACAATACAAGCGAGATAAGATTTATCCAAACTCTTGATGAAATATGGCGAGCGGCAAGAATAATAATTGATATTAAGCTCCATTTTGGAGAGATGAGTTTTAATGAGGCGGTGAATTTTTTAATAAAGGAAGCAGGTATGGAGAAAGAAAATGCAATTGCCGAAGTTAAAAGATACACCAAAAACCCGTCTTATCAGTTGAGTTATTTAATTGGTAAATATTTGATTAAGAAACTGAAAAGAGAGATTCAGGAAAAAATGGGTGAAAAATATTCTGATAAATTTTTTCATGAAGTTATTTTGAATGCCGGTTCTATTCCAATAAAATATCTTAGAGAAGAATTCAAATTAAAGATTAAAAAATAAAAAATTTAAAAAAGCTGGCTCAATGGCCAGTTTTTTGATAGAATTTAAATATAAGAGCAAGAATTGAAGAATTTCTGAAAAGATTGTCTGGTCCCATATGGTTTCGAAGAAGACTGGTTGAAAATTTTAAATAAGATGATAAAATAACTCAAACATGAAAAAATTTTTATTTACTTCAGAATCAGTTACAGAAGGCCATCCAGATCGCATAGCTGATCAAATTGCTGACGCTGTTTTAGATGCAGTTTTAAAGAATGATAAATACGGCCGGGTGGCTTGTGAGGTTATGGTTGGCAATGGCTATGTAATAGTTGGAGGAGAAATTACTACTAAAACCTGGGTTGACGTGAATAACTTAGCCAGAGAGGTAATCAAAGATATTGGCTATGATAAGCCAGAATACGGTTTTGACTATCGTACGGTGGCTGTTTTTAACACTATTCACGGCCAGTCACCAGATATTGCCAGGGGAGTGAGAAGAACCGGAGCTAAAAAACAAGGAGCTGGTGACCAAGGGATGATGACAGGTTATGCTTGTAAAGAAACGCCAGAATTGATGCCCTTACCAATAATGCTGGCTCACAAGTTAGTTCGGAGATTAGCTGAAGTAAGAAAAAAGAAAGTTTTGCCCTATCTAAGACCAGATGGAAAATCTCAAGTAACTGTTGAATATGAAGGAGATAAGGTAAAAAGAATAGATTCGGTAATTATTGGCGCTCATCACAATCCCGATGTTTCTTTGAGTCGCATTAGAAAAGACATTATTCAAAAAGTGATAAGACCTGTTTGCAAAGAATATTTAGACTACAACCTACCCGCCACCCGAAAAACAAAATTTTATATTAACAACACTGGCCGCTTCGCTATCGGCGGTCCGGTTTCTGACACCGGAGCCACTGGCCGGAAAATAATTGTTGATTCTTATGGCGAAGTGGTACCGGTTGGTGGAGGCAGTTTTAGCGGGAAAGACCCGACAAAGGTTGATAGATGCGGCGCCTATATGGCTCGTTATATTGCCAAAAATATTGTAGCCTCGGGCTTGGCTGAAAAATGTTTAATTAGATTAGCTTATGTGATTGGAGGAGCAAAGCCGACAGAGGTGAGCGTAGATACTTTTGAAACAGGAAAAATTTCGGAAGAGAAATTGGTTAAAATTATTCCAAAAGTTTTCGATTTATCACCCGGCGGAATAATTAAGCAATTAAATTTGTTGAGGCCAATTTATAGAAAAACCGCCTGCTATGGCCATTTTGGCAGGGAAGAACCAGAATTTACCTGGGAGAAAAAAGATAAGGTAAAAGAAATACTCAAAAAATGCCAACAGATAATGAAGTCCAAAACCAAAAAGAAATAAAAGAAGAAAGGGGAAAAGTCTTTCTTTTTCAGCCTTGGAAAGTTTTTGCCTTCGAGGCTTTTTTGTTTTGTTTGACTTTAGCTTTAGGAATTACAGCTAGCCTCAAAATCAATAAAATCTCAGAAATTCAAGAAATCTCCTTGCCTAATATTTCCCTTTGGCACTTTCTTCTTTATTTTATTTTAGCCACTTCGTTTATTTTACTTATTTCTTTTTTCGGGAAATTTAAAAAAGGAAAAGGAATATTATTTAAGGGAATCTTTATTTTGGCCGTTTTCTGGGGAGGCGCGTTTTTACTTAGTTTATGGATTCCAGCCATTTTCGCTTTATTTTTAATAGGAATTTTAATTTTTTGGTGGTTAAAGAAGCCAACAATTTTGGTTCACAATCTTTGCATTATTTTCGGAATTGCCGGGGTGGGTGGTATTTTAGGGTCAAGGTTTGAGCCGCTGATAGTAGTCGCTCTTTTAATAATCCTTTCAATTTACGATTTCATCGCAGTAAATATTACCAAACATATGATCAAGACGGCAAAAGAAATGATTGAAATGGGAGCTATTTTAGCCTTAGTTGTTCCCCCAAAAATTTCTGATTTTAGAAAAAACCTGAAAGAAGTTAAACCTGGAGGAAAATTTTTAATTTTAGGCGGAGGAGACATTACTTTCCCTTTACTTCTTTGTGCCTCTTTAGTTCCTGAAGGAATTTTAAATTCTCTAACTGTCGCTCTTTTTGCTTTAATAGGTCTTTTTTTCAGTTTTTGGATATTCGCCGGCCAAAAAATCAGAAAACCTATCCCTGCCCTGCCACCCATTGCATTATTTTCAATAATTGGATTTTTTATTACCAAAATAATTTAATGAAGTTAAAGAAGAAATTACCATTCTATGTTATTTGTGATAATATTAGGAGTTTAGAGAACATAGGTTCTATTTTTAGAACAGCCGATGCTTTAGGGATAAATAAGATTTTTCTTTGTGGAATTTCCGGTACTCCGCCCCACCCAAAAATTTCAAAAACAGCTTTAGGGGCAGAGAATTGGATAGAGTGGGAACATCGCTGGCAAGTCTGGAAAGTTATTGAAAAATTAAAAAAGGAAAAAGTTTTTATTGTAGCCTTAGAACAAACAAAAAACAGTTTACCCTATAACAAGTTTAAAGCGAAGTTCCCTTTAGCTTTGGTAATAGGAAATGAAATAAAGGGAGTTTCAAAAGCTGTTTTAAAAAGAGCAGATAGTGTAACTTCTCTGCCAATGTTTGGTAAAAAAGAATCTTTAAATGTGGCTGTATCTTTTGGGATAGTAGGTTACGAAATAAACAAAGTTAGATAAAGCAGTCGAAGAATGAGAAAATCTTTATTTTATGCCCTCATAGCTCAACCGGATAGAGCGTGACCCTCCGGAGGTCAAAATCTCCGTTCGAGTCGGAGTGAGGGCACATAAAAGGGCGGGGTGAAATTGACTTTGTTATAAATTTAAGTAAAATAGAAATATGAGTATTACCTTTCAGCCAAAAAAGAAAAAAAGGAAACGTGTTCACGGATTTTTAAAAAGAAAGAAAACTAAAGGAGGCAAAAGGACCCTAAATAGACGAAGGAAAAAAGGGAGACAGAAGCTTACAGTCTAAAATTCCAAACCCCAAGTATCACAGCAGCGTTTGGAATTTTGAATTTTTTTTAGATGTTGCCTAAAGAGAACCGACTTAAAAAAAACAAAGATTTTAAAAAAGTTTTTAAAGAGGGAAAAGGATTTAAAGAAGATTTTTTGGTTCTTAAAAAAGCAAAAAATAATCTAAAAATCAGCCGCTTTGGTTTTGTGGTTAGTAAAACTTTCTTTAAAAAAGCTACCCTGCGCAACAAAATAAAAAGAAAATTAAGAGAATCGGTTAGAATAAAAATAAATGAAATTAAAAAAGGGATAGATGGGGTAGTAATAGCCATCCCAGGATTGGAAACCAAGGACTTTTGCGAAATTAAGGAAATAGTAAATAAACTTTTTAAAAAAGCAAAAATAATCTAAAAATGTTTGGGAAAATAATTTTAAAAATTATCAAATTTTATCAAATTTTTATCTCGCCAAACTTCGGCAAAAACTGCCGTTTTTATCCCAGTTGCTCAGAATACACCTGCCAAACTGTTAAAAGATACGGCGCAGTAATAGGCAGCTTGAAAGGAATTAAAAGGATATTAAAGTGTCACCCTTGGAATCCTGGGGGAGTAGACTTGCCTTAAATTATGGGTTTTTTTATTAGTGTTTTTAACTTAATATTATACCAGCCCTTATTTAACGCCCTAATTTTGCTCTATCAATATTTACCGGGGCATGATTTTGGGATAGCAGTTATTGTTTTAACAATTTTAATTAAGATTATTCTTTACCCCTTAGGAGCCAAAGGAGTTAAGTCCCAAAAAGCACTTTCTAGTCTTCAGCCAAAAATAAAGGAAATTCAGGAAAAATTTAAAAACGATAAAGAAAAACAGGCCAGGGCTACGATGGAACTTTATAAAAAAGAGAAGATTAATCCTTTCTCAGGATGTTTGCCGCTGCTTGTCCAGCTCCCAATTTTAATCGCTCTTTATCGACTTTTTTGGAGAGGATTCGGGCAAAACCAACTTAGTTTTTTATACAGCTTTGTTCCCAACCCCGGTCAGATTGATACTACTTTTTTGGGGATAACAAATCTTACTCAGTCGGCTGTTGCTAAAGTAAATGGAATTTCTTATTTTCTCTGGGCGAATATAGCGATAATAATTGGAGCTGGAATCGCTCAATTTTTTCAGACGAAAATGGTAACCCCAAAGCAAGAATCAGTAAAAAAGGGCTCGCCTGATTTCTCTAAAACGATGCAAAAACAGATGATTTATTTCTTTCCAATTTTCACAGTTTTTATTCTTTGGCGGCTTCCAGCAGCCGTCGCCCTTTATTGGTTAGTGGTCGCATTATTCTCAATAGTCCAACAATATTTTATCTTCAAGCCATCCTACCATGCTCAGCCAAAATAACCTTACAAAAATTAAAGAAACTGTTAAAGAGTTTTTCAAAAAGATGGCTTTTGAAGTAGAAATTGAATTTTCGCCTCAGGAAGACCGCAACCTCTCCACTACCCCAAAGGAAGAAAAAATATATACTTTTCCCATAAATCTAAAAACTTCGGAACCTCAGATTTTAATCGGAGAAAGAGGCCAGACCTTGACTGAAATCCAGCATCTTTTAAAAGCGATATTAAAAAGAAAAATTAAAGAACCTTTTTTTATTGACCTCGATATTTCAGATTATAAAAAGAAAAAAATTGAGTATTTAAAAGAGATGGCGAAATTAGCAGCCGATGAAGTTGGTCTAAGTAAAAAAGAAAAATGGCTTCCTCCAATGCCGGCCTATGAAAGGAGAATTATTCATTTAGAGTTAGCGGAAAGAAGTAATGTTACGACAGAAAGTATTGGTCAAGAACCAGAAAGAAGAGTGGTGGTGAGACCTTATCTATAAATCGTTATTCTGATAAATTTTTTAAAAAAACAAAAAGGAGCTTAGCTCCTTTTTGGCTTTAAAAGTTTAAGGGCCAATAACTCTGGCTTCGCTTTTTACTCTTTCGTTGGATAAATAGCAAAGAGGGTGGCACAAGATTTCTCGCAGATATACCAAAACTTCCAAGAGAAAGAACAACCGCATTCATTTATTAGATGTTTTGTGAGGTCCAGCCATTCATCCGGGCCCTGAAAGCGTTCGGTGTATTCCATAGATCTAGTAGCTTTCCATATATTTCTCTCGACCACACCATCAAGAAGCAACAAATAATTTCCAGTAATATTAATTGACCAAACTTTATTCTTTAGCTCGTCGGGTAAAGATTTCAGGGACTCCGCCTTATCATAGGTTTTGCAATACCCTCCTCCCTCTGGTTTCGTACAAAGTGTGACTTCGCCATCACTTTTTTCAACTTCTCGAAAGACAGCCAGTGAATTAAGTTTTTCAGGAAGATCCTTACATGCCCCCCCTATCGTATTCGTACTCCTACAAATTTTAGGAGCGCCTCTATAGTCGGTCTCTGGGAAAAGAATTACTCCATAGAAGTATTCTCCCGGTTTTTTCTCTCCGGTTTCAGGGTTCCAAACAAACGGATTAACTACTCTGACTTTTTCTGTTATTTGACCAGGTATATACTTTGATAAATCAGGTGCATTTTGAGTAAAAGCCGTTTCTACTCCTGTATCTTTTTCAATAAGGTAAACTCCTGGCAAATCAGTTGGAAGTTCTGGCCATTTAGGTTTTTCCAATTTCAACATCACCAATTGGGGATTAACAGTGGTTAAAATTAAATAAGAAGAAAGTAAAATAACAAGCCCTATAACGCCGGCAAAAATTTGGTCTTTGGCCTCTGTCTGAGCAATTGGGGCCCCGGCTGAAGTTATATAACGAAACCCTCCGTAAATTAAGGCTCCAAAAGCAATTAGGCCGGCAATTGCGACGGCGAAATTAAAAATATATTTTACATATTCTGGTAAAAAAGCCTTTTCGATTGTGGTTGGTCGCCAGCCACCAATTTCTGGATATTCAATTTCGAGAGGCCTTTCCGTTACCTCCTCTTCGGCGGCAGAAGAAAAAGTTGTTAATAGTAAAACCAAAGAGATAGTCAAAAGAAAAATTAAAATGGTTTTTTTAAGATTTGACATAAATTGGGAATAAACTTAGTAGCAACAGAACCAATTATACGAACTGGTGCAGACGGGTATCCCTTTTTCTTCTGTTTTTGTTTCTCGGGGCAGGTTTTGGCTCATAACTGTATCGCAATTGAATAATATTTTCCCAACTTTTCCCAACTCAGCTGCCGGCACGTAGCATTTATCAAATTCGTTTCTGGATAGATTTAATTTTCTTCCAATAGCTTCTTGTGCTGTTATTTTTGGACAGATTACCAGTGAGGGATCTGTCTGACACGGCCCTTCACATTCTCCACGTTCTGATAGAGTTCTTATATCCTCATTTATTTTTTCACAAAGCAATTCTCTTCTATCAATCTCGCCATCAACCCCATTAATTAATGCCCAAATTTCTTTCTTAGAACGCTCTATTTTATCATAATAACCAGTTTTTCCCTCATTGGTAATTTGTTCAAAGAGAGCTTCTATCTCAGCTTCTGGACAGGGTTGGCCCGAGCAGGATTGGGGAAGACAAATTTCCATTGATTGATAGAATCCTTTCTTACAAACTGGGTGACAATTCGAAACATCACATTGCTCGGCCAGTTTGGTTATTTCTTCTGATGCCTTAATTTGGAGGATAAGATTTCTTTCAATTGCTTCAAGTTCGGTTATTATTGCATTTAACAACCCGCTGGTTTTCTCCATTGCTTCGCCAACCGGGATTTCCTTTCCACAAGTTAATCTTCCCGCCTCTTCTTCCTCTCCTTCTTTTTTCTCATCTTCTTCTTTAGCTAAAACTTCTTTATTCCTATTAGCTATAGATATGCCTGGAGAGTTACCTTGATTATAGAATAAACTTAAAAGAAAGAGAAGAAAGGCAAGGAATAGTAGAGGGAAGATGACTTTCTTAATTGACTTATTTTTTGGGGAAAAGTTTTCCATAATTTTTATCACTGACATTGTTGAGATGGATAAATACAGGATTTACACTCAGCCGGAGGATTTGGCGTGTGGTCTGGCCAATAGTCCCAGCTAAACGTGCATTTACTTTTCGGAATGGCTGGTAGATACGCTATTGGGTCTACTACGTAACAGTTTTCATTTCCACCCAAATAACCTTTACCCGCTCCTACGCTGTCTACCTGGCAGGGATAGACTTCAAAATGAAGGTGATCGCCAGTGCTCTCGCCGGTATTTCCAACACTGCCGATGGGTTGGTCAGCCTCAACTCTCTGGCCAGGACTAACTTTCACATTATCTAAATGGGCATAATGAGTTGAAATATTGAGTTTATCGTGATAAATAATAATGCGATTTCCATAACTACCAGAGGGGCTAGTATTGACAACTATTCCATCAGCAACGGCAAAAATTGGAGTACCTTTAGGTGCAGCTATATCAATACCAGCATGATAATGGTCGCCTCGGTGCTTATAAAAATGGCTTGAGTAAGAAATACTTGAAGGGGTAAGACTCACCGGAAATTGGAGGCTGTTTGGTATTGGGTCAGGTGGTATCCAGTCCTCTGGCGGTGGTTCTCCGGAATCCCCTCCCCAGAGAAGGGTTTCAGCAAAGCAAATCACTCCTTCGTTTCCCGGGGTATAGAAATAAAAGGTGATTGGGTCTTTTACCATTCTGTCACCTATCTCAATATCAATATCTTCCCAGCCAGGAAAGGCAGTAATTTCAATTTCCTGAAGAAAATGCTCGATATTCAATCGAGTCCCATAATTAAACACTCCCGAAGCCAAGCTCATTAGAGCTTCGGTAGCTTTTAACTGGTGGAGGTCATAAAGCAAAGGTCCTCGGGCAGCCTGAAGAGGAATTAATGCTTGAGCTGCGGCTGCCTTACTTTGTTTTGTTTTAGAGAAATCAAATCCTGGTAAACCCCTGCTCGCAAATATAATAATTAAAATTAAACAAATTGGGATAACCTTTTTGTTTCCTTCAAAAAATCCGTGAATGCTGATTTTTTGTAGTTTTTGAAAAATATTTTTAATCATTAGTTTTGACCCCATTTAGAGATAAATTTCTAACGGCGTAAACAAATATTTAATGATTCTGGATTTTCCATTATTTCACCCCCGCTGACAAAGCGGGGAGAACCGAGAAGAACATTTAATTGGCAGAGAGTGTCTAATTGGCCTTCAGCTTTTTCTAATAATGCATTTTCTGCTTCTTTTCTAACCTCTGCTAAAGGTTTGTCATAAAGAGAAATGAGAAATAAATCAAATGGTTTTTGGTAGGTTATTTCAAATCTTGGTCTTTCATAAGAACCTTTTTTTTCTGACTCTATAACTATAAAATCTGAGCTACCAATCATTGGTTTTGCATTTTCTAATAACTTTTCTTTTAATTCTTTAATCAGAAGCTGGGATTCTTCTGGGGTTAGTTCTTTCGGTGGAATGGTTTCTGGTTTTTCAGGGGTGGGTTTTTCAAAAAATCTTAATCCTAAAAAAGCCGAAGCGACTAATAAAACTAAAATTATGAAAATTATTGTTATTTTTTTCTTTCTCATAAAAGAAAAGATTATCTTACTATTCCTAATATTCTGGCGCAGACCCAGGGCCACCAACTATTGTTGCGTTTATAAATTTTGATTGCAAAGTTGATATTGAATTCAGGATTATAAAGTTGTTCACGTTTTTCAAGATTCCACCATCCTTCCCAGGTTGGGAAGTGTATTTGGAAAAGACCGTGGTCATCAGTTGTTCCAATAGCACGTGGATTTCCAGCGCTTTCGCAATAACAGACGCTAGCAGCATCTACAACTAAATTTTCATACCAAAGAGAGCCAAGATTGCTTTTATTCCAGAATTGCGAAAGATAATCTACTGAACAATAACCCCCTGTCGGGACAAAACCTATTCCAGATATTATCTCGCCCGGGGTAAGAGATACTCTTATTGATTTCGCACCTCCATTAATTTCCTCTATTTTTTTGGTTATTTCTACTATATTAGTTTGGGCTTGAAGGCAGGATAGGCCCGTACAGGTAGAAAGATTACACTTTGAGAGACCGCAGTCGGAATTGACGGCGAGATTTTTCAACTCTTCTGTTAGGTTTTTTAAATATTCAGCTGATTCTCTGGCGTCTTCAGCTGATTTTTTGGCATTATTTAATTTTCCCTGGCCCTCTTCATTGACAACCGCATTTTCAATAATCATTCCGAAGGGAATCTGGAAATAGGTTGGAAGTTTTTTTTCACCAGGTTCAGAAAGCTTGATTTCTGGTAGAGTAATTTTCTCTAATCCGGGAAGATGCAAAATCGCCAGTTGGGGGTTGATAGTGGCTAAAATTAAATAAGAAGAAAGTAAAATAACAAGTCCTAAAATCCCTCCGGTGATTTGCTCTTTGGCAGCAATCATTTTAACCGGGGCGCCAGCTGAAATTAAGTAAAGAAAACCGCCATAGATTATTACCCCAAGAGCCAATAAACCGACAATCATTAAGGATAGATAATAGAAATACTTAATGTAGAGAGGAAGAGCCTGCTCTCCAGGGATTTCACCTTTTTGAATTTCTTTAAGAAAAACCTGAGGAGATTTAACCTCGGGAAAGGGAAGAGAAGGATAATTTATTTCCGGTGCCCGAAATTCAAGCGCCAAAGCAAAATTAGTGCAAAAGATAAAAAAAACAAAAAAAAGAAAAAAGAAAAAAAACTTTTGTTTTTTATTCAGCATAAACCAATTCAAGATAAACTATTAAAATCCAGAGAGGCAAAAAACTGCTACCTATTGGAATTAATTCAATAATAAAACATAGAGGCCTTAGCCATTTCATTCTCTTTGTCCATTTAGTAACCTTGGCTGTGGTTTTGGCTATTCTTGCCCCTGTTTTTTTAGGAACAGTAATCATTCCTGACCTGAACCACATCCAAAAACCAAAAAAAATCACAGCAAAAATATCAATAGCGATTGAAATTACTGTTCCCACTGGAGGAAAAAACTCAGCCACGAGCTCACCTACATCAACAAAAATAGCCACTGAGAGCATTATAATTCCTTCGGGGCTCAAAAGGGCTCCTACTTTTTTTGCTGATTCTTCTAATGCTATAAATTCTCCCGAAACCTCTTCAGGAGCTGCCAGAGTTTCCTCATTTGCTTCGTATTCATTCATAATCTATTACATTTTTCTTTTTTTTATTCTTTTTCTTCAACTAAACTTTTTTTTGCTTCTTTTATTCTTAGAACTTCTTCGGGAGCAGTGGTGATTATTTGGTCTTCAGAATAAGAGGCGACCACCCTAATGGCTACATGCTTTTGGCCGGCAAAAAAGACTCCCTCTCCAACTGCTGCCTCGAGAAGCCTGAGTTTTTCCTCCTCGGTTAGATTAAAAACCTTTTGGATAGAATCAATCACTGCCGGAGATTGTTTCATTAAAAGTTTTAAAGAGGAATTGTTAATAATCGGCTGGCCATAGTCAGACCTCATAAAATCAGAAACATCCTGGGTAATAGTGGTTACCCCTAACCAATATTTTCTGGCCCTTTTGACAAGGCCATACAAGAAAGAAGCCCCGTCTTCTGTTTGCATTAACCACCAGGCTTCGTCAACAATTAAAATTCTTTTTTTCAGCTTAGACCTAATCTTATTCCAGATATATCTCATAATTATAAACATAGCCATTGGCCTCAATTCTTCTTCCATATCTCGAATTCCAAAAACAACAAATTTATTTTCCATTGAAATGTTTGAATAATTGTTAAAAAAGTTAGCATAGGTTCCTTGAGTAAATTTTCTTAATCTTCTGACCAAACTTTCAGCTCCTTCCATAGTTTCTAAAACCTGCTCTAAATCCGACATTAAAGGAGGAGTAATTTTTGAAAAATCAGAGTCCGGGGTAATGTCTTTTGCGGCATAAGTTTCAGTTAGGGCCCGGTCCACAATGGCGTCTTCTTCCGGAGTTAAACCTCCCAACATAATTCTTAATAAACCGACTAAATTCATAATATTTGACTTTAAAACATCTTCGGGTCTTTCATCTTCTCTGGGGATTGGCAAATCAAAAGGATTAATTCTGTCTGTAGAGGCAAGGGAAATATTAAAGAAAGAACCGCCGACAGCATCAGACAAAAACTTATATTCGTTTTCCGGGTCCAGAACTATAACATCAATGTTTTGCATCAGAGAACGTAAAATTTCAATTTTTACCAAATATGACTTTCCTGAGCCGGCTATCCCGAAAAAAACTTCATTGTAATTTTCTAAAGAAAATCTATCAAACAAAATCAGGGAATTGTTGTGCTGGTTGATTCCGTACAAAATTCCTTCATTAGAGCTCAGATCAAAAGAAATAAAAGGGAAGGCGCTGGATAGGGGTTCAGTATTCATTGGAGTATGGACTTGGAGTAAATCCAAACCGTAAGGGGAGGTAGAAACAAAACCTTCCCTTTGTTGAAAGAGAGCAGGTTTTATATAAACTAATCTTCCTTCCAGAATTGACCTCAAAATAGTTTCAGTATCTCTTAGTTCTTCTTGAGTATCACCATAAACAGTAAGATATAAGCCGAATCTAAACATTCTTTCCTGGGCAGACTGGAACTTATCTCTTAAAGCTTCTAAATCCCGGTAGGCAATTTCCAAAGTTGGGTCGCGAATTAATCCTTTTTCTTCTTTTTCCATCATTTCGGACTGAACTTCGGTTATTTTTTTCCTCAGTCGCTTTAAAATCTGGCTCATATCAACCGGGTGGATGAAAAAAGAAACATCCATTGGAGTGTCCAGATTAATGACCGGAGAAAACCAGGCCGTGCTTAGATATCTGGGATAGGAAAAAATAAAAAAAGATTTAGCCATTTTTTCTCCAAGTTTGAGATAATTTTGGGTTACTTCAATAGAGGACGGAGCAATAATATCTTTGATTCCAATTGCCTCAGATTCAAAAATTGCCTCTTGGGTCTCCGACTCCTTTCTTAAAAATTTTTTGAAAAAATTTATCATATAACTAATTCTTCGGGAAGTTCAGGATAATAGCCCACCTCAGCTTCTTTTGGATGGTGTAAGCTCCAGAAAAGCTCAATAAGCTCGGGGGTGGTTAAGGGAACGGCTTGGAGGCCGCACCTTCTTAATCCTAAAGCAACAAATTCCATTCTCTGCCAGAGCTGGCTTTTGCATCTCTGAAAAGCCGCCTCGGTTAGAGTAGAAATTTTAGGTTTCTTTAGTAATTTTTTTCCAGTAAAAGGTAATCCTTCAGCTTCCCAAAGGGTATAGGGGACGACAACGAAAAAAGTCTTTGCCAGGATTGCTCCTGTCTCAACCAGGCCTTGAATAAATTCCCGATATTCAGCAGTTTGCATCTTTAAAAGTTCATTTTCTTGAGTTTCTTCTAACTCTTTTAATTTTTCAAGGTAGCCGGTGATATTAAGCTTTCGGGACTGAACAACAATTTGGCAGGAAAAATCCAGAGAATTCAAAAAACTTTGAAATTGGTATATGATGGCATTTTGTTCATCTTCAGATTTTAAGGCAAAATTAAGAGAAGAAACCATCAAAACTCCTCTCATGGCCTTATTCTTCAAGATAAGAACGCCTTCCCTGACTTGGTCAATTTCTAAAAATTGTTGAGTTGTTGGCTGTGGCATATTATCTCATTCTTGTTTCAATTTGAGTAGATAACTTCTTTAGTTGGCTTTTTTCGGCAACTTTTAAGGTTGGCTCCCCAGAGGGCTCTTCTTTTTTGAGTTTTTCTTCTCTTTTGATAACCCTTGGAGAAACTGCTTTCTTTTTCCAGAGATAAATTTTTGAAGAAAAAGAGAAATTCAAAAATTTCAGCAAAATAGTTAAAAGGGGCTGACCGCCGATTTTTAAAAAAGCAAAAGCCAAAGCTCCAATTGCCAAGAATATCGTAATTAAGGCAAAAGCTAAAAGATTTTTTGCTGCTAAATAAAAGTAAAGGAAAAACACAACTACTCCGCCTGCTCCCAAATAAAGAAACTGCTTGAAAGTTAAAGGGCCTACTATTTTTGCCTCTTTTTCAATAAATTGAGGAACCTGAAATTGCATGGTAAAAATTTCTATTATTAGATTATATTATCACAACTCTTTCTTTTTTAGAATACCACAAACAAAAAAAGCAACATAGGGATTGACAAAATTTTGGAGTGGTGATATAATGTAAAGGTCAAGGAAGAAAAGGATTTCCTTGGCTTCTGGGTAATCCCAGAAACATTTAAAATTAAATAAGGAGATGAAAGAAATGAAGCGGATTCGTCAGATATTGAGTTGGATTTCCCGAGAGATAGTTATTTTAGCTAAAATAACTATTGGTTTTGGGAAGTATCTCTGGAAGCTTTTTAAAAAAATAATGAAGATTATTTGGAAAGGAGGTAAGAAAATGGGATGGGTTATATTGGTTCTATTGAACATCTTAGTAATAGGAATGCTCTTTCTCTTTTGTAGATTTACGAAGGTTGAGGAAGGAACCGCAAAAGCAGTCATGAGTTTCGGAGGTTTCCGGAAAATCATCTTCCAATGGAAAGACCACTGGATGGACCAAGAAGGAAATATTTGGAGAGAAGGTGAGGAAGTAGAAAGAGATCCGGAGAGACCTGGTAAAGGTGTGAGAGTAGAAATTAGAGGACACATTTTTGGCGGTTTGTGGTGGTACGGTTTTTGGCCGATACACAAAATTCATAGATATCCTTTGAGGTGGACTGATCTCCGCCGAGTAGAGGAAGCCGGGGAGAAAATCGAAAAATCGCAATTTCACGATGAAATACTCGGCCATGTAATGTTGAAACCAGCGGTTTATTGGACAAAAATCTTCAAGGTAGAAACCTGTCCGCCCGAACGAATTCCGGTAGATATTGATATATTGATTACAATGAGGATAATTAATCCTTACGATTTCCTCTTTATTGCTCCCCCTACTCCCTTGGAAGATGTTCTCGCCAGAATAGACTCTCTGATGAGGGCCCGAGTTAGTATGTTGACAGTTGATGAACTTATTGCCTTGAGAGGTAAAAGCGAAGTCCTCTGGGACGGAGAGAAAGAAGTTACTGGATTAAAAGACGAAAAATTAATTAAAGAAACTCTTCCTAAATGGGGGCTGGAAATTGCGGAAAAAGGAGTAGATATCAAAAGCATTGGATTACCGCCGGAATATCAAGAAGCGGGGGCAGCAAAAAGAAAAGAGGAAATGAAAGCAGCTGGTAGGGCTGAAAAGATAATAGGGACTTTGATTTCTTCGGCGGCAAGAGCCGAAGGAAGAGAAGAAAAAGAGGTTCAGGCGGACTGTCAGAAAGATCCAAAAGCTTTCTATGCAAAGCATAAAATCATTATAGACAATATAATGAGTCAACTTTCGTGGGAAGAAAGAGCTGGTCTTAGGATTGAGACTCCTGGTGCAACCCCGTTCGGTGGAGAATTTCTCCGTTTTATTGGAGCTTGGCTAAGAATGCCCGAAGGAAAAGAAAAAGAGAAAAAGGAGCCAAGCGAACCGGAGAAAGAGGAAAAAGAGACCAAAAAAGATGAAGAAGAAGAAATGAAAGAGACGGACAAAGAAATGGAAAAGGAGATAGCTGAAATGAAAAAGGAAGCTTAAAGTTAAAGAATTAAATAAGAGGGAATTAAATAAGAGGGTTGTTTTACCACAACCCTCTTTCTATTTTTGATTAGTCTTATTGCTTAACCTTCTTTTATTCAATTGGTTCCCGATAGACATCTTTTTTCTTAGGAGGAGTTGGTTTTTCTAAAGGAATAACTTCTTCTATTTTTTGGGAAGACGGGAATTCCTCCTTTTCTTTAAAGGTTTTCTGGACTGAATTAAGAACCTTTTCTTCCAGGTCTTTAGCTAACTTTTGAGCAGTTTCTTTCGAAATATTTAAGCGTTCCCGAAGGGTAACAATAAATATATCTTTGTCTTTGATTTTGCCCTGGGCAACCTCTTTTATTGTTCTGGCTATTTGTCTTCCAGGGGAGTTTTCAAATATTTTTTCTCTTTTTTCAAAATTCTCAATCTGAGCCATTTTTTCCAGCAGCTCCTTTTCAGTATTTTCGTTTTCAAGCCCATATTTTATTGCAAGCTCACCAATAACATCAGTAGTCTCTGGTTGGGAAATTACCCCATAGTTTTTATTTGATTTAGAGTTTACCATAGTTTAGGTGATATAATCTTGATTATGGCGAATATAACTAAGATTATCGAATAATTTTTTAGCTTCTTCATTCTTCCCCGCAGTCCTTAATTTTTTATACTCCCCTAAGATAGCTCCGGTATTTTTTATTAATGTCTCTTGAAGAGTCTTTTTTTGTTCAACGCTCCCCCCCCTTTCTCCTCCTAATGTTTTTACTTGCTGTCTACTCATTGCAAAAAACACATCTAAATTTTTTAAATCATCAGTATGAGCTTCGCTTGCGAACTTTCTCGGATCTAATCCTTTAACTACATCTCGGAGACTATCTTGGACACTCTGCCCTGGTTTTCTTGTCAGTTTCGCCCGAGTTGCAAAAGGTAAACCCTCTAATTCTTTTTTTTCTTCTTCGTGGCGTCTCTTTGCATAACCTATTAATGGCTTTGCGGCAACTCCAAAAATTTTCTTTCCAGCTGCCCAACGGCCAAGCCGTTCAGCTCCTTCTGGAACTTTTAATCCCTTTTCGATTCCTCTTCCTGTTTTCTTTGCTGTCCAAGCTACAGCTGTTTTTGCTCCTTTTTGGGTGGCAGTAATAATCCCAGTAGCTCCCATAGCTGAAGTGGCGAGAGTCACAAAAAAGCCGACAATAAGGAAGCCAATCCCTATGCTATAAGGTAAAAGTTGATTCATCATCTCAGCTATGGGAGCTGTGGCTTTTTCTCCTGTATCAAATGTCCCACCCATTACCTTTCCTTCCCAAGATAGGAGTAAAAGGTGGCTGGATAGCCAGAGAAAAAAGGCGGCAGCTGCTCCAATAAAAGACCACTGAATAAATTGATTCCACCACATCTTAAACAGACCCCGGGTGGCTGGTAGAATATAGCAAAAGAAAGCAATAGGAGATAAAATTACTAACATCCAGATGGCTATGTATCGTAAAATAAAAAGAAAGCTAAAAAGAAGAAAGATGAGGCCACTCGTAAAGCCGAAAACGATTAGGAAAAGGGTTTGAGCAAGAGGGAGAAAATTTAAGTCTCTTGACCAAGCAGCGGAATCAAGAAGGATATTTAGTTGCTCATGCCATATCGTTGCCACAAAAGTAAAATCAATCGTATCGCCTAAAAAGAAATGCATCACGATATTTGAAGCATCAACAATTAGGCCCAAAATAACCGGGGTGAAATTAATTAATAAGGCTATTCCGATTAAAAGGGGTAAAGTTTTTTGCCATTGGTATTCCCTAATTTTTAGAGCAGTAGCTAATCCAATAATAACTAAGATGATAACAAAACCTATATTGGCTAAATCTCTGGTTAATGCCCAACCGACCGCGAGAAATTCGTTTCCAGCTGGATTAGTATAAGAGAGAGAGATAAATCCTGGTGAGGTAACTACGCCTAAGATAGCAATGCTCATAGAGAGAAAGGCATTTGCCAGAAGTAAGGGTATCTGAAGAACGAGTACAGCAAGAGCCAAACCAAAATTACCAATTGTTGACCCTAATATCGTCTGACCAAATGAAGTGAGAAAAGCACCTGAAATCGCAGCTATACCAAGAAAAATAAGAACTGGCACAAAAGCGAACGCCCGGGAACCAAACCGCAATCTTTGTTTAGGGAGAGGGGAAGTCAGGATTGACCGTTTTTTATTCCATTTAAGGTTTAGGAAAAAATTTTTTATTTTTTGGGCCATTTAAATATTATACTACAAAATCTACAATTTGAAATCCTTAATAATGATTAATTAATTTTATAACTTTTTGTTAGATTTATCCAATCTTTTATAGTTAAGGTTTCAGCTCTCTGAGTGGGTTGAATATTATTTTTTAGAAGCCAGGACTTAATCCTTTCTTTGTCTAGCCGAGCCGCAGCGAAGGATGGAGATGAGGGTAAACTCCGAGGGAGGCAAACCTCATTGACTAATTCTAACCCATTCGACTGGCTCAGGGCAAGCTTTTTTGTCAGATTGTTAGCAAGTTGTTTTCTTGGTTGAGAAAAGCCAGCTTTGACAATTCTAAAGAATTTGTGTGAATCCGTTTTCTCGTCTGTGTGGGTCTGTGTAATCCGAAGGATAGCGCCATCAACTTTTGGTTTGGGCCAGAAAGATTTTTTTGAAACATAACTTATAATCTCAGGCTTGGCATAAAATTGGACGGAAACAGCCAAGACATTCATTTTAGGAGGTTTGGCGCAAATTCTTTGAGCCACCTCTTTTTGAACAATTAAGAGCATTAATTCTGGCGGGAATTTAGTTTCAAGGAATTTTCTGATTGCCGGAGCAGTAAGATAAAAAGGCAAATTAGCCACCACCTTATAGCTTTTAGCATTTAGCTTATAGATTAGAGGATTAAATTTTAAAATGTCTTCTTTAACAAGCTCAACATTTTTAACGGAGTGGTGGGTGGGTGGCGTCCAACATTCCAACAATTCTTTCAGTATGTCACACATTTTTAAATCTTTTTCTATGGCGATGACTAGTCTTGCTTTCTTAGCTATTTCCTGAGTTAAAGTTCCAATTCCTGGACCGATTTCCAAAACAACGTCTTTGGATTGAAGCCGTGCCTCTTTTATGATTTTTTTAGTAACTGTTTTATCAATCAAAAAATTCTGGCCAAGTCTTTTTGAAGGGCGAGCCCCATATTTTTTGAGTAGATTTTTAATAACTTTCTTGGAAGTTAAATCCATTTATTCATTTTATCATAATTTCTTGGTTGTGGATAAAGCTCTTGACTTCCGGGTTGGGGATAGTAAACTGGAAAAAGTGGTCGAGAAGACAGATAAGTTTTAAAAAACTATTCCTAAACCACTAAAAAAAGCCCTTAAATGGCTTCTTGGCCATTTAAGGGAAAAAATATACCGGATTATCCCCAAAAACAAGGGATCTTTAAGAGACCCTTTCTTTTATTTGGGGGTAATTTCAGTTATTTTACTTTCAATTCTTTCTTTTACCCCTCACCGTTTTTGGCCAGAAGTAAATTCAATTGCGATAGCCAAAAATTTGAATGCTTCTCTGGTTAATCCAAGCAATCAGCCAGAAAATGGCGGGGAGCCATTTATCGGGCCAATTAAAAATTCTTTAGAAGAATCACCCGATTTTCTTTTAATTCAAAAAAGCAGTCTCATTGCCTTCTCCTCTCCAATTTTAGTTACCCCTCAGGTTTTGGGGAGTATATTTGGAGATTCTGAAAGCGAATTGGGAGTCGCTACCCGGGAAGGAATTATTGAATATACGGTCCAGCCCGGTGATACTCTTGGAAGTGTCGCTGCCAATTTCGGCATCTCTCTTAATACTTTGCTCTGGGCAAATGATTTAAATCAAAAATCAACGATTAAACTTGACCAAAAACTTCTCATTTTGCCAGCTTCTGGAGTAATGCATTTAGTAAAAAAAGGAGATACGGTTGGCAGTATAGCTGAGAAATACAAGACAGATGCCGAAAAAATCATCGAATTTAATGATCTTTCTGGCGACGGAGACATTGTAGTGAAAGAGATTTTGATAATTCCCGACGGCAAACCGCCTGTAGCTTCAATTGTTCAAAAGGAACCGCCATCTCTCTCTACTGGTAATTTTTACGATAAATCTCATACTTATCCCTGGGGCCAATGTACTTGGTGGGTGGCTCAGAGAAGAACAATTCCTGGCTGGGGCAATGCTATAAACTGGTTAGACGAGGCAGTCAGGTCTGGTTTTAAAGTTTGCAAAGGAAGTAGTTGCACCCCTCAGGTGGGAGCAGTAATTTCTCTCCAGGGAAATAGATATTATGGCCATGTGGGCTATGTGGAAGAAGTGAGAGGAGATAAGGTTGTTTTTTCAGAAATGAATTATATTGGCTTGGGAAGAATGAATTATAGGACGCTGAGAATAGGATCACCTTCCATTAAAGGATATATTTATTAGGATTCTCTTATCCTGTACATTAAAGCTTCGCTTAAATGATTATAAGAAATACTTTCTGAGTTGTCTAAATCAGCGATGGTTCTGGCCACTTTTAGAACTCGGTGATAACCCCGGGCAGAAAGCTTGCCAGAATCAACGTAGTTTCTCAGAAGATTTTGACCTGCCAAATTTAATTGGCAGTATTTTTTTATTTCTGGAATCTCCGTTTCTGAGTTAGTTTTTTCCTTTTTGAATCTCTCTCTTTGAATTTGTCTTGCTTTTTCTACCCTTTCTCTAATCTTGAAACTCCTATTTTCCTCATCCGGAGCTGCCAGTTTTTCGTATTTTAACTGGGGAACATTAATAAAAAGGTCAATCCTATCCATCAGAGGCCCGGAGAGTTTTCGACGGTACATTGAAATTTGAGAAGGGGCACAGCTGCATTTCTTTTCTGGGTCACCGTAGTATCCGCAGGGACAGGGGTTGGTCGCCGCTACCAAGGTAAAGCGGGCTGGCAGGGTCAGGGAATGCCTTGCTCTTAAAACTGTAATTTTTCCTTCTTCAATCGGCTGACGGAGACTTTCCAGAACGTCCCGATGGAATTCCGGGAATTCATCTAAAAACAGAACTCCCCGATGAGCCAGGGTTATCTCTCCCGCCCTGGGAGGATTACCGCCGCCGATTAAGGCAACTTCTGAGGAAGTATGGTGGGGAGCTCTGAATGGCCTAAGATTTAAGAAAGGCTTTTCCTTTTGCAAAAGGCCGGCCACACTATAAATTTTTGTAACTTCTAAAGACTCCTCAAAAGAAAGAGGAGGTAAAAGAGAGGGAATGGCTTTGGCCAGAAGGGTTTTGCCGGCGCCCGGAGGTCCATCCATTAGGAGATTATGAGCTCCGGCAGCAGCAATTTCCAAAGCCCTTTTGGCATATTCCTGTCCTTTAATGAATCCTAAATCGATAGGATAACTCGGTTTTTCAAAAAAATCCTCAATTTTTACTTTAAAAGGAGATATCTGAATTTTCCCTTCTAAATAATTAATAGTTTCTTTCAGGTTTCCGACGCCAACTACCTTAAAGTTTTTTCTGTCTAGACCCGAAACTTCGGTAAAAACCAAAGCAGCTTCCGGAGCATTGGCCTTGGGTAAGATTATTTCAGAAAAATTTTCTTCATTTTTTACTGCCAGAGCAATAGAAAGCGCTCCCCTAACCGGCCTTAATTTTCCATCTAAGGCCAGCTCACCTAAAAAAATTTTATCTTTTGGGTTAAATTTTATTTGTTTTGAAGCCGCCAGAAAGCCCAAAGCAATAGGAAGGTCATATAAAGACCCTTCTTTCTTTAAATCAGCTGGAGCCAAATTAACCAAAACGCGGATTGGCTGATGATAAGGAGATTGAAAGCCGGAACTTTTTATTGCCGCCCCCACTCTTTCCTTTGATTCCTCGACTGCCTTGTCTGGCAGACCAACAATTTCAAAATGCCTCAATCCATATGAGGCATCGACTTCTACTTCAATAATTTGAGCATCTAAGCCAACGATGGCAGCTGAGTAAACTTTAGACGGCATATTCGAAAGTTCGAATTTCGATTATTTCGAT
>Ga0265594_1000306_pt1 | contig 40526 bp, 32 predicted proteins | sample saktaG_11_FD_190147 | JGI IMG/M metagenome (GOLD analysis project Ga0265594, IMG submission 190147) | Saline water microbial communities from Sakinaw Lake, British Columbia, Canada - sak_2011_5_24_80m | ecosystem: Environmental > Aquatic > Non-marine Saline and Alkaline > Saline ... | reverse complement strand
TATATAAGTATTGGAAATTTTTTTGACAACAACAATACAGATACGATTAAACTTGATAATATGAATTGTGTTTCGTATTATTTTATTGATGGAATATGTGTTTCTACCGATTCTTTATTATGTGCTACTGATTCAAATCCATGTAGTACAGGAATACTGAAAAATAATAAAAGTAATTTTATCTATATTTATCCAAATCCTTGTAATAAATTTATTAATATAGAAAATAATTATTACAAAAACTATAAAATAGAAATTTATAATATAACAGGACAATTAATGCTTGAAAAACATATAAATAATAAAAAAGAAACAATTTTTTTAACAAATTTTAATTCCGGAATTTATTTTATTAAATTATTAACAAGAAAGGAGATGCTCACAAAAAAATTAGTTATACTTAAATAAATTTTATTCATTAACCAAAAATTTAAAAAATAAGAGAACACTTAAAAAAATCAAAAAAAAATTGTTAAATAAGAAATTTTGTTTATCTTTACGCTAAAATTTTTAATATAAAACATCCATGACCAAAAAATTTGGACACATCCTGTACATTTTATTACAGGACAGGTATCGGTCAGTCGCCCGACTGAAGGGAATGATTATATTAATAAATTGAAACTGGAAACTTTGAACAATAGAACTTTGAACTTTACCCGACAGGTTGTGTGCCTCCTGTTGGGTATATATTTAGATTTCTTATAAAAAAAATATTCTGTTTTAAACCCAACAGGTGCTGTGCGACCTGTCGGGTTGGAATTTATAATAGAACTTTGAACTTTGTAATTTGTAACTTGTAATTTGTAACTGAGAACTTGGAATATGAGTATAAAAACAAAGATTAAACGTCAAACAATTTTATAATTTAAAAAAATAAATTTGCTTTTAACAAAAAAAGTTGTATCTTTGCACTTAAAACAGAAATAATGAAAAAACTAATCATATATTTTTGTCTAATAGTTTTTGGTTGTTTTGGCCTGTCTAAAACAGGTTATTCACAGACCTTTACTATTACCCATTATATAGATTGGGAGACAACATATCAGAATATGTGGGGACCTAATGGTTCACCGTTTTCTATAGATATGGATGATACTCTTTTTTGGGAAAGTTTTAGTGATAATATATCTATTGGTCAGATAGAAAATATTCTTGGTGGACAGTTTGGCGCTATCATTGAGATGGATTTATGGCTGGAACTTGGCGCTGTTTTTAGTTTGCATGGATTTACTTCCGGCTCTGTAGATGTTGCTTATCCTGTTAAAATTGATTTGACTTTTCCTGATGATTATACTTTTAACCCCGGAGAAATAGTTACTATTAATACTTCTTATGAAGTTCAGCCGGGATGGTATCTTGACACACATTTCCCTACTGCAGGAGTGTTGTCTCTGGATTTTTATTTTGGAATGGGTGTTGATTTGGATGCTACAATCTGTGTGTGGGATTGTATAACATTAAATGTTATAAATATTAACTTTCCTACTGATTCTTTTAATATAATATATATTAATTCAATAACCGGTGAAGTTGCATATCCTTGTTTTACAGGTGGCTATCCTCATATATGTCATGATTATCTTTTACCAATAATTATTGATGACTGGTTTGGTATTGGATTAACCGGCTGGATAACAATACCGTATGTTGTTACAAATGATTATTTAGACCCTGTTACCAAATGTTTGCATGCTGATGGAAGTGATGCATTTATGGGCTTGGATTTAGATATTATTCAGTTTCTCTCTTTTCTTTCTCAATTTATACCGCCGCCTGTAGGTCCTGCACTTCATCAAATACTTAGTATGATGAGTGGTACTTATAATCTCGGTGGTGGAATAACTATTGATTATACTTTACTGTCTGTTGTTTTTGGCTTAACGAATAATCTGGTACAAAATTTTTCGTTCTGCCCTGTTGTATGGACAGAATTTGCTTTCCCTACAAATGTGGATTATACTGTTACAGACCCTGATAATGGTAATTCCGTTGAAGATTCAGGCAATTCCGATACTATTAATGTTCATACAGATTATGACTTGCACTTTCAATATCCCTGCTATGGATATCCAATATGGGATATAGGACTTGCACATTCAATAACAAGTGGTTTTACTAATCATACATGGGATAGTATAGAATTTCATTTTACTATACAGGCATTTGAGTTCTGGATTAACTTACCATTTCTTACAGCTATTCCTGATGTCCAGGTTCCTGAATTTTGTGTCCCTGTTTCATATCCTTGTCCTACACCTGCCGACCCTTCGGCAATATGTTCGTATGAAGAATGTTCACCTGCAATTATTGTTCCTTCTCTTACTCTTTTAGCTACAACTATTCATATTGGACCATTAATAGACATAACTATTCCTGTTGGCTATCTTCCGTGGACATGGTTTGATGAGACCTGGAACCTTGCCGGATTTCATGATACTATTTGTCCGCCTACTCAAATAATACCAAATCCACCAATGGATATCTCCCTGTCAGGAAATGATATATTATGTTTTGGAGCAAGTACAGGAAGTATTGTAGTAACTGTTGAATATGGAACTCCACCATATACTTATACGTGGTCAACGGGACAGATAGATAGTACTTACAGCACTATAGACAGCTTAACAGGATTAAGTCAGAATATGTATTATGTAACAGTAAGCGATGTTAATGGCTGCACTATGGTTGATTCAGCTTTTTTGGCAGACATAAATCCTGAAATCTTTTTATCTTTTGATATATCAGATGTGTTATGTCATGGAGACAGCACCGGCTCTGTTTCTGCCATAGTTTCAGGCGGAACACCCGGATATACTTATCTGTGGTCCCCTTATGGCGGCACCGTCTCTGTGGCTACAAACCTGATTGCAGGAACATATACTGTAACAGTTACCGATGCTGTTGGATGTACCAAAGTAAACTCTGCTATTGTTAATGAACCTGATTCTGCAATATATATCACAATAGACAGTATAGCAGATGTATTATGTTATGGAGATAATACCGGCGCTGTTTATATTAGTGTTGCCGGAGGAACTCCGCCATTTACTTATTTATGGTCTAATGGAGCAACTACACAAGATATTAATAATCTGATTACAGGACTGTATATTGTTACTGTAACAGATGCAAACGCCTGTATTAATATAGATTCTGCTTTTGTTAATCAACCTGACCAATTTATAGTTTATCTTCACGATGTTAATATATGTTACGGGCAATCAATAGAAATAACTGTTGATTCAATTACAGGAGGAACACCACCTTATTCGGAATGTATATGGAGTAATGGGGTCCATGGTAATTCTATTACTGTTAATCCTCTGTCAACTACTACATATTATGTTCATGCTGTTGATGCTAATGGATGTATAAGTGAAATAGGTAGTTCAACAGTTAATGTTACAGCACCATTGCAAATGGAGCTTTTTGCTAATGATTATTCTGTTTGTCTTGGAGATTCTATTGTTATTGATGCATATATAACCGGTGGCGGCGGTGGAAGTGCAGGCGGAGGTCCTTATATTGTTCATCTTAGCGAAGGAACTATTGGTCCTGTGCCTATAATTGTTTATCCTAACCACAATCAGATATATGTAGCCACTGTATGGGATAGTTGTAATTTTGCAAGTGTTTCAGATAGTATCTCTATTATTGTTTTACCTTTACCTCCTGTTAATTTTTATTCTGATATTACTTCAGGATGTCAGCCATTAACAGTTAATTTCTTTGAAACAAATCCTGACCAGGGACAGACATATTCATGGAATTTTGGTGATAATAGTGGAGCAGAGCATTTAAAAAATCCTACACATACTTTTATATATAGTGGCATTTATGATATTACATTAACAGTTATGGCAACATGGGGCTGTCCTAATACATTTACTTATGAAAATATGATTACTGTTTATGAGAAGCCAACAGCAGATTTTATAGCTAGCCCGCGAGCTACAAATATTTTAGAGCCAACTATTAGTTTTGATAATTTGTCTTCAAATACTTTTATTAGCGACTGGTTATTTGGAGATGGAACTTCGTCTGATAAGACCAATCCTGAACATACATATAATGAAGTAGGACAATATACGGTTATGCTAATTGTAGAGACAGAGCATGGTTGTAAAGACACGGCTTATTCTGATGTATTAGTTGGTGATATATATACATTTTATGCACCTAATGCGTTTACTCCCGGTCATAATGGAGTAAATGATATATTTAAGCCGGTTGGTAATGGTATTGACCCTGATAACTTTGAGATGATAATATATAACAGATGGGGACAGCAAATATTTAAGACAAAAGATATTAATGAGGGCTGGAATGGAAGATTTAATGGTGAGATGTGTCCTCAAGCTGCTTATACATGGGTAGTAAGATATAAAGATAACCGTGGAATGAAACATCATAAAGTAATTGGCACAGTTACTTTGGTTCGTTAAATAAATAGAAGTCCTCTTAAAATATATACTGGTTTTAGTCATAATTTGTGTTTTACCATAAGCGACCTCTCTGCTATATTTGGTGGTATGTTTGCTCTGTAACAAAGTGTATCGTGAAGAGGTGAAATAGCTGTTATTTTTTAATTAATATCCTGAAAGGTCAGTTATTCTGAAACTGATAAATACTATTAATTTTCCAAAAATATAACGCCGGAGGCCTTGAATGATATCCATATATTTTTTCCTTTATATAGATTTAATTTTTTTAAAGATTGTGTAGTTATAAGGGCAACCATTTTAATGCCAATGTCTGTAAATATCTCTATGCCAAGAGGCGCAGGGATAATATCTGTTATAATTCCTTTAAAATTGTTGCATGCACTTGATTCAACTTTATTTTCAGATATAATAATATCCTGACTGTTTATTAATACATTACCTTTTCCCTGTGTCTTATCAGTGAGTAATGTAAAGGCAATAGAATTATTAATGATAGCTTGTTTGTTTTTCAGTTCTGCTTTAAAAAAATTTTTTATACCTGTAAAGTTAGCTATAAATTGTGATTTTGGATGCTGAAATATTTCATTTGGAGTTCCTGTTTGTTCTATAGAGCCATTATTGATAATAGCAATTTTATTGGCAAGAGATATTACTTCCTGATAATCGTGTGTAACATGAATTATTGTTTGTCCTTTTTTATTAATATTTCTAAGTAAATGGCGGAGTTCATCTTTTAGTTGAATATCCAAAGAAGCAAGAGGTTCATCAAGTAATAATATTTCAGGTTTTAAAGCCAGAGTTCGTGCAAGGGCTACTCGCTGTAGTTCGCCTCCTGATAATGTTGCGGGCTTTCTGTTGAGCAAGTGTGTTATATTCATTTCCTCAGCAAGTTTTAGTATTTGTTTGTTTTTTTCAAAAGCGGATAAATTTTTATTTTTTAAAGGGTAAGCAATATTATTTTTTACATTTAGATGAGGAAATATAGCATAGTCCTGAAATACAAGTCCTATTTGTCTTTTTTGAATTTTTTGTTTTGTAATATTTTTTTTATTTAAAAATATTTCGCCTGAGTCAGGGCTGATAAGTCCTGCGATGATTTCTAACAGTATGGTTTTTCCTGCACCGGATATTCCGAGTAAGACAAAATAATCACCTTTTTTTACTGACAGGTTAAGATTTTTAAGATTAAAATCTCCTAAATTTTTTGATATGTTTTTTATTTCTAACATTATTTGTTAAATATTTTTCTTTAGATAGCAGACGTAGTATGGTAAATACAATAAGACAGACAGCAATAAATATTATAGCTACAGGACGTGCATATTTTAATCCAAAGGAGCTAAATCTTTCGTATATCAATACAGGTGTTATCATTGGATGATAAGCAATAATGACAACAGCGCCAAATTCACTCATACCGCGTGCAAACATCATAATCAGACCTGAAAGGACACTTTTCCAAGCCAAAGGCAGAGATATTGTAAAGAACACACGGCTAGGAGATGCACCTAAATTTAATGCTGCCTGTTCTAATTTTAAAGGCACTTTAGCAAATCCATCACGTGCAGCATTAATTAAAAAAGGAATACTTACAAATGCCATTGCCGCTGCTATCCCAGCCGGATGTCCTACAAAATCCAAACCTATATTTGATGATAATTTTCCAATATATGAATTGCGTGATATAAATCCTAATACAGCAATTCCTGCTGCTGTGTGTGGTATAACAATTGGTAAATCTATTATACCATTTATCAAATGTTTAAATCTGAATGTTTTTTTTGCTAACAGATAAGATAAAGGTATTGCAGCTATTGCAAAAAATATCGTTGAACATATTGATGTCCAGACAGTTAGCCATATACTATTTTGGACTTCCGGGTCTTTTGATGTTTCAATAATATCCTGTGGTGATGTTGCTATTACCATACCAATAAGAGGAGCAATAATAAAAAGTAATATTAATGCTCCGAGTAATGAAACTATAATATTAAAAGGTTGCGGTTTATTCATTTTAAAGCAAATCTTATTTAACAATAGAAAAATCTATTTCATTTATAGATTTTATAGCTCTGTCAGAGAAAAAATCAGGTGTTGCAAAAAGAGAAAATTTACCTGCTTTTTTATAATTACCTTTATCAATTAATAAAATTTCTGCATTATCATTACGGTTCATTATCTCGCTAAAAGTAAATGCAGCGTGGTATCCATCAGAGCCGGCAATAGTAAACATTCCATGTTGTAAATTTTCTTTATTTATCTCAAAATAATTATTTAAAAATGTTTTTAAATAAATTCCTTTAAATGGTGTAATACTATGTATTCCTCTGCCTCTTCCGTAAAATATTGCAGGAATAGTTTCAATCTGTATGTTTTTAGGAATAATTTTAAGAGTTTCAATAATCTGATTATCTTTTTTTAAATTTAGTTCAGGAGCATAAAATTTAGCACCTTTTTTAATATCATAATGTTTATGAATTGATTTAATGATAATTTTTGTCGGATTAGAAATATTTCTTTCTGTAATAAGATCTGTACCGACAATTAATTTTGTTTCAGTAGGTAAAGGCCATAAATCTTTACTTTTTGAAGGCACAATGTGCATAACTTTTGTGGCAATAATTATTTTATAACGGTTGGCAGGATAATAAAGCTCACCCCAGCTTATAACAACTTTTTCTTTTTTGTTATTTATAATTTCAACATATAAGTCAATAATCGGAGGAAACTCTTTAGCATTTTTTTTATTTAAAATACATTTGTTTAAAATATCATATAAAGAATATCCGTCATATCTGTATGCACCTACAAAAGAATTTCCATTTTCTTTTAACAATGTTTCTTTAACAATAACAGAACGAACAGGTAATGAAGAATAAGAAACCACACCGGGATTTGATATCTCACCTGTTACTTCTATTGACCTTGGTCCTGCTAAATTTATATTTTTTTCATTATCATAAAAATCATTGGTTCTGTCATTAGTATCTGTTTTATAAAAAGTGTTATTTTCAGAACTTATGATTCTTTTTTTTTCATTATTTTTACACGAAGTAAAAATCAGAAGAGCTATAAACAGATAAAAAGGGATTCTTTTTTTCATTCTTTTAGAGCAAATTTTTTAAAATTTTCAGGAATATTATTGTAAGTATTTGTATATGAAGGAATTACAGATGGTTGTCCGTTTTTTTCCATAATTTTTATTCCTTTATCTTTATCAAGTAAAAAGTTTATAAATTTTTTAGCAGCATCAGGATTAGCAGCATTTTTAAGTATCGTAACACCATAAATCATTGGTTCACCTTTGTATGTAATTATTTCATTTGGGCTTTTACCTGTAATATCAACGGATACTGTTGAGTATAAATCTTTGAATTTTGGATTTTTGAGGTTTATTTCGTCAGGAAGAAGTATATATTTTAATTTATGTTGTTCAGCTACAGAGCGATATTCAAAAATATAATCTACGGCATTTGTTTCTACAAGTGCAAGCAGGTCAGTTCCTTTTGGTCGTATATAATTTAAATCTTTTTTTAGTAATTTGTCAGCAATTCCTAATTTATGATAATATTTTTCTGATAATTTTATTGTTAAAATAGCTCTGTATCCGCAAGGGTCAGCATTTGGGTCTGCTCTGGCAAAAGCAGCATCATTTTTTAAAAGTATATTATACCAATTGTTTTTATTTATTTTGTCAGAATATCGTGATTTTTCATTATAAGCTATTACCATCTCGTTACTTACAAATTTTATATTCCATTTGGCATAATCAGGAATTAACAGATTATCAATAACCTTATAATCTGCTGATGCTATTATATCGCAAGGACGTTTTAAATCAATAATTTTTCTTGCACATTTACGGCTGCCATCTGGTTCCATTATAATATTTATATCTGGATATTCTTTGTTAAATGCTTTAGCTATTTCTTTGAAAGGCACAGATAAGCTTCCTGCATTAAATATTATTAAATCGCTTGTTGCTTTTTGTGTGTTTTGTTTAGTTCTGTCATTATTACAAGCAATAATGAGTAATATTGAGATGAGCAGGATATTTTTTGTAAATTTTTTTAATGTGTTCATTTTTTTTAATTTTTTTTATTAATATTTTTCTGTTGATTATCAATAATTTAGCAAGTCTTACAATTGAAACAAAAAAATGTTGACTTTATGAATAAACTCTAATTATTCTGAATTATTCATAAATTAAATTATATTTTATTATCATTAGCCCCGTCCTTCAGGGCGGGGTATAGATTTAAGCAATACACACCTCTGCGAAATTTTGAAAATTTTATAAAATAAAAAAAATAAAATTTTCAAAATTTCGCAGAAGGTATCGTGCTCTTATCCTTGTCCCCGCCTTAAAAGGCGGGGCTAATGATATATATTTTCTGAAAATTTATGAATTAATCAGGTTAGATGAATTTAGATTTTTCATAAATTTGTTAAAGCTGTTTTGTATATGATTATCTATGTCTGAATTTAGATTTTTCATAAATTTGTTAAAGCTGTTTTGTATATGATTATCTATGTCTGAATTTAATTTTTCATAAGCAATTAGTAATTTTTTACCTTTTTGAGTTAATAAAGTGCTTCCTCCTTTTTGTCCTCCGCGATGTTTGTCAACGAGTTTAAATTCTAATAATGTTTCTGCTTTTTTTAAGTCGCCCCAAGCTTTTCTGTAACTTATTCCAAGCAATTTTACAGCAGATGTTAAAGAGCCATTTTCATCAATGGTTTTTAAGAGTTTTAATCTTCCCCCACCCATAATGCTTTTATTGTCTTTGGTTGAAAGCCATATTTTGTAATGTAAAGAAATATCTTTGTAGTTTATATTTGATTTATTCATTTTTTTTAATACATAATGTTACTTTTTTCGTTATGTTTGACTAAACATAACGATTTGCAAATATATATATTACAAATAGAAATGCAATTTTTTTTTTGATTAATGTATAGGTTTTATTGATATAAATTTATTTTAATCAATAATGTCCAGGGTTATCTAAATAAAAAATAATGGGCTCTATCCTTTGAATCTATTAAATTCGGATTTTAACGGTTTGTATAAGAATAGTAGCCGACTGCGGGCTCCAAACCTATCAAGTTACAAGAAGGTTGAAGCGGGCTACAAACCTTGAATTTACTACTGTCTCGGCAATTAAATATACCGCCTGTTACCAACTGGGCGTTCTTCTTTTCTGTCAATGGTTTGAGAATCATTTATCATTTTAAATTAAGATTTAGTTTTTTTCTTTATACTTGTTTTTCATACCCCTCAATAATATTAGAAAAATTATCCTCTCCTGCTTTTGATAAAATTACGAAATTATTTCCTTTAAATATTGGATGTTTCTTAGCTAAAGAAAGTACAACATCGTCCTCATAACGTTTATATTTTTGCGATGTGCCATGAAAAATAATGTAATTGTCTTTTTTTGTAATTTTACCACCGCCTTGTACACATACTTCTTTCCCTTTTAATGCAAATTGTTTTTTTGCTTCTTCAAATATATCGGAATGCATACTTGGTAAATAAAAATCAAAGAATATTTTAAATGCTTTGCCTGTTTTAATATTGGCAAGCACAACAAATTTAAGGTCTCTTAAATATTTATTTAGTGTGGTTTCGTTCATTTAGCATTGTTTGATTTTTTTAATAAAAGTCAAGTTTCTCAATCTTGTACCCATTGATGTTTACAGTATTTGCAAATACAGTAATTTGTCCGTGGTGTAGATACTACTGCGCTTCCTCCAAAATCAACAATTTCAGAGCTACCATAACTTGTTCGTATTATTTTTCGACCAAAATATTTTTTACATTTTGGACATTTTGTTCTATCAATGAGCCTATACTTTATTAACAATGCCAAAACAAAGACAAATAATCCTAATATTGAAAATACAAGTCCTAAACAAAATATCATACCAAGTATTTTCATAATCCATAGATAATATCCTTGCTGAAGTGTAGTAACGCTACTATTCCAAACAAGGACACTAATTGTATCACCGGATTTTAAGTGTTTATTTCGTAAATCAGATCCCTGAATATTATTTAGTGTGAATAGTGTTTTTTTGTATTTACCTTCAATTCGCATATTATCAGGAGCGCTATCATAAAAAGATGGGTCTCTCAGAGTGTCTATTGATAAAATTATTGCATCTTGTGGAATGCCATAAATTCTACAGGCAATATCTTCCCTGAAGAAAGGCAAAATCACGAATCTAATCATGAAGGCAGCAATAATTATTAAAAATGTCGACACTAAAAACATAAAGTAATTGTTTTTTATAGCCGTAAAGAATTTATTTCTCATAATGGATGGTGGTATGTTTAGTTGCCGATTTCAAAGTAATTCATTGTCAATTTACACAAATTTTTGATAGAAGTACAAACCTTCAAATTTCCACTATCTCGGCAATTAAATATACCACGTGTTCCCAACTGGGAGTTCTTCTCTGGTTTCTTCTCTGGCAATGGTTTGAGAATCATTTGTCTTTTAAATTAAGATTTAGTTTTTCTTTATTAATCTTGTTTTTCATATTCTTCAATAATTTTAGAAACATTATCCTCTCCGGCTTTTGATAAAAACACAAAATTATTTCCTTTAAATAGTGGATGATTTTTAGCGAGAGAAAGCACAACATTGTCTTCATAGCGTTTATATTTTTGCGATGTGCCATAAAAAATAATGTAATTGTCTTTTTTTGTAATTTTACCACCGCCTTGTACACATACTTCTTTCCCTTTTAATGCAAATTGTTTTTTTGCTTCTTCAAATATATCGGAATGCATACTTGGTAAATAAAAATCAAAGAATATTTCAAATGCTTTGCCTGTTTTAATATTGGCAAGCACAATAAATTTGATGTCTCTTAAATATTTGTCTAATATTTTTTTATCCATAATTCAAAAATTTATCTACAATAGTTGTTATAGGGATACCAAACATCCCTAATGAATAAATTCCCTCTTTCTGAATAAAAATTCAGTTGAAAGACCTGTTCTGTCAGTAATTCATCATTGCAAAGATTCAGTCCGTTATCAAGAAGTGCTTGAAAAACTTCCTTTGATTTCAGATTACTCAGATCAGTGAATTTTGATTTAAGAAAGTCAAGTGTCGTTGAATCTACGGTCTGACCGTGTCTCAGAATACATTCGACAGCATGGTATGGTCTTAGAAGCAACGGAAATTGAAGTTTCTTTCCATCTTCATTGTAAAGACCATTAGGGTTTCCCTCATAGTCAATCGAAAACTGTGCTTCTTCCATATAAGGATTTTCTATAATATCAAAACGGACCAGATTTATTGAATCTTTGGCATTATACTCCTTTGTCACCTGCATGATTTTAAACCTGAACTGCATAACAAGAACATCAGGTGCTTCCGGGTTATTGGACTTAATGACAGAGGTCAGATAATCGGTTGTATCTCTTTCAACATAGATTTTCAGGAATTCCTGAGCATTTTCACTGGAATTTTTTATTACAGATTTTGTCTGGTCGTTTTTACAGGAGGAGAATAGAATTATTAAAAAAAGACCTGTGAATGACAGGATAAATAATCTTTTTGGTTTTAAGGTTTTCATAAAGATTTTGATTTATTTTAATTTATATTTTAATCTTTTATGCACAGCACCCAATAAACAAATTGTCTGTATTCTTTATTTGTAATTAAATGTGTATTAGTTTTTTTCGTTTAATCTACAGATGCTATTGTTTCTGATTAAGCGGTAATAATTTAAAAATATCCTGCATTGTGCCGAATGCAATATTGGGATGTGTTAATTTTTTAGCGGCACATACAACAATGCAGGCATATTTTGGATTTATTACAGGATAAAACCCTATTGAAATCATCTGATAACTCCTTGAGCAATCGTGCTCATTAAAATCGGAAACAATAGTTGAATGTCCAAAAAATGGATATTGAACAGAATCTGAATTAATTTGATTGGAGTGCAGCAATCTTAAACCTGCCGATAAGGTTTTTTGCGAACAAATGCTTTGATTTAATACAATAGGCAATTCTAGCGTATCTGATTTTTCGATTACCGGTTTTATCCTTTTTCCGTTATTAACAATGGCATTGTAAAAAGATAAAAGCTGAAGAGGTGTGTGCTTACTTTCATAACCAATAGACAGCATAGGCATGGTCACATTAGACCAATTATCAGAACCCGGTGTTGTAATTACTGGCAAAGGTTCTTTAATCCAACTTATTCCAAGTGCTTTGTCAATCTCAAATTGTTTAATTTTTTTGATAAATTTATCAGGATTATCCTTATAATTGTTGAATACAATTTTGGCAATAGCGGTATTTGATTTTAACTGAAAGGCATCAAGAATACTGATAGTATCCGCTTCTTTTTCGCAGTTATCTCTTATCAAAAAATCGTAAATGCGAATTTCTTTTTCTTTCACAACTATATCCCGAACGTTAATATACTCATCTTCAACACATGCCATAAGAGAGGCAAGTGTAAAAAGATGCCCCGGTAAAATCAGTCGCGTTGAAGCAAAATCAGGAATTCTGGTTAATGTAGCGGATACAGAATCTTCAACATAGTTAGCTAAATTTATCAATGCTTTGATTTCACCCGTTTTAGTTTCCATTACAACCGCACATGCCCAGCCGAACTCTACAGTTTTCATATTGTTTTCTAACAGTTGCCGTATATCACTCTGCATGGTGCTGTCAATTGTTGAATCAGATTTAATTTCTTTTTTTTTACCGTCACAAGACGACAAAATAATTGCCGATGATAATAATGATAATATTAATAAAGATTTTAAAACGGATTTTGGTTTCATAATTATTTTTGATTAGATTTTACTTTAATAATCCTTTACGCAACGAACAGAAATCCCATTACCACACGATATAATCGTGCGGTAGCGGGGTCCAAAAAATATTATCTTATAAAAATCTTTAATATATTTTTTCCCAATAATTACATCTGACAAATTTTCCATTTGTATAGGTTGTCACCTTAATTTCAAAACAATTTATAATTTTATAATAATATTCATTTTTATATGAATAACTGCCTGTCCAATAATTTGTACCAGTTCTCCATTCTTTTTCCACAAACAAAGTGCTTTTTATTAATTCTGGATAAGACACATCCTTAGTTTTCATATCAGTAATTTTTAAACCAGTTTTATTTCCATAGCTATTTTTACTGTATTTCACGTAGAAAATATTCCCTGAATTTGATTGCCAAAATCCTTCAATACTATAAAACTGGGCATTTACATTCATAATAAAAAACCCAATTACAAATAAGAATGTTGTAACAATTTTTTTCATAAGACACTAATTTAAAGTTATTTATTTTGATTTAACATATCCCTATTATCTGTTGTGCGTAAAACTAATCCTATTTCTATCTATTAAGGGTTATTCATATTGGGATAATTCAAAACGAGAATTATAATTAGACCAAATAATTTGATAATGTTTCCCTTGACATACATCATAAGTTTTATAGCCAAGTTTAACGTAATGATAACCTTGAATAGTTCTGCCTGAACGCGAAATGTAGTAGCCAGCGCACTCTCCTGATTTTAAAGTATTTGAATCCCAATTCAAACCATTATAACTTAACTTAAAATTATATGTTGCAGATGTTGTGTTTTCAATAAAAACAAAATCAGTTCCCTTATAATTTTTAATAAAATTACAATGACATTTATTTGAAGACTGGGCATTTGTTTTAACAAAAAACAAAGGAATTATAACTAAAATTATTAATGCAATTTTTTTCATATTTATTAATTTTAAAATTAGACAATCAAGTTTAGTTTACATGATAATTAAATTATGTTAACATTTTCTATATTGAATTTCTTTTAGTGCATGATAAAGAATGAAAGCGTCAAAATAATCATTATAATGAAACGTAATGTTAATATCCAAATCTTCATCATTATTAGTAAAGCCTTCAATATTGATATAATTGTAATATCTGTATGATGGCAGTCTAGAGTGAGTTGACGTAATAACTGTTGTATTGGTGCTTGGACAATAAGTGCTTTTTGTGCATTCTGGATAATAGGATTCTCTCTCATAAACCCATTCTATTAAAACCTCACTAATATTAAATGAGTAATTAAGGTATTGAATTAAACAATTACTTGTTGAGAAGGATAGGTCTCTATAGCCATTAACAATATGTGCCAATTCTTCTAATGATGATTTTTTTATTCTGTCTTTTTGATAGAACTCATAAAAGAATCCTCTGTCCTTTTTTTTTATTATAAACTCAAGTTTTGAATACTGCGACCCAGTTAATTTACACGGATTTCTTTTTATCTCATCAATAATAAACTTCGCTCTATATTTTTTCTTTATATTTATTGATTGAGAATAAATATCAGAAAAATCTGTCTCATTAATAACGCAATTATCAGAAAAAATATTAAAATGTATGAAAATAATTAGAAATAATAATGTTGTCTTCATAAGTTTAATTATTTAATCGTTGCAAAATTTATTATAATATTTATTAGTATCAACAAAACCTAAGTCTTTTGCTTTTTTTATATCTTTGCATGCATCACGTGTTTCCCCAATATTTTGTTTTGCAACACCTCTGTTAAAATATGCTTTGCCATAATTTGGATTTATTTTAATAGTTTTATTAAAATTTAATATTGCTTTTTTGTATTCACCTTTTTCGAGATGGTATATTCCAATGAGATAATATGATTGAAAATGTTTTGGATTTATTTCAATTACCTTATTAAAATCTATAAGTGCTCCGCTATAGTCTTCTAATTGCATCTTTGATAAACCTCTAATATAATAAACTTCCCCATCTACTGATACTGGATTTATTTTAATTGCTTTATTAAAATCTACAAGTGCTCCTTTATGATCATTTATTTTCCCCTTACAACAACCCCTATAAAAATATGCAGGATAAAAAGATGCATCTATTTCTATACATTTATTGTAATCAATTATAGCAGATTCTGCTTCTCCTAATTTACCTTTTACAAACCCTCTATAATAATATGCATAAATATCAAGTGGATTTTTTTCAATTATCTTATTAAAAATATTTATTACAGTTTGATAATCTTCAAATCTCAATTTTACAAGAGCTTCAGTCATAATATCCGTTTGATTTTCTTTTTGAATACCTAATTCAATTGCTTTGTTCCAATCTAAAATAGCTCCTTCTTTATCGTTATTAAAACTTTTCAAGTCACCCCTATAGAATAAAAAAGAAACATTGTTTGGTTCAATTTTTATAGCTTTGTCGGCATCAGAAATTGCTTCGATGAACTTATGTTGTTTTAAGTATATATAACTTCTACTAACATAATATACTGCTTTATTTGGTTCAATTTTAATAGCTTTATTAGCATATTTTAATGCTTCTGATAACAAACCTTGTTGCATTTTTATATTTCCAATTAGACTATAAGCCTCACTAAAATTAGGATCTATGTCAATTACTTTTTTATAATTCGTTAATGCTGTATCATATTCTCCAAGTATTTCAAACACCATCCCCTTTTGTATATGCGCCTCTATATCAAGAGGATTAATTAGAATTGCTTTACTAAAATCTTCGATAGCATTTCTGTATTCGCCTATTGCTTTTAATGTTAAACCCCTATGATAAAAGAAATTTCCATTTTCAGGATTTAAACTAATTGCCTTATTATGGTTTTCAATAGCATCATTAAATTTTTTCAGATTATGATATATAACTCCTATTCTAGAATAGACATTAGCATCGTTTGGTCTGATTTTTAAAACTTTGTAAAGTTCTTCTAAAGCTTTATCATATTCTTCATTCTCGTAATATTCTTTAGAAATTTTTAAATATTCCTCAGCAGTAGTTTGCCCATAAATTGCAACTATGTTGCAGGCAAAAAACATTACAATTAATAACTTTTTTACACTAAATTTTTTCATAAAAACACAATTTTAAATTTATTTTGATTTATTTTTTATACATCGAACAGACATTCCTGTTTGTTTAACACTCATGGCTGAAGCAATATCTTCGGATTCACTACTTAAATAAAAATAGCTGCCGTGGGTATCTGTTGCATCAACTGTCCACCAGTAACCGTTTTTATTTATGGCTTCAAAGTTTCCTCCAGCCGTTCTAAAACCAGCAGGTAATGCATTAAAGCCAAATAGGTCCTTTCCATTACCATTATTATTCCATCCTGTTAAAGATTTCATTTTTAATCCTGCTTTTTCCTTTTCATCATTTTTAATATATTCTATTAATTCATTTATTTCGGGTTTACTTGGTAAATGCCATCCATTTGGACATACATTTTGGGCAGTTTCATAATTATATAAATAACCATAAACAGATATATTGCTTGAATTGTTATTGTATGCCCAATAATTACCGTTGGTTGGTTTATAAGCAAGATTTTCAGCCATCCATTTTTGGTTACCTATTTTTACCCATTTGTAGGATTTACCGTCTCTAATGTCTTCAAAGACACCACCAGTTTCTTGTTGTGCGAATAGCAGTTCTTTTGCTTTTGCTATTCGTTCTGTTGCGTAGGTTTCATGGGGCATAAGATCTCGGGCTTTTTCATAAATGCTTATGCATTCCTTATATCCGTTTTTGTTAAACAGTTTATCTGCTGAAGCAATTATTTTGTCATATTCAGATATTAAAAGTTCGATTTCTTTTATTTTATCTTTTGGATATTGTCTGTTTAAAGGTACTTTAGCAGCATCTTTATATAAATCAAGTGCTTTGCGAAAATCTGTTCTCTTATACTGTATATCAGCTTGTTTAATTAAACTATCATATTTATCAATATTTGAAATACGCTTTTTGGCCAGGTCTTCAAAGTTGCCACATGGAAATTGTTGTTGCAAAAATTCTTCACACGCTTCTTTAGTTAATCCTTGTAGACCTACATTATCCCAAGCTTTCGTTTCTTCTTCATATAATCGGTTTCTGGATTCTTTTGCATTTTCATAATAATTTGTATATTGAGGTTGATGGAATTTTTCAATAAACTTATTATAATCACAAATTGTTTTACAAGCTTTAAAGGCTTCTTTAGGTTCTAATTTTATTATCTCATCTTGAGCTTGTCCAACTTTTTTACTATTAGGATAATCTTTTATGAATTTTTCGTACTTTGCAATTGTTTTGGGTTCTCCGTTCGCTTCATCCCAAGCATTTTCTTCATCCTCTTTCTTATAATAGCGGTTTATTTCATTAAAGTTATAATTGTCATAGCTATAACTGTAAACTGTTTGTCCAATTGCAGTAGTTAGAGCAATATTTAGGTTGTCCATGCTTGCGCACTGAGGAAAAGTAATATATTCGCGAATAATTACAGGCATTATCACAATTTTTTTTATATTTTTTTCTATACGATTTATTGATATGTAAACAATGAATGAGTAATCAGCAGATTGAGTACAAAGATTAGATATATTCATCAAATCAGATAGTTTTGAAATAATATAAATTATCAAATCACTTTTTAAATCATCCGGACAATAATTTGAACTTTGCAAAGGGATAATTTTAAAAGAACATTTATTCGTTATAATTTTAAGGTTATTAAGATAATAAGTACACAAACTATTGTTAGATTCAATACCTTTTCTAATATCAACAGCAATTTTCTCAAAAATATGTTGTTGTTGAGCATTTGCACATATTGTGTGAAAAAAAATAATAATAAATAATACAAAAATCCTCATAAAAGTATTGAAATTATTCATTTGTAGCAACTGTTTGTTTATAGTACTCTATAGTTCTACTAATTATCCTCTCGGCTTTTCCGTCAAAATAAATTGTTTTGCTAATCCAGTTACCAGTGTTATCGTATTCATATACAAATAATTGATTTTGTATAGGTGAATCATCTGAATTAAAAACAATAAACTCTGTTATGTTTCTTTTTTTGTTATCATCATATTTCATTGTTTGCTTAGAACTTAAACTTCCATCTGAAAACCTATAAATTTGTGATGTTAAGTTTTTATCATTGTCATACTCAAACTCTTCAATACCATACAAACTATCTTTTAAATCGAATCTGCTTACTTTTTTTACATTTCCTATGTCATCATCATATTCAAACATGAATTTGCTCCCTGAACCATCAGCAAAAATCCATTTTTCTTCAACTTTAAAGCCCTTATCATATTTGAAAAATAATTTTTGAATTATACTGTCGTTGTCTCTGTATCTTTCTTCACTTATTTTATTAGTTCCTTCATATACATTAATAATTTTATAGTCAACTTTATTATTGTAATCATAACGCAATCTTAATGAATCTAAATTGTCTTTATTATACTTATATTCCCACTTGTAATTTAAGTCGCCATTACCATAATAATGTTCTTCAAGTTCCAATTTTTTTTTTAAATCATATTTATATAAGGTTTTTGACAATAAAGAATCATTTGTAGAATAATAATTACTTTCAATTAAAAGATTATCTTTATATTCAAAGGTTTCTGTGTTTTTTATTTCTCCGTTGAGACTATTCAGAAAAACTTTTTTTGTTAGTTTGCCTTTTTCATCGAAGAACATCTCAAATTCATCAATAAAATTTCTTTCGCCTTTTTCTGCCTTACCAAAAACCTCTTTTATATCGTAAGAAAATTCTTTAACAGATTTTACTTTACCTATTAAATTCATTTCCGTTACATCATTTTTTTTGCTTTCTTTATCTTCCGTAGTTGGTGTTTCACAACTTGTACTCAACATGATTATAAAAGCGACTATAATCAGAAATAAATCTTTATTATTTTTCATAACTTGTAAAGTTTTTTTGATTTAAGAAATTTATTTAATTATTATTACATCTCCTTCAGGTTCAACTTTGCCAATGATTGACTTGGGTTTGAGTTCTCTCAATAAATTTACAACATTAAATTGCAGTGGCTCATAGGAAAGACATTTGTATTCAACTGTTTTATCAGTGCTTTTGTTAATATTTGTAATTTTAAAAATCTTTGAGCTATTAATAGAATCCTCAAATTCTTTTAGGTCATTATCATTTTTATAGCTTGAACTGCTAAGCTCAATTGAAATTTCTTTTCCGTTCATAATATAATTGTAATATGTTGCTGTTTGTTGATACATCATATCATCAATTTGTTCTGTAATTATTTTTTTAATAGCTTCTTCAACGGCTCCCATTTTTGTTGAGAATTCGGCAGAAGCCATATAAAATTTACTTAAAATAAATGAGTAAGTATGTGAATTAAAAATGTCAATTGCCATTTCAACAGTAGCATTATAATTATTTTCCTTTTTCTCAACACTTTTTATATCAATACCTCTTACAACAACTAAAACTGAAGCATTTACCCTTTTTGCATCATTAACGCAAAGCATCAACTCTCTATAGAAGTTTAAATTTATCTCTGTTGAATCAAACTTACAAACAGGCATCACACCTATATTTTTTAATGATAATATTTTATATTTGTAGTCAGCAAAAGCGGATTGTAATCTTCTTCTAGTGTTTTCAAACAGGACGATAGTTTCATCGTTTTTACTCCCAACTACAGGATGATATAAAACGACCGTATTTTCTCTGAAAAAAATGTCAGATTTTGCTGCAATATAATTGATTAGTGCTTTATTAACCTTTGCTTTTTCTGCATAAAACTTATATGCACCTTTATTTTTTTCTTTTCGTTTCGTTGGTGCAATATGGTCTTCAACTGGAACTTTAACTAGTGGCCCTGCATGATAACTAAGTAAGGCACAAATTAGGTTACTATAACTTCTGCAATAATCACCAAAAACTGCTTCAACTACTTTTTCTTTTGCCTCTAATTTTAGTGCATTATAGTCGTCTCCATATAGAATAACAGGTATTGGAAAAATGTACTCTTCATAGAATTTTTTATCCTTAAGGTCATCAGGGATAATAGCTTCATCTGTTTTAGAACTTAGTTGCTCAGATTGTGTTTCTGTTTTACTCATTGGAAATACAACATTTTGTTGAGCATAAAGCCCACCCAATAAAATTATTGACATGCTAATTGTTAAAATTAAATTTTTCATATTTTTTTCCTCCTTTTAAAATTAGTTATTATTAAAAAATTAATTATTCATATTTAGGTTCTCGTTTTTTTTGACTTTTCCTTGTATAAAAATTCAAATTATAGAACGCACCTACAATAAGCGTAGGGTTTTTTGTAAAAGTATTACCTGAATATGTTTTATCTAAAGACCAATATTGCCTCACTTCAGCATAAATATTGAGCGTTTTGGTTTGTGCCAGTAGTTTAAAACCTGTTCCAAAATAATTATTTCCATTATAGTTTTGTTCAGTAATTTCTTTGTAGCTGTTTAGGTAGTTATCACTTTCATTAATATACATATAATTCAGTTGTAAAGATGTTGCTAATAGTAGAACACCAATAACAGGTATTTCCTTTTGCAAATACCCAAACTGATAACCTGTACTTATATTTACAGTTTGAAATCTATAGTTCTCATTATTTTTTTCAATATTGTAAGGGCGCCAGTAAAAATCAGCAAAATAACTATGCAGATATTTTTGTTTACCTCCTGTCATATACTGTCCTTTAATAAAATTTCTTTTCAGCCCAATGTGCAAAAAACAATCTCTTGAATAAGGCATTTTTTCTACATAAAAACTATCAACGGAATTTTTTCCTAATCCTTTCCAGCTAAATGGATCCCATCCTACAATGATAGGATTAAAATCAACAATGATTTGAGAAAATTTTAAATCTTGTCCAAATTTTCTTGGTTTTGAATGTACTACAAAACCGCTTTGTCCTGTTGTTGACCATGTTTTACTTGTTTCAGTACTTCCATCAAAAGAAAATTCGCCAAAAATGGCAACATCCAAAGAATCTGAGTTACTTAATAAAGTAACAGGCAAAATATGTTGTGCTTGTATAGCATTTGCAGTAAACACAACAAAAACTAATAATTGAAAACATTTTTTCATTGTCGTAAAATTTAATTATTACCTACTCTTATTAAGGTTTTTCGGTTTCCACCTGAAATAATATGATGGTTGATTATTTCCATAGTTGCAAATTTACAAAAAAACTAAATCTTTTGTCTTTCATTCTCAAACCATTTTTCTTGTCATTGACGTTTCGTCACCTTGTTGGTAACGGCAGAATGTCTAAAAACCCAAAAATATTGATTTTTTTATTAAAACATTCAGGCATTCGTCAGTAGCCGAACATGGTCGCCTGATTATATTGATAATCAATGATTTATATTTTTTACGAGCAAATTTATTTTACTTTTTTATTGGTTTTTAGACATTCTGACGGTTGCAATATGATAAGTTGGGCATTTGAAAACACCAATATTTCAATTTAACAAACTGTTTATTCATTGTTAATTCGTTCATATTTAGCACCTACAGCCCAATTTATTATATTGCGTGTTACCATTTGTTATTCTTTCAATCCGTTAATTTCTTCTTCTGTCAATCCTGTCATTTCACTAATTAAAAGTATATCTAATCCTCTTCTAATCATTTTTTTTGCAACTTCAATAGCTTTATTATTTTCTCCTTTTTCAAAAGCTGTATCAATAGAATTTTTAATATCTCTATAAGCATTTACACTTGCTTCGTATTGTCTTAATTCTTCTTTGCTGAATTTTGCAATCTCTGCTGTTTTAAATAATTTTTGAAATATTTTATCCTTAATCTTTTCGGGTATTCTATCAAACTTGTCAAGATGTTTTAATACATAAAGCCATTTATCAAATTTTGTTTTTAATTCCTCTAAAGTTTTATTGAATTTTGGCATTGACAAATAAATATATGTCAGTTTCTTATAAAATTCTTCTTTTATCTCAGTTTCATATAGTTTAGCTTCGTATTTATATTTTTTTGGATAATCTTTATCTTCGTCAAACTCAAAGTCAAGGATTCCAATTGTGTAAATCTGTTTTAATTTAAAATCCCAATTCTTTCCTTTATTTCTTGCTTGTTCTTGTATTGGAAATGTTGAATAAAAAAGTGTTCTGTCCTTAAAATATTTTTGTTCTGCTTTTTGCATTTCCACAATAAAATATTCTCCTTTTTCATTTTTGCAATACAGATCAAATATTGCTCGCCTATCTCCAATTGTTATAGGTAGCTTTTCATTCGGCAAATATGATATTTCCAGTATTTCACCTTCTTTTTCTTTCAGAAGTTCATTTAAGAAGTCCAACAGTAAATCCTTATTCGGTTCTTCACCAAATAGTCGTTTAAAACCGTAGTCAGTAAAAGGATTTATATATTTTTCTTTAAACTCTGTCATTTTAAAATTTATTTATTGCAAAGTTAATTCTTTATTTTTAATAATCAACATTTATTTGCACTTCCTTTTTATAATAAATGGTAACTTATTTATACAACCAACTTATTACATAAAAACTGTTATTTAGATGCCAAATAAATATGTCCATGACAGTTCGCCTAAGGCGAATAAGTTGTTATTTATTTTTTAACAAAAATAAGTATTTTTTTTAATTCAACAACAAATATGTTTTTTTTACAATTCATCAAACGAATTTTTCACCCTATTAGAAAGCTCTATTTCTTAGAGGTATGATAAGTCCTCCGAGTAATTTTTTTAGAAAGGATAGGATTTAAAGATAGGTTCTTTCTAACAGGGTAAACATTTTTTATACTTTTTGTACTTATACCGACTAGCTATCAATTAACTCAATATAATTCACTTCGTTCTTATTATTGAGATTGATAGTCTGTCGGCATTAACCAAACCAATGTCCCGATTTTGAATCAGGACGGTGGTATTACATGTGCATAAATTTCTGTTGTCTTACTACTGTTATGTGCTTGTCATTCCTGTTTTTTAATCCTTGTTCTTAAATCAATTTCTATTTTCTTTTTTTCATGACTTGCACATAACATTTTTTTGGGTTTACCTTGTTATAAGCCTTGGTTTTAATCCCGGACATGAAGGTCGGTGTAACTGATAATTCAGTATGTATAAGAATTAACGAACTATTTTTAGAGCAATAATTTATATACGGTATCTTTTTTTGATTTGTTTTTAATGAATAAAACAAATCAATAATTTGTCTGTCTTATTCAGATTATTTCACCAGAGTAACAGTTCCTCTTTTTTCAAAATAGTTATTATCAGCACCTTTAAGTTTGATGTAATAGACATATACACCAGGAATAACATTACCTTTATACTGACCATCCCAGCCCTGATTTGGATTTTTTGTTTCAAATATTTTTTGTCCCCATCTGTTATATATTATAAACAGATAATCAGTAATATCAGTAAAGACAGTAATTGGCTTAAAGATATTATTTTTTCCTGCTGGTGCAAAAGCATTAGGCACAAAAAATTTAGGTCTTTGTAAAACAATTACTTCATTAGATTTGCTTGTATCTTCAAATTGATATAAATATGCCGGATTTTCCAAAGCTTCAACAAAGTAAGTAAATTTACCCTGACTATAAGTAAAGTTTGAGACATCATCTATGTAGGAGTTAATTCCAAAAGCAAGATTCGCAATAGGATTAGGGTCTGATATGTCATCAACTTTACGGTATATATTGTATGAATCAACAGGTCCTAACCAGCCCTCGTAGTCATTCCATGCTAATGAATTTGTAAAGTCGTTATTTGCCTGTGCCGAGAGATAAATTGTTTTTGCAATGTTTGATGTTAATACCTGGTCCCCACAACTATCAATGACAGTAATTTTATAATAATAGCTTTTTTCATTAAAAAGGGCGGTATAGTCATAAAATGATAAGTTTGCAGAGCTTGTTATTTGTATGTTTCCAATAGTGTTATATGTTCCATAAAGCGATTCTGAACGTAAGACATTATATTTTGATACATAAGCGGAAGTATCAACAAAACAAGTAAGTTTAACATAACTATTATCAACAACAGTAGCATATCTCAGATAAATAAATTTAGGTTGGTTTGGTTTACAGGCAGTAAGGCATACAGTATTTGAAGAAGATGTTTTTAGACCAGATTGATCAAATGCCTGAATTATATAGCAATATTCAGAACCCTGATTTAGCCCTGCATGAATGAATATTCTATTATCAGTGCTGTTTATTCCCAATAAAATAACAGGTCCGCCATTTTCCTGTGTATATATTCTGTATCCTGCCAGCAGAGGATTTAGGTTGATATAAGGCGACCAGTTTAGAGTGATTTCATTATCACAGACAGACATAGTTGCTTTAAGGAATATTGTATTATGTTTAAGTCCCATAGGACTTGTGTTTAAGCAGCTATCAAAAGCAGCAATACAATATGACTGTGATGATGAGTTAGGTGATAAAGAGTCGGGAGTATCTATATAAGAAGTATTGTTTATTCCCCATACAGTATCTATAGGAAGCCAGATGCCTAATATATATTGATAGATGATATAACCCTTTGTGTCGATTGATGAGCTTGGTTTCCAGCCAATAGTAACATCTCCGCTAATTGATGTTACGCTGACTGTATCTAATATTGGTGTTACAGGATATATTACATCTTGTAATAATGCTCCATCTATTGAAGATACAGATGAGCAAGGCAGAGAATCAGAGATTTTTATTCTATAATTTATAAAAGCACTGCATATAGTAATAGTATCATAATATTGCATGTTTTGGGTTGAATCAATTAAAGACCAGTTTCCCGGAGGATATTCGCGATATATTCTATACCATGTTGAAGAGCTTGGTAATAATGGCTCATGTATTTTGTTCCATGTAAGGTCTGCGGTTCCTGTTACTGCTGTTACATCAAGAAATATGCTTTGTAAAGTGTCGGAAGGATTAGATATCTGTAAGCCGACACATCCAAAGTGTGTTTCAATATAATAGTAAACAGATTGTAAATTGGCATTTGCTCCAATATGAGTATATGTTGTTGTATTAATATTGGTTATGCTGTCAAGAAAAGTGAAAGGTCCTGATAAACTTGTAGAATAAAAGATATGATAACTCCTGAAGCATCCTGATGTGTCAGCAGGTATTATCCATTTCAGAGTTACATCGCCGGTAGTATTTACGGATATACATCTTACTTCAGGTGGTAGAATAGCATATATATCTATTGTTGAAGCAATAAAAATTGTTAGTATATATAAAGAAATTCTTTTCATCTGTTTATACTTTTAACAAGATAAAAGTTTTTAGTCGCCAGTTTCCAGTTATTAACTTCAAACTCTAAGTTTCAAACTCTAAACTGTCTTTAGTTATGGATATTTCAATTTTTTTATTTTCCAATTTTTTAATCTTTTCAATTTTACAATCTTTACAATTTTACAACAACAAGTTCTGATAATGTTTCTTTCTGCAAATAGGTCTCTGCTAATTTTTGTAATTGTTCAGGAGTAATATTTTTAATAGTATTAACAAAGTTGTAATAATAATTATTGTCTATTCCATATTCCATAACAGCTTTAAAAGTTTCGGCTGAGGCAAATGGTCCGTCAGTATTTCGTAAGATATTGCCGAGCATATAATTTTTAACTAAGTTTAGTTCAGAAACAGGTATGAGTTCATTTTTTAAACGTTTAATTTCTTTATATATTTCATTAATAGCTCTACTACAGAATTTTACATTTAGTTCAGATGCTATAATAAACAGACCTGAATTTTGTAAAGAAATCAAAGCAGAACCTATTCCATAAGTATATCCTTTATCTTCTCTGATGTTAGTCATAAGTCGTGAGCCAAAGTATCCGCCCAGTATAGTATTAAGGACTTTTAACTTTATATAATCGGGATTAGTTTTATTAAACATTAGTTTACCAATTCTAATACCAGATTGTAATGTATTTTTTTTATATATTTTTTGTGCGTTTGGCTTATTTATGTTTATAGGATAATATTTCGGATTAATAGTTTTGTTAAATGCCCAGTCATTTTGACCAAAATATTTGTTGATTAAATTAATACAATTTTTTTCAACTTTTCCGGCAACAATTATTTTACAATTATTTGATGAGTAATAATTTTTATGAAATATTTTTAATCTTTCCGGATTAATATTATCAAAATCTTTGAGTTCTGTATTTTTACCATAAGGGTGTTTTTTACCGAATATTAATTCATTAAATTTTGTTTTTGCTATATAATCAACTTTTTCGTTATTTATGATGAGTTGTTGTTTACTGTTTTTAATTAATATTGATAATTCATTTTTTTGAAATATTGGATTTTTAATGATTTCTTCTAATACTGGCAATATATTATTCAAATATTTATTCAAAACATACAGAGATACATAAGCCATGTCTTTTTCTGTTATTGTTTCTATAAAAGCTCCGTAAAAATCTATTTTATCTGCAATTTGGTTCGCAGTATAGTTTATTGTTCCCTCTGTTAGCATTTTATTTGTTAAAGGAGCAGTCAGAGAGTTGGTCTCATACCATAATCCTGCTTTGAATATTAGTTCAATTTTCACCAAATCCTGTTTACCTGCATTAATAACATACACAGGAATATTATTGTCTAAATTATATTTAACAGGGTTAATAAAATTTATTTTGTCAATTTTATTAATATCAGGGGTTTTTTTTCTGTTTATCATATTTTTTGTTTTTTACAAAATTACAATAAAAAAGACAATTTGTTTTATGTGGTAAAAATAGAATAGTATTAATCTATAAATTTTTATTACTTACATTATTATTAATATTGTATATATAAAAAAGATATTTTTATTTTTTTGTTTCATTTTGTTATTATAATTTAGCAATTTTATATATAAATTAAAATAAGGAGTTATCTATGAATTATAGTTATTTATGTCCAAAATGTAAAGGACAATTAGAAGTTGGAGGTAATATTATATTTTCTGTAAAAACAGAAAAAGGTAATCAGGGGCTTATTTTATTAAAGCCAGAGATAGGAGATTATACGGTTATTACCAATCCGACATTCAAATTTAAAAAAGGTGAGAGTGTTGAATTTTTTTGTCCTGTTTGTCATCAAAAATTATCATCAGAGATAAATGGTAATCTTATAGAAATTTTAATGATAGATGAGAATAAAAAAGAGCATAGAATAATATTTTCTAAGATAGCGGGAGAGAAGAGCTCTTATAAGATAACAGGCAAATATTTAGAGGTCTTTGGTGATGAGGCATCGCATTATATAGAATTTTTTAATAAATATATAAGAATAAATTAGTTTTTTTTTACAAACTTTTAATATTTATACCCTGATAGCCAATAATTATTTACTTTGATTTATAAAAAGTTATTTCTTTGCCAGATAGTATAGAGTAGAGCAATTGGTCTCATTGAATAGCAGATTAGCTTGCTCTTTAATTTGTTTTAAAGTTACTTTCCTATAATTATCAATTTCTTTGTTTACCAGAGAGGCATCATCTATCAATTCAGCAAAAGCAAGATTCATAGCTCTATTTGTTCCATTTATTTCTGAAAAGATAAGTGTAGATTCAATTTTATTTTTTACTTTATTTAATTCCTGTTCTTTTACAAAGTTTTGTTTTATCTTATCAAGTTCTTTATTAACAGATTCTTCTGCTTTTTCAATTTTAACGCCTTTTATTATTTTTCCTGATATAACAAAAAGTCCTTTGTCAATAGAACCTAAGTGATATGCATCAATATCACTAAAAAGTTTCTGTTTTTTTACGAGTTGCTTATATAGTCGCGATGACCTTCCATTTGATAAAATATCAGATATCAGGTCTGTGGTATAAAATTTTTTGTCTGTTCTGTTACACATTTTGTATGCTTTATATATTGCGTCAAAAGGGACGTCGCTCTCAACGGCTAATCTACGGGCTTTTGTTTGTTTAGGTTCAGCAGGTATATTTTTTTTATTATTTCCACCTTTTTTTATAGGACCAAACCATTTTTCAGATAAATTTTTTACATATTCAAATTCAAGATTTCCTGTTATTGTCATTATTGCATTATCAGGGCAATAATATTTTTTAAAAAATGCTTTAGCATCTTGCATATCAACACTTTGGATATGAGATATTTTTTTGCCTATAGTAGCCCACTGGTATGGATGTATTTTATAAGCAAGTGGTCTTAACAATAGCCATATATCGCCATAAGGTTGATTTAGACAAGTTTCTTTAAATTCTTCAATAACTACATTTTTTTGTATATCTAATTTTTTTTGAGAAAAAGCCAATTGATTCATCCTATCTGATTCTAACCAGAAAGCTGTTTCTATATTCTGTTTTGGAACTGTCAGATAAAAGTTTGTAATATCATTATTGGTAAAAGCATTATTTTTGCCGCCTACTTTTTCAAGAGGATTATCATAGTTAGGGATGTTTACAGAGCCGGTAAACATCAGATGCTCAAACAAATGAGCAAGTCCTGTTTGCTTAGGATTTTCATCTTTAGCACCAACATTATATAAAATATTTAAACTAACAACAGGTGTTGTTTCATCTTTGTTAAATATTATTTTCAATCCATTATCCAATTCAAATTTTTTAAAATCTATCATTATATGTATGTTTTAAAATCTAAAATACTTAGGATTTGTGGGAAATTGGGAAAATTGTAAAAATTGAAATAATTTTAAAAATTATGGATAAGAACTTAAAAAAATCTTTGCAATTTTTACAATCTTTTAATCTTTACAATTTCTTAATTATTTCAACAACAAATTAAGTTTTTCGTTTTTTCTTTTTTGCAGCCGGGAATAATATATTGTTTAGTATTAATCTATATCCTGAAGAGTTAGGGTAGAGGTCTAATTTTGTAGGTGGGTCTCCAACAAAATGTCTGTAATCTTCAGGGTCGTGTCCGCCATAGAAAGTCCACATTCCTTTACCATATTCTCCGTGTATATATCGTATTTCATTTATTGCTTTGTTTTGGCCCATTATTAAGGCATTTGATTTTATATATTTTTTATTAAATGCTGTTGTTTGTCCCATAAATCCTTTAATTACCATTTCATGATTTTGGCATAGCATTGTTGGCACAGGGTCCCATTTTGCTGAAAATTCAAAAAGTGTAAAAAAGTCATTTGTCTCATTTAGATTTTTTGGTCGTGTTTGAGTAACATCAATAGAAGATATTTCATATTCATAAGGATTTGTAACTAATGTAAAATTAGTAAAGGCAAAACATTTATCATAGTCCAGTTTTTGTTGTGCGTTTCTGTCAGCAGGGTCTCCGTCAAACATCACATCACATATATCAACTCCATCAGCTGCCAAAGTAACATCAAAACTATCAGATGCAGAACACATTGAGAACAGATATCCTCCGCCTGCGACAAAATCTCTTATTTTTTTGGCAACAGATAGTTTAAGTTGAGAGACCTTTTTAAATCCTAATTTATGAGCTATCTCTTCTGATTCTCTTACTTGTTCTTTATACCAGTCAGCATTTCTATATGCGCTCCAGAATTTTCCATATTGTCCTGTAAAATCTTCATGGTGTGTATGTAGCCAATCGTATAAAGGCAATACTCCCTGTAAGACCTCTTCATCATACACGACATCATAAGGTATCTCAGCATAAGTAAGGGCAAGAGTAACAGCATCGTCCCAAGGTCGTTTATTTTTTGGAGAATATACAGCTATTTTAGGTGCTTTATAAAGTTTTACTTCATCCATATTAATATTTGGCTCAGATATTTCTTGTAAAATAGCAGTAGATTGAACATCAGCAATTATATTATATGAGACACCTCTTATAACACATTCATTTTCTATAAGTTCATAATATTTGCACATAAAACTTCCTCCTTTATAATTTAGCAGCCAACTTACTTCTATATCTTTTTGTAAAGTCCAGTAAGCTATACCATAAGCTTTTAAATGATTTTTTTGAGAATTATCCATAGGAATAAATATATAAGATGCTTTAACTACAGGAGATAGTATTATTAAAAAAAATATTAGTATTAAAAAACGTTTCATCTGTTTATGTTTTCGTAATTTGTTCATTTTCAAATACTTCGGGCTTTTAGCTATTAGCATTTAGCTTTTGGCTATTATTTTTTTTGATAGATAACAGTCAATAGCATATATAATCATTCCTTTCATTCGGGTGGACTGACCGATATATGTCCAAAATTTGTGCTGTCAGGCAGTTGCCTGATCAGTATTAACTCATAATTTATAACTGTCTTTGGTCATAGAAGTTTCATAAATTTTTTTTTTGATTTATTGCAAATTATTATCTAAAAAGAGTAGAATATTTACATGTTTAAGGTCGCTTGTTTTGTTTATACGGATTAAAATGGTTTATCATCATCCATATCATTTAATTTTGATTGAATAGTAAATGTTGTTTTGCCTTTTTCAGTATCATTTGTTGTTTTAAAATTATTAGCATCCAAACTAGTGATATCAGGTTCAACAAATTTAGCAAATTTATCAACAAATTGCAGATTAATAGTTCTTAATGCGCCGTTACGGTGCTTTGCAATAATTATTTCAGCAGAGCCCTCAGTAGAGTTTCCTTGTTCATCTTGATCTATTTTATAATATTCTGGTCTATATATAAATAGTACTAAGTCAGCATCTTGTTCAATAGCTCCTGATTCTCTAAGGTCAGATAATATAGGTCTTTTAGATCCTGTTCTTGTTTCAACGGCACGACTTAGCTGTGATAATACGATTATTGGTATATTTAGTTCTTTTGCAAGTGCTTTTAAAGAGCGTGAGATGTTGCTTATTTCCTGTTCACGGTTACCCTTATTTTCACTACCGGTTGACATTAGTTGTAAGTAATCTACAATGATAAGTTCAACATTATATTTTGCTTTCATTCGTCTGCATTTAGCTCTTAGTTCAAATATTGATAATGCAGCTGTATCATCAATAAATAATGCAGCTTCTGCAATATTTTTTATTCTTGAATTTAATTGTTGCCATTCATATTGTTCAAGGTTACCTTTTCTTAATTTCCCTGCACTAATTTCTGTCTCTCCTGATATAATTCTAGTTACAAGTTGCAAAGAAGACATTTCAAGAGAGAATATAGCAACAGGTTTTTTATATGTTACTGCTATATTTCTTGCCATTGAGATAGCCAAAGCTGTTTTTCCCATTCCTGGACGAGAGGCAAGGATTATAAGATCTGATTTTTGCCAGCCGGAAGTAACTCTGTCTAATTCTGAAAATCCTGAAGGCACGCCACTTAATCCTTGTTCTTGTTTGCTTATAAGTTCAATTTGATCAATAGCATCTTTTAATAATCTTTTCATATCAATAGACGTACTCTTAAAATTTCTTTCACTTATAGCGAACAGATTTTGTTCTGCTTTATCAAGCAAATCAAATACATCAGTGCTATCTTCATAAGCTTCTTTTGTTATTTCAGAAGCTATTCTTATAAGTTCGCGTTGAATATATTTTTGTATAATTATCCTGACATGAAATTCTATATTTGCTGCTGAGGCAACTCTATTGGTTAATTGTGTTATAAAGTAGGGTCCACCTACAATTTCCAGTGCTCCATTTTTTTTAAGTTCATTGGTAACTGTCAGTATATCTACAGGTTCTGATCGTGCTGATAAATTGCGTATTGCAAAAAAAATTTTTTGATGCGACTCTTTATAAAACATTTCAGGTATTAACAAATCAATTACAGCATTTAAAGCATTTTGTTCTAACATTAATGCGCCAAGGACAGCTTCTTCAAGTTCAAGTGCCTGTGGGGGCAATTTTCCATATTCCATAAATACAGGAGTATTTGCAGTAGTGAATTTGTTTATACTTTTTTTTATAGTGGTTTTTTGAGATTTTTTTGCTGTTTCATCCATAATTCCAAATTTATAAAATATTTTGTTTTATCTGTTTATATTTATATCTTTTAATCTTTTATCGTTACAATCGTTACAATTTTTTAATCTTTAATTTAAGGCAATTTATACTTTTTTGTTTTAATTTGCAAAGTTGATTAAAAATATTAATTAATAATAATTTTTTTTTAATTATAAAAAAAATAATAAAAAATTATATTTGCACAAATTTAATAAAATGGCATTAATAAAATCAATATCCGGTATTAGAGGAACAATAGGAGGGAGTCCCAATGATAATATAAGCCCAATAAATATCGTTGAGATTACATCTGCTTTTGCATCCTATTTAAATAAATATTCTAAGTGTAAAAGCAATAAAGTTAAACTGGTTGTTGGTAGAGATGCACGTGTTTCAGGTGAGATGATTAATATGATTGCTGTTGGCACTTTGATAGCTATGGGCGTTGATGTTGTTGATATAGGATTGTCAACTACACCAACAGTAGAGATAGCTGTAACGGATTTGAATGTTAATGGTGGAATTATTATCACCGCAAGTCATAATCCTAAAAACTGGAATGCTTTAAAACTGTTGAATTGTGAAGGAGAATTTCTTTCTGATAAAGATATAAAGAATGTTTTATCCATTGCAGAACAAAGGAATTTTATTTTTGCTAAAATAAATGAATTAGGTAAATATTACAAGGATGATAGTTTTATAAAAAAGCATATTGAAAAAGTAATTAACTTACCATTAGTTGATGTAGATGCTATAAGAAAAGCTAAATTCAGAGTAGTTGTTGATGGTATAAATTCTACTGGTGGATTTGTCATTCCTTTGCTTCTTAAAGCATTAGGTGTTAATAAAATTTATGAGTTAAATTGTGAGCCAAATGGAGATTTCTCGCACAATCCGGAGCCAATACCTGATAATCTTTATGATATATCTGAAAAAGTTGTTAAAAGTAAAGCAAATCTTGGTTTTGTTGTTGACCCTGACGTTGACCGTCTTGCTATTGTAAGTGAAGATGGAGAGATGTTTGGTGAAGAATATACGCTTGTTGCCGTTGCTGATTATATATTAAAAAACAAAAAAGGAAATACCGTATCAAACTTATCATCAACAAGGGCTTTACAGGATATTACAGAAAAAGCCGGCGGAGAATATTTTGCTTCACCAGTAGGCGAAGTAAATGTTGTTAAAATGATGAAAGAAAAAAATGCTGTTATTGGAGGCGAAGGTAATGGAGGTGTAATATATCCTGACTTACATTATGGTCGTGATGCTCTTGCAGGTGTTGCTTTGTTTCTTACTTATTTGGCTAAATCAGGAAAAACCTGTTCTGCTCTAAAATATACTTATCCTAAATATGTTATTTCAAAAAACAGAATTGAATTAAGTTCTGAAATTGATATTGATAAAATTTTTAGTAAAATAAAAAAAAGATATAAAAAGCATCCTGTTGATACTAGTGATGGTATTAAAATAATGTTTGAAAAAGAATGGGTACATCTAAGAAAATCCAATACTGAAGAAATTATCAGAATTTATTCTGAAAGTGATTCTATTGTAAAAGCCGAGTGCCTGGCAAATAAAATTATTGGTGATATAAAAGAATTTATGAGAGATATTTCTGAGCAGGATTAATTTTTTAATATATACAACATAATAATTAATCTTACTTAATAGTTGTTGAGCGAAGCCAAAATAAAATTTTATTGCTTTTGGAATGCAGAATACCCGACAGGTCGCGTAGCACCTGTTGGGTATAAATTGAATTAAATACTAAAATTATTTTATGAGTGCATTAAGAAAATCAAAAAAGAGAAAAAAAGTAAAATTTAAAAAAATTACTTTTAAAATTTCTGATAAACAAAAAAAGTTAATTAGTAATTATTGTAAAATTCATAAAACTACTCCAAACAAACTGATAAAAAAATCCATAAAAGAATATATTGAGAATAACTATAATTCAACACAGGGAGAGGATTATCATATTACTAAAAATCAACTAAAATTGTTTGATATTGATAATTATTCCAAAGATATAGACAAACATTAAACAGGGATGTTAGCTCAGTTGGTTTAGAGCATCGCCTTGACAGGGCGGGGGTCACTGGTTCGAATCCAGTACATCCCACAAAATTTTGTTCATAAAGTCAAAAATGGTGCTAAATAATAAAAATAAAAGATTTGACTTTATGAACAAACTCTAGTTAATAATCAACTTACCCATACCAATAATTTTATCAGGACTTTGTATTTTCTTCTGTTATTTGTTTTTTTAAATCTTTAATTATATTGTATATTTTAGGATTAAGTTTTTCAAAACTTTTAATATATTTTTTTGAACTGTTTACACTTATATTAATTTTTTTATTTAAAAAATTAACTGCTTTGGATTCTGTATTAATATATTCAGCAATTTTTTCTTTATTTATTTTATTGTTTTTAATATCGCATTTAAGATTTTTGAGTTGATTTTTTGAATAATTAATTTCATTATTAAAGTTGTCAAAATCCCTTAAAAAATTTCTTACAGGTTTGTTTATAAGTCCATATTGCTCCATAGTTCTGAAAGTATAATCATCTTTTTTTTCTTTAAAATTTTCTCTTATTTGTTTAAGATTATCCAAATATTTATCATAGCAATTTTTTACATATATGGTATCCAGTTCGTGTAATTTGGACTTTGCACTGTCTAATACTGTTAATAAGCTATCAATTTTACTTATTTCCTTAGAATGTTTAAAATTATTACAACTTATAAGAAAAAACGGTAATAATATTGCTGTTAAAAAGATATTTTTTAATAATGTTTTCATCTGTTTAATTATATATTTTTTGTGTGATCAGTCAGCTGACGGATAACACGTTGGTTTATGGGAGTTTCATGCTATTTTTCAGTAAATGCTAATCAATAAAATCAAATCCTGTATATTTTGTAAGAACTTTAGGTATTTTAATTCCTTTTGGGCTTTGGTTATTTTCAAGTAGAGCAGCAACAATTCTTGGCAATGCTAAAGCACTTGCATTTAAAGTATGTGGTAATTTCTTTTTCTCATCTTTATCTTTAAAACGAAGCATCATTCTGTTTGCCTGAAAGGTCTCAAAATTAGAAATAGAGCTTACTTCAAGCCATTGTTTTTGAGCAGCAGAATACACTTCCGCATCATAAGTCAAAGCAGAAGCAAAACTTGTGTCTTTGCCACCGAGTTTAGAAATTCGGAAAGGCAGTTCTAATTTTCGTAACAAAAAGGCGACATATTCCTGCATTTCAATAAGTGTTTGATATGATTTGTCAGGATCTTGAATTTGCACAATTTCTACTTTATCAAACTGATGCAATCTGTTCAGACCTCTTACATCCTTACCATAAGAACCGGCTTCCCGCCTGAAACAACAGGAATATGCTACATTTTTTATTGGTAAATCATCATATTTAAGGATTACATCACGATAGAGATTTGTTATGGGAACTTCTGCTGTTGGGATAAGATATAAATTATCAATGTTGATATAATACATTTGTTTGTCTTTGTCAGGTAGTTGTCCTGTGCCATATCCCGAATCTTCATTGACCAAAACCGGTGGCTGAATTTCTATATATCCTTGTTCTACAGCATTATCTATAAAAAAATTTATCAAAGCACGTTGTAATTTTGCTCCTTTGTCTTTATAAACAGGAAAGCCGGCACCGGTAATTTTATTACCTGATTTAAAATCAATAATATCATATTTTGTTGCTAAATCCCAATGTGGTAAAGCATTATTTTGAAGTTCAGGAATATTACCTTCTTTATATTCAACAATATTATTTCCTTTGGGAACAGATGAATGTGGTAAATTAGGAACCTGCAACAAAAAAGTTCTAAGTTTTTCTTTATATAAGTCAAGTTCCTTATTTAATTTTTTAGATACAACTTTTAATTCAGATGTTTTTTGTTTTGTTTCATTAGCTTGTTTTATATCACCATCTTTATAAAGATATCCAATTTGTTTAGCCAGTGTATTTGCTTTTGATAGATTATCATCTAATACTTTTTGAGTTTTCTTGCGTTTATCATCAAGTTCTATTATCTTATTTATTATTTCAGCACCGTCAAAATTTTTTATTTTTAAACGTTCAATAACTTTATCTTTATTTTCTCTAATGTAATTTATTTGCAACATTTTTTTTGATTATAAATTTTAATAATTAAAAAAAACTCCTGACTTTTTAAATAAAATCAGGAGAATCAATAACTTGTGCTGTCAGGCAGTTGCCTAATCATTTCACAAAAAATATAGCTTTAAATAAAAAATTTACTCTATTGATAATGGCTCAACAGAGACATAAGATCTATTTTTCCTACCTTTTTTAAATGTAACAGTTCCATCAATTAATGCAAATAAAGTATTATCTTTACCCATCCCTACATTCACTGATGGATTATGAACAGTTCCTCTTTGTCTTACAATAATACTACCTGCATGTATTGATTGTCCTCCAAATATTTTTATACCGAGACGTTTGCTATGCGATTCTCTTCCATTACTTGAACTACCAGCACCTTTTTTATGAGCCATATACTTAAATTTTAATGTTATACAAAATTATTTACTTTTTTCTGTTTTTGTGGTTTTTTTTGCTGTTGTCTTTACAACTTTCTTTACCGACGGTTTTGCAGTTGCTTTTACTGATGGCTTTACAGCTTTTATTGTTGTTTTTACTGATGGTTTTATAATTTTTTTTGTCTGTTTATCTGTATTTTCATCTTTTATTGTGTTTTCCTTAGCTTTAGCATCAGTTTTTTTTGCATTATCCTGTTTTTCAAAGATATGTTCAATCAAAATTTTACTAAGTGGTTGTCTGTGACCATTAGATTTTTGAAATCTTTTTCTTCTTATTTTTTTAAAAACAATGATTTTATCAGCTTTAAGATGAGTTATTATTTTAGCAGAAATTTTGGCATCACCAATAAAAGGTGTGCCAACAAGAGTTTTTCCATTATCATCTTCTATTAATAATATATTTTTAAGCTCAATTTTTGTCCCTTCTTTATCTTTTAAACGATTAACAAAAATTTCCTGATTTTTCTCTACTTTAAATTGTTGTCCTGCTATATCAACTATTGCAAACATTTTTATTCCTTTCCTTTCTTTTTTAAATATTTTTAAAAATGCAAATGTAATAATAAAAATAAAATTACAAAGTATTTCTGTTTTATTTTTTTTGTAATTATTTATATCATAATTTACTTTAAAGTTATAAACCAAAATTTAATACATAAAATAATTTTGCTAAAAACATTTTTTATTTAATCCGTCATAGAAAATTTAAAAATTTAATCCAAAAATATTTTTTATTAAAAAAAAGTTTTAAATTTGCACTTTTTAACTAAATTAATTAATTATTAACAAAAAAATAAAATTATGAGAAAAAAAATTTGCATTTTAATGACATTTGTTGCTATAGCAACATTTACTTTTGCTCAAACAAAGCAAAAGAGTAATACAAACAATTTTAAAACAGCAAAAAGCGCTAAACAAGCATTTTCTTTAAAAAAACAATTGATTTATACTCCTGTTAAAGATGCTAATACGAGTATAGAATCTGTTAAACAAACACGTTCTACTATTATTAATGAGGGCTTTGAAGGAGGTGCTGTTCCTCCAACGGACTGGACATTAACATCAACAAATGTAACAGAGACATGGGGAATAGATGATTATGATCCACATACAGGTTCATATAATGCAACATGTCTTTATGATGATAATCTTCAGGACCAAAATGAATTACTTATTACTCCTTTATTGGATTTTACAAGTGTTTCTAATGCTATATTAGATTTTTGGTTTCTTGGAAGTAAATATTATGCAGTTACTCCTTATGATAATTGTAATTTGAATATACTTATTAGTACTGACGGCGGCACTACTTGGACAACTGATACATTATGGGACGAAGAAGTAGATACAACATGGACAACATGGGAATGGACCAATGTACAAGTTAACTTATCTGCCTATGCAGGTGAAAGTACCATTAAAATTGCTTTTCAATACTATGGCAATGATGGTGCACAATTCTCTTTGGATGATATTATGATTTATGAATCAGGACAATATGATATTGAAATTGGAGATGCCAATACAAACAGTGAATATACTATTATTCCTCTTAAACAAATTTTTCCTGTAAATTTTAGTGCAAATGCCGCTAATGTAGGGTTTGATACTCTTACTAATATTACTTTAAATGTTGATGTTAATTCAGGATTGTTTACTGATAATATTTCCAAAGATACTTTATTATCAGGTGAAGATACTGTTTTAACAACACCAAATTATTTTACACCAATAGCAACAGGAATATTTAATGTAAACTATTCATTATCAGTAAATGAGATAGAAACAGATATTACAAACAATACAGATTCTTTGTCATTTGAAGTAAGTGATACAATAATGGCAAGAGAAGATGGCATTGCTACTGGTTCTCTTGGCATTGGAAGTAGTGGAGGTACATTAGGACAAATATTTACATTGACAAATAATGATACAATAACATCTGTATCTTTTTATCTGAAAAATCCGACATTAGGAGATAATGTAAGTGTGGATGTTTATACTTTTACTAGTACACCGGATTCAATAATTGCTTCAACACCGGTTATGACAATCACAGATACTGCTCCGCAATGGTACACATTACCTATTGACGGAAATTTTAAAGATCTGGCAGCAGGGACTTTTTTCTTAGGAGTTAAAGAGTATAATAATAATATTACTATTGGTACAACTACAAATTTCTTTACTCCAAATGCAGGTTGGTTTATTTATGGAGCAAATCCATGGGCAACAAGTGAAAGTAGTGGATTTGAAGTAACTTATCTGTTAAGAGCTAATTTAGGAGAAGTAATACCTTTACCAGGTTTCGATGCAGGTGTTGTTTCTTTTTCATCTCCTGTTTCTGCTTGCTGCTTGGATAATGAACAAGTAACTGTTACTATTAAAAACTTTGGTGCTGATACTATTAAAAATTTTGATGTTAGTTATGATGTAGGCGGTATAATAGTAACAGAAACAATTACTAATACAATTATTAGTTTACAAACTATTGATTATACTTTTACAGGACTTGCTGATTTATCTGTGGAAGGAACAACTTATGATATTAAAGCTTATACTTCTTTAATAGGAGATGCAGATAATAATAATGATACTGCAAATTATTCAGTAACTCATATTGCTCCTGCTAACATTCCTTATACAATGGGATTTGAGCCGGCTGATGATTTTTCAGGATGGAAAATTGAAGATGCAAATGCTGATGAAAATACATGGGATTTCTATGCTACTGACGGAAACACAGAGCCAGGTGTAGCAAAATATTACTATAATTCCACTAATGCAGCTAATGACTGGTTGTTTTCTACTTGTATTGAACTTGTTGCTGCAACAACTTATCATATAAGTTTCTATTATAAAACAAGCGCTTCTTTTCCTGAAAAATTAAAATTACTTATGGGTGATGAACAAACTATTTCTGCAATGACAACTACAATTGTTGATTTAGGAGAAATTACTGAAGCCGATTATGTAGAGTCATCTACAGATTTTACTGTGCCTAATTCAGGTGTCTATTTCTTTGCATGGTATGCATATAGCGATGCTGATGAATATTATATATGTGTTGATGATATATCAATTGAAGAGGGATCCGGAATAAAAGAAAATTCTGATAATACTTCAGTAAATATATATCCTAATCCTGCTAAAGATCTGATAAATATTAAATCATCTGATAATATTGAAAATATTAAAATTTATAATACTATTGGACAGCTTGTATTTGATGAAATGATTAATGATAATTCTGTTCAGATAAATACATCAGAATATAAATCAGGGGTTTATTTTATTAAAATTAGAACAAAAGATGGACCTATCAACAAAAAAATAACTATTACCAAAAACTAATAGTTATAATATATTAGGAATTTTTAATAAAAAAGGGGCTGATTTTCAGTCCCTTTTTTATTTTATAATCATCTTGTCTAAACTTTAAACCAAAAATTTAAAAATTATCTGTATATTTGCTTTAGCAAATTTTATTTATCTTTGAAAAATTAATTATACTTCAAGCGGTTAAAATTTTAACTTTACAAATTACTCCCTCTCTACTCGTAGAGAGGGTTGGGCTGAGTAAATAAAAAATAAAAAAGTTAAAATTAGGTTTAAAGGACATTTTTAATGCTTAAATTTTCTAAAAGGCTTATTATTGTAGTATTTAATAAAAGTCAAGTATTATGAATAAAAAGTTTGCATTTTTTGTGGGCATAAATACACGAAA
>Ga0265594_1000303_pt1 | contig 40572 bp, 32 predicted proteins | sample saktaG_11_FD_190147 | JGI IMG/M metagenome (GOLD analysis project Ga0265594, IMG submission 190147) | Saline water microbial communities from Sakinaw Lake, British Columbia, Canada - sak_2011_5_24_80m | ecosystem: Environmental > Aquatic > Non-marine Saline and Alkaline > Saline ... | reverse complement strand
GAATATTGCTTGCCATATCACGAATTATCGGAGAAACAGCTCCTTTAATGCTTACGGCTTTGGGAAGTTCTGTCATAAATTTTGATATTACCAAGCCAACAAGTGCTGTGCCTTTACTAATTTGGGAATTTTATAATGACCCTAATTTACTTGATTTAGTCTGGAGTTCATCATTATTTCTGATGGGTATTGTTTTAATGCTTAATATTCTTGTTAAAAGAATCGCAAAAAACAGAAGAATCTAATAAAAAAATGAATAAAAATATAATTAACATAGATAATTCATTAGTTACAATTAAAGATTTATCAGTTTCTTATGAAAAAGATAAATATGCTGTAAAGAATGTTAGTGTGGGTATAAAGAAAAATTCAATAACTGCAATTATGGGACCATCTGGATGTGGAAAAAGCACCTTGTTAAGAGCTATTAATCGTATGCACGAACTTTATCCAAATATTAAAACACTTGGAAAAATTTATCTTAACGATGAGGATATTTCTGCAATTCCTTCAATAAAGCTCAGACGAAAAATCGGGATGATTTTTCAGCGACCTAATCCTTTTCCAACAATGAGCATTTACGATAATGTAATAGCAGGATATAAATTAAACGGAACAAGGATAAAAAAAAGTAAAAAAGATGAAATTGTTGAAAAATCATTAAAAGATGTAGTTTTGTGGGATGAAGTAAAAAATTCGTTATATAAACGAGGAACTTTTTTGTCGGGTGGACAGCAGCAACGACTATGTGTTGCACGTGCACTGGCATTTCAATCGGAAATAATTCTTATGGATGAACCAACTTCGGCACTTGACCCAATTGCAACTGCCAAAATTGAAGATTTGCTCGTGGAATTAAAGAAAAAATATACTATAATTCTGGTTACACATAATATGAGCCAAGCAGCACGTATTTCTGATTATTCAATGTTTATGTATCTTGGTGAATTGATTGAATATGGAAAAACAAAAGAACTGTTTACAAATCCAGTAAACAAAAAAACAGAAGAATATCTAACAGGCAAATTTGGATAATAAAAAATTTTATTAATTACTAATTTAAAAATTATGAGCTTAAAAAAAGAAAATGCAATTAATGATATTTTGAAAAATTTTGAAAAATTTGCGAATCTTATATTGCAACAATTAGATATATTGAAAAATATTATTAATTCAGGAAAAATAAAAGTGCCGGAAGATGTTTATCAGCAGATTAAAAAAAATGAAAAGGAGTTTGATAAATTTGAAATTAATATAAGCGAAAAAATTATTAATACAATTGTTTTATATAATCCATTAGCATCTGATTTGCGAAAAATTATGGCTTGCTATCGTATGTCAATTGACCTTGAACGTATTGGGGATTCAATATTTAACATTATTAATTTTATTGTCAGGATTAAAGAACCTGATTTATATGCTAAATTAAAAAATCTTATTTTTCATATGTTATTATTTAGTATTAATATGGTGAATAAATCATTAATTTCTTTTACAAATTCTGACATAGAATATGCTATCTGGACTATAAAAAAGGATGAAGTTGTAGATGAATTAAATCATAAACTACTTAAAAAAGCAATAAAGAAAAGCAATATAACCGAAGAAACACAACAGGTGTTATTCAGTTATATAAATATAAAAGAAATAATATCAAATATTGAAAGAATAGCTGACCATGCAACAAATATCGCTGAGGCATCTATCTATGCATTAGAAGGAACAGATATGAGGCATAAAGAAATAAAAGATGTAGATTTGCATTAATAAAATATTTCCGTATGAAACCAAAAATACTAATTGTTGACGATGAAGAAGATTTATGCGAAATCTTACAGTTTAACCTTGAAAGTGAAGGATTTAAAACAGATGTTGCATATTCTTCTGAAGAAGCATTAAAAAAGCCATTAGAAAATTTTTCTTTGATTTTGCTTGATGTGATGATGGGAAAAATGTCAGGGTTCCGGCTTGCTGATAAACTCAGAAAAGAAAGAAAAATGGATATTCCTATCATTTTTTTGACCGCGAGGGACACTGAAAACGATACCCTGACAGGTTTTAATCTCGGTGCTGACGACTATATTCCAAAACCATTTTCTGTAAAAGAAGTTATAGCAAGAGTTAAAGCAGTTATCAAAAGAACATCAGATGAGTTTAATAAGCAAAAACAAATCATTGAAATTGAAGGATTGAAATTAGATAAAATAAAGAAAAAAATAATTGCAGACAAAAAAACAGTTAATCTTACAAAAAAAGAATTTGAAATTTTACAATTGCTTATGCAATACAGCGGGAGAATTTTTTCACGAGATGAAATTCTTGACAGGATTTGGAATGATGAAGTTATTGTAATTGACAGAACTGTTGATGTAATCATCACACGATTAAGAAAAAAAATCGGAAAATACGGAAAATATATTATAAGCCGTTCCGGCTATGGTTATTGCTTTGAAATTTAGTAAAATAAAAAATAATGAAAATTAAATATTCATATAAGAAAAAACTTCTTCTCAATTTTTTAATTGTTGTTGTTGTTTCAATTGTGATTACTGCTTCTTTTCAATATATGCGTGAAAAAAAATATCGTATTGGGCAATTGGAAAACACTCTCAACAACATAACTGAATTAACAAACCGTTTCATTGAACGCAGAGCAATTATTACAAATAATAATTTTCAACTGATTGATACTTTAAAAAATATTATTCCACAATCCAATATAAGAATAACAGTTATTGATATTGCCGGAAATGTTTTATATGATAATTCTGTTGACGATTATAAATCATTAGAAAACCATAAAAACAGACCTGAAATACAAAAATCTTTATATTCTGATTTTGGTGTTGATATAAGAAAATCGGCATCAACAGGCAAAGATTACTATTATTATGCAAAATGTTATAATAATTATTTTGTTAGAACTTCAGTGATTTATGATATAAATATTATTAATTTTCTTAAAATCGACAGATTGTTCTTTTACTTTATTATTTTCTTGTTTTTCTTGACTTTTGGGGTATTGATATATGTTACAAACAAATTTGGAGTTACAATTTCAAAGTTAAAGGATTTTGCCGTTAAAGCAGGAAATAATGAAACAATTGATACGGCAATAAAATTCCCTAAAAACGAATTAGGGATTATTAGTAAACAAATTATCCAGATATATGATAATCTTAAAAAAACAAAAGATAAATTATTTATTGAAAAAGAAAAATTGTTTTGCCATCTTTTTATAATTGATGAAGGTATTGCTATTTTTTCGTCTCAAAAAAAGAAAATATTATCCAATCATCATTTTATACAGTATATAAATATTATCTCTGATAAATCAACAATTACTTCTGAAAAAATATTTGAAATAGATGAATTTAAACTATTAAATGAATTTATTCAGAATAATATTAGTGAAAATAAGCAAATAACAAATGATAATGAAACTCAAAAACAATTTACAATTCATAAATCTGGTAAATATTTTAATGTTCAATGTATAATTTTTAATGATAAAAGTTTTGAGATTATTATAAACGACATAACAAAACTTGAAAAAAATAAGTTGATAAAACAACAAATGATTTCAAATGTTGCTCACGAGCTTAAAACACCGGTTAGCTCAATCATGGGTTATTTGGAAACTATTTTAAATAATAGAAATTTAGATATCAAAAAACAAAATTGTTTTATTGAAAAAGCGTATTTTCAGACAACACATTTATCTACATTGATAAATGATATTTCAATTTTAAATAAAATTGAAGAAGTCGATAATTTTTTCAATCTTGAAGATGTAAAAATAAAGCAGGTAGTTAATGATGTGATTGAAAATTTTCAAGTAAAGCTTGATTCAAAGAAGATTAAAGTTGAATTACAAATTGACAATAATACAATTGTAAAAGGAAATAGGAAATTAATTTATTTAATATTTCAAAATTTGATTGAAAATACCATTAATTATGCAGGAAGGGATATTGAAGTAAAAATCACAAAATATTTAGATGATAAAAATTATTATTATTTTTCTTATTATGATACAGGGTGTGGAATTCCTGAAAAGCATCATGAAAGAATATTTGAGCGGTTTTATCGGGTTGATTCAGGGCGTTCACGAAAACAAGGCGGTACTGGCTTAGGGCTGTCTATTGTGAAAAATGCAATTCTTTTTCATAAAGGAGAAATATCTGTAAAAAATAGGAAAGATTGCGGTATTGAATTTTTATTTTCGCTAGTAAAAAATTTAGATTTCCTGACTCATAATTATTAACCCACTACTTAAGTCAAGGGTTAATGACATACAATAAACTCCGCAAACAAAGTAAATATATTATTATGTCCAAACATCCCGATGCAAAATCGGTATCAATCATAATCTTCTTTATGTTCTTCTTTTGTTTTATACTCAAAATTTTCAGTGCTTATTTTTTCTCCATCAACAATAATATTTTTAATATTATTTTCTAAAAAAATTTTTCTAAAAAAATCCATATTAACACCTTCATAAAATATAACAGATGCTTTTCTTTGATTATCAACTATTTCCGAAGAAATTAAAAAATCAATAATTTCTTTATGTTTTTTAACATTTTGAATTAGTTTATCAACCTGTTGTTGAGTTTCAAGTCCTGAAATACTAAAATCAGTACATCGCTTAGATAACTGAGATACATCACTAACTGCTTTCTCTGCGTAAGGACGAGATAATTTATCTTTGTTTTTGTTAAAAATAAAAATTACTTCTTTTGAAGATTCTTGCGCATAAACCGTAAAGTTTATACAAAATATAATAGTAACAACAAAAAATAATTGTTTCCTGATTTTTTTCATATTTATAAAGTTTTATTTATGTTTATATTCTTATATTTAATGCTTTTAAGTTGCCAATTTTTTTATTGTCAATATGTAGAGACGAGGCGTGCCTCGTCTCTACAACATTAGCAAATAAAAAGCAATTTTTAATTTCTTTTTCGCCCCATCATTCTATATCCTTTTATCGTATAATAGTAACTGTTCCTGTCATTTCATCATTTTTAAGAATATGAAAATTTAATATATAATAATAAACACCGTCAGGTGCATTTTTTCCGTCCCAGTCGTTTTGATAACCGTCTTTTTCAAAAATCAAATTTCCCCAGCGGTTAAATATCATAAGATGACTGTCCGTAACCTTTTCTATATTTACAATATGAAAATAATCATTTCTTCCATCGCTATTTGGAGTAAAAACATTTGGTATTACAATGTTTACTACCTGCACCTGCTTCATTGTTGTATCAAAGCAGGTAGAATTATAATTTGCCACTGTAAGTAATACATTGTATATTCCTTCACCGCTATATGTATGCGAAGGGTCTTGGTCTATTGATGTATTACCTGCTCCTGATTCAGGGTCTCCAAAATTCCAGTCCCAGTAAGATGCACCTGTTGACTGGTCTATAAATGAAATACTGGGATTTTGTATTAATACAACGCCTGGTTTTGCATAAAAATCTGCTACTGGCTGTGGATAGACAGTTATCATATTTTCATAAGTATAACTGGATGTGCAACCATCTGCTGTTGTAGCTGTAAGTGTAATATTATATACACCGGAGTTGCCAAAAGAGTGTGAAGGATTTTGTTCTGTTGATGTATTGCCTGAACCAGGGTCACCAAAGTTCCATGACCAAATATCTATTGCAGGTGTTGTGTTATCTATAAAATTTACTAAAAGTGGCTCACAACCTTGAAGCACATCTGCTGAAAAATTTATGTTAGGCGAAGGATTTACTGTTACTATCATAGTATCAGTTGCTGCACAGCCATTGTTATCAGTTATTGTTACTATATATGTTGTTGCTACTGATGGACCAGCCATAGGATTAGGAACTATTACAGAATTTAATCCTGTTGATGGACCCCATAAGTATGTATATGGCTGTGTGCCTCCGCTTGCTGTCGGACTGCCGCCAATTATTACATTATCACCTTCACATACGGTCTTATCTGCTCCTGCATCTGCCACAGGAATAGGATATACTGATATTACTACATCATCGGTAGAAGTGCATCCATTTGCATCTGTTACTGTTACTGTATATGTTATAATTGACATAATGTTAACTGTAGGATTTGCAATAGTTGGGTCATCTAATCCTGTTGTTGGACTCCACGCATAAGTATAAGGACCTAATCCTCCGTTTGCTGTCGGGTTACCGCCTATTATCATATCTCCTCCGCCACATACAGATTGATCCTGCCCCGCATCTGCTACAGGATTAGAATTAACTGTTATTGATATATTATCTGTGCCTGTACATCCATTATCATCTGTTACTGTTACTGTATAAATTGTTGTTACTGTTGGATTTGCAACTGGATTTGCCACTATTGTTGAACTTAATCCTGTTACAGGACTCCACGCATAAGAATAAGGAAAAGTTCCTCCACTTGCTGTGGGACTACCGCCTATTACTATGTTTGCACCACTACATATATCATTATCTGAACCTGCATCTGCTGATGGATTTGGATGGACAGTTACTACAACATTATCTATAGCCGTACATCCATTACTGGTTACTATTACTGTATATGTTGTAGTATTTGTTGGATTGGCTGTTGGATTTGCTGTAGTTGTTGAACTTAACCCTGTTGCAGGACTCCATAAATATGAATATGTAGGTCCCGCTCCACTTCCTGTTGGACTGCCACCTATCACTGTATTATCTCCATTACATATAGATTTATCCGGACCTGCATCTGCTATTGGAATTGGATTGACAGTTACCGTAACATTATCTATGCTTGTACATCCGTTACTTGTTACTGTTACTGTATAAACTGTTGTTGCTGTTGGATTTGCTGTTGGATTTGCAATATTTGGGTTGTTTAATCCTGTTGCCGGACTCCACGAGTATGTATAAACAGGTCCGGACCCACTCCCTGTTGGACTACCACCTATCACTGTATTATCTCCATTACATATAGATTTATCAGGACCTGCATCTGCTACCGGAGTAGAACTAATTGTTATTAATACATCATCTGTAACTTCACATCCATTAGAATCTGTTACAGTTACTGTATAATTTGTTGTTGCTGTCGGATTTGCTGTAGGATTTGCAATAGTTGTTGAATTTAGGGCTGTTGATGGACTCCACGCATAAAAATAAGGAGATAATCCTCCGCTTGCCGTAGGACTACCGCCTATTACCCACATTTCTCCTCCACACATACTATGATCAGGACCTGCATCTACAGATGGATTTGGATATATTGCTACTACTACATCATCAGTAGCAGAACATCCATTACTTGTTACTGTTACTGTATAAGTTGTTATTGTTGATGGGTTTGCTGTTGGATTTGCAATATTTGGGTTGTTTAATCCTGCTGACGGACTCCACGCATAAGTATAAGAAGGACCTGCCCCGCTTCCTGTTGGACTACCACCTATAACTACGCTGCCACCGCCACATACAATCTGGTCTTGACCCGCATCTGCTATTGGAACTGGATTAACAGTTACTACAACATCTTCGTGAGCTTCAGCACAGCCATTAGATATAGTAACTGTATATGTTGTAGTTACTGTCGGGTAAACAGGAGGAGGATTGAATACTATAGGACTATGGGACCAGGTTACAGATTCTGGTGGTGGCGGAACAAAAGTTATTTCAACATTATCTAATCCCCAGTGGTCATAGCCATTACCACTTGTATTAGATTGCCACCATCTAATTTTTGTATTTGTTGTCTGAGCTGCAGGAGGTAAATTTTCACAATAATGATTCCAGTTAAGATATTGTGGATCATGACCGCCAACGGGATCCCAGTAATGAATATCTGTCCATGAAGAACCTCCATTTGTTGAATATTGGAGATGAACACCTTCTGCTGTTAAATCAGGACCTTCGCATGGTGAGGACTCTCCTTGCTCCGCATATTTCATATCAAAACAAATCTTACTGGGACTACATACCAGATTATAAGAAACTGTTGTTACCTGTCGCGGAAAATTTGTTGCAGGACCTATCCATAAATAAATACTCCCATCACATGTTGGATTACAAGGATTATTAAACATTGGACCGGCATCAGAAGCCCATCCTGAACCTATTGTGCCACTATTAAAATTATTGTTCATTAAATAAGAACAATCACCTGATGATGTAAGGGTAACTGATTCACCTGCACAAATACTGGCAGGACTGGCATTAGCTGTTATATTACACTGAGCCAAAATTTTAGTGTTTAAAAAACCTAAAAACAAAATTACTATTGTAATTATACTTACATTTCTATTAAATTTTTTCATTTTTTTAAATATTTATAAATAAAACTTCAAATATACATAAAAAAAAATTAAAATGCCTAAAATACTTAAAATGTCTAAAATTAAATTAGTTACTATATTTAAGTTTCAAGTTTCTAATTTCAAATTATTAATATAATCATTCCCTTACTTCAACGAGTCCAGTACAAGTGTATGTTCAAAACTTGTGCTGAACAATGTCATTCTGTCAGGCAACTACATAATCAGTGTTATTTCATTATTTAAGAACTCTAAATATTTATGTATAATAAAAAATAACAAATTTTGTGTAAAGATAATAAATTTTGTTTAAAAAAATAATTCTGTCAAACTAAAATATTTAAGAACTTTATCTTACCAAAGTTACATGTCCTATAAATTTATGAGATTTACCATTTAAAGATTTTACAAAAACAAGCCATAAAAAAACTCCCTGCTGGGCATCAGCACCACTACTTTTTACTTCCCCATCCCATGGTTCATCAATATTGTTTGTTTTATAAATTTCTTCTCCCCAGCGGTCATAAATATACATCTCAAAAGTATTAGGGTCTATACCTGTTCCTTCAGGTCCAAAATAATCATTTATACCATCATCATCAGGAGTAAATGCATTAGGTATATAAAAAGTAAAATTAGGTTTTATTGTTACATCATTATGTGTAGAATCAATACATCCATATTGTGTTTTAACAATCAGCCATATAATATAAGTTCCTGTATCTGAATATATATGGGTAGGTGATTGAATGTTAGAAGTGTTATCATTTGAGCTAGGTTCTCCAAAGTTCCATATCCAATTAACAGCATCTATTGACTGGTCTATGAATGAAATTTTAGGATGTTCTATATCGCCTATTTCAGGTTCTGGATAAAAACTTGCAACAGGATTTGGATAGACAGTTATCAAATCCTGATAAGTATAAATACCATCACATCCATCAATTGTTGTTACAGAAAGAGTAATATCATAAGTGCCGGGATTATTAAATAAATGTGAAGGATTTTGTATTATAGAAATATTATTAGAGCTAGAATTAGGGTCCCCAAAGTTCCATATATAACTTTGAATATTTGGTGTTGTATTATCTGTAAAATTTACCAAAAGTGGCTCACAACCCTGAAGCATATCTACTGTAAAATTTATGTTAGGCGAAGGATTTATTATTACTATCATATCATCAGTATTTGTACATCCATTTGCATCTGTTACTGTTACAGTATATGTTGTTGTTACTATAGGATTGGCTGCTGGATTAGGAATTGTTGTTAAACTTAAATCTGCGGAAGGTTCCCATAAATATGTATATGGTGCTGTGCTGCCACTTCCTGTTGGACTGCCACCTATTAATATATTATAACCCTCACATATAGTTTTATCTGGTCCTGCACTTGCTACTGGATTTAAACTAATTGAAACAACAATATTATCTGTAGATGTACAACCATTTGCACCTGTTACTGTTACTGTATATGTTGTAGTATTTGTTGGATTGGCTGTTGGATTAGCAATATTATCTGAATTTAATGTATTAGAAGGACTCCATAGATAAGTGTAAGGTGAAGTTCCGCCACTTGCTGTAGGACTGCCACCTATTACTGTACTGTTACCATTACATATAGATATATCAAGGCCTGCGTCTGCTATCGGATTAGGATATATTGTTATAATAACATTATCAGTATTAGTACATCCATTTGCATCTGTTACTGTTACTGTATATGTTGTTGCTATTGTTGGATTTGCTATTGGATTTGCAATATTATCTGAATTTAATGTATTAGAAGGACTCCATAAATAAGTATAAGGTGAAGTTCCGCCACTCGCTGTTGGATTGCCGCCTATCGCTTCATTAAATCCTCCACATATAGATTTGTCAACTCCTGCATCTGCTGTTGGATTTGGATTAATAGAAATAATAATATTATCAGTACCAGTACAACCATTTACATCTGTTACTGTTACTGTATATGTCGTTGTTATTGTTGGATTTGCTGTTGGATTGGCAATTGTTGTTGAACTTAATCCTGTTGATGGACTCCACAGGCATGTATAAGGCGAAGTTCCGCCACTTGCTGTGGGACTGCCACCTATTACTGTACTATTACCATTACATATAGATTTATCAACTCCTGCATCTGCTGTTGAATTTGAATTAACAGAAACAATAACATTGTCAGTATTAGTACAACCATTTACATCTGTTATTGTTACTGTATATGTTGTTTCATTTATCGGATTTGCTGTTGGATTGGCAATTATTGCTGAGCTTAATCCTGTTGATGGACTCCACGAGTAAGAATAAGGAGAAGTGCCTCCGTTTGCTGTTGGACTACCGCCTATTACCGTACTAAAACCATTACATATAGATTTATCAACTCCTGCATCTGCTGTTGGATTTGAATTAACAGAAACAATAATATTATCAGTACCAATACAGCCATTTACATCTGTTACAGTTACTGTATATGTTGTTGTTATTGTTGGATTTGCTGTTGGATTGGCAATTATTGTTGAGCTTAATCCTGCTGATGGACTCCATAAATAAGTATAAGGTGAAGTTCCGCCACTTGCTGTGGGACTGCCACCTATTACTGTATTAAAACCATTACATATAGATTTATCAACTCCTGCATCTGCTGATGGACCCGGGCTAATTGTTACTACAACGTTATCATTGGTTGCACAACCATTTGCATCTGTTATTGTTACTGTATAAGTTGTTGTTGTTCCCGGACTTGCTGTTGGATTAGCAACTGTTGTTGAACTTAATGCTGTTGATGGACTCCACGCATAAGAATAAGGAGACAATCCTCCGCTTGCTGTCGGACTTCCGCCTATTACTACATTATTTCCTCCACACATACTATGGTCAGGACCTGCATTTGCAGATGGATTTGGATATATTGCTACTACTACATTATCAGCAGAAGAACAGCCATTACTGGTTACTGTTACTGTATAAGTTGTTATTGTTGATGGATTTGCTGTTGGATTTGCAATATTTGGGTTGTTTAATCCTGCTGACGGACTCCACGCATAAGTATAAGCAGGACCTGCACCACTTCCAGTTGGACTGCCACCAATTACCACGCTGCCACTTCCACATACAATTTGATTTGGTCCTGCATCTACTATTGGCGATGTATGAACAGTTACTACAACATTATCCTGAGCTTGAGCACAGCCATTAGATACTGTAACTGTATATGTTGTAGTTACTGTTGGATGAACAACAGGAGGATTAAATACCGTAGGACCATGTGACCATGTTACAGATTCTGGTGGTGGCGGAACAAAAGTTATTTCAACATTATCTAATCCCCAGTGGTCATAACCATTACCACTTGTATTTGATTGCCACCATCTAATTTTTGTATTTGTTGTCTGAGCTGCGGGAGGTAAATTTTCACAATAATGATGCCAGTTAATATATTGTGAACTATGACCGCCAACAGGATCCCAGTAATTGATATCTGACCAACTTGAACCACCATTTGTTGAATACTGAAGATGAACGCCTTCTCCTGATAAATCAGGACCTTCGCAAGGAGAAGAATGTCCTTGCTCTGCATACTTCATATCAAAACAAATCTTACTGGGACTACATACCAGATTATAAGAAACTGTTGTTACCTGTCGCGGAAAATTTGTTGCAGGACCTATCCATAAATATGTAGTTCCATCACATGTTGGATTACAAGGATTATTAAACATTGGACCGGCATCAGAAGCCCACCCTGAACCTATTGTGCCACTATTAAAGTTATTGTTCATTAAATAAGAACAATCGCCTGATGATGTAAGCGTAACTGACCCGCCTGCACAAATACTGGTAGGACTGGCATTGGCTGTTATATTACACTGAGCCAAAATTTTAGTGTTTAGAAAACCTAAAAACAAAATTGTTATTGTAATTATAGTTATATTTTTTTTCATTTTTTTAAATAAGTAGTAATTTTTATTTGCATGTCTAATCACATTCTAAATTTTAGCTTATTTTAGTTATTTTGAATTTTATTCGTCAGCTAACAGATTAGCTATTTATTTTTTATAAATAAAAAGTTAAAAAAGTAAATTTTGTGTAAAGATAATAAAATTTATTTAAAAAAAATTTTTTTTTTCATTTTTTTTTTAATTATTAGTATGCTAAATTTTTATATATTTGTATTATTATTGATTAACAAGTATTTTTAGTTAAACAAAATTAATTTTTTATAGTTTGAATTTGATAAAATAAATAAGTAATTATGAAAAAAACATTAAAAATTTCCGGCATCATTTTATTAATATTAATTGTTGTAATGATTTTACTCCCTTTTCTTTTCAGAGGAAAGATAATTAGAAATGTAAAAAGACAGGCAAATAAAACAATTAATGCTAAAGTTGATTTTAAAGATTATAGCGTCTCTCTTTTTTATAGTTTCCCTAATTTTAATCTGAAATTTAAAAACTTAAGCATAATAAAAACTGATGAATTTGTTAATGATACTGTTGCAAAAATACCTTTATTAAATATGTCAGTTAGTTTAAAGAGTGTTTTTAGAGGAAGCTATGAAATAAAAAAAATAAAGATTGAAAGACCTTTGCTGTCATTTAAGGTCTCAAAAGACGGGAAAAGCAACTGGGACATTATCAAACATTTAAAATCAGATATTGATACAACAGAGCATCTGCCTAAGACGGATAAAAAATCTAATGCTTTTAAGCACTCATCTTCACAAAAAATTATTATAAATAATGGGACAATTGTTTATGATAATAACAAACTGGATGCACATATTATTTTAAAAAATATAAATAATGAATCAAAAGGAAATATTTTTTCTGACTTTACAATACTTAAAACAGAAACAAATGTTGAGTCCATTGGTTTTATTTATAAAGGAAAAAAATACTTTTATAATTCTCCTGTTAACATAAAAGCAGATTTCGATGCAGACCTGAAAAATCTTAAATTTACATTTAAAGATAATACAATACAATTAAAAGAAATGTATCTTGGTGTTAATGGTTCTTTTGCTATAATTAATAATAGCAGATATAATATAAATTTAAAACTCAATGCTAAAGAAACCAAATTTAAAAATATCCTGTCATTAGTTCCTTATATTTATTCCAAAAAATTTAAAGATATAGATACAAAAGGTAATTTTACATTAAATGGCTTTATAAAAGGGATATACAGTAAAGACACAAAACCTTGTTTCGGGTTAAACATTTCAGTTAAAGATGCAATGTTTAAATATTCTGATATGTTAAAATCAATAAACAATATCTCGTTTAATACAAAAATCATTAATAATGGTAACAGGATAGATAATACTGAAATTAATATAAACGATTTTCATTTTGAGATGGCAAATAATGCAATAGATGCCAAATTATTTATAAAGACCCCTGTTTCAGACCCGCAAGTTGAAGCACAGATGAATGGCAAATTTGATTTGTCAGAAATAAAACATGTTTATCCTTTAAAAAATGGCAAAAAGTTAAGCGGCATTATAAATGCTGATAATATTTATATAAAAGGAAGTTTATCATCAATAGAAAAACAGCAATATGAAAATTTTAAAGCTGCCGGTAAGATTACAGTTGCAAATTTGACCTGTAAAAGCAAAAAATTTCCACGGGGAATTGTAATAAATAAAGCCACACTGAATTTTTTACCACAATATATTGAACTTGTTAACTTTGACTCTAAACTTGGCAAAAATTATCTCATTGCCAAAGGTAAAATTTTTAATTCCTTATCTTATATATTTAGAAAAGACAAAGTGTTAAAAGGTGATATTGAGTTCAGTTCTGAATTTATGAATTTGAATGATTTTAATTTTATTACCAATAACATTTCTACTGTTAATAAAGGAGATTCAATAAAAAATAAAACAAACAAGACACCAGCTGATTCTGTTACTTTATATACATTTAAAGTGCCTTCTGTCTTTGATTTTTATATAAGTTCAACATTTGAAAAACTTATTTACGGCAATATGGAAATGACAAATGTATCGGGTGATATTAAAATCAGAGATAAACAAATTATTTTTAAAGACCTGAAAATGAATATGTTAGAAGGACAGATTATTGTTAATGGATCATATAATACTAAAAACAGAAAAAATCCATGTATAAATTTTGATTTGGATATAAATGAATTTGACATTCAAAAAACATTTAACACATTTAATACAGTTCAAAAGTTTGTTCCTGTAGCAGAAAAAATTTATGGCAAATTTTCTGCTAAAATGAATCTTAAAACAGTTCTTAATAAACATACTATACCTATACCAAATACAATAACAGCAACAGGACTTTTATCTGTTAAAAAAATAATAATAGAAAATTCCAGAATACAGAATAAATTTGCTGAAGAGTTAAAAATGGATAAGTTTAAAAAAATTAATTTAGAAAAAACTGATTTATCCTTTAATATTGCTGATGAAAAGACCTGTATAAGACCTTTTAGTTTTAATTTTGATAACATAAAAGTTAATATGCAGGGCTATAATAAAAATCAGGATATTAATTATAAAATTAAACTTGAAATACCTGAAAGCGAATTTAAAGGTAAATCAAAAGATGTTTTAAACAATTTGATTTCGCAAGCCGGTAAAGATATAAAAACAGACAATACAGTTAAAATCAATTCCTCTCTTACAGGCACAGTAAAAAATCCGATTTTAAAAATGGCTTTATAAAATTTATTAGATATTATAAACAGAACTGATTAGTTCACGGGTCAAGCAAAAGACAAAAGGAAAAACAATGGAAAAGAAAAAAATTGTAAGTATCATTGGACCAAGTAAATCCAATTGCACACCGGAAATTTATGAATTTGGATTAAAATTAGGCAAAGCAATAATTGATTTGGATTTTATCCTTGTCTGTGGCGGAATGCACGGAATTATGGAAGCTGTTTGTAAAGGAGCAAAACAATCATCAAATTACAAATATGGCTGCACAATAGGAATTATACCTACATATAATAAAAACGATGCAAACATATTTTGTGATATTGTGATACCAACAGGAATAGGTCTGTCGCGAAATCAGATTATTGCAAATACCGGCGATATACTGATAGCAGTATCAGGAGGAGCAGGAACTCTGTCAGAAATTGCCTTTGGCTGGCAAATGAACAAAAAAGTTATTTGCTATACAGAATTTGACGGCTGGGCAAAAAATCTGGCAGGAAAAAATTTAGATGCGAAACATAAAGGACTATTATTATCTGCAAAAAATTTAAAACAAGTTGTTGATTATCTGAAAACTGTTTAAAATAATTATAAATAACAAAAATTCATATCTTTTTAGGTATTCCTATCTTTTTGAAATTAACATTTTTATTTCATTATAATATTCAATGTCTGACATTTATGATTATTTATAGTTCAATTTTTTTTTACAATAATCTGAAAAATTCCTAATCTGTTTTTTTAATAGAAGTCCCCTTAAATTACTTTTTGAAATAAAACTATAAATCTATATAATTATCTCGTAATTTATCAGATTCCCATATCTTTATTCCGTAATAATCTTTTTATTTTTTCTGTTTTATTAGTTGAACTTTAAACCTGTTAGAAAATATACAAAAGGGAAAAATCATAAAGTTAGTAACAACTTTACTAAGAAGAAAAACAATTTTCTAAATTTTAACACATATTATATTTTTAATATTCCTGTTTTTTTATACTTTTGCAATTAAAAATATAAAAAATTTATGAAAATAGTAAAGATAAAGAAAAGGGGCAAACGTATTTTATCTGATTTTAATGGGTTTATAAGAAGAAACAGGAAAAGATTTTTAGTAAAACAGACCTCAAAGGTTATATGGTTCACAGGATTATCAGGAGCAGGAAAGACAACAACATCTACATATCTTGAAAATGGAATATTAAAAAAAGGATATTTTACAAAACTTTTTGATGGTGATGTTATAAGAAAAGGTATTAACAAAGACCTTGGCTTTTCTTTGGAAGACAGAAAAGAAAATATCAGAAGAATTGCAGAGGTTGCCAAACTTTTTTTAGATAGCGGCATTATTGTGCTTTGTAGTTTTATAACACCTACAAAAGAAATAAGAGAAATAGCCAAATCAATTATAGGAGAGAAAAATTTTGTTGAAGTATTTGTTAATTGTCCTATAGAAATTTGCGAAAAAAGAGATGTAAAAGGTCTGTATAAAAAAGCAAGACAAGGATTAATAAAAAATTTTACAGGAATAGATTCTGTTTATGAAACACCTGAAAATCCTGATATAGAAGTAAGGACAGACCTTTGGAATATAGAAAAAACATCTAAATATTTGTTAAGACAGATTTTGCCTAAAATTAAATTTGAACACAAATGGTATCTTACAACTTAAATCATTTAAAAGAATTAGAATCTGAATCAATTTTTATTATCCGCGAACTAGCAGCTCAGTTTGAAAGACCTGTGTTGCTGTTTTCGGGTGGTAAAGATTCTATAACTATGCTTCATTTGGCTCGTAAAGCTTTTTATCCTGCAAATTTACCTTTCCCAATACTTCATATAGATACAGGGCATAATTTTTATGAGACAATTAAATTCAGAGATATTCTTATAAAAAAACTTGATATTAATCTAATAGTAGCTTATGTGCAAGATTCTATTGATAACGATAGAGTTGCAGAGGAGACAGGACCTAATCCAAGCAGAAATGTGTTACAGACAACTACTTTATTAGACGCAATTGGAAAATATAAATTTGATGTTGCAATGGGTGGAGCCAGAAGAGATGAAGAAAAAGCCCGAGCAAAAGAAAGATTCTTTTCACATAGAGATGAATTTGGGCAATGGGACCCAAAGAACCAAAGACCGGAACTATGGAACTTATTTAATGGAAAGGAAAAAAAAGAAGAACATTTTAGAGTGTTTCCTCTTAGCAACTGGACAGAACTAAATATATGGCAATATATTTTATACGAAAATATTGAAATACCATGCCTTTACTTCTCTCATGACAGAGAATGTATAAATAGAGATGGTGTATTACTTGCAAAAACAAACTTTATTAAATTAAATGAGGGAGAAAAAGTTGAAAAAAAGAGAGTCAGATTTAGAACTATAGGAGATGCAACTTGCACAGGAGCTAGTTTGTCAAATGCCAGCACAATAGAAGATATAATAAAAGAAATATCTACAACAAGAACAACAGAACGGGGAGGCAGATCTGATGACAAACGCTCTGATGCTGCTATGGAAGACAGAAAAAAACTAGGATACTTTTAATCATTAAAAGATAACAGGACAATTAGGAAATAAAAAAATTGAATATTTAAAAATTAAAAATTAGGAATTACGGATTACGGATTTTGAACTTGAAACTGAAAACTATAGAATAGCAATGATACTAAACTGTAACAAATTGCATATTCGCAATTTTGCCAAGTTATTTTTTTAAGTCGTTCTTTAAAGACAAAAAATAAAATGATAAAAGACAAAAAAGAAAATTATTCAGATATAGAATTATTAAGATTTACAAGTGTAGGAAGTGTTGATGATGGTAAAAGCACATTGATTGGAAGATTATTGTATGATAGTAAGTTAATATTCAGAGATCAATATGAAGATATAAAACAAGCCAGCCAAAGAAGAGGTGAAGAGCATGTAAATCTTGCTTTGTTAACCGATGGTTTGAGAGCAGAGAGAGAGCAAGGTATAACTATTGATGTTGCATATCGTTATTTTGCTACACCTAAAAGAAAATTTATTATAGCTGATACTCCCGGACATATACAATACACAAGGAATATGGTAACAGGTGCTTCTACTGCTAATTTGGCTATTATCTTAATAGATGCACGTAAAGGTGTTATTGAACAAACACGCAGGCATTCTTTTATAGCATCTCTGTTAAAAATACCTCATATGATTATATGTGTCAATAAAATGGACCTTGTCAATTATGATCAAAAGGTATTTGAAAAAATAAGAAAAGATTTTGAAAACTTTGCATCTAAATTAGAGGTCTATGATATCAGATTTATGCCTATAAGTGCATTATATGGAGATAATATAGTTAAAAGATCAAAAAATATGGATTGGTATAAAGGTCCAACATTAATGTATTTATTGGAGACAATACATATTGGCAGTGATCACGACTTTGTTAATTGCAGATTTCCTGTTCAATATGTTATACGACCTCAATCGGCAAAATTTCCGGATTACAGAGGTTATGCAGGCAGAGTAGCAGGCGGAATATTTAAGACGGGAGATAAAATAATGTCTCTGCCATCAGGATTTACAAGTAAAATTAAATCTATTGACACTTTTGACGGACCTGTTAAAGAAGCTTTTCCTCCTATGTCTGTAACAATTACATTAGAAGATGAAATAGATATTAGCAGAGGTGATATGATTGTGCGCAAAAATAACTCGCCTGTTGTTAGTCAGGATTTTGATATAATGGTCTGCTGGCTTAATGAGAAAAAACTTATTTTAAATGGAAAATACAGTATAAAACAAACAACAAAAGATGCCCGTTGTATTATTAAAAAAATCAGATATAAAGTTGATATTAATACTTTACACCGAATAGAAAGCGATAAGGAAATAGGACTGAATGATATAGCAAGAATTTCATTAAGGACAACACAACCATTTTTTTATGATAAATATGAAACCAATCGTATAACAGGAAGTGTGATACTTATTGATGAAGCTACAAATGAAACCGTTGGAGCAGGAATGATAATCTAATGGCTTCGCGGTCATTCAGTTGTTAAGGGGGCTTCTATTAATTCACATCAATTTATCCTTGCAAAATAAATTTAATAGGCATATTAAATTGAACTCTAACAGGTTTTCCTCTTTGTTTACCGGAATTCCATTTAGGCATAGCTTTAACAACGCGTATAGCTTCTTCATCACAGCCGCCACCTATGCCTCTTAATATTTTAACATTTGATACAGAGCCGTTTCTTTCAACAACAAAGGTGATATATACTGTTCCCTGAATACCACTTTCTTTAGCCATTTGAGGATATTTTATATGGTCCTGCATAAATTTAATTCTTGCTGCATCGCCACCGGGAAAAGAAGGAGCTTCTTCAACAATAGTAAAGATTTGTTTTTCTTCAATCTCATCTTCCTGCTCTGTTACAGACACATATTCTTGCACTTCTGTAGATTGTGTTGCTTCTGCATCAATAGAAAATTCTTCTTCTACTTCTGTTTCATCTTCTACTATATTTAAAATATCAGCTTCAACAGTTTTTGGTGGTTCTGGAGGTTTAATTTCCTGTTTAGTAATAGGAACATCTTCTTCTATAACATCTTCGTTATTGTTTGTATTCCATTCCCCACCTCTTCCTTCATAAAATTTCTTTTCAAAAGCACAGAGTGCTATAATCAGTGCTATAATAATACCTATTTGAAAAAAAATTCCTTTTTTAGATTCAATATCTGCTTTTGGTGTTTTTTTTGGTTTCATAAATATAAAATTTTATTAAGTTAAGAATTCTTTTGGCTAAATTACAAAATAAAAATTAAAAAAACAAATATTTCTTATGCTTTTTTGTAAAAAATAAAATTTACATCAATATTACTACTGGACAGTCAACAGTTTCGATAAATACTGAATGTTCCATCGGCACAATAACAATGCAATAATAATCAACAACATAAATTTTATACTTTATTTAACTAAATACCGAAAAATAATTCTATTAAGCTTGGGTAATCTCTTTATATTTTTCCGAACTAAGCAATTCATTGACTTCGTCAGGGTTGGTTATTTTTATTTTTATTATCCAACCTTTTTCATAAGGGTCTTGATTAACTAATTCCGGGCTATCTTCTATGTTTTTGTTAAATTCAAGTATCTCACCGGATACAGGCATAAATATATCAGAAACAGTTTTTACTGCTTCAACAGAGCCAAAAGATTCGCCTTTTTTAATTGTTTCTCCGACTGTCTCTACTTCAACAAAGACAACATCTCCAAGTTCACTCTGTGCAAAATCCGTAATTCCAACATAAGCTTCATTGCCTTCTACTCTTAACCATTCATGATTTTTGGTATATTTTATATTATCAGGAATTTTCATAATATTTATATTTTTATATTTAGTTTATATTTAAGTATTTACATTTTATTATCAATTTTGTATCAAGATATTAGACACAAGTATCAAGATTTTGTTATACTATTCTTAAAATTATAAATCATTTTTTGAATTTCCTGCACTTTTTCAAGTTGTTCATCTTTTGGAAATAAATTAGTAACAGAATAAATTTCTTTTATTATTTCTTCTTTTTTGCCATATTTTCAACTCTTTAAAATTATGCATTTGTTGCAATATTTACATCTTGCGTCTTGCATCTTGTATCTTGTGTCTTGTATCTTGTATCTTGTATCTTGTATCTTGTATCTTCTGTCTTGTATCTTGTGTCTTGTGTCTTGTATCTTGTGTCTTGTGTCTTGTGTCTTGTATCTTGTGTCTTGTATCTTGTGTCTTGTATCTTGTGTCTTGTATCTTGTGTCTTGTATCTTGTATCTTGTATCTTGTATCTTGTATCTTGTGTCTTGTATCTTGTATCTTGTGTCTTGTATCTTGTATCTTGTGTCTTGTATCTTGTATCTTGTATCTTGTGTCTTGTGTCTTGTGTCTTGTATCTTGTATCTTGTATCTTGTGTCTTGTATCTTGTATCTTGTATCTTGTGTCTTGTATCTTGTATCTTGTGTCTTGTATCTTGTGTCTTGTGTCTTGTATCTTGTATCTTGTATCTTGTGTCTTGTATCTTGTATCTTGTGTCTTGTGTCTTGTATCTTGTATCTTGTATCTTGTGTCTTGTGTCTTGTATCTTGTGTCTTGTGTCTTGTATCTTGTATCTTGTGTCTTGTGTCTTGTATCTTGTATCTTGTGTCTTGTGTCTTGTGTCTTGTATCTTGTGTCTTGTGTCTTGTGTCTTGTGTCTTGTATCTTGTGTCTTGTATCTTGTGTCTTGTATCTTGTGTCTTGTGTCTTGTGTCTTGTATCTTGTATCTTGTATCTTGTATCTTGTGTCTTGTATCTTGTATCTTGTGTCTTGTGTCTTGTATCTTGTGTCTTGTGTCTTGTATCTTGTATCTTGTGTCTTGTGTCTTGTGTCTTGTGTCTTGTGTCTTGTATCTTGATATTATAAATTTCAAATGCAAAGTTACATTTTTTTATTAATCAGACAAATGTCTAATTGTTTTATATTATAATTCTGCTTAATTCTAAATTAATTTTTTCTCTTATTGTTAATAAAGCATCTAACTGTTGCATCAGATTTGTTAATTCTTTTTCACTAATTACAATTTCTATTTTTGTTTGAATTTCAAGTATCATCTTTTCTATTTTTTTGGCTTTCAGCTGATAAACATCATGAAGCACGGTCTCTTTAAGTTTTTTGTCTTCTGTCTCTACAATAGTTTTATATTTTATTTTCCAATTTTTACTTAATGTATGAGGATTGCTAATAATATCAATAACTAATTTACTAACTTCTTCATCCGCATCATTTATAAAATATTTGTTATCAATAATATTATCTTTTTTTATATCAGAAACATATTTATCAAAAATCAACTGATAAGCAGCATTTTCAAATTTTATGTTATCAGTATTTATTTCATTTGTTATAAATTTTGCAACTTGGACAGGGACTTCTATCTTTTTTTTATCCTCATTAAGTTCTTCAAAAATTATTTCCTGCTCACCATAATTCAACAACAAAAATATAATTCTTCTTTCCTGCTCTTCACAACTATCTTTTTCAATTTCTGTTTGTTCTTCTGTTTCCTGCTCTGTAACTAATTCCTGTAACTCATCTGTATCTGATGTTCTTATTCTCTTTGTCAGGCGATTGCCTGATTGTTTTCTGAGTTTATTAAGTTCATACATTAATATCTGCTCTGGCACTTTTAATATATTTCCACATTCTTTAATATAAATTGAACGTGATATAGCATCAGGAATCAGAGCAATAGATTGTAAAATATCTCTTATAAAAGAGGACTTTTTTGTTGGCTCGTTTTTTATTTCTTTTAACAATAAATTTGTTTTAAAGATAATAAAGTCAGTAGCATTTTGATCAATAAAGTTTTTTACCTGTTCTTTACTGTTATTTCTGGTAAAAGAGTCAGGGTCTTCGCCTTGTGGAAACAGGAGGACTTTAACATTTATACCTTGTTCAAAAATCATATCAATTCCACGAAAAGCAGCTTTGGTTCCGGCAGTATCGCTATCATATAAAATAGTTATGTTTTTGGTATAACGTCTTATAAGCCGTATCTGCTCTGTTGTTAGTGAAGTGCCTGAAGAAGCCACCACATTCTCAATCCCTGCCTGACAGAGAGAGATGACATCAGTATATCCTTCAACTAAATAGCAGTTATCCTGTTTTATGATTTCAGATTTAGAAAAATAAAGTCCATATAATATATTACTTTTATGATATATATCTGATTCAGGAGAGTTTATATATTTTGCCTTATCTTTTTCTTTTGTTAATATTCTACCGCCAAATCCTAATATCCTTGCCGACAGATTATGAATAGGAAACATTACTCTGCCTCTAAAACGATCATATTGCTTACCATCTTTGGCAATAGTAAGACCTGATTTTTCTAAATAATTTATATTATAGCCATTGTTTAAAGCATTTTCAGTAAAATCATTCCATTTATCAATACTATATCCAAGTTGAAATTTTTTTATTGTGTCTTCGGTAAATCCCCGTTCTTTGAGATAAGTCAAGCCAATTTCAGCTTCCGTCTTTTGAAATAAATTGTCAGAAAAATATTTACAGGCAAAATCATTAACATTATAAATGCTTTCTTTTTCGTTTTGCGATTTTGTCTGTTCCGGAGTTTGCTCATCTTCTATTATATCAATAGAATATTTTTTGGCAAGATATTTTAATGCTTCAGGATATGAATAATGTTCATGCTCCATTAAAAAACTTGCTGCATTTCCTGATTTCCCACAGCCAAAGCATTTATAGATTCCTTTGGCAGGAGACACATAAAAAGAAGGTGTTTTTTCATTATGAAAAGGACATAAAGCAACATAGTTGACACCTCTTTTTTTTAGTGTAACAAAATCGCCTATCACCTCTTCTATACGAACAGTATCAAAGATTTGCCGTATTGTATCAGGACTAATCAATTGGTTTTATTTTTTTGGGAATTTTAAACGCTAAATTAATGAAATTTTACTTTTGTTTAACTAAAATTTTTATTAATATTTTTTTAAATTTTGTAAAATTTAAATTATTTAATAAGATAAACAAAAATAAATCTTATTTTTGTATCAAAAAAATATCGTTTTATATTTTACTTTAGATGAAAAAGATAAGAGTTTTATATATTGAATTTGATAATGAACTAAAAGCTTATGAAATACCTGCATTCAGAAGTGCAATTATTAAAAAAGCAGGGAAAGATCATATCTTATTTCATAATCATCTCAAAGATAACTTCAGATACGCTTATCCGCTTATACAATATAAAGTTGCAAATAACCATCCTGTTATTTTATGCATTGAAGAGGGAATAGAGGAAATACATCATTTTTTTAATAATAAACAATGGAAAATAGCAATTAATGGGAAAAAGCATGAACTAAAAATAAAACGGCTTAATGTAAACCAATTTGTAATGCAGGTATGGGATAAGAATTTTAATTATGAAATAAGAAACTGGTTAGCATTAAATCAAAAAACTTATAATGTCTTCAAAAAAATAGAAGATGAAGAAGAACAAAAAATCTTTTTAGAAAAAATCTTAACAGGTAATATACTTTCTTTTGCAAAAGGAATAAACTGGACAATAGATAAACCAATAAAACTTGATATAAAAAAAATCAAAGAAACAAAACTAATCAAAATAAAAAACACTAAATTTGAAACATATACTTTAACCTTTACAACAAATGTATTTTTACCAAACTATACAGGATTAGGGAAAAATGTTAGTAAAGGATTTGGTATAGTAAAACAAATAAGTAAAATAATAAAAGACACGAATGCACAAATTGAAGACGAATAATAAATAATATGGATAAAAAACGACAATTAATATATTTCGGAGCGCTTTTGCATGATATTGGGAAGTTTTATCAGAGAGCAGATGAGAGAAAAATTGCGGAAATTGATGAGCAATATGATAAAGAAGAGTTTGGATATCAACACGCTTTCTGGACTTATGAATTTTTCAAAATCAATGAAATCAAAAATAAGCTAAATCAAATACCAGGGATAAAAGAAAATTTATTTCAAAACGACAAAGATATTGAAGACAATATTGTAAACTATGCTGTAAATCACCATAAACCACAAACAATACAACAATCAATAATATCATTAGCAGATGGATGGAGTGCAGGTATTGATAGAATTAATGCTAAGGATTTGAAAAAAATAGATTATGGTGCTAAAAAACTTAATTGGGGAAAAAACAGATATAAAACTATTCCGCTATATTCTATTTTTAACGATATTTATAATGGTAAATATGATAATACTTTCAAACTTAAATTTCTAAACATAGAAAGTGAAACTGATATTTTCCCTGATCAAGTAAATAAAATTGAAGATGGTATATCCCAGAAAAAATACAACGAATTATGGAAAGATTTTATTCCTGAGTTTAATAATATCCCAACTGATGATATTAATGCGTTTACTGAAAGTTTATTTTTCTTGTTAAAGAAATACACATGGTGTATTCCTTCCAACACAATGGATATGGCAAATGTTAGTTTATTTGAACATTTAAAAACAACTGCAGCTTTTGCTGATTGTTTATATACTTATTATGAAGATAATAAAGATGATTTTAACTGGGATAATGTAAATAAACGAATTTCTGTTAAAAAAGATAAATATCCTGTAATATTACTTGGTGGCGATATTTCCGGTATTCAAAAATTTATTTACAACATAGCAAGTAATAAAGCAGCAAAAAGTTTAAAAGGGAGATCTTTTTATCTGCAATTGCTTATAGATTCAATAATTCAGCAAATAATAACTCATAAAGATATTAAGGCTACAATCGGGCATGTAATTTATTCTTCCGGTGGAAAATTTTATATGGCACTTCCAAATACTCAGAAAGTTATTGATGCTTTAGAAGAAATCAAGTATAAAATAGAAGAAGAGTTATGGAAAGAACATATAGGGAAACTTACAGTAAATTTTATTTACTTACCCTTCGCTTATAGAAGTAAAAAAGAAAATAATAAATGGATTAATTGGATAGAAACACCAGAAACAAACGAATGTGATAATCTTGGCGGACTATGGAAAACTTTAGCAGATAAGCTAATTGAACAAAAAAATCAAAAATTCAAATCTACTATTTTAAATGATCCTAATTTTTTTTCTGTAAAAAAAATAGGAAAAGATGTTGAAATTTGTGCTGTTACAGGTGAAGAATTGGATAAAGATAATTGCATCAAACAAGAAGGCACAGATTATTTTGTTTCAAAAACCGTTGCAAAACAAACTAAATTAGGAACAGCACTAAAAGATGCTGATTATCTTATTACTTATAAAGAACCCAATGATGAATCTAAATATTTGAATAATCATGCACATGCTCAAATGAATGTTGTTGGAGTAGATAATTATTTGTTTGATAAACTTGAATTAACCAAAAATAAAGCAGAATTCAGAAAAATATCTTCTGCAGACGTATCTCGGGTAATTTGTTTTAATAAAACTGATTTTATCATTCCACTTAAAGGTAAATCTGTTAGTTATGGTTACCGCTTTTATGGAGGAAATGAACAGGCAATTTATGATAAATATAGAAATAAAACTTTTGAAGAGCTTACACAGATAGAATTTGGAAATGAAAATTCACATACTTATCTTGGAATTCTTAAAATGGATGTTGACTGGCTTGGTAATATTTTTATAAAAGGTCTTCCTGAAAAAAATAAAAGTTTTGCTGCCTTTGCAACTATGTCTTTTCAGTTAGATTTATTTTTTAGCGGATATTTAAATACTATTCGTAATTCAAAAAAATACAGTGATAGGGAATATAAAGAAAGGAAAGAAAAGGGGGTAGAGACAACTCTTAATTCAGAAAAATACAGAGATTGGATAAATATTCTTTATTCCGGTGGTGATGATATCTTCGCATTAGGCAGATGGGATAAAATAATAGAATTTGCCAAAGATATTCAATTGGAGTTTAAACGATTTATAGGACGTGATGACATTACTATTTCTGCCGGTATTGCTATTGTAAGAAATAAATTTCCTATTGCAAAAGCAGCTGAAATTGCAGGAGAAGCAGAAGAACAATCAAAAAATTATCCTGACTATTTGCCTGCAAATGAAAAACTAAAAAATGCAATTACTTTTTTGGGGGAAACAATTTCGTGGAAAGAAGATTTTAATACTGTAAAAAACCTTAAAAATGACTTTGTGAAAAAAATTAATAAGAATAATATGTCTCATTCCATATTGCATAAATTGATACAATTTGCTGAAATAAAAAAGACCAACATCAGAAAACAAAAAGAAGATAAAAATTTTATCCCTGATTTAAGTTATAAATGGAATACTGCTTATTATCTAAAACGCTTTATGGATAGATATAAATATAATAAAGATCGAATGAATGAAAAAGATAAAAACAATAAGAAAATATTTGATTTTATAAAAGAAATACAGGAAAAATCGTTTATAGATAAAAATAACAATTACGAACATACAGCTTTAGCTTGTCGTTGGGCAGAATTAGAATTGAGAGAAATTATAATAAATAATAAAATAAATAAATTATCAAAATAGAAATAAATAAATTAAATCATAAACCAAATAAATAATATTATGTGTGAATATCCAAAACAAAAATTAAAACAAGATTGGATTCAAAATGGCATTACTGACGATGCTGTAAAATGGACAAAATCTTTTGGTGAGTTTCTTCAAAAAGATGAGAGTAGAAATAAAGGAACAGGACCTTTAACATCTTCTCAAATTAGAAAATTCTTTGGAGAATTAAAAAGAATTCAAGCTGATCCTGTAAAATATAAAGATGATATCCCAATGCTTAAAGCAAAGTTAGCATATGCGGTAGGGAGAGATACAACTTCCTTTCGGGGTCAAACCCAGCCACCTGTAACTTCGTTTAAATCGGTAGGGAGAGATACAACTTCCTTTCGGGGTCAAACAAGTAACAAAACAAAAATCAAAGAATTCTATAAAGAACTTGAAATTGGTATTGATTCAATAAGAACCGATAACAAAGAGGATTTAGTTCGCTTTGTTAAATTGGTTGAGTCAATTGTTGCATATCATAAATTTTTTGGAGGTAAATAATAATTGTTAAATATAAAAATTTAAAAAATGAGAAAATTAATAAAAAAAATTAAAATAAATACGGAATTAACTTTGTTAACAGGACTTCATATAGGTGATAGTTCAGATAACGTAGAAATAGGTGGAGTAGATAATCCAGTAGTACGAAAAACAATAGATAATATACCATATATTCCGGGAAGTTCTATAAAAGGTAAAATACGCTGCTTGCTAGAACAAATTGCAGGTTCAGCAGATGTGGGTGGCAATGATGAAATCAATGATTTATTTGGATATGCAAAAGACAATAAACCCTCAAAGATTATTGTTCGTGATGCTTATTTAAAACCAAGTAGTTTAAAAGAACTTGAAGAATCGGAATATACTGACATGCCTTATACTGAAGTGAAATGGGAAAATGTTATCGATAGAATAAAAGGAACTGCTGAACATCCGAGACAAACTGAAAGAATACCAGCAGGAGCAAAGTTCGATGTTGAATTCGTTATTAATGTTTGGGATAACGATGAAGATGGCGAAAAATCATTAGAACTTTTAAAGAAAGGTATTAAAGCTCTTGAAAATGACTATCTCGGCGGTAGCGGTTCTCGTGGCTATGGTCAGGTTAAGTTTGGTGAATTAAAGCCAGAAGAAATTAGTTTTGAAAATTATTTAAACGAAAACCATGTCCAAATTTAAAATATACAAACTCCATTTTACAACTCCTTTGCACCTTGGCGATGAACGTGAGGATTACGGGATAAGTTTGCGTACTATTCATTCTGATACAATGTATGCTGCTTTTGTTTCTGTTTTGGCTAAAATTGGCAGAGAAATTCCTGAAAATGCTGATTTGGGATTTACTATAAGCAGTTTGTTTCCTTTTTATCAAAAAAATAAAAATTCAGAACCAATCTACTTTATGCCAAAATTACTCAAACAAAGTTTGCCTGATAAAAAACATCAGGATATTGCCAAAAAGATAAAAAAAGTAAAATGGTTAGATAAAGAGTTTTTTCAAAAACAAATTTCAGGTAAAGAGCTTTTTGATGAAGAATTTAATCCTCATAATTTAAAAGGAGAGTATCTTACAACAAAAAATATTCCAGATAATGAATTTATAAATTCTCAGGTATTTCCGAGAGTAACAGTTTCAAGAACAGGAAAAGAAGATGCAAAGCCCTTTTATATGGAACGTTTGTTTTTTAAAGATTATTCAGGTATGTTTTTTATTGCCGAAGGGGATACAGAATTGCTTGACATTGCCATAGAATTATTAAAAAATGAAGGAATTGGTACAGATAGAAATGTAGGAAATGGATTTTTTGAATTTGATAAAAAAAAGGATATTGAAACAAACATAGAACTAAATTTACCCGAAAGCGAATATGTTTGTAATTTGTCAATGTTTTTACCTGAATCTCATGAAGTTGCAAAAGAGCTTTTAAACTCAGATAATGTTGCGTATGATTTTCAAAAACGGGGTGGTTGGATAACAACTCCGCCTTATGGAAAATTACGAAAAAATAACGTTTACATGTTTAATGAAGCAAGTATTTTTAAATCCAAAACGATTAATAAAAAATTTGTAAAAGGTAAAATTGCAGATTTAACTCCTGATGTTGAACATGTCAAATTTGAACACAAAATTTATAGAAACGGGAAATCTATTTTTATTCCTGTAAAAATATTTTAGATACAAATACATAAATTAAAACTATTCGTCCATAACTTGTGCATTCGTGGCAGAAAAAAATTAATTATGAGTGAATTATTAAATAAAAAATATACTCTTGAAATTAAAGTGCTTTCACCTTTGCATATTGGTGCTGGTAGTGAAAAGGATTGGATGGAAGGTGCTGATTTTATTCAAAAAGATGAGAAAATTTATAAGTTAAATCATAAAAAACTTGAAAAAAAAATTGATGTTGATACTTTATCCGATTTTCTTATTAAAAAAGACAGTAAAGGTTTGGTAAATAAAATTTCCGGAAATATTGAAGAGGTTTCTGATGAAATATTTGATAGCCCTGTTCAGTCAACAAATGATATTAAAGCATTTATAAAAAACGGATTAAGCAATAAACCCATTATTCCTGGTAGTTCTTTAAAAGGGGCAATCCGTTCTATACTTTTTAAGTATCTTAAAGAAAATTATCAAAAATATGAAGATCAAGTTTTTGGAACACCAAATAATGGTGATGAGTTTATGCGGTTTATAAAAATTTTTGATTCACAATTTGAAGAAACCGAATTAGTTAACACCAAGATATTTAATCTTTTTGAGGATGGAGGAAACTGGAAAGGTGGATGGAAACATAAAGGGGGAAAATTTGGAATAACTAATTCAAATTTCGAACCAACTGGGTTTAATACAATCTATGAAATTATTAGTCCTGAACAGTATAGTGAATTCACAATCTCTCTTGCTTATAAAGCTTTAGACAACCTTATTACAATTGGAAAATTTAATGTCTCGGAAAAGAAAAAAAATATTATTAATAATAATTTAGAAAATAATCTTTTCTCAATTATTAATTCTCATACAAAAAAATACATCAATAAAGAGATAAAGTTCTTTGAGAAATATCCTAACAACGAAACAGATAAAATTATTGATAGTTTAAATTTTATTCTTAATGAAATTCCGGATGATAATTCAAGTTGTGTTTTAAAAATGTCGGCAGGTAGCGGTTTCCATAGTATTACAGGAGATTGGCAATTTGATGACTTTTCAATAAATGCAGTAGATAAATCAAAACGAAATAGAGGACTGCTAAATGGTAAACCATCATCTAAATCCCGCAAAATAGCAACTGATGGTAATAAATTTGAATTAATGGGTTTTGTGAAACTCACGGTTTTGCCTGATGAGATAATAAAACAACGCGAAGCAGAACGATTTGCTAAAATTGAAGTCCAACGTAAATCCGAAGCTGAAAAATCAAGAAAAGAACAGGAAGAAAAACAAAGAGCAGAAGCCGAACGTCTTGCTAAAATTGAAGCAGAACAAAAAGCTAAAGAGAAAAAAATTGCAGAAGAAAAACGTAAAAGGGAAGAATCTGAAGCAGAACAAAAACGTAACGTAGAACAACTAAAAAAACGCCAGCAAGATAATATAAAGAAAAAAGAAGATGAAAAACAAAAATTAAAAAAACAAGGATTAGCTAAACAACTTGCAGAAATTCCCGATTTTAATACCGGAAAAGATATTATTGCAAAATACAAAAATAAAGTTGGAGAAATACCTGAAACTGAATATGATGCAATAAAACAATTTCTGATTCATACTTATCAAAATGCACCAGGTGGTAAAAACAGATGGAGAAAAATTAAAAAAAGTCCCTGGGGTTTGATAAGTTCATGGGTTGGCAAAGAAATAACTCAGGAATGGTATAATGAAATTATTAAATAAATAGTCACGAATGTACGACTTGAAGACGAATATTTTTTTTACTCGTGAATTTATGGCTAAAAAATAAAACTATGGCACGTAAAATTTTTATTTCAATCTTAGGTACAGGATATTATTATCCTACTAAGTATTATTTCAATAATGAAATATCAGGTAATGAGTTAGAGTGTCGTTTTATACAACAAGCCACTATAAATCATTTTTGTACTAACTGGAACGATGACGACAAGATATATTTTTTCTTAACAAAAGATGCACGAAAAATAAGCTGGAATAATCCTGCTCAAAAGAATAATAAAAATAATAAAGAAAGTTATACCGGATTAAGCCAAATTATAAAACAATTAAATCTAAAACCTGAAATTCTTGATATTCCCAATGGTAATAACGAACAAGAAATATGGGAAATTTTTCAAATTATTTTTAATAAATTAAATAATAACGATGAAGTATATTTTGATATTACTCATGCTTTTCGCTCCTTACCTATGTTAGTGATGGTATTAATTAATTATGCAAAATTTTTAAAAAATATTGAAGTTAAAAGTATTACTTATGGGAATCATCAAGCTGAAAAAGATGGTTATTCACCTGTCATAAATTTAACTGCTTTTTCTGAACTACAAGACTGGACTAATGGAATAAATGAATTTGTTAAGAATGGGATTTCTTATCAGTTAACCGATTTGATAAGAAAAAAATCAACAAATAAAAAAGGCAGAGAAAAACAAAATTTACAAAAATTTGCTATAGAATTAAATAATTTTATTTTGTTATTTAGCTCTGTTAGAGGCAGGCAAATATATGAAGGTAATAATTTCAAAGAATTAGAAAAACAAATTAAAATAATAAAACAAAATACTACAATAAAAGTTTTAGAACCGATAATTAAGGAATTAGAAAACAAAATTAGTAATTTTTCAAATTATTTTAACATGAAAAATGGAGAAATTGCTATTAACTGGTGTATTGAACATAATTTAATTCAACAAGCTTATACACTTGGACAAGAACATATAATTTCTATTTTATGTGATAAATTCAATTTAGAATATAAAGAACGAATTGATAGGGAAATAATAAGTAAAACAATTGGAATTATAAATGAAGAAAGGAAACTTAAAAAAACAATAGATGAAAAGGATTTAGATAAAACTTTATTAGATAATTTAGCAAAATATTATAAAATTAAAAAAGAATCATTAATAAATGAAATATCACAGGATTTTGGAGAATTGTCAAGATTTAGAAATTCCATAAATCATGGCGGTATGGTTGATGATTTTCAAGGGAAAGATTTTAAAAAGAATTTTGAAAAATTTTATAATAAAATAACAGAAATATTAAATAAATGCTCATAAACCTCACAAACCACCCGTTATCAATCTGGGATAAAAAACAAATAAAAACTGCTAATAAGTTATATGGCAAAATTCAGGATTTGCCTTTCCCTGCCATTAGCCCTGATGCAGATGAAAAACGGGTGTATGCTCTGACAATTGAATATGCAAAAAATGTTAAAAAAATTATATCACAAAGCACAGATACAAACAATGCAGTGCATATTATGGGCGAATTAACATTTACTTTTAATCTGGTGCAACTGCTTAAAACAGAAAATATACAATGTATTGCATCTACAAGCAAACGTAATGTGGTACAAACAGAAAACAAAAAACAAACAGAATTTAATTTTGTAAAATTCAGAGATTATTAAAATTATTTAAAAAAAAGTGTTCTTTGACATATTGATAAATTTTATTTCTAATTTGCACAAAAAAATATATTATGCAACTTTATCAAAAAACCTATTCCACTAAAACAAGGATTGAAACATTGTAGAAGCAGTTTCAGACACATAAAAGCCGACCTTTAAAACCAAATTCCACTAAAACAAGGATTGAAACCAGCTCCCAGTAGTCCTTTAGTTGTTCCCTCGTGTGTGATCTTTAAAACCAAATTCCACTAAAACAAGGATTAAGACAACTGTATCACAGCAATTTCCTGTGCATTTGTTTTTTGAAATCACAGAACCTATTCCATTATAACAAGGATTAAGACATCCTACCAATAAATTGTTATATTACTTAATAATGTAACAGTCAAAGAACCCATTCCATTAAAACAAGGATTAAGACTAAGCCCAAACTTCTGCCGAATTATAAGTCAAAGAACCCATTCCATTAAAACAAGGATTAAGACATTGGAGGGTATGTAGATACAATTTTTTTTGGTATTATAGACGAACCAATTCCACTAAAACAAGGATTGAAACTTGTATCTGCGATTGTCTTTTCAGCATTATAAACGGCTTTAAAACTAAATTCCACTAAAACAAGGATTGAAACTTTTTCTCAAATTTTATAAGTTCCCAGTTTGGCATCTTTAAAACCAAATTCCACTAAAGCCCCGATATATTCACTTCGCTCGTTTACGGGCAAGCAAAGATTGAAACTTGTTATTGTAAAAATTTGTTGTATTTTTGTCCCTTAATACGGACAATTAATTATAATATTTGTAATAAAATACAGACAATATGAATAAAAATTTACAGGATTACCAAATAACACTTATAAAACAGGTAAACAACAAATTTTACCGTTCTATATATGATAGAATTGACTGGAACTCACGTATGATTGGTTTAAAAGGACCACGTGGAGCAGGTAAAACCACACTAATGTTACAGCATCTGAAATATCACACTGATAAGGAAAAAAATCCACTTTATATCACAATGGATCACCCGTATTTTTACAAACAAGCATCTCTTTTTGAAACTGTACAGGAATATTATCAATATGGAGGGCGATATTTATTTATTGATGAAGTACATAAATACGAACACTGGTCGCGTGAACTTAAAGTTATTTAATCTAGGATACTGGGAAATAAAAACATTTCATCAAATAAATGCAAAAATAATTATTGACGAAATTCATTTATACGAACCTTATACTTTAGGATTAATTATAGCCTCAATAAACTATCTCCAAAAAGATTATGGTGCTTCTTTTTTTATTATGACTGCAACTATGCCGAAAGCACTTAAAGATTTACTGAAAAAATCATTATCGAAACCTTTAATAATTGAAGATAAAGAATTATTAAACAACGCAAGAAATGAATTTCAAGTAAGAGAATATGAAATTTCTGAAGCAGGGAATGAAATAACTGATGCTGTAAATCAAAGGAAAAAAGTTTTAATTGTTGTAAATACTGTTGATTCTGCAATAGAACAATACAAAAAATATAAAAAAATATTTAAAAATGAAGGATTGGATATTTTATGTTATCATTCACGCTTTATACAAAAACATCGTAAAAATAAAGAAGATGCTATATTTGAACTTGAAAAAAATAATAAAGCCTGTATTTTAATAGCTACACAAGTTGTTGAAGTATCATTAGATATAGATTTTGATATTCTTTTCACCGAAAATGCACCTATTGATGCTATAATTCAACGAGCAGGAAGAGTAAATAGAAAAAGAAAGAAAGAAAATTCAAAAATAATAATATTTAAACATTCTGAAATTTCCGAAAAATGGGTTTATAACTCAGGGTCATTTTTACAAGATACTTACAATATTTTAAAGAAACATAATAAAAAAAGATTAACAGAGGTACAATTAACTTCACTCGTAAACGATGTTTATAAAGATTTTGATATTGAATCTGATAAAGATTTTCAAAAAGGATTAAATATATACAATAATGAACAATTGAGACTTTCTTATATTAAAGATAATTCAGTTGATGATAAAACGATGACTCGTTTAAACATAGATTCTATTAATGTTATTCCTATTTGCAATTATTGTAATGATATTAAAAAAGAAGAAAATTATATGGATATGTTAAAAAATGCAAAACCTCAAGAAATTGCAAAATATGAATTATCTATCAGAAAAAACAAAGAATATAAATTTCGAATTGAAACAATAGGATACTATAAGTTTATTGATGCCTATTATGATGAGGAAATAGGAATGGATTTTAAACATAAACAATCAAGCATCACATTTCTTTAAACTTAAGTCTTTATGTACCTATAATATTTTATGTACCTATAATATTTTATGTACCTATAATATTTTATGTACCTATAATATTTTAAAAATAACTTAACAAAATGTTATCAGAAAATATTTATTATATAAAAGAAGAATTGTTAGATAATTATTATGATAAAAATACAGGATTTAAAAGGTCAGTAGCTGATGATATAAGTACAGTTATGCTATAGATTTTAAAGTCGAATCAGGTTTTAAAACAATCATTATCAAGATAAAACTTCATATTTTCTGCGGCACAGTGTTAAAAAATAAAAATCATTAATCATGCAAATCCAAACCACCACAATCCGTTTCCCCGAAATTCAGCTTCAAGCCCGCGATGCCCACAAACTACGCGGATATTTTGGCAATCTTTTTAAAGAACATTCACCTTTGTTGCATAATCATTTTGAAGACGGTAGCCTGAGATATAAATACTCTTTGGTGCAATACAAAATAATTTAAAAATATGAAATTTGAACAATTAATAAGGGTAATTGAAAAAACCAGTAATACTCTTCAAAAGAGAGCTCTTTCATCTGTAAATCAATTATTGGTTATAAGAAACTGGCTTATTGGATATTACCTTGTTGAATTTGAGCAAAAAGGTGAGGACAGGGCGAAATATGGTGAGAGACTTTTGGAAACCATTGAAGACGAATTGAAAAGGAAGAAGCTAAAAGGTATGTCTGTAACCAATCTTCGGCTTTTTCGGTTATTCTATAATACATATCCCCAAATTCATCAGCCAGTGGCTGATATTTTCAAAAATCAAATTCATCAGCCACTGGCTGATGAATTACTATCCCTAAATTTTCAACTATTGACTAAAAAATTAAAACTGAAAAAAAGTAAGTCGGTGGCAAATTGTTCAAAAAAAGAAACAGATATTCAAATACCACCACTAATATTATTACAACACTTTTCATTTAGGCACTTTACAGAGCTGATTAAAATAAAAGCCCCTTTAAAACGCATTTTTTATGAACAACAGGCAATTAAAGGCAACTGGAGCGCAAGACAGTTAAAAAGACAAATAGAATCATTATTACTTGAGAGAACTGGATTATCAAAAGACAAAAATGTGTTACTGAAGACTATTCAAAGCAACCAGGAAATAGAGCAGATTGAGGATACCATAAAAGACCCATATATTTTAGAGTTTACAGGCTTTAAAGAACTACATGCTTATTCTGAAAATGACCTTGAAACAGCATTATTAAATAAAATTCAAGATTTTCTTATAGAATTGGGAAATGGATTTTGCTTTGAAGCCCGACAAAAAAGAATAACAATAGGAAATGAACACGACAGAATTGATTTGGTATTTTATCATCGCATACTTAAATGCCATGTATTGATAGATTTAAAAGTAAAGGCTTTTTCACACGGTGACGTAGGACAGATGAACTTTTATCTTAACTATTATAAAAAGAATATAATGGAAAAAAAAGATAATTTACCTGTTGGGATAATCTTGTGCACAGATAAAGAAGAAACAAAAGTTGAATACGCCATAGCAGGGCTTGATAATAAATTATTCATATCAAAATATTTAGTAGAATTGCCAAGTAAGAATGAATTATTAAAACTTTTAAAAGAGTTATAACCTATATTATTAAAATAATTAAATTTATGCAAATCCAAATCACAACCATAAAATTTCCTGAAATAAAACTTGCTACCCGCGACGCCCACAAACTACGCGGATATTTCGGTAATCTATTCAAAGAACATTCCCCATTGTTGCATAATCATCTTGAAAGCGGTGAAAACAATTATCGCTATCCTTTGGTACAATACAAAGTTATAAAAAGCATTCCAATGCTTGTGGGGATAAATCAAGGAGGAGAACTGCTGACATCATTATTTTTAAAAATTAAAGAACTAAATATAAATGGTCAGATATATCCTATTTATCATAAAAATATTGAAAACAGAATATTTGAAATTAATGTTATTGATGATTTAATTCAATATAATTTTGAAACTCTTTGGATGGGACTTAACCAAAAAAATTATAGAATTTATTCTCAATCATCAGAAGAGGATAAAAACAAACTTTTAAAAAAAATCCTGATTGGAAATATTTTAAGCTTTTATAAAGGATTAGATTTTTTTACTGATAAAAAAATAATGCTAACTATTAATTATAAAGAAAAAGAAACAAAATTCAAAGATAAAACAATGATTGCTTTCACCGGCAACTTTACAACTAATGCTTATTTGCCTAATTATATCGGACTTGGCAAAGCGGTTTCAAGAGGGTTTGGTGCAATTACAAAAAAATAAAATCATTATAATTATGGAATTATATATAGATACTTACGGAACTTATGTGCATGTTAAAGAAGAAATGTTTGAGATAAAAACCAAAAAAGACAAAATAGAACAAAAACATTATTTTGCCGCACACAAAATAAGCTCAATATTTTTACAAAAAGGAATGGCAATAAGTACTGATGCAATTTTTCTTGCTTCAAAAAATAATATTGACATAGTAATTCTTGATTACAATGGCTTCCCTTGTTCACGAATATGGCATGGAAAATTAGGAAGCACCACAAAAATACGCAAAAAACAATTAGAAGCAAGTTTAAATGAACAGGCAGTTTTTTGGACTAAAAAATGGATTATGCAAAAACTACAAAACCAAATTGATTTACTAAAAGATTTAAAAAAAAATCGCCCTGCCAAAAGTGAATATATGCAACAAAAAATTGATAATATTAACGAACTTAATAAAAAAATAGAAAATATAAAAGCAAACAAAATATCTGAAATTGAAGCTCAAATAAGAGGATTAGAAGGAACCGCCGGCAGAATTTATTTTGAAACATTAAGTAATCTTTTACCAAACCAATATGAGTTTAACGGAAGAAGCAGCAGACCTGCAAAAGACCCTTTCAATGCTTTTCTCAACTATTCGTATGGAATATTATACTCAAAAACAGAAAAATCTTTAATCATTGCAGGACTTGATCCTTATGTTGGTTTTCTACATCGCGACGACTACAACCAAAAAAGCCTTGTATTTGATTACATAGAACCTTACAGAACTTATGCTGATAAAGTTATTTTTCAACTGTTTTCTGCTAAAAAAATTAATAAAAAACATACTGATAAAATCACCAATGGATTTACACTTAATTCTGAAGGCAAATCTATTTTGATACATTCATTTACAAAATATATGGACCAGGATAATATACGTTATAATGGCAGAAATCAAACACGTTCAAATGCTATGCAAATGGATGCTCATCATTTTGCAAATAGCTTAATAAAATAATCATAAATCTAAATTCACAAATGATAGTTTGGATATTATATGATATAGAAAAAGACAAAGCAAGAAATAAAATTGCTAAATTATGTAAGCAGGCAGGTCTTTATAGAGTTCAGTTTTCAGTATTTCTTGGAACAATTAATGATAATCAAAAAGACACATTGCAGTTACAGATACAGGAACTTATTAATCCTGAAAATGATAAAGTTTATATATTCCCTATGAGTAAAGATGAGCTAAAAAATACAGCATTGCTTGGACAGGCATTTGATAAAAGTTTAATTACAGATCAAATAAAAACTTTTTTTTTATGATAAGTATTACACCTTCACATATTATTGAATATCTATTTTGCCCACGATATACTTATTTTGAATATGTGTTGAATATACCACAAAATGAAGAAAAATACTATAAAGTTATGAAAGGCCGAAATATTCATGACACAAAACTTATTAGAAATACAGAATATTTACGCAAAAAAATAGGAATAATTGATAAAAAACAAGAAGTTTACATTACAAATGATAATTTGCGCGGAAAAGTTGACGAGGTTTTGTGGCTTAATGATGGAACAATGGCATCGCTTGATTATAAATTTGCAAAATATAATAATAAAATTTACCAAACATATAAACAACAAGCATATTGTTATGCTTTATTGATTGAAGAAAATTATAAAAAACCTGTTAATAAAGCATTCCTTGTTTATACCCGTTCTAAAAATAAATTAATTGAATTAGAGATAACAAATGAACATAAAAAATTGATTGTAAGCTCAATAGATGAAATTCTTAAAATTATTGATGAAAATTTTTACCCAAAAGCAACAAAATATAAAAAAAGATGTGTATCTTGCACTTATAAAAATATTTGTGTAAAATAAAATATTCTTAATACAAATTTATTTTATAACTACCAAATTATATATATATATTATTGAAAATGAATTTGTTATACTTTCGGAAAATTAAAAAAAACATACAAAATCCGCTCTTTGACATGTTGATTTTAGTAAAAATAACATATTGTCTTTTACTCAAAAAATATTGTTGTCTTTGCAATAGAAAATGTTTACGGCTTTAAAACCAAATTCCACTAAAACAAGGATTGAAACATTTATACGGATTCTGGAATATAGAATTAAGAGCAACTTTAAAACCAAATTCCACTAAAACAAGGATTGAAACTAATTTTACTGTAATTGTTCATTCAATTAGCGTGCTCTTTAAAACCAAATTCCACTAAAACAAGGATTGAAACTAGCATTAAATATCTCAATAGGTCTATTTATGATAGGCTTTAAAACCAAATTCCACTAAAACAAGGATTGAAACAGCACCCGGGCATAATTTAATGATAATCGTTCTTTTCTTTAAAACCAAATTCCACTAAAACAAGGATTGAAACTTAAGATGTGGAAAGAAAGTCATGAGGGTAAAGTATATCTTTAAAACCAAATTCCACTAAAACAAGGATTGAAACTAAAAACTATATAACCAACGGTGCAACAGGTGTAACCTTTAAAACCAAATTCCACTAAAACAAGGATTGAAACTTAATTTAACCCTTTCATAATTCTCTTTTGCTAATTCTTTAAAACCAAATTCCACTAAAACAAGGATTGAAACCTTCTTATCATCGTGGAAATATAGCCATGCGAGAGACTTTAAAACCAAATTCCACTAAAACAAGGATTGAAACTTGAAATAGTGCCTCATTTTTTTGCAAACGGGATGTCTTTAAAACCAAATTCCACTAAAACAAGGATTGAAACACTCATCCTCTTTCCAGAGATCTTTTCCTGAATTACTTTAAAACCAAATTCCACTAAAACAAGGATTGAAACGGGAATTAAAAAATAGATTGGATTTAATTTCTGTTTCTTTAAAACCAAATTCCACTAAAACAAGGATTGAAACACATCATAGATTGGGGAAGAGCCGATAAAGATGTTGCTTTAAAACCAAATTCCACTAAAACAAGGATTGAAACAAGCAACGGGTAATTTAGTAGAAAAAGGAAATAAATCTTTAAAACCAAATTCCACTAAAACAAGGATTGAAACATGCTAACAGAATTGTTTATAACGGCAGTTTGTCTAAAAACCTCTGCTTTTATTAATATTTTGCTCAAAAATAAGACGATTTAAGCAATAATCAAAATTTAATTTACAAATATATTTAAAAAAAATATATTCG
>Ga0265594_1000302_pt1 | contig 40620 bp, 34 predicted proteins | sample saktaG_11_FD_190147 | JGI IMG/M metagenome (GOLD analysis project Ga0265594, IMG submission 190147) | Saline water microbial communities from Sakinaw Lake, British Columbia, Canada - sak_2011_5_24_80m | ecosystem: Environmental > Aquatic > Non-marine Saline and Alkaline > Saline ... | reverse complement strand
TAGAATTTTCATATATTTATATTTTATATATTTGACAAATTTACTAAAAATTTTAAAAAGAATATTTATATTGTAATTCGTAATTTTTTATTTTTTTAATATTTTTTTTGTTTTTTATTTTTTTTTATATATTTGTTCTTTTTTATGATTTATAAATTTAAAAATTAAATGTATTATGAAATTTAAAAGTTTTATTGTCGTTTGTGCTTTGTTTATCTGTTTTTTTGTATCTATTTCTTCTTTTGCAAAAAAAGTAGGAGTTAAAGAAGCAAAGCAAGTTGGTAAAAATTTTTATTATCAAACAATGAATAAGTATTATAATAGTAATACAGATTATAAAAATTTGGTGATTACAAATATTTTTATTGAGAAGCAGGATAATAATTCTGTTTATTATGTTTTTAATATTAATAAGAAAGGATTTGTCATTGTAGCGGCTGATGATATTGTTTATCCTATATTGGGTTATTCTTTTGAAAGTTCTTATGGAACAGAAAATCAGCCACCTGAGTTTAAGATATGGATGAAACATTATAAAGACCAAATTATTTATTTCAGAAAAATTAAAGCAACACAAAGTAAAGACATTGAAGAAGCATGGAATAGTTTGAGTTCTTCAAATAAAAGTGATATTTTTATAAAGAGTGGCGCAAAGGTTATTTTGCCATTACTTACATCTACATGGGACCAAGGTACATATTATAATGAGATGTGTCCTGTTGATGCAGGAGGTCCTGATGGTCATGTTTGGGCAGGATGTGTTGCCACGGCTATGGCTCAGGTAATGTATTACTGGAAATATCCTTTGCAAGGCACAGGTTCTGAAAGTTATTATCATCCTGATTATGGAACTTTATCTGCTAATTTTGGTAGCACAACCTACGATTGGACAGCAATGCCAAACAATGTTACCAGCAGTAATGATGCTGTTGCTAAGCTTTTGTTTCATTGTGGCGTTTCTGTTGATATGTATTATGCCCCTGATGGGTCAGCTGCAAATGTATATAGTGGTTGGGGTGCTTCTTCATATAGCGCTTTACCTGAATATTTTAAATATTCATCAAATATTGAGCATAAAAGCAAATCATCATATTCAACAAGTGGCTGGGAAAATCTCTTAAAGAGTGAATTAGACAATGAAAGACCTATGTTATATTCCGGTTCCGGTGCCGAAGGTGGTCATGCTTTTGTATGTGACGGCTATGATGCTTCTGACAATTTTCATTTTAACTGGGGATGGAGTGGATATTATAATGGATATTTTTATATAGAAAGTTTAAACCCTGGAGGTAGTGATTTTAATAGTGGTCAGGAAGCGCTTTTAAAGGTATATCCCGGTAGTGGTTATCCTTATTATTGTTCAGGTAGTACAACTTTAACCAGTACTTCCGGCATATTTGATGATGGCAGCGGACCTGTTAATAATTATCAAGATAATTCAGATTGTGAATGGTTAATAGATCCTACAGATATTATAGACCATATCACATTAAGTTTTGATGAGTTTAATACAGAGAGTGGCAATGATATTGTTAAGGTTTATGATGGAGCAAATATAACAGATCCTTTATTAGGCACTTTTTCTGGCTCTTCAATACCATCATCTGTTTCTTCTACAGGAGATAAAATGTTAGTTACATTTATTACAAACAGTAATACTACATCTTCGGGATGGAAAGCATCTTACACATCTTCACTTCCTGTTTATTGTAGCGGGACAGCAACTCTTACTGCTGCTTCCGGCTCTTTTGGTGATGGTAGTGGCGTAAATGAGTATAACAATAATACATTGTGCAGATGGGATATAAAACCTGTAAATGCAACATCTATTACAATACATTTTACTTCTTTTAATACCGAAGATGAATATGATTTTGTTAATATATATGATCTTGTGTCATCAACTTCTTTGGGGATTTATTCAGGAAATAGCATACCTTCAGATGTTGTAATAAATAGTGGTTCTTCAAGAGTACTTTTTAAGACAAATACCTCTGATACATATCAGGGATGGAATCTGTCTTATACTTCAACAACAGATATTGCTGAAGTTGAAGGTATTGATGGATTACAAGTTTATCCAAACCCTGCTGAAGATAAATTAAATGTTAAATTTGTTTTAAAAGATAAAGTGCCTGATTTGAGTATAAGCATTTTAAATATTCTTGGTGAAAAAGTTTATTCTGAGGTATTAGAAAATTATGAAGGTAAATACAACAGGAGTATTGATTTAACAGATTATCAAAAAGGGATATATTTATTACAAATAACTTCTGAAAAAGGAAGTTTTACTAAAAAAATTGTTATTAAATAATTTTTTTAGTAATAGTATTTTAAAAATGTATAATTATTTTTTTTGACTAAAAATCCCTCTTTTTTCAGAGGGATTTTTGTTATAATTTTAAAAGAATATTATTATGGTAATTGTCCATAGTTAAAAATTTAAAGAGATTATAGTAAAAAATGAACCAAATTTTAAGTATTTTGTAATTTTAAATATTATGTCAGGTAATACTATTGGTAAAATATTTTGTTTAACAACATTTGGTGAGTCGCATGGGGAAGCAACAGGCGGGGTTATTGATGGCTGTCCTGCCGGATTGGATATAGATTATAGTTTTATACAGAAAGAGTTGGACAGACGAAAACCAGGTCAATCTGATATTGTTACTGTCCGTAAAGAACCTGATAAAGTTGAGTTTATTTCAGGTATTTTTAAAGGAAAAACATTAGGGACACCTATTGGCTTTATAATAAAAAATACTAATCAACATACAGAAGATTATGAATATTTAAAAAATGTTTTTCGTCCTTCGCATGCTGATTATACTTATCAAAAAAAATATGGCATCCGTGATTACAGAGGAGGAGGCAGGGCTTCGGCAAGAGAGACCGTTGCAAGAGTTGTGGCTGGTGCTGTTGCCAAATTGGTTTTGAATAAATACAAAATTTCTATTAATGGCTATGTTTCACAAATTGGCGATATTAAATTAAATAAAAATTATAAAGAGCTTGATTTATCTGATATTGAAAATAATATTGTTCGTTGTCCTGACCAAAGTGTTGCAAATAAGATGATAGATATGTTAAGGAAAGTAAAGTCAGAAAATGACAGTATTGGAGGAATCGTCTCCTGTGTTGTAAAAGGAGTAGCTCCGGGCTTGGGGGAGCCGGTGTTTGATAAGTTAAATGCTGATTTGGCAAAAGCTATGTTAAGTATTAATACTGCCAAAGGATTTGATTATGGGTCTGGTTTTGAAAATATCAAGTTAAAAGGTTCTGAACAAAATGATATTTTTATGGCTAAGAATGGTAAAGTTTCAACAATAACTAATTATTCGGGAGGAATTCAGGGTGGAATTTCAAATGGAGAAGATATTTATTTTAGGGTGGCATTTAAGCCGGTGGCAACAATATTAAAAAAACAAAAGACCGTTGATATTCATGGTGACAATGTTGAATTTGAGCCGAAAGGCAGACATGATATTTGTGTTTTGCCAAGAGCTGTCCCTGTTGTAGAGGCAATGGCAGCAATTGTTTTGTTAGACCATTTGTTAAGAAATAAAACTTGTCGGTTGTAATTTCCTGTAACTGTTCATTACCGCAAAAATTTGCACTTATGTAGAAATGAAAAAGGAGAGGATGATATGATGGTTATTTCTGGTTTAGGCGGATTGGGGTTAAAGTTTTAGTTATTGGTTTATTTATTGAAATACAAAAATTTATATCTTTGTAATGAATTTAATATATTTGATACATTTTTTATTATAATATCCTTGTTTTTTTTAAAATATTCCTCTAATTTACTAAACTCCAGTTTAAAGGTGTGCCTCTTTCAATATCTTTACTTGTTTTTTTTCCTAATATTTCATTATAATATTTTGGATGTAACCCGTATCCAGGACGTATGGAGCGAATATTATCCTCAGTAAATCTTTCCCCTGCTTTTATGTCCTGAACCACATATAATGACCGAGTGAATTGTTTGCCTTTTTTTTGTTTCTCTGTAAGATTGTAATCAATTTTTCCAATAGCTTTTTCAGCTTCCCTCACAGCTTTTACCATTTGTGTAAATTCATCTTTATCAAGAGAAAAAGCAGCATCGGGTCCGCCAATTGATTTATCTAAAATAAAATGTTTTTCAATAACTTTAGCACCAAATGCAACAGACATTATTGGGACAACTATACCTAAAGTATGATCAGATAAACCGGGAATAACTTCAAAACGCTTTTTTAAATCTGGAATCATTGCAAGATTTGCTTCCTCTATTGGAGCAGGATAAGCAGAAGTACATTTAAGTAAAACAATTTGTTCATTACCTACACTTTTACAAGTATCAATTGCCAATTGAATATCTTTATCAGTAGCAATTCCTGTGGACAAAATCATAGGCTTTCCTTTAGAGGCAGCAATCTTAATTAAAGGAATATCGGTTATTTCAAATGATGCAATTTTATAAGCAGGTGTATTTAAGGATTCTAACAGGTCAATTGCAGTTTTATCAAAAGGAGAAGAAAAACAAACCAGTCCCTCATTATGCGCTACTTCAAATAACTCTTTATGCCATTCCCATGGGGTATAAGCTTCTTTATAAAGATTATAAAGAGTTTTTCCTTTCCATAGACCTTCTTTTATTTGAAAATATTTGTTATCACAATCAATTGTTATTGTATCAGGAGTGTATGTTTGTAGCTTTATAGCGTCTGCACCTGCTTGTTTGGCTGCTTTAATTGTTTTTTTAGCTATATCTAAAGAGCCGTTATGGTTTGCAGATAGCTCTGCTACGATAAAAACAGGATTATCATCATTAATTTTTCTGTTAGCTATTTTCATTGTTATTATTTGATTCTTTATATATGTGTATTATATATTTATGATCTTTATAATTAAAAAAGGCAGAAAAATCATCATTATTTATTATTCTCAGTAAATTGAACTGGTCTTTTATACTTTTATTAATGTCTAATTCACTGTCTATTGGTGTTCTTTTTTTATAAAATGATGGTTTACCTTTTTGTTTATATGAAGTTATTTCATTGTAATTATCAACAAAATACAAGCACATTTCTATTGTTTTTAATGCTTGTTTTTCTCTTATTTCACTATGTAGTTCATAACCATCAAGGTGTATTAATTTTTTTAAATAAATATCTCCTGCATCGGCTTTTTCAACTGCTTCAAATAATACAACAGGTATTTTGTTTTTTCCTTCTAATATTTGCCAAAAAAGAGGCGACCATCCTTTTCCTTCTGGCAGGTTGCTTTCGTGAACAACTAAGTTATGTTTATGTTTTTCCAGAAACTCTTTTTGTATTATTCTAAAATAGCTTAAAATAAATACTATTTCATATTTTTCATCAATATTTTCATGTTTTAAAAATAGCTTTGAATTGTATTCTTTTTCAGACAAAATATTAACTAATTTTTCTGCATAAGGTACAAGCCAGCTTGTTTTTGATGTTAATACAGCAATGTTTTTATAAATCATTTTATTTTTCTAATTGTTTTAAATGCTTCTGCATAATTTAATCCGGTTTTCATTCCCCAATTCCTTGCAGTTAATTTTATTCCTTCTAATGATCTTGGATGCGGAGATTTTTTTAATTCTGACACATATTTTTTCATGGATTTTAATTTTACATCAAGTGTGTCTGTTATGTCAAAAAAAGTGTCAGGTGAAAAATTTAAAGGAAATTTCCATTCCGTAGAAGATAATACTTCAAAACTATAAATCTCCTTTGTTGTTTCCGTCGAAAGTGGTCTTGTTGCTGTAATTACAGCATTGTATGTTATTCTATGATCAATGTTTAAATCATTTTCAAAATGTGTAAATATAATATCCGGTTTTATTTTGTTTTTCACTTCCTCAATTACTTTTACTATATCAAGTAGAGCAACTGTATCAAACCTGTTATCAGGAAAATTATAACTAAAAATGTCTTTAATACCTATTATATTATTTGCAGCATGAGTTTCTTTATTAATAACATATAGCTCTTCTTTTCTTTTTTCTCTGTTTCTTGTTTTATCTCTTGATGTTTTTCCTTCACCGAGTATTAGTGTATATGCTTCAAAACCTTCCCGAACAAATCTGGCTATTGTTCCTCCACATCCTAAAATTTCATCATCTGGGTGTGCTGCAATAATTAATATTTTATTCATCATCTTTAATTATTTTAAATTTGCCAATTAATTCATTTGATTTATTATTAATTACTTTTGAAAATAATATTTTATGTTTATGCAATTTAATAAAAGCATTAGGATAACCTTCACCATCTAGCATTCTTATAAAATTATAAAAATCATTTAAGTTATAAATTTGGGCACGTTGCATATCACTTTCTTCAGATTTTCTTCTTTTAAATATTACAATATCACCCTTTTGTTCAACAGGTGTTGGTTTTTTTTCTAAAATATAAGTTATCATCTTAAAAAAAATTATATCAGAAGCTTTTTGTAAAATTTCATTAGCAGAACCATTTTTTACAGAAAAAGGAATTTTATAATATATAGTGCCTGCATCAACATCCTTACTTACTTTTAATGCAGATATTTTTGTTTCATACTGTTTGTTAATAATTAAATTTTGAAGAGGACTGCCTCCCCTTCCATAAGGAAGATCTGTTATATGAAACACAACACATTCAAAATTTTTATAAATATTTTTTGGGATTATCCATGACCAATGAGGGAAAAAAATATATCTTGGATTAATTTTATTTATATAATCAAAAGATAAATATTTTTTATCTGAAATTATATCAATATCAAAATCAATTAATTGTTTTTTAAGTTTTTTTGCATTTTCAATATTCCACGATTTTATTGTGGCAATAATTAATCTATTATTCATAATAATATTCCATAATTTTATCAACAATATTTAAACTTCCTCTTCCATCTATTACTTTTATTTTATTTATGCATTCTCTAAAATAAAGGTTTTTCATATACTCAATATTTTCTGAAATTTTATACAAAATATCACTATCTTCCCACCATCCTGCATATCGAAAAAAGCTTTTATTTTTTAACCCGTTAATAATATTTATTTGATTATTAATGATGCCGACAGAAATAATCGGTGTGCCCACCGAAGCAAGTTCATATATAGTTTGACCTGCTGCCGAAATTGCAATATCTGATTCAAGCATCAAATTTTTAATTTCTTTATCAGATAAATTATAATGTAAAAAAGTATTTTTGTCAGCTGATTTTTTTATCTCATCAACATTACGAAACGCTTTTCCTATTATTATATTCTTATTAACTTCTGGAAATTTGGTATTTAAAAGATTTAAAACTTTTGGTGTAAGATTTCTCATGTCATTTCCCCCAAAAGTAACAAGAACACTCTTAATATTTTTATGCACGGTTTTTTTGCTTTCTCTCCAAAATGCTTTGCGCATTGGTTGATATCTTACCCCTAACAAATATTTAATTTCATTTTTTTTAGGATAACTCAAATTTTTTGCTCCAACTGCACCATTTACAACAATTCCTTTTGGATAATCTAAACGTTTTGTGTCATCAAAATAAACAGATATTTGACTTAATTCAGATATTTTTTCATAAACTGATAAATCTGCCAAATATGAATCAATTACAACAATATCAGAATTTTTCAGTTTCTCAAATAATTTATTTTTATATTCTATCCAATCAAAAATTTTATAATTTACATTTTGTAATATTGATTTTACATTATCATCACCATTTACAATTAACGTAGGGTTAAAACCCTTAAATTCAAATGCTTGATATATTGAAATACATCTTGTAATATGTCCAAAACCAACATCGTTTCCACCTTCTGTAAGTATAAATATATTCATCATTTTTTGTTGAACAAAAGTTGGTATTTCATCTCTGCTAATTTCCAATCTTCCAATGTGTCAATATCTTGTGATTCAATCTCAGATAATATTATTGCTCCAGATTTTTTGACATAAAGATTTTTTTGCTTAATAAAGCTATCAACATTCATCCAGTAAAACATTCCGCTATCATGGTATGATGGTTCTAAATCCTGAGATATTTTTCTTAAATTTTCGGGATAAAACATAGAAATATTATTATTTTCTATCTTTAATGCTCGTTGAATAGGAGTGCTATACCTAACAACAGGAAAAACAGAATCAAAATTAGCATCAATAAGAAGTTGATATCCTTTGATTAGTTTTTCTTTTGTTATAAATGGAGCTGTTGGATAAATGCAACAAAAAACATTAAAATTAATATTTTTATCTTTATAATTATTTAAAACTTCTTCAATAACATCAGATGTTATTGAAGAATCATCTGCATTTTTCTTACTTCGCATAAAAGGCACTTTTGCTCCATATTTCTTTGCAACCTCAGCAATCTCTTCATCATCAGTCGAAACCATTATTTCATCAAACAAATCAGAATTAATTGCTGCTTCGATAGAATATGCAATAATTGGTTTCCCAAAAAAATCTTTAATATTTTTTCTTGGAATTCTTTTACTTCCTCCTCTTGCCGGTATTATTGCTATGTTTTTAAATTTTTGCATTATTTATTTTCTTCAATTATATTCCAATGTCCTCCTTTTGCAGAGCCAATTCTATCAATTATTCCCAATTCCTTTAATTTAAAAATATTTTTTTTTATTTTTCTTTGAGATATGCCTATGACTTCTGATAATTTATTAGTTGTAATATAATTATTTTCTCTAATATACTTTACAATATTAATTTGATTTTCTGTTAAATTAATACTGCTTTTATCGGTGACCTTATCGGTGACCTTATCGGTGACCTTGTCGGTGACCTTATCGGTGACCTTATCGGTGACCTTGTCGGATTTAATATGTTTAACTATCAGCTCTGTTCTTATAAAACCTTTTATATCTTGAATTTTTAACTTTATGTTAGGATAATCGTTAAGCCATTTTCTAAGTCGAATAAATCCGGTACCATATTTTTCTATATCTCCTGTTAAATAAAAAGCTTCAGCTAATAATTTATTTCTATGTTTAGGTTGATAATTATCTGTTAAAATATCGTCAATAGTTATTCCGCCAATAAAGCCACCGGGATTTGATATTTGAATACGGTCGTCAAAAATTTTTATAATTACATCGGTTGCATTTCTGTAATCTCTGTGAACAATTGCATTTAACAACAATTCTCTAATTGCAGGAATAGGATATTGCCAACGGTCTATACGTTTTAATTCATTACCAAATTCGTAACCTAAAGCAATATTTCGTTTAATAAAATTCATTGCTTCTTCTACAGCCAACACCAATGGACTTCTAATCATTAAATCATCTATAATAGTGCTTGGCGTTTTAAACCTACCTATATGAATTGATGTGTGATGTGTTCCAAACAAAAGTTCTATGGCTCTTGTTAATTTACCATTTTTAATGAACCCAAGTTTTTCAAAATCATTTATTTTATTCTCTGATAATTTATATCTGCCTGTTTCTGTTAATCTTTTTTTAAAAAAATCTAATGCTTTTTTATCTAATTTATAAAATTCTGTTTTTACCTCAAAAGCGTCAAAAGAACAATTCAAACTAACATACCTAATTTCAACTATTTCATCTATAGTAAGCTGATGATTAGAATTATTTTTTCTTGAATAATATCTGTTTTTATATGAAATAGGTTTTAATGGATATTCGTTTACAGTAATAACCACCAATATTTTATTATCAATATTATATTTTTCAAAATTTGGAAATACTGACGGCTGTGTATTTTGTTTAACTTCGTTAATCCACTTTTGAATAGTTTCATTAGTTATGGAAATTCCTGTAATTTTTTTATTATCGTTACAGCCAATAATAATTTTTCCGCCTTTTGTATTCGAAAAAGCAACAATGGTTTCAATAACTGCTTTATTAAATGATGTTTTAAATTCAACAGTCTCGTTTTCGCCTTGTCGGATAATATTTTGTATTTTTTCTATATTCATTTGTTTATCTCAATACAAATTCGATTACTTTCTCTATTACATAATTTTGTTCCTCATCACTTAAAGTTGGAAACATTGGTAAATTTGAATATTTTTTTTTGGAATTCGTTTACTACCGCTTCTTGCAGGTATAATGGCAATATTATTCATTAGTATTTTTTTTTATTAAATACATACAATTAACATTTCCTTTTTCTTTATCATTAATATAAGGAAACAAATCTTTTTTTACGATTTTAAGGTTATTATCTCTTTGTAGAAAAAGAGAAGCAAAATCTCCTTTCCATAAAACATCATCATTACCTCTATAATTAATAGAAATATAATCTTCAGAATAATATTCAAATCCCCAGATATATTTTTTTGAACATCTGATAATTTCATCAATAATTCTATTAATATCATTAGGAGAAATATGTATTAAAACGCCGCTGGTAAAAACTAAATCAAAATAACCATCTTTAAAAGGAATATCAAATCCGGAATCTTTAATAATATTAATTTTATTTGTATATTTTTTAGATTTTTCTACTGCATAATCCTGAATTTCTATTCCATAAAGTTGATTATAACCCATATCCTGAAGACAATTCAATTGCAAACCAATATTACTTCCTACTTCTAAAATTTTAATGTCTTTATTTAAATTTCCAATAAAACTCTTATTCATTTCTTTACGGGTAATTCCCCAATTTTCTATATAAAGCGATTCCCATTTATTATTGTCTTCAAAAGAATTTCTGTCAGTATATTCTTTGCCAAAATTATTTTGCCAAAATTTAATTTGATTTGTTTTCATTTTTTAAAAAATTAATGGTTTTTTCTATTACAAAATCCTGTTCCTCCTCTGATAAAGAAGGATACATTGGTAAACTTAAACATTTTTCATAATATGCCTCTGCAACAGGCATATCTCCTTTTTTCCAACCAAACTGTTTATAATAGGGCTGCAAATGAACCGGTATATAATGAACTTGTGCAAAAATACTATTTTTTCTTAAATAGTTATATAGTTCCAAACGATTTTTGACTTGAATTATATATAAATGATATGCGTGGGAGAAATTATTTTTTACTTTTGGTATTTTTATAGAAGTATTTTTAAAAGCTTCATTATATCGTTTAGCAATAAGTTTTCTTTTTTCTATTCCTTTGTTTGCTCTTTTTAATTGGCTGATACCCAAAGCAGCATGAATATCAGAAAGCCGATAATTATATCCTAATTGCTGCATCTCGTAATACCACCCACCATGATTTTCATGTAGTAAATCCGGCTGTTTTGTTATTCCATGCGTTCGTAATAGCAACAACTTTTCGTAAAGGTCTTTGTTATTTGTGGTTATCATTCCTCCTTCACCTGTTGTAATATGCTTAACAGGATGGAATGAAAAAATTTGCAAATCAGAATATTGTCCATTACCACAAAATTGTTTCGTCCCTTTTGAGTTTATAAAATATCCGCCAGGAGCATGACAAGCATCTTCTACTATCCAAAGATTATATTTATCTGCAATATTTCGTAATCGTTCAACATCAACGGGATATCCTGCTAAATCAACAGGCACCACTCCCTTATATGTTCCTTTCTCAGAAGAAGCAAGTTTTTCTTCAAGTTTATCTAAATCGATAAGAAAGGTGTTTTTGTCAATATCAACAAAGTCAACCTCTCCTCCACAATAAAGAACAGAATTAGCACTTGCTGCAAAAGTAATTGGTGTTGTAATTATCTTATCTCCCTGCTTAACTCCTTTTGCCAACATGCAAAGATGTAATGCTAATGTTCCATTACTTACTGCTACTGCATATTTTGCGTGTACATATTGAGCAAAAGCATTCTCAAACTCTTTTATTTTTGGACCTTGAGTAAGAAAATCCGAATGTAAAACACCTACAACAGCATCAATATCTTCTTGTGTTATACTTTGTCTTCCGTATGATATTGATTTCATAATTATAATGGTTTAAAATCTTTATCTACATACGTAACTAAAAGTTTTCTCATTTCATCAACACTAATCCATTCAGTATTAGTGCCTGAGTTATATTTAAATCCGGGTTTTACTTTTACTGCATTATAATGCTTTATATATTTATCCATATCTGTGTATGATGGTAATATGACATAATATTTATCAAACTCTATTGTATAGAAAGAATCACTCTCTGTAATCATTTCTTCATGTAATTTTTCACCTGCACGAATACCAACATATTCTAATTTTGCTGAAGGAGAAATTGCTTTTGCAACGGTTTCTATTTTATAAGAAGGAATTTTAGGTACAAAAATTTCGCCACCAATTGCATTTTTAATTGCATAAAACACCATTTCAACACTATCTTCTAACGAAATATTAAAACGTGTCATGTCTTTATGTGTGACAGGAAGAACGCCTTCTTCTCTTTTTTTTATAAAAAATGGTATTACAGAACCCCTTGAACCCATAACATTCCCGTATCTAACGGCAGAAAATCGCAAATCACGACTTCCTTTTATGTTATTAGCTGCAATAAATAATTTATCGGAAACTAATTTCGTAGCACCATATAAATTTATTGGAGCTGCAGCTTTATCGGTTGATAATGCAACAACAATTTTAACATTAGTAGATATTGCTGCATCAATAATATTTTGAGCACCACCTATATTTGTTTTAACAAATTCTTCGGGATTATATTCTGCAGCAGGGACTTGCTTTAACGCCGCTGCATGTATAATAATATCAATTCCTTCGCATGCGCGTTTAAAACGCGGGTAATCTCTAACATCTCCCAAGAAATATCTTATAGCCGGATACTTATCTTTTGAGAATACTTGTGCCATCTCTAATTGCTTTAATTCATCTCTTGAATATATCACAAGCCTTTTTATTTTCGGATATCTATTTAAAATTATTTCGGTGAATTTTTTCCCGAAAGAACCTGTTCCTCCGGTTATTAAAACCGATTTATTGTTTATATCTAAATTTGATGTTGGCATTATTTTACATGTATTATTAAATTTATTATCTTATTTTATTAAAAAAAAACAAAACTATTAATCTTCAAAATTAATATTTTTGATTGATTAATTTTTCCCAAAATTCTTTTTGTTTTATTTTTTCATTAAGAGAATTTTTTTTATAAAATTCGTCTAAATATTTATAGTATTTTTCTTTTAATATCCAAAATTTTTTGAATTCAAATCTTTCAAATATCCATACAGTTTTCCTAAATTTAGGTAATTTCAGGAATAATTTTTTATTATAGAAATATTTACCTATATATACTAGTGCATATCTTATAAAATATTTTAGATGGAATCTAATTTTTTTGTTATTATTTGGTTGTATATTATCTATAACTTTTTTTAAATAATAGCCAGTTCTAAGGTGATTTAATCCGTCATCATATTCAATGGTTTCAAAGATTAGTTGTTTTCTCATTTTAATTTTTTCTTTGGTATTAAAAGCGGGTATTTCTCCTTTTTTATAAAATTCATCAATTGCTCTTTGTAATTCTTGTGAATTATGAACAATTAAAGATCCTTGATATAATTTATCTCTGTTAAAGTTAGTATCAGGATTAATGAGTATCGTATGTTTTTTATTGAGCAACCATGCTTCCATTGTAGTAGTTGATTCAAAAGCCATCCAAATATCTGAAATATTGATAAGATCGTGTATATTTTCGTTTTCAGTAATATATAATACGTTAGGATAATCTTTTAGACGTATCATTTCATTCATTACTGGTTTTGTTATAGATTCATTAGTTTCATTAGGATGTCTCTTAAGTATAAATAGTATATCGGGGTTGTTTTCTATAGTTTTTCGTAATATATCTCCTACTTTATACATTTGTTTTTCCATCCACTCTATTGTAGTATTAGGATTTTTAAATATAAAATTTATATTTTTTCTTCCTTGTTTATAGTACATTTTTCCAAAGCTCCATCCTGCATAGCCAATTACTTTTTTATATTGTGATAGTCCTTTATTTTTTAGATATTCTTTTTTTGAAATAAAGTTATAAATAGAATATCTATCAAATCCTGTAGCTCCTGTAACAACCATTTTGTCTTTATATTGAGGAATTTCTTTTTTTAAAAAATTGCATGTTCTTTCTGACCAATGACAAATATATTCTTGATAATACATTTTGTCTGTATTATGTCCCCAATAATCAAAAGTTCCATCTGTTCTATAATTACCCTCAGATATTAAGGCAAAAACTTTAATGTGGTTTTCATAAGCATATTTTGAAATTTTAAAATGCAAAGCAGACCCAACGGTATTAGATAATAGCACCAAATCAGGTTTTTTTGTATATATTTTATGTATTTCCCAAATAAAAGCCAATTCAATATTACAATTAAGATGTTTTTCAGCAAAATATATAACAGGCATTAATATTTCAACGTCTCTACCGTAATCATTATCTAAGAAGCATAATATTTTTGTTTTATCTGTCATTTTTTGTGTAATTTTTATGTATTTATAAATTTTGCAAATTTAAAAATAATATTGTGAAACATTTCAATTAGTTATCTCAAGTAGTTTCTTATTTTGAGGTGCTGGTATAAAATATTCATAAATTGAATGTCTGTGTTATGATACAACCTTGCTTTGATAAATTATTTTTGAAATGAGAATAACTCCCTTTCCACAAGGCTTTTAAAGAGTTATTTCCCATTTCAAAAATCAAAAAACAACAACAATAATTAGATTTTTTAAAATACTAAAATGATTTAAAACCACCCAGCACCTCAAAATGAAATTTAGCCTTATCTCATCTAAATAAGACGCTAATTCTCCTGTTTGTTTTTTTACCTAATTTTTCAGATATATCAACAATTCCTACAATTGAAAAACTATTTTCCTGTTCAATAACATCTATACAGGATTTACAGTGTCCTCCACCTCCAACTAATATGATATTTTCTTTTTCCATTATATTTTTCCTTCTAAATAGCTCTTAAGGGGACTTCTATTAATTCATTCGCATCAAGATTTTCAGAGTTTTCCATAGACGAGGAAAATTTTTAAAGCACTATCGGGATAATGCAAGAAACTCTGAAAACCCAAAGGGAACAAATATAATAAACAATCTGACTTCGACAAAATATTTCTTAATAGCTATGGCTATTAAGAAATATTTATGTCTCGCATCTTATTCATTATATTTATTTCTTGAAAGAAATGAATTAATAGAAGTCCCCTTAATATTTTCATAGATTTTTTTAGCAAACTCATAAAATCTTTTTGCTTCATTTATTGTTGGTTTGCCATTAGGGAGTAAACCAAGTTCGCCCGGATATCTTCCATCAGTATATAATTTATTGATATCCTGTAAAATTTCAATATCTATATCAAATTTAATATAATCTTTTACAATTTGAAACAGTTTTTTTAAATCATGAATTTTTTCAAAAGACAATTCAAATTCTTCAATAATTGCCTTAAAACTTTTTTCAATTGCTTGTTGAGAATGAAATGCTACTATATTTGTTAATAGTTTATCGTCAACAATCTTCTCACAGCTTAATAAGTCTGTATAAGCAAATTTAAGCCATTCTTCAGTTATTTTTTTCATATAATACTTTTCCTTTTAATGCTATTTCTTTTGAAAACATACTACCAAGTTCATTAAATTTTTTATACATAGGTTTTGTGTGAACAATTATATCCATAGGAACTTTGGAATTAATATCCCAAAGAAGTTTACTTATTAATCTATAATTCTTCATATTTTCTTTAAAATTTTTCGGAGTATCTTTTTTATCTAAAACCACAATCAAGTCAATATCACTATGTTTTGACGGATTTCCATAAGCATAAGAGCCAAAAAGAATTATTTTGTAAGGATTTATAGATTTTAGTTTTTCTACTATTAAAGGGATATATTTATTATAGTTCATTTTCTAAACTTTTTTATACAATTCTTACACTACTTGGAATATTAACAACTCTGTCAGCAAGCCATTCTGCATTTTCAATATTTTCTGTCTGGCAATGTTTATACATTTTTAGTCGGTTCATTAATTCCCAAACCGGACGTGTCATTATTCCTTTTTCATTTGTAAATTTAAGAAAATTATCTCTTTCTATTTTATTTTTTAGAATAATAACATTGAGCCAATAATTAGATTTTGCATTTTTGGGTTCTGTAAAAAAATTAATATCTGTATTCTCAAAAAAATCTTTATATTTATTGGCTAATTCGCGTTTATTTTCAATAAATTTTGGTAATTGTTCCATTTGAGCAACACCAAGTGCTGCTGCAAGATTTGTTAAACGATAATTATATCCAATATAATCGTGAATATATTCCCATTTATGAGGCACTTTAGCTTGTGTTGTTAAGTGTTTTGCAAGTTTTGTAAATTTTCCATCATTAGTGATTAGCATTCCTCCGCCACCTGTTGTAATTGTTTTATTTCCATTAAAACTAAGTATTCCAAATTTGCCAAAAGTTCCTGTATGCTTTTCTTTATAAAAACTGCCAAGAGATTCAGCAGCATCCTCTATTAAAATGATGTTATATTTTTTGCAAAGGTATTCAATTTCATCAATTTTACAAGGATGCCCGAAAGTATGCATTGGGACACATGCTTTTATGCATCTGTTTGTTTCCTTATTATAACAATATCCATCTTTAGCAATATAAGTTTTAGTTGAAAGGAATTTATCTAATTTCTCAGCAGATAATCCAAGAGTTTCCTTATCAATATCAACAAAAACCAGTTTTGCGCCAATGTAATTAATTGCATTTGCAGTTGCTATAAATGTAAGAGGTTGAGTAATTACTTCATCATCATGTTTGACACCGGAAAGCATTAAAGCTATATGTAAAGCAGCAGTTCCATTAACAGCAGCAACAGCATATTTTGCACCGGTATATTCTGTAATCATCTCTTCAAAACGATTTACATATTTACCTGCGCTTGAAACAAATGTGGAATCAATACATTCATTTAGATATTTTTTTTCATTTCCAATAAAACGTGGTTCGTGTAAAGGGATAAAAGCTTCCGGAACATCAAAGGTTTTACGGATAAAATTTACAATATTTTTTAAATTTTCAGACATTTAGTATTTGTTAAAATCATTGAAATCGTTACAATCGTTGAACGGTTTTAACGACTTGAACGATTTAAACGTTATAGATATTTGTTTTATATTTTTTTAAATTTTCAGGATTAGAGAACCATTCAATAGTTTCTTTTAGTCCTTGTTCAATATTATATTTCGGTTGAAAACCAGTTAGTTTATTTATTAGAGTATTATCGCCACGTAATCTAAAGACCTCAGAATTTTTTGGTCTTAATCTTTGTTCATCAATAATAAATTTCGCATCAGAATTCATTATCTTTTTAATTAAATTCAAAGCATCTTTCATTGAAATTTCAAAATTAGAAGCAATATTAATTTCTTTTCCAATAGTTTTTTCTTCTTCAGCAATGTTAATTAGTCCTCTACATGTATCTTTCACATAATTAAAGTCCCTTGTAGGAGTTAAATCTCCTAATTTTATTTCTTTAATTTTATTTGCGATTTGAGTAATAATTGTTGGGATAATTGCACGAGATGATTGCCGTGGGCCATAAGTATTAAATGGTCTTGCTATTGTAACAGGCAGTTCAAAAGCATTATAAAAACTCATAGCCATAGCATCAGCACCTATTTTACTTGCGCTGTATGGTGATTGTGGTTGTTTGGGATGTTTTTCATCTATTGGAATATATTGAGCAGTACCATAAACTTCACTTGTAGATGTATGGATTAATCTCTTTACATTATTTTCAAGTGCTGCCTGACAGATATTCAATGTTCCTTTAATATTAGTATCAACATAACTATCAGGAGCAATATAAGAATAAGGAATAGCAATTAAAGCAGCCAAATGAAAAATAACATCTACATTTTTTGTAATATACTTGCAATAATGAGGGTCTCTAATGTCTCCATTAAAAACTTTGATTTTTTCTAAACCTTTAATATCTTCTAACCAACCCCAGTAATTGAATGAGTTATATTGTGAAAGAGCTTTTACTTTATATCCTTTCTTAATTAACATTTCTGTCAAATGACTGCCAATAAAGCCATCTGCACCTGTAATTAATACTGTTTTCATAAATTATTTATATTTTTATCCACTATTTTAATAGTTTGTTTTTTTATTTAATCTGTGCAATTTTATTGATATTTTTTAATAAAGATAAAAAAATTTTAGCAAAGATAACAAAAAATGAAACGCAACAAAATTTATATATTTTGTGAATAGAATACAAAAATAGACAGAAAAAAGATATAAAAACTATATAGTTTTAAAAATTTATATACTTTTGTTTTGAATGAATTTAATTTTCCTCTAAAAATTAAATTACCCAATTTAAGTAATACGTATATTATAATGAAACTTTTACAAAAATTATTAAACTCAAAATCAGCAGAGAGAATAAGACGTAATTTAGGTCTTAAAACAGGTATATATCTTACATTTAAACGATTTACACCTTCTGCAAGTGAGCAATTAAGAATAGCAAGATTACTAAATTTTTTTAATATTAATTATGTAATTGATATTGGGGCTAATACAGGTCAGTTTGCAGAATCGTTATTTGACTTTAAATATAAGGGAAAAGTTATTTCATTTGAGCCAGTGAGTAGTGCCTATAATATTTTAGTTAACAGGAGTAAAAAGTATAATAACTGGGAGGTTGCTCCTAGATGCGCAATCGGTAATTTTAATAAAAAAACAGAAATCAATGTATCTGATTTTTCTGTTTTTAGTTCAATATTAAAAATTAAAAAATCACATGTTACATCTAAACCCAGTTCTAAAACAATTAATAAGGAAACTATAGATATGTATAGGTTGGATGATATAATTGAAAATTATATTGATAGTAAAGAAACTTCAATTCTTTTAAAGATTGATACGCAGGGGTTTGAAAAAGAGGTGCTTGATGGTGCAATTAATTTTTTAAAAAGGATTAAAGGAATTGATATTGAAATTCCTTTGAACCCCATATATGAAAATACACAATTTACTTTTTATGAAAGTATTGAATTTTTGAGAAAGAACAAATTTAAACCGTATAGTTTTAATATTGAAGGAGTAAATCTCACTACCGGCAGAGTAAATACTATAGATGGTTTGTTTTTTAGAGAATAAAAAACATGTATAAAATTACTTCCGGCTGGTTAAATATTATTCAAGATTATTAATAAAGTTAAAACATCGTTCACTAACTTTTCCATCAATTTTATAAGCATTTTTATCTATAAATTTATCATAAGCACTCTTGTTTATTTTCAGATCATTTGATAAAATTTTATTTATGCAGTTTTTTAATTCTGTGCTATTTGTAGATTGAAAAGCAACACCATCTTTGTGATAACCTTGTAAATCTTGTTTTAAATAGTCTAAAATAATCAGTGGCTTATAGAAAAATACAGTTTCGGATCCTACAGTTGAAAAATATATAATTAGCATATCACAAACAGAAATCAATAAATAAAGGTCAATAGAATATACAATTTTATAATTTTTACAATTGGTTTTTGTGGCAATAGAATTGTAATAATCAAAACTATCTTTTTCTGAAGGATGTGGTTTAATAATCAGAAGAATTTTATGATTATCTTTTACTGCATTAAACACATCAAAAGCAAATTTTTCTCTTAATTCTTTTTGAGGTTTAGATGCATATATAATTATTTTTTTATTCTTATCAATTATATCATGGACATTTATTTTGTTTACTTCATTTAAACGTGGAATAATATCAGTTCTTAATTGTCCGACAACAGTTACAGAATTTTTCGGATAATTGCATTCTTTTATTAAACGGTCTTTCCATAATTTTCCCCAAACCAGTGTATAATCAGACATTACATTATTTAATTTGTCATTTTTAGTATAAAGATATGCTATATGATTAATAAAAGCTCCATGCTGAATGCCAATAGTTTTTATGCTATTGCTTTTTGCTGCATCCAAGATTGTTTTTGTTGGAGCGCTATTTTCATCAACCGAAGTAATTGTAATAAATGAATGATTTGAAAAAAATCTTTTATATGCCAGATATTTATAAATAAAATAGATATTGCTTTTGTGTAATGATTTAATATAGTTAATGATAATATTTTCAATAGGAGATAGATTAGCAAATTTAGTTTTCTCGTAAAAAAATTTTAATTGTTTTGAGACCTGTTTTATCTCTTTATATATTGAGGGATAAAAAACAGCTTTAATAATAATAGATTCACCAAATATTCTTTTGCGATTTCCCTTTTTATTTATAAAATATTCAGATTGTAATTTAAAGACGAACCTATCATTAAACTTGGGCATTTTGACTTCATTTATAATAAAAAAAGAGTTGTTAATTTTTTCCAGTAGATAACCAAGAAAATAATTATCTTTTTCTGTCTTTAAAGTTTTTAAATTAATGAGTGGTTGTTTTACAGTGCCATCAATAATTATATGTTTTTTATTTTTTATGATGTGATTTTTGAAAAGTCCTATAAAAAAACGAAGGAAAAGTAATAAAGAATAATTAAATACTGACTTATAGTTAATTTTTGATTTTTGAATATTAATTCTAACTATTACATTATCAGGTATTTCTTTGTATATTTTTAAATAACTATTAGATGAGAAATATATAGTTTTTTCGTATTTTTTAGAAAAATAATTTATTTCAGAAATTTCATACTCCAGATTACATACTAAAAAATAAATTCTAAATTTACTGTAATGCCAGATACTTGCATATTCATATCTAAGCCACTCATAAATACTTTTATCATTAATTTTTTTATCTCCAAAAGCAATTACTTTGTCCAATACCTGATGATTGATTTTATTTTTTTCTTCATCATCAATTTTATAATTTTTAGCAGTAAATGATTGTAACTGTTCGGGTAAATCTATAGAAGTATAAAGTGTATAATTGTCATTATTAAGAAAATTTTTTATTTCCAGAATTTCTTTTTGTTTTAATTTTCTATTTATGACAATGGAATTCATTATGTTGTATTAAAATTTTTGAGGATTATGTTATGCTATTAGATAAAAATACATAGTAAAATAATAAAAATATTTCACAAAATAAATCCTGTAAACATTATCAACGAGGTAAACTTTTTGGATTAAATTTTAATATTAATTAAGCGTAATCTAAAAATTAACATTTTGTTAAAAAATAATCTATTCATTTTGGCTTGTTGCTTCAATAAGTTCGGTAACATTCTTTTATTTTTTTACAAGCCATAAATTCAACAAAATTATAAATCAAAAATATATAAATTTTTTGATTTAGTCGGTCGCTAATGAAAAAAAGTATAAATAATGAACTATTAGGCAATCGCCTGATTTCAAATTTTTTATAAAAAATTATAAACGAAAAAAACAATATCTAATCTTTAAGCAAAAATATACAGCAAATATTATATTTTTTGCAAAAAATAAAAAAAAAATTGTAATTTTATCTTTTTTAAGAACTCAATATTTATGAATATATACACAATTCTTATATTCAAAGCAAAATTAAAACAAATTAAATATTTGTTTTTAATATCTTTTTTATTTCTTTCATTATTTTGTTTAAGCCAAGGAAGTGAAAATTGTTTAAAGTTTAATGGAATTAATGAATTTATTGATATTGGTGATGCTGCGGCAAATGGAGTTAGAACTATTGAAATTTGGTTTAAACTAGATATTACTATTGATAATACACTAAATAATGTTCAAACATTAATAGCAAGAGATTATAATAACGGGGACCCATTATCTATCAATGAATTCAGTATTTGTTTCAGCCATACATTATGGGGTAATGCAGGAAAGATACAGTTTGTCAGATGTGTAAATTCTGTTCGTTATAGTATTTACTCTGATAGTAATTACTGGCAGGCAGGAATTTGGTATCATCTTACTGCAACAATTAATCCTGTTGATGGTATGAAATTATATATTAATGGTGTATTACAACAAAATTTGGATTCATCTATAGAGCCAATTGAAACTATGGGTGGTAGTATTTGGGATAAAGTTTCAATAGCAAGATGGGGTAATTGGAATAATATAAATGCCAGATACTTTACAGGAGAAATAGACGAAGTAAGATTATGGAATATTTCTCGTAGTGAATCAGAAATTCGGGAATTTATGTGCAGGAAATTAACCGGAAATGAGCCGGGATTAAAAGCATACTGGAAATTTGACAACTCATCAGGTAACATACTGTATGATTTAACTCCAAATAATTATGATGGGATATTACAAAACATGACAAATGCTAACTGGATTACATCAGGCGCCCCAATTGGAGACACAAGTACATATATTTATCCTGCAAACTGGACAGGACAAATTTTGTCTCTTCTTTATTCCGCCGGAGATGAATTTATTATATCTTTAATTAACAGCATTTCAAAAGGTGCTCATATATATCGTGTAAATTCTCTGCCAAATACAACAAATGGCATTGCCAGTATTGGCAATATAAATAGTTATTATGGGGTCTTTCTGACAAATATTATAGCAAGCTATGACATATCTTACGATTATTCATTTTTTACATCAGATTGCAATGACTGTAACATCCTTTATTCAAGAAATGACAATTCAATTAATATCTGGACAGGTATTACAGCAGATTATGATAGTTGTATTGCTTCCAAGTCCAATGAAAGTAGTGTTGGCTCAAACTTTAGAGCAGAATATTTTTTAAGTCCTATTTTAATAAACTTTAATCTTGGAAACGATACTATTCTTTGTCAGGGAGAATCACTTTTGCTTGATGCAACTACAGAAAGTGCAACATATTTATGGCAGGATGTATCTATTAATCCAACTTTTAATGTAACTTCTGATGGCGTTTATTGGGTTGCAGTTACAGTTAACGGTTGCTCAGGAAGTGATACTATTGTTGTAAATTATATTCCTTTACCATCAGTAAATCTTGGAAATGATACTATTCTTTGTCAGGGAGAATCGCTTTTACTTGATGCAACTACAGATAATGCAACATATTTATGGCAGGATAGTTCTTCTAACTCCTTTTTTATTGTAACCTCACAAGATACCTATTATGTAGAAGTTAAAAATCAATGCGGAATATCAAAGGATTCAATATTTGTTGCATTTGAGGACTGTGAATGTTATCTTTACATACCTAATGCTTTTACCCCTAATAATGACGGATTAAATGATATATTTAACATTGAATCCCAATGCAGGTTTATTGAGTTTAATCTAAAAATATATAATCGTTGGGGCGAATTAATTTTTGAAACTAAAGATGAAGATAAAGGTTGGAATGGTAAATATAAGAACAAAACATGCCAAAATGGAGTTTATGTCTGGCTTTTAAATTATAAGGCAAAAATAAACCATAAAATCATCAAGAAACAAAAATGTGGAATTGTTACTTTAGTAAAATAATGGATTATGTTAAGAACAACTGTATCTATACTTATCAGGCAACTGCCTGACAGCACAAGTTTCAGCTTGTCATAAATGTTTACTATATTAATTCATTAAAAACATTTACCATTTTTTTAGTCAAATTTTTGCGGGAGTATTTTTGTATTTCTTTTCTATCTATTTTCTGTTTATTATCATTCTGCCAATTTTTATACTGGCTTAATATCTCATATTCAAAATTATCTTCTTTATCAAACATTTTCCCACATCCTGTTTTTGCAAGTATTTTGGCTGCATTACCAGATTTAGAACCAATTCCTAAAATAAAATTTTCAGTAGCCAAATATTCAAATAGTTTTCCGGGAATGTGCCCTTCATAATTACGAACATTTTCAAGAAATAAAAGTAATATATTTGCCTTATACATATATTGTATTGATTCTTTATGAGATACATACCCAATAAATTTTACATTTTCAAAATTTTTAAACTCTTTTTTTAATAATTGTTTGACTACATTTTCTACTTTACCAACTAATAGTAGTTGAAATTTATTTTTATCCAACTTATTTTCAGTTAACAATTTTTGTAAAGTGGCAAAAAGTTTTTTATAATATCTATTTTTATCTATGCTTCCTACATGAATAATATTAAACTTATTATTTTTAACAATCTCTTGCTGCATTTCATTTTCATCATAACCATTATTGATAACTTCAAATTTTTTATTCTTTCTAACATTCAGTAAATCAATAAACTGGTCACTTACACATGTAGCTTTATTACAAGAACTTATAACTTTAGCTTCTAATTTACTATCAATCATTTGAGATACTTTATTTTTCTTTTTCTCATAATAATATATTTTTGTCCAGGGATCTCTAAAATCCGCAACCCATTTTATCCCACTCCATTTTGCCAATTTTTTAGCAATCAAATGTACTGTTGGTGGTGGTGAAGACGAAAATATTATATCAGGTTTTTCTTTTTTAATAATTTTTTTTCCTTTATGAACAGCAAAAGGAATCCAACCTATTTTTGCATCAGGAATAAATAAATTAATTCTAATCCAATTTGATAATCTTTTTTTCCAATTTATGTTTTCTACGGTAAGAACAGCCACAGGAATTTTTTCATCCTTTTTCATTCCAGTGAATTTTTTGTAAATAAAACCCGGTTCAATAGAATTTGTTTTATAAACTATACAACTATCAGGAATATCCCTGCTTAGTGATTCATCAATCGCTGGATATTCTCCTTTCTTTACAGTCAGAATGATAGGTTGCCATCCGAAATACGGCAGATACTTGGCAAACTTCAAAACTCTTTGTACACCAGGACCTCCTGCCGGTGGCCAATAATATGTTATTATTAAGACCTTTTTCATTTTCTATGTTTAATTTCTGTTTTTATTTCAAAGCCAAGACCACCTATTAGTAGTATAAAGAGCAATATCAAACTTATTGTTGAAATTTTTTCTCCTATAAAATAACTTTTAGGTTCAAATTTGAATTCTATTGTGTGTTTTCCTTTAGGGATAATCATTGCTCTTAACACATAATTTGCTCTGAAATAATCAGTTAGATTACCATCAACATAAGCATTCCACCCATTTTTGTAATATATTTCAGAAAAAACAGCTAATTCTCTTTTATTTGTTTCAGATTTATATGTCAGATGGTTTGGCTTATAATCTATAAGTTTTATTGATGATAATGAATCTTTTTCCGTTCTGTAATTTTTTATGTAGTTTTTAAATCGTTTATCTATTATTACCGTAGAACCAGGGTTAAAATTATCTAATGCTTTTATTTCCTTGTCTGCATTGTCAACAAATTTATAGTTGTCAACAAACCAAACACTTCCCAATGCTTCAAAATTTCTTTGAGCTTGTGGCATCTTATCTTTATCATTAAAGATAATGTATTTTGTATTAAGCATATTTAATACATTAAAATTATTTTTGCTAATATGATATTCATAGAGTTCCTGATAACGTTTAAGTTTTGCTCCGTGATAGCCACCTATTGATTTATGCAAATATGAAGTGCCGGCATCCTGAAATATAGAGACAGTCAGATTTAGTACTCTATAATCAGTTATTTTATTTAGTTCTCTAAATGGTATAACAGTAAGTTGAGTTTTTGTAACTCTTTTATTTTCCTTTTTATATTTATTAACTGCTTCCCCAATTATCTCATCTAATTCCGGATGCTCATTCATTTCGCTTTCTAATATTTGGAAGTCAGTTTTCTTAGGAGGAAAAGGGACAAAACATTGCATTTCTCTTTTAGGTCTAAAATCTTCTTTATTCAAATATCGTTTATCAATAAGTGCTAAATCAATGATAGTGATAATAATAAGTGAGATAATAAAGATTGTTTTATTAATTTTTTTTATAGAAAATAAATATAATAGTGTGGCTCCAATTATGATAAACCAAAAACTTCTTATTGCATCAGATTTAAAAATAAAAATACGTGCTGCTTCTATGTTAGAGATAAACATATTAAGTTTAGCGATGTCCACGCCACTTTTTCTATAAACATCAAATTGACTAAGTTCCTGTGAGCTAAAGAAATTAAAAAATGTTGAAGGTAACAGATAGAACAATAAAGATAGTCCTGCTGTTAAGGATAAGGCAATAAAAAAATACTTTCTTTTTTCTTTTATAATATCAGGTTTTTCATAAATATTTTTAAGCGTCAGCATTGCAAGCAGAGGTATTGTTAGTTCTGCAATAACAAGTATAGAAGCTACAGCCCTGAATTTATCATAAAGAGGAAAATAATCAATGAACAGGTCTGTAAAACCCATAAAATTTTTTCCCCATGCCAGAAGTATTGATAATATTGTAGCTATAAGCAGAGCCCATTTAAATCGTCCTTTAACGATAAACAGCCCTAATATAAAAAGGAATATTATAAACGCTCCTACATAAGTGGGTCCTGATGTAAAAGGTTGATCTCCCCAGTAATGGTTCATATTTGCTATACTTTGACGGTATTGAGGGTCAACCTTTTTAAGGGCTTTTTCAGATTTTCCGAGATGTTCTGTCTCTCCGCCTTTAACATTAGGTATCATTAAAGAAAAGGTCTCTCCTATTCCATAACTCCATTGAGTAATATAATCTTTATCAAGTCCTGTTGTTTTATTGCTTTTATTATCAGTTAATTCTGATTTACCTCTTATTGTTTCTTTTCCATATTCATAAGTTGACCAAAGACTTGTAATATTAACGCTAACAGCAATAATACCGGCGATTGCTATAACACCAATAGATTTGAAGAATGAGAAGACCTGTTTTTCTTTTATTTTATGAATAAATTCAGCAATAATAAGGATAGAGACAAACAAAGCAAAATAATATGTCATCTGTGGATGATTTGAGAGTATTTCAAGTGTCAGGAACAAGGTTGTTAAGATTCCTCCCCATAAATATTTTTTTCTAAAGACAAGGATAATTCCTGCTAATATTGGTGCCATAAAAGCAATAGTATAGACTTTCCCGAAATGGCCTACTCCAATAATAATAAAGAAATAAGAGGAGAATGCAAAAGCTATTGCTCCCGGTATGCTTAACCATGGATTTATTCCTAATACTAATAATAATATATAAAAGCCAATAGCATATAACAGGAAGTAGTTCGCAGGTATAGGTAATCCTAATTCAAAAATTTTACGCACATACCGAAGCACACTAGATTTATGTTTAACAGATATTTGAAATGTCGGCATTCCTCCAAACATAGAATTAGTCCATAGAGATTCCTTGCTGGTTTGCTTTCTAAAATCTCTAGTCTCTTTTGACATTCCTATCGCATTTACTGTATCTGTTGAATGCAATCTTTTACCTTCAAGCACAGGACTGAAATAAACTAAAGAAATGATTACAAAAATCAGTAAAGCAACAATATGAGGTGTGCTTTTTTTTAATAGTAAATTATTCATAAGTTTTATTTTTTTGTCTGATATTTTATCAATATTAAATTATACTGCTTCTTATCAGTATAACAAATTTGTTTGCAAAGATATTTATTTTTTTCATTGTCAATAGTTAAGGGTTAAGAATTATTAATAAGGGCTTATGAAAAAATAAAGTATATAGAATTGACGAAGTTATTTTGTTTTTTAAGGCACAAAATTTGCGAACATAGCGAAGCGATCTCACGCTTGCCCCGTAGGTAGAGCGAAGCGATATCCTTTGGGGAACACCTTATAAAATAAAATAATTTGTGAGTAATAACGCAGCTATTTTGAGAATTTTGTAACGAAGAAAAAGGGCAAAAAAACGAGTCAAAATGAATCAGTTAGGCGCCTGACTGATAGGTTATTTTTTCACAAACCATTAAGATAAATTTTTAGTGAAAATTTTCTGATATTTAAAAATAAAATTTTAATTTTGCAATCTGATATAAAAACAAATATAAACTTGCTCCGTAGGATATGTGCGGGATTATTATAAACAATATAGTAAAATTTGATACAAATATAATTAATATGGAGAATCAAAAAAAATGAACCTAATAATATCAATCATAAAGGGAGTGCTAAGAAAACCTGTTGGATACATAGCCAAGATGAAACTGCGAAAATTACGTAACATTAATAATACAGCGTCTGACAAAATAGTAAATGCTATTGATAGCACATTAAGTAATAGCATTGCTCCCGAAGAGAAGATATGGATAGAACGAATTGAAGAGGTAAGAAGTGCACTAAATGATTCTTTTACAGAAATAACCATAACCGATTATGGGGCTGGAAAGTCAAGTTTTAAACGTACAGAAAAAGAAATGTATGAGGGAGTAGTTACAACTATGACTGTTTCAAATGCTTGCAAGGGCAGTAAATCTTACTTTTGGGCATTAATGCTTTTTAATCTTGTTAGAGAATTTAAGCCATCAATATGTATTGAGCTGGGGACATGCTTAGGTATTTCATCTGCATATCAAGCATCTGCTCAAAAAATAAACAAAAAGGGTAGTATTATTACCTTGGAAGGTGCAGATGCACTATATTCCTTATCAAAAAAAAATCTTCAAAAACTTGGTTTAGATAATGTTACTGTAGTTAAAGGACGATTTCAAGATAATCTGGAAAGAATACTTAACGAGAATGAACCGATAGATTACGCATTCATTGATGGACATCACGATGGAAAGGCTACCATTTCTTATTTTGAATCATTTATTCCACACCTTTCAAAAAAAGCTGTTATTGTCTTTGATAATATATTATGGTCTAAAGGTATGCGCTATGCATGGAAGAAAATCACAGAAAATAAAAATGTTAAGATTTCAGTAAATCTCAGAACAATTGGTATTTGTATATTAGATAATGATATTGAGAATAAATTTAGATTTAGAGTACCATTGATATAGTTTTATCCTGCGTATAACAAGTATCTGCACCCGATTGCTGTTCCACTGCGATCCATAGAGGCAAGTGAACTTGGTCCTTATCATGAATAATTTTGAAAAAAAATTAACCAAATGGCAGAGGTGAACTATAATCCTACGCAGGTTAATGACCTATATCCCGAGTTAGTCCTCTGACATTTAGAGTTGATTTAGAATTATAGGTTTTCAGGTCTAATAATGGTATTAATGTTATCAACTCATGGTTAACTATTTTTCAACTTTTTAAATTATTTTTTATCGGACAACAATGAATTATTTTTTTTAATAAAAAAACAATTATCTTATTATATATTTGCAAAAATATAAAATAAAATAAGTATTAACATTTAAATATTTACAGATATGGCAAAAATGACAGCAAAAGATTATATGGACAGGGAAGATAAATATGGTGCACATAATTATCATCCAATACCTGTTGTGTTAGACAGAGGCGAAGGTATTTATGTATGGGATACAGATGGCAAGAGATATTTTGATTTTCTTGCATCTTATTCTGCTCTTAATCAGGGACATTCTCATCCAAAAATTGTTAAGGCAATGATTGCTCAGGCACAGAAGTTGGCTCTTACATCAAGGGCTTTTTATAATAGTTGTTTGGGTGAGTTTGAAGAATTTACAACTAATTATTTTGGTTATGATAAAGTTCTCCCAATGAATTCTGGTGCTGAGGCCGTTGAGACAGCAGTAAAACTTTGTCGTAAATGGGCTTATAAAGTAAAAGGTATTGCTGATAATAAAGCAAAAATCATTGTTTGTAATGGTAATTTTCATGGCAGAACAATAATGGTTATTTCTTTATCTTCTGACCCTGATGCTTATAAAGGGTTTGGACCTTACACTCCTGGATTTACAAAAATACCTTATAATGATTTGGATATGCTTGAAAAAGAGTTATCAGATCCTAATGTGGCAGGTTTTTTGGTAGAGCCAATTCAGGCAGAAGCAGGCGTTTTTGTTCCTGCTCATGGTTATATAAAGGCAGCTTATGATATGTGTAAGCGAAAAAATGTACTTTTTATAGCTGATGAGGTTCAGACAGGACTTTGTCGCACAGGTAAGATGCTGGCTTGTGATTATGAAGATGTAAGACCTGATATTTTGATACTTGGTAAAGCTATATCAGGAGGTATGATGCCTATTTCATGCGTATTAGCTGATGATAAGATTATGCTTACTATATTACCGGGAGAGCATGGTTCTACTTTTGGTGGTAATCCAATAGCATCCAAAGTTGCTATTGCTTCATTGGAAGTATTAAAAGAAGAAAATCTTGCAGATAATGCTTATAGAATTGGTAAATTGTTTAGAGAAGAATTTAGAAGCATTAAGTCCGATATGATAGCAGAAGTTCGCGGTAAAGGACTTTTAAATGCTGTTGTTATAAGACCTAAAAATGGTAAGACAGCATGGGATGTTTGTATTGCTTTAAAAGATGCAGGAGTTATTGCCAAGCCAACACATGACCATATAATACGATTTACTCCTCCTTTAACAATTACCGAACAACAAATGAGAGAAGCAATTGATATTATTAAAGAGACATTTAAACAGTTTGAATGATAATTGTTAATGGTATAAAAAAAGCCCCGAAATTTTCGGGGCTTTTTTTATTTTTTTTATACAGATAATTTATTTTTTCTCAAAAGTTTTTGTGCCTTCCTGAGTTGAAGTTGATGTTGAAGTTAAAGATCCATCTGTTTTTACAATTAGTTCTTTGTTTTTTAGTTCATCAATTACCATCACTTGAATTGGACAGTTTGCACCTTCATAAGTAGTTGTTCCTCCACCGGTAGAAGTTGTTTTTGTTGTTTCTAAAATAACACATTCTTTATTTTTATAATCAGATTCTTTGTTTCTTCTGCCAAAGGTCCAATTACCTTCCTCTGTGTCTGTATTAGTATAAGTGGGATGTATCGTTATTGTTGTTGTTTTGTATGTTCCAGCTTTATCAAATGTAACTTCTACAGAACCTTGACTTGTATCTATATAACTACCTTGTGTATATATCCAATTTGTTCCGTCATAGATATTTGTCCATGTAGAACCACCACTAACTCCTGATATATCTGCTTTGGTTAAATTCCATGTGCCTGTTAATCTGGCTTTTCTTGATAGTAAAGATAAAAAAGGATCGTTTTCCCCTTTTTTACATCCTTGAAAAGCTGGTATTATAAATACCATTGCTAAAAGGATTAATAATACATTTTTATTTTTTTTCATACTTTTTTTTTAGATTAATTTATCATTTATTTAATTTTTGGCAAATATATAAAATTTTTATACAAACAAATATATTTTACTTTTTTTAAAAAAAAATATAAGGTTTTAAAATAAAAAGCCCTGTAAGATTTTTAAAATCTTACAGGGCTTAATAAAAAATTTTCTATAAAATCACTTTGTTATTAAAAGTGAAACATAATATATATTGTTCCGGCAACATTTCTGTTATCTATAGAGAAACTGCTTGCGCCTCCGGTTTCTGTAGTTGATGTTTTTTTGCATAAATTAGCGCCATCCCAGTATTCTGAAGTTGATTCTCCATCACCGGTAGTACTTAATAATGGTCCCCATTGAAATTCACCTCCAATAGAAAATTTAGGTGCTATAAAATATTCAGCACCAATAAAACCTGCCAATCCAAAACCTATTGTAGAGCCACTTTTAACTTCAGTAATCCTTGCTGGAGGTATAATATTAGTTCCGAAGTTGTGTGAAGTAGGAACAGTAACAGTAGTTGTATAGCCATTTCCATATTCATATTTTGTGTTTGTGCTTGTTAAGGAAATCATAAGTTCAGCACCGTAAAAACCTTGCACTCTTCCTTTTCCTTTACGCATTTCAATACCTGGACATAGGACAACATTTGTGTTTGAGATAGTTTGTTTATCTTCTACAGTAACAGCAGGGTCTGTCTGTCCATCTTGCATGGAATATGCTTTATCTGATGCAGAGCCAAGTCCTAATCGTAATTTCCCTCTGAAAGCCATATCTTTAGATACAAAATATTTGCCATAGAGATTAGTTCCTGATGTAAAATTAAAATTAGGATTTGCATTAAAAGCATTTCCATTAAGCATATTACCTGCATAAATAAAGAAAGGAGCAGCATCAACGCCTATAGCCCAGTCGCCTTGTTCCGGTAAAATAGGAATTCCTTTTTTAGAAACAAAACCAGAGTAGGTTTGGGTGTTTTCTTGAGTGTTTTCTTGTATTTGAAAATTTTTTTCTTGTTTTGCTCTTGCTTTTTCTAAAGCTTTTTTCTGTTTTAGTTCATTTTTAAGTTCTTTTACTGTTTTTGCCTCTTGACTTTGGACATTAATTGTTGCAGTAATAGTCAGAGCTATTACTAATAAAAAAATCATTTTTTTCATAAGTTTTAAATTTTTTAGTTTTTTAATTAATATTATTTTAATTTTTGGCAAATATATAAAAATTTGTTACAAACAAATATATTTTACTTTTTTTTAAAAATATTTAGTCCTGCGTTCTGTTCTCTATCATAGGAACGAAAATAAAAGTTCCGTGTTCAGTTTTTTTATATTTTGTGTCAGATGTTTTAAGTATAGTTGTCATTATTTGAGTATTTGTATCTCCGACAGGTATAACAAGGATACCATTGATTTTAAGTTGTTTAATAAGCGGTTCAGCTATATAAGGAGCGCCAGCAGTTACAATTATTTTATCAAAAGGAGCATAAGCGGGTAATCCTTTATATCCGTCGCCATAAAACATTTTGGGGTTATAGCCGATAGTTGGCAGAAATTTTTTGGTCTTTTGGTATAGAGATTTTTGTCTTTCTATTGTCCAGACCTTTGCACCCATTTCTAATAATATACATGTCTGATATCCAGAGCCGGTGCCTATTTCAAGTATTTTATCTCCTTTTTTTATTTTTAATAGTTGTGTTTGAAAAGCAACAGTATAAGGTTGTGAGATTGTTTGTCCTGCTCCAATAGGAAAAGGTTTATCCTGATAAGCAAATTCAAGGAAAGAAGAATTTAAGAAAAAATGTCGGGGAATTTTATTAATTGCATTTAATATTCTTTCGTCACTAATACCTTTTTTCTTAATTTCATTAGTCAATTTTTCTCTTAATCCCTTATGTTTGTATGAGTCAATCATTTTTTAGATTATTGTTGTTTTAATATTTAACATAAATAATTACAATTGTATTAATAAAAAGTTATTATTTTGCAAAAATAATAATTTATATAAAAAGGATTAATTTTTGAAAGGAATAAGATATGCTAAAAATAGGAGTTCTTGGGGCTGGTCATCTTGGGAAGATACATATCAGATGTATTAAAGAGATAGACAAGTTTGATTTAATTGGATTTTATGATCCTGATTTAAGTATAGTTAGACAAACAGAGAAAGAATTGGGGATAAAAAGGTTTATCTCTATTTCTGATTTGATAGATTCGGTTGATGTTGTTGATATAGTAACGCCGACAGTTTCTCATTTTGAGTGTGCCTCAGAGGCATTAAAAAAGTCAAAGCATATTTTTATAGAAAAGCCGATGGTAAATACATTACAGGAGGCAAAAGATTTGATAAAATTGGCTAATGAGGCAAATACCAAAGTACAGGTGGGACATGTTGAAAGATTTAATCCTGCTTTTGTTGCTTCTAAGCATTCTATTTCTAACCCTATGTTTATTGAAACACACAGGTTGGCACAATTTAATCCGAGAGGGACAGATGTTCCTGTAATTCTTGATTTAATGATTCACGATATAGACATTGTGTTAAGTGTAGTTAAGTCCAACATAAAAAAGATTAATGCGAGTGGTGTTGCTCTTATAAGTGATACTTTGGATATAGCCAATGCAAGGATTGAATTTGATAATGGATGTGTTGCAAATTTAACTTCAAGCAGAGTATCAATGAAAAATATGCGTAAGTCAAGATTTTTTCAGCCAGGAGCATATATTTCTGTTGATTTTCTTGAAAAAAAGTCAGAGATTATTCAGATAAAAAATGTTGAAAAAAAAGATATAAATCCTTTATCAATGACAATTGATTTAGGTAAAAAAGGGTTAAAACAAGTTGTTTTTGAAAAGCCAGAGAGTAAACCTACAAATGCGATAAAGACAGAACTAGAGAGTTTTTATAATGCTATAATAAATGATATTAGCCCTGTGGTTTCTGTTATTGATGGATTTAAAGCCCTTGAAGTTGCATATAATATTATAGATAAAATAAAAATTTAGCGTTTATTATACTATTACCCAGTAAAACTTTGTTATTATAGCAAGTTTTTTTAATTCTTGTGAATATAAAGCAGCAGCAGTCGCAGCAGCAGTCGCAGTAAAATTTTAAATCTTATGTGAAGATATCCAAAAAACTTTACAAGCAAAATAAGTGATGCAGAAGGAGAATCAAGTGAAACTTTGGTATGGATTGATTTTGCAAAAGACGGTTGTTGAGTTTATCGAAACATTGTGAATATATTAATATACAAATTCACCAATCATTAATGGTTAGATATAAAGAAGCCTGTCCCGTAGCGAAGCGTATCCGGGTCGGTAAAATGTTAGGAAGTATGGCAGATAATTCAGAAAGATTTATCCCCAAATCAGGTATTCGTTCCGATAAATGCGGAATTTGCAATCAGTAGCCGAACATGGTTGCTTGGTACTGCTGCTGCCACTGCCGCTGTTGCTTTAATTTGTTTGTAGCCAAAGTGCTACGTTAAATTACAATATAATCAGGTATTTGTCGTTAGAGAATTTAATTAATTGATTAGAAAATATGATATTTATCAGCCAAAAGTATTTGTCTTACTATTTATTTCTTTGTTTTATATTTATTTTTTTTTCTTGTGAGATTTACAATCCGAGCGAGGAGATACCTTATTATGTTCATATTGATAAAATTGATGTTACAACAAATTATTCCGGGCAAGGATCAAATTCTGACAAGATAACAGATGCCTGGGTATATATTGATGGAGATATAATTGGTGCTTTTGAGATGCCTGTTACATTTCCTATACTTAAACAAGGCAATCATAGTATAAGTATAAAGGCAGGCATTAAAATAAATGGTATTGCTGCTACGCGTGGAATATATCCTTTTTATAAACCTATTGTTCAGGATATAAATCTTATAGGTAATAAAGTAATAAATTTATCTGATACATCTGCTAACTACTGTACCACAACTAGTTATTATGACGATATAACATTTGCATGGAAAGAAGATTTTGAAGATCCTGGTATGACTTTAGTAAAGACAGATAATAGTGATACTATTATTAGCAGGACTTCTGATGATGTCTTTGAGGGTAGTTATTCCGGTGCTATTTATCTTGATGCAGAGAGACCTTTTTTTGAAGCTAAGACAAGCGATGCTTTTGTATTACCAAAAGGTGGTTCTCCTGTTTTTTTAGAGTTTAATTATAAGACCAATAATAAGATTAATGTTGGAATATTTTCTAATTTTTCTACACAGAGCATCCAGCATAATATTTTGATAATAAATACGACTGATAAATGGAGCAAAATTTATATTAATCTTACAGATAATATAAGCGATGATTATAATGCTATTAATTATAATATATTTTTTGGAGCCCAGAAACAGGATGATGTATCAGAAGCCATAATTTTATTAGATAATATAAAATTGGTTCATTATTGATTTATGAAAAAATAAAAAAGGATAAAAAAGTGAATAAAAAAATTCAGGTAATAAAATATGTAATAGCAGATTTGATTTCTGTTGTCTTGGCATGGTGCTTATTTTTTTCGTATAGAAAATTAATGGCAGATTCAGATGTCTTTAAACATTCGGAACAAATCTTTGGAGATATTAATCTTTATAAAGGATTAATTTTAGTTACTTTATTTTGGATGATATTATATACATTGATAGGAAGTTATCATGATATTTACAGAAAATCCAGACTAAAAGAACTTGGACAAACATTTTTTGTAACAATATTTGGTGTTATTGTCATTTTTTTTGTATTAATTTTAGATGATAAAGTTCCTTCATACGGTTTTTATTATAAGTCATTTATTGTTTTATTCTTACTTCAATTTTTATTTACCTTTATATTAAGATTTATTTTAACAACAACAGCGGCTTATAAGATTCATAACAAGATAATAGGATTTAATACTATTATAGTAGGTGGTAATGAAAATGCTGTTTCTATATATAAAAATATAGAGGATCAACAGAGGTCTTCCGGAAATAAATTTGTTGGTTTTGTAGAGATAGGCGATCATGATAAATATTTATTATCTTCATATTTACCAAGTTTGGGGAATTATAAGGATTTGAAACAGATAATACTCAAAAATAAGATAGAAGAGGTTATTGTAGCAACAGAGATTATTGATAACAGTAAAGTTGAAACTATAATTGATACAATATCAGAGACAGAAGCTATAGTTAAGATAATTCCGACTATTAAAAATATTTTGTTTGGGACTGTTAAGACAGATTCTGTTTTAGGTACACCACTTATTTTGATTTCTCAGGATATAATGCCTTTTTTCCAAAAATCATTAAAAAGGATTATTGATATAATTATTTCCATAATATGTTTAGCTATCTTATCACCTGTTTATTTATTAACGGCAATATGTATAAAAGTTTCATCTAAGGGTACTGTCTTTTATTCACAAGAACGGATAGGATTAAAAGGCAAGCCGTTTATGATGCACAAATTTCGCTCAATGTATGTTAATGCTGAAAAAAGTGGTCCTCAGTTATCTTGTAAAGATGATAAAAGGATTACCAAGTTTGGAAGGTTTATACGAAAAATAAGATTGGATGAAATCCCTCAATTTTATAATATATTGATAGGTAATATGTCTTTGGTTGGACCTAGACCTGAGAGACAATATTATATAAATCAAATAATAAAAAAAGCTCCTTATTACCGTTTATTACAAAAAATAAAACCAGGAATGACATCTTTGGGTCAGGTAAAATACGGTTATGCTGAAAATGTTGAAGAAATGATTAAACGTTTAAAATATGAAATCCTTTATTTTAAAAATATGTCACTCGCTTTAGATTTAAAAATTTTAATTTATACTGTTCTTATAGTTGTTCAAGGTAGAGGAACATAATTAATTAAATACTGTTTCAAGAACACGGTTAGATTTTGTATATTTAAATTCTGGAATATGAAACTGATAATATTTAATTAATTGTTCTAATAATTCTTTACGACAATTTAAAAAAGTTGACAAATATTGAAGATTATTAAAAGAATTTTTTAATAATTCGCTAAATTCCTGACTTATTTCTTTTGATATGTAATAAGAATCAGTAAGAGTTTTTTGAAAAATGCCTTGTTTAAGATTAAATATGCTATATTCATCAGAATAGTTATTTATAGGATAAAATCCAAGATATTTAGTTAACTGCATCATAAAAAATAAATGAAAATCACTAAATTTTCCTTTTGTCATATCAAGAATTTTAACAGAATTAAATATAAAATCAAATAATTCTTTATTTGCTTCCTGTTCACGAATTGATTTATACAAAATTTCATTTATAAATAATATGATAGAGCTTTTCTTTATGTCAAAAGGAATAGAAGTAAACTGATAACAAGATTTTATCTCTTTTAAATACTGTATTCCTCTCTTTTCTTTATGATAAACAACCATATCAACTAATGACAGATGCTGGAATATATTTATTTTAATTTTTGCTCTCTTCTTTCTAACACCTTTAACAATATATGTTTGAAGACCAAAAAGTTCTGTATATATCTTTGTGATAATACTTGTTTCAGAATATTTTATTTGGTGAAATACTATTCCGCGCGTCTTATATAACATTTTATATTAATTTCTAATTTTATTCTGTTAAATAAATAAAATCATAAATTTTAATTTTAGTTCATTCGTAGGCATCGGTCAGGCGCCCGACTGATTTCAAATTTTAGGCATTATTTAGTTAATAACAAGTATCTTTGTAACCAATGTCTCTGACCCGTCTTCATTGCTTGAAAAAATTAGATAAACGCCTGTATGAGCTTTATCGCCATTAAAATTTTTTCCATTCCATATTGCTTGCCCTCCCTGTGCTTTTGTAGTATAAATCAAATTACCGCTTATATCAGTAATTTTAATATCTGCCTCTCTTACAAGTCCTTTAATAGCAATTAATCCATTATAATTTTCTCTTACGGGATTAGGATAAACATATACATTTTCGTATTTTTCTGTCGGCATCGTAGCTTCTCCTTTATAAGAAACTATTCCTTTGCTTGTTCCTATAAAGACCTCACCTGTCTGATGATTTATAGCAATACTGGTAATAGTATTTGAAAATAAGGGACTATTATCTTCTGTAAAATGCAAAATCTGTTCTGTGCCATCAGCTGACATAAGAAAAATACCTGCTCTTTCTGTGCCTATCCATTTTTTGTTTGAACCGTCAACAGCAATTGCAGTAACAGTTTCAAATTCAAGCAAATGCTGAACATATCCATCTTGCTCAACAAGTATTTGCTGAGCATCAAAATCAGAACCTGTAAAAATATTTTCAGGAGAATAAAATACAGCAATTCCTGCATCTGTTCCTACCCATATCTCACCGTCAAGGTCTTTTGCAAGACAAAAAATATTATTACTTGGCAGATTGCCGCTACCAATATTTATATTTAATTTTTTTGGATTTGTGTTTTCTCCTGTCAAAGAAACAGGATTAGCATCATCAAACACTAATATACCATTACCTCTTGGAATAATAATCCATTTTTGATTATAAGAATCAATAATTAAATTACCAATAGTTTTCCCATTAGTAAAAGAGCCAAAATCAAATGATTCCCAGGTGTTATCATTTTTTTTAACAACCAAGGCAGAGCCAACACCAGAATTAATTATCCAGAGATTATTGTCATCGTCAAAGCACATTCCTCCAACGCCTATCCAATAATAACTACCGTCTCCTACTACTTTTAGAGGGCTGTTTTTTTCATTATATATATTAGTTAAATTCCCATTATTAAATTCTATAAGCCCTCTTCCCCATGAGCCGGCAAATACTCTTTTATTATTACCAGGGTCAACAACAATATTAATTATATCAAATATTGTATCTAAAGCAGGTGTATTCTCACGATTTAAAGTATTCCATTTTTCGTCAACAAAAGAAAATATGCCCTCACTCATCCATAAGTTATTCCATGAACCATTTTTACCTCCTGTAGCTACCCATAAATTATTCCCTTGAACTGATATATCTATTACACTATTAGTAGCCGGTCCATTAGGTATTATTTTTGTTATATCGCCATCCCATAAATATCTTACTAATCCATTTTTTTCATCAGCTATCCATATATAACCAAAATCATCCATTATTACCTGTCGCGGATTAGGACTATTAGGAAAATAACTATACACATTACGACATATATTTAAAGTGGAGTCATAACCGGTTACATAATAATTATTTGCAACAAGCAATATATCATTATATGATTTTATACAGTATTTTGTTGATGTATTTACAGAATCAAAATAATTCCAAATTGTTCCGTCATAAACAAACATTGTATCTGTATTATAGTTAGTATTTGATTGGTTTACAAATATTTTATTTTCAAAATATTCAATAGCATTATATTTTTTATCTGGATTAGATATGCTTGTATCTTTGCTCCACGATTCATAATTTGCAAGATTAGAGCTATTGACAGATGCTTTATAAATACCATCTTCCGTTGCTGCAAAAAATTTAGAGCCATCAGATGTTAAATCTAAAACATCAATATGACTTGCCTCTTCCCCTATATAGTAAGTATCTTTTATTTCTTTTTTTTCAAAATCAAAGACCACTATTCCAAAACCACAGCATAGATAAGCATATTTATCAAGAAAAAATATCCTGTTTATTGTCTTTTTACCAAGTATAGGTTTTCGTTTAATATCAGGTATATTAATAATCTCATCATTTACTATAAGGTCAATATTTGTATTATTATAAGCAATTATAAGCGTTTTATATTGTTTGCTGTATTTTATAACAGATATACCTATATCTGATAATCCTGAAATTTTTGTTAAACGATTAATGCTGTTATCTTCTTTATTATAGTAAAAAAGACAATATTTAGTAGCACAATAAATTCTGTTTTCTGCTTCTGTAACAGAAACACAACTATTATAAGGCAAATGGTCCCGCCACTGTCCAATGGCTATACCTTGCCCACAAGTATTGCTAAAAAAGAAAAATATAAAAAAATATATTATAAATTTGTTCAAAATTTTCATAAAAAAATATTATAAAGCAATATTACTAAATTTTCCCGACCTCTAATGGTGAAATAATAATTTTTTAATGTAAAATAAAAATAAAATAATTATAAATTTATATTATTTATATGGCAAATTTAATTTAAGTAAAATTAAAACCTACTGTTTTTAGTTATTTAAAAACTTATCAACAAAAATATATAAACTTATAATTTTATTGACAGGATAATTTTTTTTTAAAAAATTAATAATAAATTTGGATTTTAAACATAAATGTATTACTTTTACAGTTTTAAATGATTTTTTCATCTTATAGAAAATTTTATACCATTATTTTTTCTATTTAATAAACTAAAAATTATGAAAAAAATTATACACTTTCTTAATTTATATAAATATAAATTGTTTGCAAAAGTACTATTTATATTAATTTTTATTGCTATCCCTTTTAGTAATATTAGGGCTCAAAAAATATCAGAAGAAAATCTTTCTGATTTAAAATTGGAAAAAGAAGCTTTTGAGGGCTGTAATAAAAATGATGAGATAATATCCCAAAGAGATAAATACTCTAAACACTTCCGTAA
>Ga0265594_1000299_pt1 | contig 40758 bp, 58 predicted proteins | sample saktaG_11_FD_190147 | JGI IMG/M metagenome (GOLD analysis project Ga0265594, IMG submission 190147) | Saline water microbial communities from Sakinaw Lake, British Columbia, Canada - sak_2011_5_24_80m | ecosystem: Environmental > Aquatic > Non-marine Saline and Alkaline > Saline ... | reverse complement strand
TTAGCTCTAAACTTATCGTCTTCTCTGATCTCGCCTGTTTTAGTCTCGTTTTGAACTTGTTCCCATGCCTCCCCCCTCCAATGCCTAATTGTTTTTCTTGCTTCTTCTTGTTTTTCAGATAATATTCTGGCTAATGTCTTTCTATATTCTTCACTTAAAGGTGGTAAAGATATCCTAATAATATCTTTATCAACTATTGGAGCCGATCCTAAGCTTGATCTTGAAATAGCTTTTTCAATTCCTTCAATATATGATTTATCCCATGGCTGAATAATAATCTGTTTTGGTTCTGGAGACGATATTGAAGCTAATTGTTTTAAGGGAAACTTCTGACCAAAACAATCAACGACGATATCTTCAACTAAAGAAGCTGAAGCTCTACCGGTTCTTATCTTAGCTAACTCTCTTTCTAAGAAAGAAACGACTTTCTCCATCTCTGGTTTAACTTTGTTTATAATTTCTTTGTATTCCATATGTTTATATTTATATACTTCATATTAACAGAAATAAATCATCAGAGCAAATAAAGGTCGTCCGGGATGACTTTTTAAAGTTTCGTCAATAGTATCTCTAAAGCTAATTTGGGATTTACATTAGTTGTTGAAAGTAATAACTGAGTAGATTGTATTTCCTTTATAAAAGAAGCGTGGTTATTAGAGTTAGAAAGAAGTTCTCTTCTGAAATAACGAAGCCAAGTATCTAAGATCTCTTTCAAGTCACTATCCGAATTCTTATCCGTTATTTTCTTCGCATATTGAAACCTATAGGCTAAATCTGATTTTATTAACTTATCTAAATCAGAAAGTATTTCTTCTGATTCTTCTACTTTCAGATCTTTACTAGGATAAAACCTAACTCTCTGAACACGGGAAATAATTGTTGGCAACAATGTTGCTGGATACTCAGTAATTAATATTAAAATAGTTTTCTCTGTTGGTTCTTCTAAAAACTTAAGAAAACAATTTTGAGCTTCTCGCGTCATTAAGTGAGCTTTATCAACAATAGCCACTTTATAATCAGAATCATAGGGTTTAAAAGAAAGCTTCTGAACAAGTTCTCTAATCTGACCAATTTGTATTTCTTTCTTTTCAGCTTCTAATAAAATAAAGTCGGGATTAGTTTCCCCTATATCCCCAACAAGATGCTTAGCAAAATCAATCGCTAGTTTCTTTTTACCAAGCTTTTCTTGACCATAGAATAAAAGAGCATGGGGTAATCTCCCAAGCTCAGCAGCCTTTATTAAAAACTTCCATTGTTTTTCATGCATATTATTTCTTTTTAGCCATAATGCTCTTTTTGTAAGCATCTAGGTTTTCTAAAACAACACCAGTTCCCTTAGCAACACACAATAAAGGGTCTTCAGCTATAAAGCAAGGAACTCCGATTGATTGAGCAATCAACTCATCTATATTTCTAATTAAAGCTCCACCGCCTGATATAATCATACCTTTATCCATAATATCAGCTGATAATTCTGGTGGCGTATCTCTTAAAACTTCTTTAACTGTTTGGACAATTTCCGAAAGACGATCAGAAATAGCTTCACAAACCTCATTAGATTTAATCTTAATATTCTGAGGTAAACCAGAGATTAAATCTCTACCTCTAATCTCTATTTCTCTTTCTTCCTTCTCTGGCAAAGCCGTCCCAATCTTAATCTTGATCTCTTCTGCTGTTTGTTCACCAATAGCTAAATTATACTTCTTTTTAATATAGTCTGAGATAGCTCTGTCTAGTTTATCACCAGCCACTCTTAATGATTGACAAGTAACAATTCCTCCAAGAGAAATAACTGCTACTTCAGCTGTTCCCCCACCAATATCAACAATCATATGACCAGAGCAAGAGTTAATTGGAATACCAGCTCCAATAGCTGCTAAGATAGGCTCTTTAGCAACATAAACTCCTTTAGCTCCAGCTGCCATTCCAGCTTCAATAACAGCTCTCTTTTCTGTCGAAGTAATTCCGGCTGGGACACCAACTAATAAATCTGGCTTTAATATTCTAAATCGAGAGCTAGCTCTTTTAACAAAATATCTAATCATTGCCTCCGTCACTCTATAGTCAGCAATAACTCCGTCTTTTAATGGTCTATAAATCCTAATTGTATCTGGCGTTCTGCCAGTCATCTCTTTAGCTGCTTGACCAACGGCTAATATCTTATTTTCTTCCAGACTAACTGCAACAACAGAGGGTTCACTTAAAACCACCCCTTTTTGAGGAGTGAAAACTATGGAATTACAAGTTCCCAAATCTATACCTATTCTTTTCTTAAACATATTATCTCCTAATTCTTCTTTTAATATCAGCCCCTAGCTGTGATAAACGTTCCTCTATCTTTTCGTAACCCCTATCAACCTGATAAATATTATTAATAGTTGTTTCTCCTTTGGCCATAAGACCAGCAATAATTACTGCTGCCCCTGCTCTTAAATCTAAACTAGGAATAGCTGCTCCTTGTAATTGTGTTGGTCCATAAACAATGGCTCTATGGGGATCACAAAAGATAATGTCTGCTCCCATTTTATTCAACTCATCAAGATACCTTAATCTTCCTTCAAATAAAGGATCGTGTATCATTGTTGGTCCTTTAGTTTGAGTAGCCAAAACTCCTAACTCTGGCTGTAAGTCTGAATGGATTCCAGGATAAGGCAGACTTTGTATTTTGTCAATTTTAAGATTCCTAGAAGGGAAAACTTCAATCGTCTTAGAATCTAATATCTTAAAGTTAGCTCCAAAATCTTTTAATCTCTTTAAAAATAAGTCTAAATATTGTAATTCAGCATTCTTAACCACAACATGACCTTCGGTTGCTAAAGTAGCAACAATAAAAGTACCAGCTTCTATTGGATCATTAACAATACTATGCTTAAATCCTTTTAATTTCTTTTTACCAATAATTTCTATTTCTCTAATCTTCCCGTATTTAATATCGGCCCCCATCTTTTCAAGAACCTCTATTAGGTCTTGGACCTGATAATCTTGATCAGCAATCTTAATAACTGTTCTTTTCGGATTAAGTGCCGAAAACAAAAGCATGTTTTCTGTCGCCGTTACACTAATTTCTTTTAAAACAATCTCTCTAGCTCTATTAATTTTACTCTTGGTAAAATTATACAACTTACCCTTAGACATTTTAACGCCGGCTTGCTCAAAAGCATCTAAATGGGTATCTATTGGTCTTGAGCCAATAACACATCCTCCTGGAGCAGGAATCTTAACATTATTAAATCTACCTAATAGTCCACCTAACAATAGAACAGACCCCCTAAAACACTTAACTAATTCGAAGGGTATCTTTGATGAATCAACTTTAGAGCAATTTATTTCTATCTTCCTTTTTTCCACCCAAGATATATTAGCTCCAACTACCTCTAAAATCTTAATCATCTTAAAAACATCCTCTATTAAAGGTAAATTATCAATAACACAAGTTTCTTTAGTTAATAAAGAAGCTACTAAAATAGGAAAAGCAGCGTTTTTAGCTCCCCTTATTTCAACTTCTCCCTTTAAAGGGATACCCCCTTTGATGATGAATTTTTCTTCCATAAGTATACTTTATATAATTCATATTAAACTAATGAGAGAATAAAATCAAGGACTAGAAAAAGAGAATAATATGTGATAGGATGAACTTAATATGACCAAAAGAACACGAAATATAATATTTGGGATTCTTTTTATTTTCTTTCTAATGGTAGCTCCATTAACTGTCTTCTATTCTTTAGGCTGGCGTTTTGATTGGCAAAGTATGAAACCAGTTCAAACAGGAATCTTCTATTTCAAGGCTTGGCCTAAAAATTCAAATATATATATAAATAATGAATTAAGAGATAAAACTGATATTTTCTTCGGTTCAGTTCTTATTGATTATTTAATGCCCGATAAGTATGATATTAAAGTAACAAAAGAAGGTTATCATGATTGGCAAAAAACATTGGTAATAAAGAAGAAGAAAGTAACCGAAGCTAAAAATATTACTTTAATACCAAATAACGTAAACTTTCAACCGTTGGTTGAGAATGTTGAAGAATTCTTCATATCTCCAGATAATAGAAGCATTGTTATAAAACAAGAAAATACTGTTGATAAGAAAACTACTTGGAGTTTAAAACTCTATGAATTAGATAATGAGCTAAAGAGCCGTATAGTAGATGAAACAGATTTCTCAACTAAAGGTGTAGATTTATTTAATATCACCTTCTCTCCTAATTCAGAAAGAATTCTTTTAGAGTTAGGACTTAAAGAAAATATTCAATATTATTTATTAGATATAAAGAAGTCTCCTGTCACCATAACAAAACTTGATTTTCTTGATTCTCCAGAAAAGATTTTCTTTCATCCAAAAGATAATAACAAATTATTAATACTCCAAGAGACAAAAGAAAATAAAAAGACCATCACAACATTAAATGAAGTTGATATTAGTAATAAAGAAATACTTCCACCTATTGTCAAAGATATTGTCACTTGTTCTCTAACAGATAATAATATTTACTTCTTAAATAATCTCGGCTCTGTTTCTAGGTCTGATCTTTCTGGAGAGAAAATTGAAAAACTTAATATAATAGCTTTTCCGTATAAAGAAGAAACTGACTATGAAATTATAGTCTCTGGATCAAGCATTTTCTTAAGAGAAAATAAATTACTCTATCTCTTTGATGAAGATACAAAATCATTTAAGAAGCTTTTTGATAGTTTAGAAGACTATCAATTCTCACCAGATAGAAATAAACTAACTTATTATAGTAATAATGAAATAAAAGTACTCTTTTTAGAAAAACAATACGATCAACCAGAAAAAGAAAAACACGAAGAGCTATTTGTAACCAGATTTTCAGAAGAAATAAATAACGTCTTCTGGTACACAAGTCATTATTTAATATTCGACCTCAATAATATTATTAAGGTTATCGAACTAGATAATAGAGATAAAATGAATACGGTAGATTTAGCTGATTTCAATCACGAAGAAATGTTCTTCAGCAACAAAAAACTCTACCTTCTCTCAGAAGGCACTCTTTATTCCTCAGATCAATTGACTCAATAAATTATTTCACAAACTCAATTTTGAGATCTGTATTAAACGCAGAAGCAATTTTTTGAAGAGTATCTGTGGTAAAGTTTTGTTGCCCTGATTCCATCCTAGCAACATTGCTTTGTTTAGTACCAATTTTCTTCGCTAATTGCAATTGAGACATTTTCTTTTTCTTTCTCAATTGTAAGATTTGATAGGCAATTTCTAATTGTTTACCGTATTCATCAAAATGTCTTTTAAATTCTGGATTTTTTAGTTTTTCTTTGAGATAAACATCAAAATCAATGGCTTTTTCAATTTTTATTTTTTTATTATTGTTCATATAATTTATGGTTATTTAATACATCTATATAATTATTTTGTGCTTTTATAATTTCTTTATTAGGCGTCTTCTTAGTTTTCTTAAGGAAACAATGAAGTAAAACTATAGTTCTTTTTACAAATATAAAATAAAATACTCTGTGTCTGTTTTTAGAAAAATCCACCCTTAATTCTCTAATCTTTCCCTTAATATGTTTTGAATATGGTTCATCTAAATACCCTTTATTGATTTTTAAAAACTCTATGTATTTTAAAATCTTAGATCTATCTTTTTCACTTAAAGCGTCGAGATAATCTGAAACAGGACTTTTATTGTTTTTACTATTTCTATAAAATTTTACTTTGTATTCCATTTCTTTGTTTCACTATATTTTCATTATATATCATACAAGATATATGTCAATAGCCAGCATATATATTCCTCAGATCAATTGACTCAATAAATTAAACCTCTTTTTTGATTTGGTTTTTGAAGTCGTTCCAATTCATTTCTCCTGAAGACGCCATATCACAAACTGATTTATACTGACAGTAACGACATTGCCAGTCTCCAGGATAAGCATCTAAACGTTTAGGAATAACATCTCCATCAATTTGATTCTTAAGAAGATTCATATTCTCTATGAGCTTCTTTGCTTCCAAAGGATCATAATCAAAAATATACTCTTTAAGCTGTAAATTATCTTTATTAACATAAAGAAGTATTCCTTTAGGTATTTTAAAATAATAAAGATAAAGTTGTATTTGTTGAATATTCTCAGGTTTTGGTTCCTTCATCGCTTTAAAAACCATACTATTCATGCTCTTTATATCCAGAACATATAACTGATTACCATCACTAATAACAGCATCAGCTCTTCCTGAGATTAACTCTTGAGGAGGGATCTTTACTTCAGAAGCAACAACATGGATATCTCTAGTGCTTAATAAGGCACTCATAATAAGCTGATGCATATGATCACCATGATCAAATAATCTCAAGATATGAGCCTCTAATTCTTTTTCAGGAACATTCTTAAACTTAAAGAAAATATGGCGAGGACACTTTCCCGCCTGACTGATATAGAAATGAGTTTGCTTTCTATCTTCTTGTTTATCTAAATAATATTTATCTATAATCTCATGGAGCATACATTAATCTTAATCTATCAAAGACAAAAAATCAATTGACAAAGAGAAGATTATGAGATATAATACAGATATTGTTTTAGGAGAAACAGATTGTTCCTTTTATCAATGAGGTGACAAATGTGGTACTATATCGCAGCTAAGGCAGAGAGCGCGAAAAGAGCATTGGAGCTCTTGCTCAGCGAAACGGAAGTATTGGAAACAAGAGTTTCAATACACAAAGATCTTATTGTTGAATTTGCCAGAGCAAGGAATGCTGGCATGGGATCTGCAGACACCAACGAGACATGGATTGCATTCCGATGCAAAGGTCCAAATCTTGACAGTGGTCAAGATGGACTTGAACAAGTCGACCTCTAATAATCACAACCAAAAGGCCTCCCAAAACATGGGAGGCCTGTTGTTTTATCTTTTTGCCCATTGAGGAGCTTTACGAGCTCTCTTGAGACCAAACTTCTTTCTCTCTCTCATTCTTGGATCTCTTGTCAAATAACCTATTCTTCTTAACTTTTTTCTAAAGTTAGGATTAATATCTATTAATATTCTAGCTATACCATGTCTTACAGCTTCAGCTTGAGCGTGAATCCCTCCTCCTTTTATTTTTATAGAGACATTAAACTTATCCAAAGCATCCATCTCTTTAAGAGCTGATAAAACAATATTCTGAAGTTCTAAAGTAAGAAAGTATTCTTTATAATCTTTATCGTTAACAATAATACTATGATCTTTTGAAATTTGAAGACGAACTCTAGCGGCAGCCGTCTTTCTTTTACCAACAGCCTCAAAATATCTATCTGACTTTATCTTTTTAAAATCAAAGTTGTCAGATACTTCAATCTCCTTAACCTCATCAATTTCTTTAACTTCTTCTACTTCTTTGACTTCTTCTGTTGTTATATTCTCTTTTTTCATTATTCAAACTTTAATCTTTTAATTTGGATATCGCGTAATCTATTTTTAGGAAGCATTCCATAAACAGCTCTTCTAAGAACCTCATTTGGATTACTTTTAAAAAGCTTTTTATAAGGAGTCGTTTTTAATCCTCCTGGATAACCTGAGTAGTGATAATACATTTTATCCTCCATTTTTCTACCAGTAACAATAATCTTATCTGTATTTTTGACAATAACAACATCCCCCCCATCTTTATTCGGTCTAAAATCAAGCTTGCTCTTACCATGTAATAATCCTGCAATTTCAACAGCTAGTCTTCCTAAAACTTTATTAGCAGCATCAATTGTGTGTGTTTTTCTTTCTATAATCATACTAGTTCTATTATTACCATTTTAGCACTATCTGATTTTCTTGGACCTTTTCTAATTATTCTAGTGTAACCTCCTTTTCTTTCTTTATATTTAGGTCCGATCTCCTCAATCAGCTTCTTAGCTAAATCTTTTGAAAAAGATTCTGTTAAAATCCTTCTTGAAGCTAAATCACCTTTCTTAGCTCTTGTTATGATCTTCTCAGCAAACATAGAAAGTTCTTTTCCTTTAGCTTCAGTAGTCGTAATTCTATTATGTAAAAACAAGGCTCTTGCCAAAGAACTTAACAAAGCTTTTCTTTGATCTTTAGTTCTACCGAATTTTCTTCCTTGTTTAAGTTTTTTCATATTACTTTTTTTCCTCTTTCTTCTTCTCTACTTTTTTAACTTCTTTCTTCTCTACCTTCTTTTCCTTTGCCTCGCCAGAGCCTTTGGTGTCGACGAGTTTCTTTTCTTCTTTCTTAAATCCTTCGGCTAATAAAGAAAAATGTTTTACTAAAATATCTGATGCCTGATAGAACGCATCTTCTGGAGCAATAATACCATCTGTTTCAATATTTAATGTTAATCTATCAAAATCAGTTCTATCTCCAACTCTCATATTCTCTACATTATAGCTTACTCTCTTGACTGGAGTATAAATAGCATCTATTGGGATAATACCTATTTCTAGTTTGTTATCTTGTTTTCTTATTTCAGCTGGTTCGTAACCAACACCTTTCTCAACTTGAACCTCCATTTCAAAGTCTGTTTTACTATTAGTAAGAGTAGTGATGTAAGCATCTTTATTAATTAATTCTAATTGTGTTGGTATTTCAAAATCAGAACCCTTAATCTTCTTTTCTCCTTTTATTTTTAAGATTGCTTTTTGAGGCTCATCTGAGTGAATTTTAAATCTTAATTGTTTAAGATTCATTATGATGGTAATAACATCTTCTAAAACACCAGGCATTGTTGAAAACTCATGCTGAACTCCTTTAATTTTAACCTGAGTAATAGCAGCTCCTTCAAGAGAAGAAAGCAATACTCTTCTTAAAGAGTTGCCCATAGTAACACCATAACCAGGGTAAAGACCTTCTATTTGAAATTGAGCCCAATTATCTTTTGTGTTAATAATTTTTGCCGGTTTTGGTAAAAGTATCATGATGTTATGTATTAAATTAATTATTTTGAATAAAACTCAAATATTGACGAGATCTCAGCTGGTGGAGCCATTTCTTCTAAATTTGGCTTAGCAACTATTTCCACTTCAAGCTTAGTAGTATCAATTTTAATCCATGAAGGAGCTTTGTGTTTTTTAACTGACACAGCTATAGCCTGGAAGTTAACTCTTTTACCAGCTTTAGGATGTAAGCTTATCTTGTCCCCTTTTTTAACATGATAAGACGGGATGTTTACTTTTTTTCCATTAACTAAGAAAAAGCCATGACCAATTATTTGTCTTGCATGAGGCCTTGAACTAGCAAACCCCATTTGAAAAACCACATTATCAAAACGGCTCTCTAGTTTTTCTAAAAGAAGAACGCCGGCATCTTCTGTCTTAGATCTTTTATTAAGAATACTCTTTACATAATTACTAAACTGCTTTTCACTTAAATTATACCAATTCTTTAATTTCTGCTTCTCTTTCAATTCTTTACCATATTCAGAAATATTACTTCTTCTTTTTTTAGCTTTAACGCCTGGAGGATATGGTCTTTTAACCATAGCACATTTAGGCGAAAGACAACGATCACTTTTTAGAAAAAGCTTTACTCCTAATCTTCTACAAATTTTACATTTTTTACTCTGCATAATCTGATATATTAAACTCTTCTTACCTTACGTGATCTGCATCCATTATGTGGAACAGGAGTAACATCTTTGATTGATATAATATCCAAGCCATGACTAGCTAAGCTTCTAATCGCCGAGTCTCTTCCTGATCCTATTCCCTTAACAAAAACAGTGATCTTTTCTATTTTTAATTTAGTAGCTGTTAAACAAACACCTTCTGCCACCTTAGAAGCGGCAAAAGGAGTCGCTTTTTTAGCACCCTTAAAACCGATTGAACCAGCACTAGCCGCAGTCAATTTATTTCCTCTCTCATCAGTTAAAGTGATGATTGTATTATTATATGAAGATGAGATATAAACACGACCTTCTGTTGATCTAGCTGCTTTTCCAGTTTTGACTTCTTTCACACCAGCATCTACCTTTTCTCTTTCCTTGATCAACTCTTCTTCACTTTGTTGTATGATACGTTTTTTACCCATGATTATTATTTAGGACCTGGAGCTGATTTTCTTCCAGAACCAACTGTTTTTCTTACATTTCCTCGAACGGTTCTATTATTTGTTTTTGTTCTTTGCCCTCTAACAGGAAGCTTCTTACTATGACGATTTCCTCTCCAAGAACCAATATCTTTCAATCTTCTAATGTTTGTCATCAAATCTTTCTTCAAATCACCCTCAATCTTATAATCCTTCTCAATAATATCTTTTAAGGCATTAATCTCTTCTGGTTTTAATTCAGATGCTCTAATAGTAAAACTAATTCCTGCTTTTTTCAAAACTTTTTTACTAGAAGAAGGACCTATTCCGAATATATAGGTTAAAGCAACATCTATTTTTTTCTCTGGTGGAATATTAACTCCAGCAATTCTTGGCATAACTTATCCTTGGCGCTGTTTATGTTTTGGATTCTTTTTGCAAATAACATAAATTCGTCTCTTTCTTCGGACGATTTTACAGTCTTTACAAATTTTCTTAACCGATGATCTTATCTTCATATTATTTTCCACGATAAACTATTCTACCACGAGTATCGTCATATGGACTCATTTCAACTGTCACATTATCGCCTGGTAGAATCTTAATCCTATAGATTCTCATTTTCCCGGCAAGATGAGCAATAACAACTTTCCCATCCTCTAGTTCTACTTTGAAATGAGTACTCGGTAAGGCTTCCAAAACAGTGCCTTGTTTTTTTAATACGCTTTTATTTTTATTATCCATTTATGATTTATAAGTTTAACAAAATTAAGGTTAATAGTCAAGTATTAATTGTATTTTTACCTTGTCCATGTCTTCTGGTATGCTTCTCCTCAAAAAAGATCCACTATCTAACTCTACCTTATCTATTTCAAGCAAATTGTTTAAGAAGATCTCTGCTTCTCTAATTGACTTGCCTAAAATAGCTTTTTCAAGATCTATCAAATTAATATCCTCATAAGCAATTGCTTCAATGTTTAAACTAATAGTTATTTTACCTGTTTCTAAATCTACTTCTTTCAAGACATAGTCAATTTCCAAACTTCCCTCTTGAATTTTAAAACCTTCTTCAATTTTAGAGTTAATCTTTGTTTTGACAAATTCTTCTATGTCTAACCTTTTAAAAGATAAACCATTGGACTTAACCTTAGCATCAAAACTAAAAGAATCAACTTCTGTACCGACCGAATGAGAAGATTTACTTTCTATAACTTCTTGAATTATTGTTTCATCGGGTAACATAATGTCTGATGAAAGTGATTTCTTTAATAAGTCTCTACTTTCTGCTTTTAACTTTTCTACTACTACATTCTCAGCGTTATTGACATCAGATTGAGTAATCTTCCCAACCTCTCCTTTATAGCCACCACTCATTGGTTCAGATGATTTAGCATAGATAGTAGTATAAAGCGCTGTTCCTGCTAGAGCTGGTAAGGCAAAAGTAGTTGCCCCGATGTTATAATCCGGACCAGCTTCCGATGCTTCAACCTCGACTTGCTTCTCACCAGGGACTAGCTTACCACCTTCGTAATGTTTTCCCGGAACAGTTACTTTATTAAGAGACCAAAAGAGTTTTCCATCCGCTGAAACAAAACGAGAAGGTACCAATGACCTTGAAGCTGTTGAATAGTTATTATAAATAGTAATGAATCCTGTTGCTTTTGATTCTTTAACTGCTTTACCAGAAGAAGAAAACTCTTCTGACCCAACTTTTTCATTATTTACCTCTTGAGCAGGAATAATAGCATTATCTAAATCAACATCCGTAGCATTTAAATCAATAGTAACTATTTCTGAAAAAGCTATTGCTTCTGCTTTGGGCCAAACACTAACCTCAACATCAGAAAAGAAATACAGACCAACAAAACCAATAATAAAAAAGATTATTATTGATATAAGGATATTTCTGAGGAAGTGTCTTTTTCTCTTAATAACCACTGGCTCCTTCTTAACTTCCGTATCAAAAGAAACTGAGTTATTCTCAACAACTTTCTCTTGGTTTGGCGGAATGACATCAAAAAACTTCTTTGGCATAATATGATAATAATAATGTTGGTATAAACGAACCTTTTAAATCTTCTGTTGAACTCACAATGTTCTTTAAGTCTTTGGGATAAACTACCTTATTATCTGATTCCAATGTAGCTTCAGCAATATGAGCTATCTTAACTATCTTAAGACCTAAGTTATCAATAATTAATTTAACGCCACGAAATTCATCTTCGGGGAGAAAAGTACCGAGCAGTTGGACTTCTACCTCTTTACCATTAAACCCAGAAAGTCTAGACACTGGATAACCATCGATCTTTCTCTCAAGAGTTTTAAAATTAATCCATTTAATATCTCTAGACATAATACCTGAATCTAAAACAAACTCTTTTTCTATCTTTCGCTTTGTATCAGAAAGAACTTTGCTTAATATATTCTTTTCTTCTAATTCAGATATTTCAGAATTATTCTCTCTAATAAAATTAAAAGAAGCTGTTCTTGCTCTTAAAATACTAGATGGTAATCCTAATAGAAGAGGGTATCCTTTCCAACCTCTAGAATGATTAGCATAATTTTTGAAAACAAGTTCAACTGATTGAGATATGCTTTCTTTTATATTACTTTCATTATACCCTAATAAAGCATTTGCTAAAATAGACAATTTCTTTCCTTCTCTTCTTAAAATCAAACTTTTTATTGAGTCATCTTCAATATCCAAAACCAGAAAGGGCTTTCCTCCTTTTCTACTAAAAAAATCTATCATTAATACATTATATCAATATAGAGAGATAAACACAAACTATTCTAATACTGCTTTTATTCTTCGGACGCCAGCACTAGAAGATCCTTCCTTCTTAATCCTAAACTTACCCAATTGAGAAGTATTAGCAACATGAGGACCAGCACAAATCTCTTTTGAAAAACTACCAACAGAATAAACTGAAACTTTATCAGGATATTTATCTCTAAAGAAAGCTAGGGCTCCTGAATCGATAGCTTCTTTATAGCTCATCTCTTTCTTTTCAACATCTATCCCCTTTTTTATTTTATCATTAACAACATCTTCTACTTTTTGTTTTTCTTCATCAGTCATCTTAGCAGTATGAGAGAAGTCAAACCTAAGACGTTGAGATGTAATATCAGAACCCATTTGCTGAACATGATCACCTAACACCTCTCTTAAGGCCTGATGAAGCAAGTGAGTAGCCGTATGAAGCTTAATACATTCTTCACTCTCCCTATCTCCTACACCCCCAAACTTACTTTCTACCCCTGCTCGAGATATCTCTTGATGCTTTTTAAGAGCTTCTTCAAAAGCATTCTTATCAACTTCTATTCCTTTCTCTTTTGCTAATTCTTCTGTAAGCTCCAAAGGAAAGCCGTAACTTTGATAAAGGTTGAAAGCATCCTCTCCTGTTATTTTATCTAATCTCTCAAATTGTTTGAGACCATTCTCTAAAGTCTTCTCAAACTTCTCTTGCTCTTCTTTAATAATAGTTAGAATATCATCATTTAGCTCAGGATAAATCTCTTTATACTCCTTAATAACAACTTTAGCTAAATCGACTAAAAATCCTTCCATTTCTAATAATCTACCAAACCTGATAGTTCTTCTTAACAATCTTCTTAAGATATAGCCTCTTTCAGTATTGCTTGGAATAACTCCATCAGCAATTAAGAAACAAGCTCCTCTAACATGATCTATTATAATTCTAAATTCTTTTTTATTATCTTTATACTTCTTACCAGATATTTTCTCTAACTCTTCTATTGATGACCAGAATAAATCTGTTTCAAAAATAGTTTCCTTTTTTTGTATCACCATTGCTAGTCTTTCTAAACCCATCCCCGTATCAATACCAGAAGTTTCTAGTTTTTCTAATTTTCCATTTTTAGAGTAGTACTCATTAAAAACAATGTTCCAAATCTCAATACCACCAGCATATATTTCTGTTGTTGGCCCACAAGGACCTTCTTCCCCCGTCGGACCCCAGAAGTTTTCTTCTTTATTACAAAGCTTTAAATTTCCTTTTTCTTCAGAAAAACCTAATTTCTCCCAAATATCAATTGATTCTTGATCTTTTGGAGTGTTTTCATCTCCTTCAAAAACGGTTACATAATCTATCTTTATTCCTAAAGAATTTACAAAATCTTTGGCTAATCCAATAGCTTCTTTTTTAAAATAACCGCCAAAAGAAAAGTTACCTAACATTTCAAAGAAAGTTAGATGTCTTTCATCGCCTACTTCTTCTATATCAGAAGTTCTAAAGCATTTCTGGATAGAAGCAACATTCTCACCATAAGGAGATTCCTCTCCTAGATAATAAGGTTTAAACTGTTGCATACCAGCAGTAGTCAAAAGCACACTATTATCAGTGGGCAAAAGTGAAGAAGAAGGCACAATCTTATGCCCATTCTTCTTAAAATATTCTAGAAACTTGTTTCTTAACTTATCAGAATTCATATCCTTATATTATATATTTATACTACCAAACAAAACCTTCCAACGCAACTCTTGACAAAAATTATATATTATGATATTCTCTAACTAGAATATTTTAAACTAAAGATTAAAAACGATCTTTGAAAGGAGAATAAAAGTGTCTGAATTACAATGTTTTATTTACGCTTGGGTTATTGTCGGAATGGTTGCGTTCGTGGAGCTTCTATATGTTTTCCCTACTCAAAAAAGCAGGGATAAAAAAAAGCTTCTCGTAGTAGCAATACTTTTCATTATGTTAGGATGGATTTCTGCCATCTGCATAACACCCCTAGCCTGGAGGAAAATTCGGAAAGAAAAACACTAAAAAAACAAAAAAGGGAGCAGTCAACATGACTGCTCCATTTTTTTACATAAAACTTGAAATGAGCCCGGCTCACTAAGCCCGGCTCACCACAAACTAAGTCTGGATTGTCCCGATCATATCCCCTGTTCTACTATCTTAATAAACTCAGATGCTTTTAAGGAAGCTCCACCAACTAATAAACCATCAAAGCCAGCATCTAAATAACCCTTAGCATTAGAAGCATTAGCACTTCCTCCATAAAGAATTCTTATCTCTTTAGAAGTCATCTTTTGAATAACCTCTCTCATTCTTTGGGCTTCTTCAACATCACAAGCATTACCAGTCCCAATAGCCCAAATAGGTTCATAAGCAATAATTATTTTAGAAAGGTTTACTCCTTCTAAACCATCCTTAATTTCTTTCTCTAAAATCTCTTCTGTTTTATTATTCTCTCTTTCTTCTTCTGTCTCCCCAATACAAACGATGGGGGTTAATCCAGCTCCGAGAATAGCTTTAATCTTTTTATTAACTAATTCGTCTGTTTCATTAAAATACTTTCTTCTTTCAGAGTGGCCAACAATAACATACTGACATCCTAACTCTTTAAGCATAGTCACTGACACTTCTCCAGTATAGGCACCCTTCTCTTCATAGAAAGAGTCTTGTGCTCCCAAAATACCAGAACCTAAACCAAGAAAAACAAAAGGAGGACAAATAACTGTCTCCACTTCCATATCTTTTACACCCTTACTAACTGAATCAAAAAGCTCTTCAGCTTCTGACCTAGTCACTGGGTTACATTTCCAATTTGCGACAATGATTTTTTTCATGCTTACATTTTTTACTCAGCACCATATTATAGTGCTAGGTTCATTATACATAAATATAATATAAAATAAAAGAGGACTCTCCGACTAGAACGTCTGGAGAGCCCTTGAGGAGGGTGATGAAAAGCTTATTAATGAACTACTACACTTTCATTATACCTCTAAGCCAGAACCTCTGTCAAGTTAGAGTTAATACTCTAACGCCTTTTTTAGTAACAGCTATAGTATGTTCAAAGTGAGCAGACAGAGAATTGTCTTTAGTTACAAAACCATAACCATCTTTAGATCTTTTTAAATCATAGCTACCAATCGTAATCATTGGTTCAATACAGAAAACCATCCCTTCTTTTATAACCGGCCCTGTCTTTCTTTTACCATAATTACTAATCTGAGGATCTTCATGAAGCTCTCTACCTATTCCATGACCACATAAAGTTCTAACTACTCCATACCCCTGGTCTTCAACATATCTCTGAATAGTGTTACCAATATCACCAAAAGTAACACCAACCCTCACTTTCTTTATTCCTCTCTTCAAAGCTTTCTTAGTAGCTCTAATTAATCTCAAAGCTTCTGGAGAAACTTCTCCAACAGGAACGGTAACAGCCATATCAGAATGATAACCTTTATAAATAAGACCTATATCTATAGAAAAAATATCTCCTTCTTTTAATTCTCTATTAGAAGGAAGACCATGAACAACCTCTTCGTTAATAGAAGCACAGATAGTAGCCGGAAAGCCATTATAGTTCTTAAAAGATGGTTTAGCTCCATATTTTAAAACAAGGTCTTCTGCAGCCTTATCTATATACTTAGTGGTAACGCCTGGTTTAACCCTCTTCTCAAGCTCTTTCATAATCTGAGCTAAAATCTTAGCTCCTTCAGCCATTATCATTATCTCTTCTTCTGTCTTAATCTTTATTGACATATTGATTAATCTATAGTAGCATACATATTGTTCTTTGGAAATATTATCAACCTTTTTGAAAGGAATAAAAATGTTGTTAGTGATAGTATTAAAAGTTATAGTAACTGCATGTATGTGTCTCTTCCTACTTATAATAGGAAGAACAGTAAAGGAAACTGGGTGGAAGAAGGAAGCTGAGTCGTTAATTATTATTTTTCTTGTTTTACTTATCCTGATTTTTGCGGAAGGACCAAAGAAAACAGGCTTAATGAAAATCGAAAAATTACCATCTATCGTTTTTCAACTTCAAGCACAAGTGCCTACAGTAAAAAACGGCAACCTTGTTCATCTTGAAAATACAGCCGACGGGACACTCTATTTTGTTCTCTTAAAAACGCCTCTTGATCTCGAAGCAGGGTCTTACGTGAAAAAAAAGAGAAAAGGAAACTGGCAATTAGTGCTAGCTAATGAGAAAGATTTACAACCTATCCTTGATTTGAAGAAACCAAAGCCAAACGATCCAAACGAATAAATTTGCGAGGTCTAAGGTCGAGGTCGGACCTCGACTTTACAAACCTCGGACAGCTTGAAGAAGAACAATTTAAACAACAAAAAGCCTGTTTCAGAAAAAACAGGCTTTTCTATTTGTGATAAGCCTGGCTTATATAAGCCAGGCTTATGTCAATGTTAACAAATCTTATATCATAGAAAGAATTTCTTTGACTTTTTGTTTTAATTCTTCAATAGTCCCAGTATTAATAATAGTATAATCAGCCATAGCGATTGGTCCTCCCTTCTCTACGTTCTCAATCTCAGCATAATCACGAGCTTTAGATTCTTCTTTAGTAGTTGATCTAAATCTTTGTTTCTCATCATTCTCTACACTCCTATTAACTAATCTTTCGTATCTTGTCTCTGGTGGAGCGTAAATAGCTATAACGGTCATAGAATCACCATACTTTTCTTTAAGCACTTTATACTCTGACCAAGAATAAAGACCATCACCGACAACATTACCTTTCTCTAACAATTCATCAAACTTAGGAATATTCGATGTTGCAAAGGCGGCCATTCCATGTTCTTTTCTGAGACCTTCTCTGATCTTCTTTTCATTCTTTTCACTAACCTCTAAACCATCTTCTTTAATCTTATCAAGAACAATCTGGCCAAATCTAACAAAACCGAATCCATTCTTTACTAATTCATCGGAAGCAATACTTTTACCAGAACCAGTCATCCCAACAATAAAGACTATTTTATTCATAAATGCTTTAATATATCTTTATAAACATCTTTTATTGGTTGTTCTCCATTAATCTTAACTAAACGTTTGCTCTTTCTATAATACTCTACTATTGGCTCAACTTCTTTCTTAAACCAAGCTAATCTATTCTTAGCTGCACTAACAGTATCATCACTTCTAGTAGTTAATTTACCACCACATTCAGGACATTTCTTCATAGTCCTAAAATCTCCAACAAAAGGAAGAATGTTCTTACATTTTTGACAAATTCTTCTTTTAGTTAATCGCCAAATAGCTTCTTTATTAGAGATATCAATTAAAAACACTTTTGCTTCCCAATCATACCAGTTAAGAGCTTCATCAATCATCCGTGCTTCTAACATCTTTCTTGGATTACCATCCATTACAAAACCACGAAGATTCTTTTTATTCTTCATCTCTTCTGCTTTATCAAGCCAAAGCTTACTAATAACTGCTGTCGGACATAAACTTCCTTCCTTTAATGTTTTAGCTAACTTCTTACCAGTGAAGTCATTCTTTTTAGCTCTAGCTCTTAATAAATCTCCACTACCAATATAGTCTAATTTAAACTTTTCCTGTAAAAGCTCCGCTTGCGTTCCTTTACCACAACCCGACTTACCAAGAAGAATAATGATTTTTGTTTTCATATTATATTTGTTTTAATATCTCAAGATATTCTTCGGGATCAATCCCTAATATCCTAAGATTGTTTCTTATAATAAAAACCGGTAATTCTTTCTCTCTCGGAATGACTACCGGTCTGCTTAAATCGCTTCTCCAATAAATTCTATGATCCCCTTTTTCTCTTTTAAATTCACAACCAACAAATAGAATGAATTTTTCGAATATCCTCCAGTTTATTGGTGTAAGATGAGCCATATTATCTTACTGGCACTTGAATTCTTTGTGACTCTTGAGAAATGACAACCGGCGGATTCCATTTTGATTTAACTTTCTTCCAGCCCAATCCGAGTAAAACATCTTCTAGCGTTCCCTTTTTTACAATTTCCTCAAAAAAAATGTTTACTATTTCTTCAAATCTCTTTTTACTTTTTTCATATGTATCAGCACAAGTAGACAAATCTAAAGCCGGGGTGTAAGCAATAAAGCTATTACCTTCTTTTATGATAGAAACTGGTAGATTAAATAAAAGTCTTTCCATACTTTAATCCTATCATCATTAAATAAGCGAGTCAAATAGGTTAAAAAGTATCGTATTCTCTCATTTGAAGCTGAGAGTTTATTTGTTTCATTGTTTCCAGAACAACAGAAACCACAATCAAGACTGATGTTCCTCCAATAAGGAAGCCGAAGACATTCTGAACTCCAGTTATTCCACCAACAATAGAAGGCATAACTGCAATTAATCCTAAGAAGAGAGCACCAATAAGCAAAACCCTATTTAGGATATATTTAATAAACTTAGCTGTTGGTTCTCCTGGTCTAATACCAGGAACAAAACCACCCATCTTCTGAAGATTCTCTGAAATAGATTTTGGATCAAAAGTAACTGCGGTATAGAAATAGGTAAATAATATAACAAAGATAAAGTAAAGTCCTCCTCTGACCCAAGCATCAGCCATAAAGTTAGCTACACTTTGAGCAATGTTTCCAATCATTCCTCCTGTTCCACCTAAAAAGTTAGCTACCATCTCTGGAAGTAATAATATAGACATAGCGAAGATAATCGGAATAACTCCTGCTGGATTAATATTCATTGGTAGATAAGTAGAAGCTCCACCAAACATTTTATTTCCCCTGACTCTTTTAGCATAAGAAATAGGAATGTTTCTTCTTCCTTCTGTAATCAAAACAACAGTGGCAATAATAACTAAAGCTATAGCGAAGAATATAATATAACCTGTTATTTTTCCTGGATCAACACTAATATCTTGAAAGGCTTGAAAAATATTCATTGGTAAACTAGCAACGATACCGGCAAAAATCAATAATGAGACTCCGTTACCAATGCCCTTCTCAGTAATTAATTCACCCAACCACATCAAGAAAACAGTTCCAGCTGTAATAGTTAAAAGAGCTGTTATTGTTCCAAAGAAATCTAATGGTGGTGAAATAACTGGATTTGGCGGACGTTGCAACCAACCAAGCATAGCATACCCCTGCAAGAAAGCCATCGGAATAGTTAATAATCTTCCGTATTGATTAAACTTTCTTTTACCAGCCTCACCTTCCTCTTTATACATCTTTTCCAACTGTGGAAAAATCATTGTTAAAAGCTGTAAGATAATAACTGATGTTATGTAAGGACCAATACCAAGCATTATAATGGAAAACCTGCTTAAAGCTCCACCCGTTAAAATGCTTAAGAAACCCATCATTTTAAACCTAGCAAAGAATTCTTGTAGGTTTTCGGCATTAATTCCTGGCATTGGAATATTAGCCATTAATCTGAAAATAGCAAAAACAAAAAGAATAAATAATATCTTCTTTCTAAGATCTTTTATTTTAAATACTTGGGTTAACTTACTTAGCATATTTCTCTTGTGCTTTTTTAGAGAATTGACAACCTTCTATTTTTAGCTTCTTCTTCAATTCACCTGTACCTAAAATCTTAACCTTAGGCGTCTTACCTTTCATTCTACGGATTAATCCCTTCTCTAGCAAGGTTTTTGGATTAACAACTTCTGATTCTTTAAAAACATCCAAAGAACCAAGATTAACAACAACGTAATTCAATTCTTTCTTTTGGTTTCTATAACCTCTCAATTTAGGATATTTCTTAACCAAACCACGAACAATCGGAGCAAACTTACCTGTCCCTGCTCTTGATTTCTGTCCTTTTAATCCTCTTCCAGAATAAGTACCACGTTTTCCACCACGTCCAACGCGTTTCTTTTTATCTAGTTTATGACTTGGTTTCAGTTGATGTAGTTGCATATTTTAATTTCTTTAATGCTGAAATTGTAGCTTTAGCATTATTAATTTTGTTAGATGTTCTACCAATCTTTTTAGAAGAAATATTTCTAATCCCAGCTAAAGAACAAATTGTTCTAACTGTTCCCCCTGCTACTAATCCTCTTCCTTTCGCTTGTGGTTTAAGCATAACTTCGGCTGCTCCATACTTAGCCTCAACTTGATGCGGAATTGTTTCATTAATGGTTGGAACTAAAATGATGTTTCTCTTAGCAACTCTAGTTGCTTTCTCTACTGCTTGAGCAACATCTGCTCCCTTAGCAACACCAAAACCAATCTTTCCTTTTTTATCCCCAACAACAACTCCTGCTCTAAACCTAAAGCGTCTTCCACCAGCAGTCATTCTCATAACTCTAGCCAAATCTAAAAGCTTAGAATCAAATTCATCTTTTTTCTCAAATGTTTTTCTTCTTCTATTATTAAACATATTATTAAAACTTTAATCCTGCTTCACGAGCACCTTCAGCAAGAGACTTAACCCTACCATGATACTTATATCCTCCTCTATCAAAAACAACCTTCTCAATCTTTTTCTCAGATGCCTTTTGAGCAATTAATTTACCAACTCCTTTAGCGATTTCAACCTTTGATCCTTTTAAACCATCGCCATTAGCAAATACCAAGGTCTTTCCTTTATCATCATCAATAAGTTGAGCATAAATGTGCTTGATTGATCTAAAAACGCAAAGACGAGGAATATCAGCTGTCCCCTTAACCTTAGCTCTCACTCTTCTATGTCTTCTTAATTTTTTAACTTTTTTATCTAACATACTTGTCTTGCCATAAGGCAGATTATTATTCAGTACCTATTGCTTTTTTACCAGATTTTCTTCTAACATATTCGCCTTCATATCTAATACCCTTTCCTTTATATGGTTCTGGTGGACGAACAGCTCTGATTCTAGCAGTCACTTGACCAACTAATTCTTTATTAATACCAGAAACAATAATGTTTAATTTCTGGACTTCAAATTTAATACCAACTACTTTTTCTATTTTAACAGGATGTGAAAATCCTACCAAGAGTACTAAGTCTTCTCCTTCTAAACTAGCCCTATAACCAACTCCTTGTATTTCTAACTTCTTCTCATAACCATTAGTAACTCCTTCTATCATATTAGCGATTAAAGTTCTACTTAATCCCCATAAAGCACTGGTTCTTTTTGTTTCCTTACCAACGGAAACAATAATTTCATTTTCTTTTTTTTCAATCTTAATCTCAGGTCGAATATATTGTTCTAATTCGCCTTTTGGCCCCTTAACCTTAACTAGATTATTTTCAATACTTATTTCCACTCCTTGGGGTATTTCTATTGGTTTTTTACCTATTCTTGACATAATTTTTATCTCGCCAAAGGCGGATTACCAAATCTCACAAATTATTTCTCCTCCGACTTTTTGTTTTCTGGCTTCTTTTCCAGTCATTAATCCTTTTGGTGTAGAAACTATTAAAACACTGTATTTTCCTTTAGTCCCTCTCATCTCTTTAAATCCAGCATATATTCTTTGTCCTGGTTTAGAAACCCTTTTTGATCCTAATATTTCTGAAGGATATTTTAATGTAATCTCAATAGATTTTTTAGGAATCCTTCCTTTTTTCTCAACAGCACCGATCAGCTTTTGACCTTCTAATATCTTTGCAATTCCATATTTTATTTTAGAAAAAGGAACATCAACTGTTTTGTGTGAAACAGCTTGAGCATTTCTTATTCTATTTAACATGTCTGTTATTGGATCTGTCATATTTTTATTTATTTCGCTTTTGGCGGATTACCAAGATGATTTTTTAACGCCAGGAATTTCCCCTCTATTAGCCATCTCTCTAAAGCAAATTCTGCACAAACCGAAGTCTCTCATATAACCATGTCTTCTACCACACCTAAAACATCTGTTAACTTTTCTTGAGCTAAACTTTGGCGTTTTCTTTGCTTTTGCTTTTTGTGATTCTTTTGCCATATTTACTTTTTAATAGGAAACCCTAATAGTTTTATTAATTCTAATCCTTCTTCTTTGCTTTTTGCTGTTGTGACAACCGTTATTTCAAAACCAAATACTATCTTAGTTCTTTCTGGCGATATTTCTGGGAAAATAATATGTTCTTTAATTGGAATTGTTAAACTCCCTTGATTATCAAAAGACTTAGGATTAATCCCCTGAAAATCTCTTGATCTTGGTAATGCTATATTAATCACTCTATTCAGAAAATCATTCATCTTATATCCACGTAAAGTAACTTTAGCGCCTATTGGTATTCCTGTTCTAGTTTTAAAACCTGCAATTGACTTTTTTGCTTTTGTTAAAACAACCTTCTGTCCACAGATTATACTTAAATCTCCAAGAACTGATTCAAATATCTTCTTTTGCTCACCTGATGTTGTTCCCATAATCATCTTGCCTAATCCAGTATTAACAACAACCTTTTCTATCTTAGGAACAGCCATAATATTCTTATAGCCAAACCTCTCTTTTAAAGCGGGAACTGCTTGTTTGTAATTTTCTTTTATGTTTATCATATTTCTTGATTACATTTTTTACAAACTCTATATTTCTTCTTTCCTTCTGTTTTATAGCCCACCCTGACAGCCTTATTGCATTTAGGACAAATAATCTTAACATCTGAAACATCAAAAGCAATGGATAATTCTACAATCTGTCCTTTCTCTCCTGATTTTTTCGGTTTAGAATGTTTCTTTTTCAAGTTAATATTCTCCACCATAATCTTACCCTCTTTTGGAAGAGATTCTATTACCTTACCCTTTCTGCCTTTGTCCTTTCCTGATATTATTAAAACTTGATCTCCTTTCTTTATTTTCATACAATATCTGATGCTAAACTAATAATCTTCTCAAATCCTTTCTCTCTTAATTCTCTAGCTACTGGGCCAAATATTCTACCACCTTTGGGATTTTTAGTTGCCCCATCTAGAATTATAGCCGCGTTATCATCGAATCTGATATATGATCCATCTTTTCTTCTCATTTCTTTATTTGTTCTAACAATAACTGCTTTGACAACTTCATGTTTTTTAACAACTCTTCTTGGTTCAGCTACTTTAACTGTCGCTACAATAATATCACCTATTCTAGCATATCTTTTCTTAGAACCACCTAAAACCTTGATACATTTGATCATCTTTGCTCCCGAGTTATCTGCTACTTTTAATGTTGTTTCTGGTTGAATCATACTTGTCTCGCCTAGGGCGGATTATTTTACAATCTTCCATTTCTTGTCTTTAGAAATAGGTGTTGTTTCTTCTATTAATACTTTGTCGCCAATATTATAGTTTCCTTCAGCGTAATGAGCCTTATAATTCTTATGTATCTTATATCTTCTCTTATACTTAGAATGTTCTTTCACTCTCTCAACCTTAACAACTACAGTATTCTGCATTTTATTAGAAATTATTACTCCTTTTAATTGTCTTTTAGGCATATTATTTATTGTTTAATATTGTTAATATCTTAGCAATATCTTTTTTAATACTACGCACCTCTCTAACATTCTTAACTTTTCCAGCTGACAAATCAAATTTAAGCTTTCTGAGCCTCTCTCTATCCTCATGTAACAATCTTTGTAAATCCTTTTCTGATTTTGGTCTTAATTCTTTAATCTTCATTTCTTTATAAACTTAGTTTTGACTGGTAATTTATCAGATGCTTTTCTAAAAGCTTCTCTCGCCTGATCTTCTGGGATTCCCTCTAATTCAAACATTATTCTTCCTGGCCTAACTGGAAAAACATAGAACTCAACTGACCCTTTCCCTCCACCCATTGGAACCTCTGTTCCTTTCCTGGTAACTGGTTTATCAGGAAAAATTCTAATCCAAAGCTTACCTCCTTTTCTTAAATATCTGATAATAGCTCTTCTAGATGCTTCAATCTGTCTTGAAGTTATCCATTTTTCATCCATTGATTTTAAACCATAACTACCAAAAGCAATAGTGTTAGATTTTTGTTCAATCCCCTTCTTTCCTGTTCCGACAAACTGCTTTCTATGTTTTGTTTTTTTAGGAGCTAACATAATTATTCAAACTTTTCTCCTTTATAAATCCAGACCTTTATTCCAATAACACCATAGGAACAGTTCGCTTCTACTAACGCATAATCAATATCAGCTCTAATCGTTTGACGAGGAAGCTGTCCCTCTCCAACCCATTCTCTTCTAGCTATCTCTGATCCGTTTAATCTTCCAGAAACCTGGATTCTAGCTCCCTTAATCTCCTTATGAGACATGATCTTGCTTAAAGATTGTTTTAAAGCTCTTCTGTAAGGCATTCTCTTTTCAATCTGCTGAGCAATAAATTGTCCACTCAAAATAGCAGACGTCCAAAGATCTTTTATTTCTCTAATTTCTATTCTTAATTCTTGTTTATCGGTCCTTATTTTGATTAATTTCTTTTCTAGTTCTTTCTTTAATTGTTCTACTCCCTCCCCACCTCTGCCAATGATCAATCCTGGTCTAGCACTAGAAATAATAATATTAATCTTAGTTGCATATCTTTCTATTTCAATCTTTTCTATCCCAACACTCTTAAGCTTTTTATTCAAATATTCTCTAATATTAAAATCCTCCTCCAGATATTCTGCATGATCTTTATAATAACCTCTTGTGTCCCAATCACCAATCCTTCTAATCCTATGTGCTTTTGGATGTACTTTATGTGACATAATTAAATTGATTTTCTTCTAAAAAACCTTTTCAACCCTTTTATCTCTTTTGGTTTTATTTTTTCAACAACTGGCCTAAGTTTTGGTTTTTCCGCTTTAACTTCTTTAACTGAGGCCTCAACAGTCTTTTTAGCTTGTACTACTTTCTTCACTTTCTTGCTAGGATTAATTTCGTCTAAAATTATTGTAATGTGCGATGTTCTCTTTTCAATTGGAGCAGCCATTCCTCTTGACCTTGCTCTCCATCTTTTTAACATTGGTCCTCCATCAACAGTAATTTTAGAAATGTAAAGATTTGTTGAATCCAGTTCAAAGCTGTTCTTCGCATTAGCAATAGCTGAATTTAAAAGCTTTAATATCTTATCAGCTCCTCGTTTAATTGTAAACTTCAAAATAGCTTGAGCCTTATCAACCTTTTTACCTCTGACCAGATCAGCAACTAATCTTACTTTCCTTGGCGCAATTCTTAAATGTTTTAATTCTACTTTAACTTTCATAATTACTTAGTTTTTTCTATTTCACGTTGCATCTTTCCTCCATGCCTAACAAATTTGGTAGTTGGAGCAAACTCTCCCAATTTATGGCCAACCATATCTTCTGTAATCTTAACCGGAATATGATCCTTACCATTGTGTATTCCAAAAGTAAAACCAATCATTTCTGGAACAATTGTACAAGCTCTTGACCAAGTCTTAATCGCTACATTCTGATTCGCTTTACTCACCTTTTTAAGCAACTTTTCATCAATATATGGACCTTTTTTAACACTTCTTGACATAATTATAATTATCTTTTCTTTTGACGTCTTTTAATTATTAACTTCTTTGTCCATCTCTTTCTTTTTCTAGTCTTAACACCTAGGGCTGGTTTACCCCAAGGAGTTTTTGGATGTTTCATTCCAATAGGAGAACGTCCTTCTCCCCCTCCGTGTGGATGATCGCAGGGATTCATTGCTGAACCTCTTACTCTTGGTCTTATTCCTTTTAATCTTTTAATTCCAGCCTTACCAACATTAACATATTTCCACTCTGGATAAGAGACGCTACCAATTGTTGCAAAACATTTCTGGAAAACTCTTCTAACCTCTCCCGATGGCATCTCTAGATTAGTATATTTTCCTTCATTAGCCAAGACTTTAGCACTAGAACCAGCTGATCTAACTATCTTGCCACCTTGCCCAGGGATTAATTCAATATTATAGATTAACGTTCCAACTGGTATATTACTAACTTGCATTCTATTACCTATTTTAATCTCTGCTTTTTCTGAACAAATAACCACCTCTCCAACCTTAATCTTGTCGGGAGCAATTCTATACCTCTTATCACCATTTTCATACTCTAACAACATTAGAAAAGCTGTTCTATATGGATCATGTTCTAAGGCAACTACTTTTGCTGGAATATCAATTCTTTCTTGATTAAAATCAGTTACTCTATATCTTTTCTTAACACCACCGCCTTTATGACGAACTGTTATCCTTCCTGATTTACCTCTACCCGCTCTTGATTTCAATGTTAAAAGCAATCCTTTTTCTGGCTTCTTCTTGCTTAAATTCTTTTTAAATACTACTTTTTTCATAATTATCTAGGCATTATCTCTATTTTCTGCCCTTTCTTTATTTCAACAATAGCTTTTTTATAGCCCTTTTTAAAGCCAAACTTTCTACCAACTCTTCTTTTTTTTCTATGAACATTAATAACTGAAACATTAACAACATCTACTCCGTACAAATCTTCTACTGATTTCTTAATTTCAATCTTATTTGTTCTTGAAGCAACTTTAAAGGTATATTTATTCTCCTCAATTAAAAGAGATGCTTTTTCAGTGACATGTGGTGATTCTAATGATTTATAGGCCATTCCTGTCTTTGCTTTCTTAATTGAAGCGGTTTTAACTGGAGCAGTCTTAACCGGAGCCTTTTTAATAGACTTTTTAACTGGCTTTTTAGTCGCTTCTTTCTTGTCTGCCTCAACCGGCTTTTCCTTCTTATGTTTGAATACATCAAATAAACTCATATTATTTCACAAAGGTATCTTTAATCTTCTTAATTCCGGCTTTAGATATAATAACATATTTATACTTCAATAAATCTAAAACATTCAAGTCTTTAGCTTGTAGCGAAGCAACCTTTGGAATATTTCTAATTGATAAAATTAAGTTCTTATCCATTTTAGCTAAAACCAATAATCCTGATCCTTTGAATAGTTTATTTAAGGTAACAACCATATCTTTAGTCTTTGGCTTAGGAAAGTCCAGTTTATCAACAACTAAAATCATCCCTTCTTTTGCTTTGGCCGACAAAACCATTAATAAAGCCTTTCTTTTCATCTTAACAGGAATTGTTCTCTTATAATTCTTATCAGCTCTTGGACCAAAAGTAACTCCTCCACCTCTCCAAATAGGAGATCTATTAGAACCATGTCTGGCTCTTCCTGTTCCTTTCTGTCTCCAAGGTTTCTTTCCTCCTCCGCTAACTTCACCTCTCATCTTAGCTTGGGCTGTTCCTTGTCTTCTATTTGATTGCTGAGACAAAACCACCTGATGAACTAAGTCAAGATTAATCTCTACTTCAAAAACCTCTTTCGGTAATTCAACATTCCCAATCTCTTCCTTATTTTGATTATATAGTTTAACTTTCATCTTTTATTTCAATGTTCTAATCTCTAATAATGTTCCTCTGTGTCCTGGAATCGCTCCTTTCACTGCTAGGATATTATTCTTAAAATCAATCTTAGCTATTTTTAATCCTTTGACAGAAACTCTATCTGATCCCATTCTTCCTGGCATTTTTCTTCCTTTAAGAACTCTTTGTGGAAATCTACATCCAATTGAACCAATTGTTCTTTCTTCATGTTTCGTACCATGAGTAGCATTTCTTCCATGAAAACCATGTCTTTTCACTCCACCCTGAAATCCTTTACCTTTAGTAATTCCTGAAATAACTACCTTGTCTCCTTCTTTAAATCCTAAAATAGTAATCTTAGTACCAACTTTGAATTCAGAACCATTCTTTGTCTTTTGTTCTTTCAAGTATCTATATGGTCTATCTTTCTGTGGCATCTTAACCTTCTTATCTTTTAGTTTCTCGTAGCCAATCTGAACAGATGATTCATTTATCTGAGTAACGAAACAAGGGCCAGCTTCAATCAAGGTTACTGGTATAACCTTTTCATCATCAAAAATCTGTGTCATTTCTATTTTTTTACCTAAAATAAATCTCATGTTTGTTAAAAATAAAACTGGGCAAACACCCAGTTGAAAACTAGCATTCGCCTGCCTGCCGGCAGGCAGGCATATCATACACCTATAAAAAGCAGATATATGCTCGTAGCGCCATTTTATTACATTTTAATCTCAATGTCAACCCCTGCCGGAAGAGTTAGGTTCGTTAAAGCATCAATGACATTTGGATTTGGATTCAAGATATCAATTAATCTCTTGTGAACTCTTATCTCAAACTGCTCCCTTGCGTCCTTATGGACAAAAGAAGAGCGGTTCACGGTATATTTCTTTGTTTCTGTTGGCAAAGGAACCGGGCCTAAAACTTCTACTCCGTATCTCAAAACTGTCTCAACAATTTGTCGAGCACTATTATCGATTACTTTGTAATCGTAGGCCTTAAGCTTTATTCTTAACCTTTGCTTAAGCTCTGGTTCTTTTTCTTTCTTTATCGCCTTGGTTGGCATTTTTTCTATTAACTTTTAAACAAATCAATCCGCCCGAGGGCGGATTGGTTTAAACTTTGGTTAGTTAATAATCTTGGTTACTACTCCAGCACCGACTGTTCTTCCTCCTTCTCTAATCGCAAATCTTTGTTGTTCTTCTAAGGCAACTGGCACAATTAATTTAACCTTTAAGGTGACTGTATCTCCAGGCATAACCATTTCTGTTCCTTCTGGTAATTCTACATCTCCTGTTACATCAGTGGTTCTGATATAGAACTGTGGCTTATATCCTTTAAAGAATGGCGTATGTCTTCCACCTTCTTCTTTTGTCAATACATAAATTTCAGTTTCAAACTCAGTATGTGGTGTAACTGAACCTGGTTTTGCTAATACTTGTCCTCTTTCAATATCTTCTTTTTTAGTTCCTCTCAAGAGAACACCAACATTGTCACCAGCTTCACCTCTGTCAAGGGTCTTATTAAACATCTCTACGCTAACTGCTGTTGTTTTGGTTGTTGGCCTTATTCCAACTAATTCCACTTCTTCATTAGAGTTAACAGCTCCTCTTTCAATTCTTCCAGTAGCAACAGTTCCTCTTCCTTCAATTGAGAAAACGTCTTCAACTGCCATTAAGAATGGCTTATCAATGTCTCTAACTGGTTCTGGAATAAATGTATCTAACTTCTCAACTAATTCTAGAATTGGCTTGATAGCTTCATCATCAGCTGATTTAGCTTCTAAAGCTTTTGTAGCTGAACCTCTAATAATTGGGGTTTCGTCTCCAGGGAATTTATACTTATTCAATAATTCTCTGATTTCTGATTCTACTAATTCAAGAATTTCTGGATCATCAACTTGATCAGTCTTATTCAAGAAAACAACTATTGAAGGAATACCAACCTGTCTAGCCAAAAGAATGTGCTCTCTTGTTTGAGGCATAGGTCCATCAGGAGCTGAAACAACTAAAATAGCACCATCCATTTGAGCGGCTCCAGTAATCATATTCTTAATATAGTCAGCATGTCCTGGACAATCAATGTGAGCATAATGTCTTTTTTCTGATTCATACTCTAAGTGAGAAACAGAGATTGTAAGACCTCTGGCTTTTTCCTCAGGAGCTGAGTCAATCTGATCAACACCTTTCTCAATCGAAATCAACCCTTTTAGAGCTAATGCATGTAAGATAGCTGCTGTAAGAGTTGTTTTACCATGGTCAACGTGACCAATAGTACCAATATTTACGTGAGGTTTCCCTCTTTCAAATTTAGCTTTTTCTGCCATAATTTTTTATTATTGTTTATTTTTTATTATATCTAATATATTAATCTATTTAAAACAAAATGTCAATAAAGTTATCGCCTTTTTCCGTCAATTATTTCTTGAGCAATATTCCCCGGAACATCTTCATAACAACTAAACTCCATTGTAAAGTTTCCTCTCCCTTCTGTCAAGCTTCTTAAGGTAGTAGCATAACCAAACATTTCAGCTAAAGGAATTGTTGCGTCAATAACCTTTAAGTTTTGCCTATCGTCTGTTTGTTCTATTTTCCCTCTTCTTGAAGAGAGGTCACCAATAATATCTCCGAAAAACTCTAAAGGGATAATAACTTCTAATTTCATAATTGGCTCTAACAAAACAGCTTTTGCTTTTATGGCTGCTGACTTAAAAGCCATAGAACCAGCAATTTTAAAGGCATTTTCAGAAGAGTCTACTTCATGGAAAGAACCATCATAAAGAGTAGCTTCTACATCCATTAATTGATAACCAGCAACCACGCCTTTATCCATTGCCTCTTTAACACCTTTTTCAATAGCAGGGATATATTCCTTTGGAATAGATCCACCTTTAATTTCATTATTAAAAACAAAGCCCTTGCCTCTCTCCAAAGGTTTCACTCTTAACATAACATGTCCGTATTGACCTCTACCACCAGATTGCTTAACATATTTAGCTTCTGCTTCAGCTTCTTGTTTAATAGTTTCTCTGTAGGCAACTTGTGGTCTGCCAACAGAAGCTTCTACCTTAAACTCTCTCTTCATTCTATCAACAAGAACTTCTAGATGAAGCTCACCCATTCCTGAGATAATAGTTTCTCCTGTTTCCAAATCACTCTTAATCCTAAAAGTTGGATCTTCTTCTGATAATCTCTTAAGAGCCAATCCCATCTTTTCTTGATCAGCTTTTGATTGAGGCTCTATTCTAATGCCAATAACTGGCTCTGGGAAAGTAATTTGTTCAAGGATAATAGAAGCTGTTTCGTCACAAAGAGTATCCCCTGTCCTAGTATCTTTAAGACCAACTGTAGCGGCAATATCACCAGCATAAACCTCTTTTACTTCTTCTCTTTCAGCTGAATGCATTCTTAAAATACGACCAATTCTCTCTTTATTGCCTGTTCTTGGGTTAAGAACATAAGAACCAGCTACTAATACACCAGAATAAACACGAAAGTAGGTTAAAGCTCCAACAAAAGGATCTGTTGCAACCTTGAAGGCCAAAGCAGAAAACTTTTCACTATCATTAGCTTTTCTCTCTTCTGTTTCTTCATTTGTCCTAGGGTTAATACCTTTAATAGGCGGTAAATCAATAGGACTTGGTAGATAATCACAAACAGCATCTAGCATTGGTTGGACACCTTTATTCTTCAAAGCTGATCCACAAAAGACTGGAACTAACCTATAATCTAACACCGCTTTTCTTAAAATATCTTTTAATTTATCAGTTGGAACTTCTTCTCCAGCTAAATACTTTTCCATTAATTCTTCATCTTCTGAAACAATCTTTTCAATCATTTTATCTCTCCATTTATTGGCTTCTTCTTTCATATTATCTGGAATTTCCTCTTCTTTAATTATTTGACCAAAATCTCCCTCAGGTATAATAGCTTTCATTTTTAACAAATCAATAACTCCTTTGTGATCTCCTTCAAGACCAATAGGCAACTGCATTGCTACAGCGTTAGGAGTAAGTTTATCTATTATTGACTGAAAACTCTTATCAAATGAAGCTCCTGTCCTATCTAGCTTATTAATAAAACACATTCTTGGAACTTTGTACTTATCAGCTTGTCTCCAAACTGTTTCTGATTGTGGTTCTACTCCAGCTACTCCGTCAAAAACAACAACAGCTCCATCTAAAACTCTTAGGGATCTTTGAACTTCTGCTGTAAAGTCAATATGCCCTGGGGTGTCAATAATATTAATTCTATGTTCGTGAGCCTTGTCTCCATTGAACTGACTTGGCGTCCAGAAACAAGTAGTAGCAGCTGAGGTAATAGTAATTCCTCTTTCTCTTTCTTGTTCCATCCAATCCATAATAGCTGCTCCATCATGAACTTCACCTATTTTATGAGATATTCCGGTATAAAATAAAACACGCTCACTAACAGTGGTCTTACCAGCGTCAATGTGGGCGATAATCCCGATGTCTCTAACTCTGTCTATTGGATATTGTCTAGGCATATATTTTTACCAAGCAAAATGAGCAAAAGCTCTATTAGCTTCGGCCATTCTATGTGTATCTGATTTTTTCTTTATAGCCCAACCCGTATCATTAGCAGCATCCATCAATTCAGCTGCTAATCTATCTCTCATTGGACTTCCTTTTTTACTCTTAGCTCCAGCAATAATCCATCTCATAGCTAAAGCTGTCTTTTTGCTCCCTTTTACTTCAACAGGAACCTGATAAGTTGCCCCTCCAACTCTTTTTGGTTTTACTTCTATTCTTGGAGCCGCTTTATCTAAAGCCATTTCAAAAACCTCTAATGGTTCTTTTTTTGTCTTTTCGGCAATAATATCAAAAGCGCCATAAACTATCTTTCTAGCTATAGTTTTTTTACCTTCTCTCATTATTTGATTAATGAATCTAGCAACGATTTCACTGTCGTATTTAGAATCAGGTAATACTGGATGTTTTTTAATCTTACTCATAATTACTTCTTTTCTTTTTTAGCTCCGTATTTACTTCTGGCCTGTTTTCTTCCTTCCACTCCACCAGTATCTAAGACTCCTCTGACAACATGATATCTCACTCCTGGTAAATCTCTTACTCTTCCGCCCCTTAGCAAAACAATTGAGTGCTCTTGAAGATTATGACCCTCTCCAGGAATATAGGCACTAACTTCCATTCCGTTAGTTAATCTAACTCTAGCAACCTTTCTTAAAGCAGAGTTAGGTTTCTTAGGTGTAACTGTAAAAACCTTAAGACAAACACCCCTCTTAAAAGGAGAGTCATATCTCTTAGGTCTATTCTTTAAAATATTAAAACTAAAAGCTAAAGCTGGTGTCTTAGTTTTAGACGTCTTCTTTTTTCTTTTATTTTTAATCAATTGATGTATCGTTGGCATAATTAAAAAATTAGCATTGAATGCTTACTTGGAAGTTTAACAAAATTAAAAACATCTGTCAATCTTTTTAATTTAACATCTCTTGACAAGTGTCTCTGGTTTGCTATAATGAAAGCAATACGGCGATAGTTTGTACATCACGAGCTACGTTGCGTGTCACAAAAAAGAACTTCTTACGGGAAGTCCTTTTTTGTTATATAATAAGAATGTGGACCTGGGCCCGTGTTGTATGTGGTTAACAAGTCGCCGTTGACACGCGACCAAGCGGGTTCAAATCCCGCCGGGTCCACATTAAAATAAAGGGAAGCCAGTGATTAGAGCAAAAATCCAATTAATAATTAGAAGAACATATTGAAAACCGAAGAGAATAATAAAGAGAATTATAAACATTCCAAATTGTCGTAAGAACATCTGTATTCCTCTAGCCTGATAAGGAAGTAAAGCAAATAGAATATGAGAACCATCTAATGGAGGAACTGGAATAAGATTAAAGACAGCTAATAATATGTTAATATAAATGATGTAAGAAAAGATAACTACTAATCCGGGAACATTTACTACTTGAGGAACAAATCTAATAATAAGACCAAAGAAAACAGCTACCGATAAATTAGATAATGGACCAGCTAGGGCAACCTTCAAAGAACCATATCTTTGATCTCTGAAGTTATGGGGATTAATTGGTACTGGCTTAGCCCAACCAAAGATAATACCCGCTCCAGTTATCTGAGCCATTATAGCTAAAAAGACTGGTACTAAAATAGAACCAACTGGATCTAAATGTTTAATTGGATTTAAAGTAAGCCGTCCGGCATACTTGGCCGTTGGATCACCGAGATAATAAGCAACACTGCCATGAGCTATCTCGTGGATTATGACAGAGAATATTAAAATAATGATTAAGAATATAATATCCATAACTTACTAGATTATATCACAACTATTGCTAAAATTAAAATAATCTGTTAAGATACAAATACTATGACTAAACAATGTACAATTTGTGCTAAGTCGTCAAGAATGGTTGGACACAGAGTAAAGTTAAGAGGAAAATATAATCCAACTATTAGACGAAGAAAATACCCTAATCTCCAATGGGTCTATATTCCTGTGGGAACAACAAAATCTGCTTATAAAGAATTTGCTGGCAAAAGAATAAAGGCCTGTGCTAAATGCATTAAATCTCTATCTAAAAGAAAATAAAAGCGACCCCGAAAAGGGGTTGTTTTTATAGTCCTGTAAACATTCGGAAAAATTCTTAGGAAAATAATTCAAGTGGGATTTCGCAAGTACTAACCAAGGTTAGTACTGATATTAAATTCCCTTTATACAAGTATAGTCCAGAATTTAACTGAATATTTACAGGGCTACTTTCATTATAATCCTCACCGATAACCTCTGTCAAATTAGTGGCTAATTTTATTTACCAATAATTCCAATAGGTTTTTAACTTCTTCTTGAGCTTGAACTTCTGTTTTACTATCTATAAATTTCTGCCATTGGCTTAAAATTTCTCTATCATCTAAGTTTCTAACAGCGTTCTCTAATTTTAGCCTTGTTTCAAAATCAACTTCATCATCTGCCTTTAAGACTTTTTCTATAAAAAGCTTTGTAAAATCCGAAACTTTATCATTGATTGTTTGGCTCTCTAGGGCTATTTTGTTTTCATTCATTTTACCTTTCAAAGAGCTATACTCAATCGCAAAGAAAATATTACCAGCTAATAAAAGTAAAACGACTACGATCCAGATAATAGTTGATAAAGCAATGGGCTTGTTTAACATATTTTTATTTTATATTTTTATTTTATATTTTTATTTTTTTATTTCTTTTTCTATCACGATAGAAATTATATAAAAGTAAAGCGAAAACTACTAGAGACAAAATTACTTTCCAATCAATAACTTTAAGCCACCAGTATTTCCCTTTTAGCTCTATATTAAAATGAATACCACTTCCCTCTTTAACTTCAAATGACTCTCCCTCATAGATTGGGTAGCCTGACGCTTCAACTTTTAGATAATAACTTCCCTCTGGCACTAAGAAAGAATACTTTCCTGTAGCATTAGTTGTTTGAGGGTTTTCTTGTTGATATTTTTTAGCTGGCCAAAGTTCATATTGATTAGTATCAGGATTAAGCCAAAAGATAAAAACAGTGGCATCAGAAACTCGCGCTTCTTTATCGCCTATCTTTTCATAAACATATCCTTCTGGATCAATTATTGTTATTAATCTAATTTCTTTTTGTCCTAATTCTATACTTTTATAATCCATTACCGTTATAATCTCATATTCTCCTTCTATAACCGGTGCTTGGATTTCGGCTGTATAAATTCCATCGCCATCAGAGTCAGTATATTCAAATTGTGTTAAAACTAATTTTTCCTCAATTTCTACTGATTTTTCTTTTTCTTTGGCTAAATTAGAATCAGCAAACATCAAAGAAGCAGTTAAATTACCTAATACTTTTGGATAATTTTCAGCAATTTTCCGTGAATTGAAGACCACATATCCTTTTATTGTTTCAACTGGATTATCTGGTTTTATCGCTAATTGTAATAGTTTACCAGAAATAGTAGTAATCTTTTGTTGTGATTCACCTTTTTCGTTAATAGTTAAACCAATACTAAAATCTATTAATTCTTTTCCTGCTTTAGCAAAAATAACATCAGTTGGTAATTGTTGTTTAACCTGTGCTGATAATTTCCCCATCGGCAGACCACTAATTGAAGCTACCCCCGGTAAGTTTAATTCTACGTCCTTTAATTTCCCAACATCGGTTATCTTGGTTATTCCCACTTCTTCAAAAGTCTTCCCTAATTCTGGAAACTTTTTAACCAAATCCTTTATATTCTTAGGCAGAGGTGCTAAAACAAAATTGTTTATTGATTGAGAAGACAATAACCCCCATTGTCCTTGCATTGATAAAGGAGCTTCTTCAGGAACAGTAATTATTTCTGGTGGTTTTTCAGGAACAACAATTTCTGGAAGCTCAGGCTCTTCCGGAGCAGAAGGTTCTTCCGGTATAGATGGCTGTTCTAGAGTAGATGGCTGTTCTGGTGGTTCAGGAACAACTGGCTTTTCTTTTATTCTTAAAGAAACTATTTTTGTTAAACCAACATTACCAGCCATATCTTTTGGAATTAATTCTAGAGAATAATTACCAGCTGATAATTTACCTAGGTTTGCTGTCCAAACACCCTGATTATCAGCTTTAACTAATCCATACTTTTTGTTCCAGTGAAGAGTAATTTCTGCTAATTCTTCTGTTTTACCAAAGAGAAAGACGTCTTCATCAGAATAGAAATAATCTTTTAAATTAATTTCCTTTATAGCAGGAGCTATTGTATCTAAAATAATACTATCTGAAATGAGATCCGATTCACGACCATATTGAGTATAAAACTTAACGTATACGGTTTTAGAACCATCCCCATCACTTAATTCCCAGTTTACAGTCTCTTTATATGGATTATAAGAATTGTTCACAAAATCAGCATTTTCGGAAATAGCCATATAAGCAACATCATCTCCGGCGGATAATTCTAAAACAACATTTCTATCAGTGGTATATTTATCACCATTATTAATTAAAACTTTGAGGCTTTCTTGTTGAGGCGGAAGAGAAACTTCTGGAGAAAAACCACCACCTCCACCAATAGAACAACTTCTAGTTAAGGTTGGACTACCACCGCTACAACCAGCAGGAGAGGACGAAGCAATACTTCTAGATTGTTGACCATCGGAGCAAGTACTCCAATCAGAATATGTCCAAGAAGTACAGACTCTAGCACTCGCTGGACGCCAATCAGTTTTAGCAGTATAGTCACCATCAAAAATAATCCAGCCGATATTCTCACTTAAAGCTGATCCAGTAAATTCACCAGAGGAATTAATAACTACACCGCCATTAGTAGGGTTAAAGTCTATATAGCCAACATTCTCTCCCCAAGCATAACCAGATAAGTTTCCTTCGCTGTCATTAGCTACATCATCTAAATATATCCAACCAACAGTTTCACTTAAAGCATAGCCGGAAAGACCAGAATCAGTAATATGGACATTGCCATTCGTTGTGCCGAAATTAATCCAACCGATATTCTCCCCCCAAGCATATTTATAGGTTGAGCCAATCGTTCCATCAATAGCTGAACCAAAAACAATTAATGGAATGAGCCCAAAAACAAAAACTAGTAGAATAATTTTAAAACTTACAACTTGGAACTTGTAACTCATAACCTGAAAACTTATAGTAATTTTTTGATTGCTCTTATAAAATTATTAAAATCGCCTAAATCTTTCTTTGCGTATTCTAAGATATTTTTATCATCAATTTCCCAATAACGATGGATTAATTTATTTCTAAATTTTACCATCTTTCTTAATTTAGTAGCTAATTTCTTCTCTAAAAAACTTTCTTTCTCAAGAACATCAAAACATTCTCCGAAAAACGATACTCCTTTATTAAACTTTTTTGCAGCAATATGAACGCAAATACTTCCTATGGATTCAATGGCTTGAAGTAGATAATATTTTACTGCTGCGATGTTTTCTTTTTTAGACCAAAATTCTTTTTCACTAACCGAGATTAATCTTTTAACTTCTTCTAGAGATTCTTGAATTTCGGAGATTCTTTGTTTAATTTTTTGTTTATCTAATTTCATAAATTAAACTGAAACTAATTCCCTTAATGATTGATTAGAAATATATTCATTAGCTAGAGCGTTCAATGAAGTATTTTCTATCAAGTTTGTAGTTAACTCTTGATTTTTTGAAAAAAGCAAAATTCCACGGCAAAAAACATTATTTAAAAAATAATCCGGAGTGAAATTTAAAATATGAATTTCAATAATGTCAAACGGTAAATCACAAACTTCGGCTATCTCTTTTGATAGATTTAATTCGTATTCAAAAGATTTTTCTTTATTTATTTTTTCTAAATAAACACCAATATCAATGTCTCTAAAAGATAATGAATCAACAAAAGACCCGAGCACATAAGCAAAAACAACATCCTTTCTGTTTGAAAGAATCCTTTTTATTTTCTTAGCAATTTCTTTTCTTTTATTAAAATTTAACGATGAATATTCTCTTATTTCCATTTTTCCATTATAACATATTAACTCATAACTTGAAACTTAGAACTTAAATTATCTGGCCCATTTTTGCCATCCGCCAATCATTTTTCCTATTTCTTCTATTTGTTGCTGGGCTACACCAAATTTTCTATTTGTCATTAAGCCAATTTCGTAAGCAAAACGGAAGCGGATCTTAAATTTATCAAAAAGATAACTTATTTCTTGAATACTATCTTCCTTTTGACTATCAGGCAACGAATTGGTCTTTATCACCTCATCTAATATCTGCCACGCTATTTGTTGGATTTCAGCTCCCAGTGTATGTTTATATTCTTTACGAAATTGCTGAATAATCCTATAAATGTATTTAATAAATTCGTAAGTTTTGACATAAATCGGTAAATGCGAATATTGAGCCATAAGTTTTGCCATAAGCTATAATCCATTTCCTTACGCAACGAACTTTATAGCTATCAGAAGTAACCTTAGTATTGTTGTTCGTGTTGCCATTGTTCAAGTTCACGATCCAGGCGTTGTGGGTATTGTTAGATTTGGTAGTAGCTGACCAATAGTTGTTGCTGGTATTAGACAAATTATCCCGCCACTTCAAAATATATAGCTCAATCTTTACCGTAATAAAGTATGAATTATTTTAATTTATAGTTAGCGCTAAAACTGGGTGGGACCGCAATGGATTTTTTGCTCGCCTTGCAAACAATTAAATAAATTAAATTTGCAAGCTCTCGGCATTTTTAATTTTAAAATAGCTAATTTTTTTGTCGACCGGTTCTAAATATTTTTGCAATATATTAAAATCTTCTTGCCATAATTTTTCTCGTAAGCTGAAGGTCTGAGCGTGTTTGAAATGTCCATAATAAGAGTTAACTACAGATAAAATATTTTTTATTTGTTTTTTAGAAAGCTCTCCAGAGTATTTATTCAAATTCCACAATTTTCCTTTCAAACTTTTGACTATTCTCCGTCTAATAAGAATGTGGCTTGGTTTGGTTATAAATCCAACAAAATTTATTCCCTTATTAATATCTTGGATTATTTGTTTATTGGGATGCAATTCTAACTTTAATTCACGGCGTAAAAAACCACTAATCTCTTTTTGCCAAAATTTTAACTGCTGTTTATTTCTTGATAAAAGAACCAAATCATCAACATAGCGCAAATAATAATTTGCCTTTAATTTATGCTTTACAAATAGGTCTAACTCGTTTAAATAAACATTGGCAAAAAACTGGCTAGTCAAATTTCCGATAGGCAACCCTTGATCTGAAGATACTTTAAATAATGACTTGTGATCTGGAATTAAATCAAAAAGTGACATTTGGCATTTACGATAATAATTTGTAGTAGGATTATGAAAAATTATCGTTTCAGCTAACCATAAAATCTCTTGATTTTTAACATATTTTTTTATCAGCTTAAATAAAATATTTTTATTCAAGCTCACAAAAAAACTTTTAATATCTACTTGCAAATAATAAGCTTCTTGTTGATCATCGCAACTTACTTTTTTAATATATTTTTTCAAATCTTTTATCGCTCTATGCGCTCCTTTATCTTTTCGGCAAGAATACGATTGGTCAATAAATTTTGGCTCCCAAATTCGTTCTAGATAACTAACTAAAATATGATGAACAATCCTATCCCTGAAATCAGCAGCGAAAATTTCTCTGGGCTTTGGTTTGGTTACCACAAAACAAATTGAACGTCCTGGATAGTAGGTATGATTTTCCAATTCCCTTTTTAGTTTTGAAAGTTCTTGCTCAAGGTTTATTTCAAACTTTATAGCGTTAACGGTATATCTTTTCCTTCTCCGACAATTATAATAGCATTTTAAAAGATTCTCAAAAGAAAAAATTTGCACCGCAAGATTTACTCTCTCTCTCTCTCTCGTAAATGTCTCCCTGTCAAACATTTTTTACTTATTTTTTGTTTATTAATCTCCATTTTGTTTTAAAAATTTATTCATAACCAAATTTTCCGAATCTCCAAATATCCAAATAACCTTAAATCCATTATCTTACGCAACGAACTTTATAGCTACCAGAAGTAACCTTAGTATCGTAGCTCGTGTTGCCATTGAACAAGGTCACGACCCAGGCGTTGCGGGTACTGTAAGATAAGGTAGTAGCTGACCAATAGACGTTGTTGATATTAGACAAATAACTAACAGAACTTTTAGAAGAACCGTTAATATATGCCTGCATCAATTCTTTTTGATAAGGGAGACGCCAGCCCCCATCACCCAATGCTTCACAACCTGTTTTTGCCGAGGTTT
>Ga0265594_1000298_pt1 | contig 40777 bp, 35 predicted proteins | sample saktaG_11_FD_190147 | JGI IMG/M metagenome (GOLD analysis project Ga0265594, IMG submission 190147) | Saline water microbial communities from Sakinaw Lake, British Columbia, Canada - sak_2011_5_24_80m | ecosystem: Environmental > Aquatic > Non-marine Saline and Alkaline > Saline ... | reverse complement strand
AATATGCCTTCCAGCTCGGAAATTCTGTCTATTAATTCCTCTTCTGTCATTTCTGAAATCTGCTTGTCAAAACTTATAGAAATAACCGGCTTTTTTATGGTCGAGGCTTGCAGTAAAAAAGGTACTGCTGTTTCTGTTTCGTCAAAGTCAGAAGTTTTCGTTTGAAGTAAGGGAATAACTGTTACCGAAATAATATCTGTCCCGAAGCTTGATATTAAAATATTTCCTTTGTTTTCAGAATCCAGTTCAAAGAAATCAAGACTTAAATTGCCCGAAGAGTCTCCAATTAAGTATGGGATTCTATATGTATTTTGTTTGCTTCCAATAAATTTCAATTCCAAATCTCCTTTTCCTCCCACAAACTTATACCAATTCCCTTCCCAACTCTTTAAGTTGCTGGAAATGGTTAAACTGCTCTTTCCATCTGCAGCTAAAAAGTTTAAAGAAGGAGCAATCTGCAGATTTTTTGAATACTCGTATTGATAACAATATTCTTCAGAAAAATCGCAATCATTAACTAGAATTGCAATAGTCCAATCAGTAAAAACTTCCGAGAAACTCTTTTCAAATTCATTCTTTTCCAAAGCATAATTTATGCTTTCTATTCCAACTTTTTCTGAATGCAAAGAATCAGCTAAAATCTCAATCCCATAATGGTCAACAAGATAATAGATAAAAAGATTTATCACTCCGTAATCAGCTTCCTTGTTTTCCCATTCGCAAAGAGCGTCATTGGGACTCTCAATAAAGTCTTCTACTCTTTTTCTAAAGATATTTCCAATAGAAAGATCGCTGTAACCCAATAAAGCAGATGAATATTCTGCCCTTGCTTCATTAAGCCATATGTCTTCAAATACATTGTTTTCTCTTTCTTTTTGATTAAAAGTTATCAAATGAGTAAATTCATGAGCTAAAAATGCTTTCTCATTATTAGAATCAATATATTGAGAGTTTAAATAAATCATTTCCCTTTGATTAGAATTTGGGACTTGAATTGTAAGATATTCGTCTCCACTATTGAAATATCCGCCAAAACCATTCTTCATCGGATGGAAAAGAATTGTTGTTCTTTCGTCTTTATCAATACCAGGCTTCCATTCAGAACCGAAGGCATCAGTTAAGGTTGGATATATTTTATCTTCAAACTCCTTTGCTAAATCATCCAATATTCTCCTTATCTCACTTTGTTTTCCATAATCTAAATCATGCCAAAACTCTTGGTCAATATAGAAATAGAGATTTGGGGAGTATTTTATTAAAGAAGCTGATATTTCGCTTCTTCCGTCCAAATCATAATCTGATTGTATATAAAAATTCTGAGTTTCGCCCACAACAGCAGCTTGAGCATTAAACCCGATGGCTGAAAATAATATTAAACTGACAGCGAAAATTAGCTTTTTCATTCTATTAATCTTACCATATTAAATTAAAATTGCTAATACCTTGCTACTTTCTCTTTTCATTTTATTTCTTCAATAAAAATACTGCTATTAATAGCAGTATCAATTTTTTAAATCTAAAGATTGTTTTTTACTTTTTATTCATTTTCACCAAGTTCCATAAAAGCATAGCAACAGTCATTGGCCCTACTCCTCCAGAAACCGGAGCAATAAAAGAAGCTTTTTTGGAAACACTTTTAAAGTTCATATCTCCTATAATTTTACCTCTTAACTTGCCAGAACCGCAATCAATTAGAATAGCTCCCTTTTTTACCATATTACCTTTTATTAAATTTGGTTTTCCTGTTCCAGAAATTAGAATATCGGCTTGTTTTGTAAAAAACATTATGTTTTTCGTAAAACTGCCTACTGCTGAAAAAGTTGCTTTTTTATTCAAAAGCCAAATGCTTAAAGGTTTCCCTACTAATATTCCCGTTCCGATTAAAACAATATTTTTCCCTTTAATTTCTATCCGGTACTTTTTAAGGAGCTCAGCTATCCCAGCAACAGTTGGCGGTAGAAATCTCATATTTCCTTGATAAAATTTCCCTAAATTTTCATCTGAAAGAATATCAACATCCTTTTTAGAAGAAACAGCATTTAGGATTTCTTGTGTATTAATTTTTTCAGGCAAGGGCAACTGGATAATTAAGCCAGAGACATCTGGTCTTTTAACAATTTCAGTAACTTTCTTTTTAAGCGTGGATGTGCTGATTTTTTGATGAAATTTAAATAGCTCAAAACTAACGCCAATTTTTTCGCAAGCTTTCTTTTTCTGCTCAATATAAAGCAAGGAAGCAGGATTTTCCCCCACTAAAACTACAGCTAATTTTAAATTAAGCTTTTGAGTTTCTTTTTTAAGATCTGAAAGAATTTTTTCAGATGTCTTTTTGCCATCTAAAATTTTACTCATTATGGTAATGGAAATTTTTGACAAAGCTTTTCAATTTCTTTTTTAATAATTAAACGAGATTTAGGATTGGAAATAATTTCATTAATGTAATAAGCCACTTTTTTCATTTCTCTTTCTTTCATTCCTCTTGTGGTTAAGGCAGGCGTTCCCAATCTAATACCAGAAGGTTTACGGTAAGAATTTTTATCATAGGGAATAGAATTTTTATTAGCGACTATTCCCGCTTTTTCAAGCATCTCTTGGGCTTCTTGCCCGTTTATCCCTTTATTTGATAAATCAATTAGAATAAGATGATTATCAGTTCCTCCGGAGATCAGCTCAAAATCATATTTTTTAAGTTCTTGGGCCAGCACTTTAGCGTTATTAACAACTTGCTTTGCATATTTCTTGAAACTTGGACTTAATGCTTCTTTTAAAGCTACCCCTATCGCACAAATAGTGTGATTATGCGGACCGCCTTGTAATCCTGGAAAAACCTTGCTGAAAATCTTATCTTTTAATTCTTCCCTACAAACAATAATTGCTCCTCTCGGACCTCTTAATGTTTTATGAGTTGTAGTGGTTACAACATCAGCATAAGGAAAAGGACTTGAATGGACTCCGCCAGCCACTAATCCTGCTATATGGGCAATATCAGCTAAAAGGTAGGCTCCTGATTTATCAGCAATTTCTTTGAATTTCTTGAAATCCACTTTTCTCGGATAAGCCGAAAAACCACAGATTATGATTTTTGGTTTTTCTTTCAGAGCAATCTTTTCAATCTCTTTGTAATCTAAAAGGTTTGTTTTCTTGTTTAAAAAATAACTAACTACTTTAAAATCTTTCCCAGAGATGGAAACCGGTGATCCGTGGCTTAAGTGACCTCCATGATTTAGGACTAAGCTTAAGATTTTATCTCCAGGATTCAAAAGACCTCTCAAAACAACATAATTTGCCGGACTTCCGGAACATGCTTGGACATTAACCGCATATTCTTTACTTTTCTTTAAAAAGACTTTTTTCACTCTTTCTTCAACTAAGGTCTCTAATTTATCAATATTCTCCATCCCGCCATAATACCTCTTATATGGTCTTCCTTCAGAATATTTAGCTACAAAAATAGAAGAAAGGGCTTCCCTTACAGCTTTTGAAGGATAGTTTTCTGAAGCAATAAGGTTAAGAGTGTTCTTTTGCCTCTCTTCCTCTTTTTTAATTAGATTGTAAATTTGGTGATCGTTCTTAATAGAAAAAAACATAGTTTTAATAATATTTATTCTTTTTTGAAATATTTTTTATCGCAAATAATTTGAGTAGATATATCTAGTTTCTCCTAATTTTCATTCTATCAATCTTACCATATTAAATTAAAATTGATAAGCCACTCCTGTTTTCAAAATAAACGTATTCTGGTTTGAATATTTTATTTTTATAATTATTAGCTGATTAGTTAAAGCCAATTGCTAATTTTTAATAATTATTATATTATTAAAAAATATTATGAAAGAATTAATTGCAAAAATAAAAATGCCGGTTCTAATCTTGGGAGATATTTTCTTTTTATACTTTTCTCTATGGATTGTATTAAACTTAAGACTCGGAGAGCATCTTAATAAACCTATGTTAGATGCTCATTATTTTGCTTTTTCTTTTATTTTCCCTTTATGGATTATATCTTTTTACATTTTCGGTCTCTATGACCTAAGTTCGGCAAAGAACACTTCTTCTTTTTACTGGATGTTCCTAAAAGCAACAATATTAAACGGCCTTTTGTCAACTACTATTTTATATCTTTTTCCGAACTTCTTTGAAGTTACTCCTAAAACAAATTTATTTTTAACTCTTTTACTCTTCGGAGCTTTATCGTGCCTCTGGCGATATTTTTATAATTTTATCATTAGGTCTCCAAATCTTTTAAGAGAAACAGTAATTATTGGCAAAAATTCTCAAACCAATGAACTTGTTAAAAAACTTAATTCTAATCCCCAATTAGGATATAGGATTTCTTCGGTAATTAATATTAAAAAAACTGATTCGTTTGACGAAAAATTACTCTATTCACTTCATACTTTAATTTGTCCTTTAAATCTTAACCAATATCCAAAGCTGGCAAATAAATTATATCGATCTTTGCCAAATTTTAATTTTGAAACATTTCCCAATTTTTATGAAAAAATTACAAAGAAAGTTCCTTTGTCTCAAATTGATGAAATTTGGTTTTTAAATAATTTAAAAGAAAAAGAACAGGGAATTTACGAAAAAATAAAACGAATAGAAGATATTATTATTGGCTCGTTATTAGGAGCAGTAACAATAATAGCTTTCCCTTTTGTAGCCTTAGCTATAAAATTAGATAGTTCTGGGCCTGTCTTTTACAAGCAAATAAGGATAGGAAAAAATGGGAAAGAATTTAATTTAATAAAGTTTCGCTCAATGAAAAAAGATGCTGAAAAAAACGGGGCTGTCTGGGCAATAAAAAACGACTCCCGTATCACCAGGGTCGGCCATATTTTACGAAAAACTTTGATTGATGAACTTCCACAATTTTTAAACATTTTAAAAGGAGAAATAAGTTTTATCGGCTCTAGACCGGAGAGACCAGAATTTATTAAAGATTTGGAAAAACAAATCCATTTTTATCAAGCAAGACATTTAATAAAGCCAGGACTTACAGGCTGGGCTCAAATAAACTTTAAATATGGAAACTCTAAGAAAGATGCTCTAGAAAAACTACAATATGAACTTTACTATATTAAAAATAGATCTCTCTTATTGGATTTAAAAATCATTCTAAAGACAATCAATATTTTACTGAAAGGTGGAACATTATAAATTTAAGTATGTAAAAATCCTCTTAGAAGAAGATTTTTCATTTTTACTTATTTATTCTGTTCCCACCATTCCTTGCCAAAAGCCCAAAATACCCCAATAAATAATCCAAGTATTCCAGCAATAACAATATTCAGTTTCTTTTTGGGACTTATTGGAGTCTCAGAAACTGTTGGACTTTTTATAACCTTTGTATAACCTAATTCCTTTAAAGACACTTTCAAAGAATTAATATCAGCATTTAAACTGGCAATACTTGATTCGTAAGAGTTTATATCTATTTTAAAATTTTCTTTGTCCTTTTTAAGAGAATTAATCTGCAAAAATAAATTTTCAATTTCTTGTTTTTTAGCAGCTAATTTTTCTTTAGCATCAAATAAAGCAAATTGAGTTCCAGGAGTTTGTTCATAAACTAAAACTTTCTCTATGGCGTTTACTTTCCCTTCTAAGTTTGTTTTTTCTTCTTCTAAATAATTTATCTTATTTTCTATTCGAAGAATGTCTTCATCTAAGGCGCTAATCTTGCTATTTATATTTACAATATTACTTTCGGTTAAACCAATTTTTTCTTCTGCAGTTCCGATATTCTTCTCTAATAATTCTTTTTTGCTATCAATAATATTTTGATGGTCTTCTGAGATCAAATCATTCATTTTTCCCAAAATATCTTTTGCTTTTTCTGGTTCCTTTGATTCTATGATTATTCTTACTAATTCTGTTCCATTTGGATTTTCAACTTTAATTTTTGGCCATTCTAATTCTGAAATATTTAATTCATCCCTGGTTCTAATCCCGTAAACATCTCCCTCGATCTTGCTAACTAATTGAACTGGAGATTCTATTAACTGTTCTTGAGCTATTTCTGTTGCCTTTTCTATTCTTCCTATTTCTAAAGAAGTACTAATCTTATACACATTTGGCATTAAAAAGCTAAAAATACCAGCTATGATTGCCAGTCCCAAAAACCAGCTTAAAATAAGCTTCTTTCTTTTAAGAATTACTTTTACATAATCCATTAAATTGATTTCGTCTTTGAGATTCTCTTCTTGCATCATATTAGTTTATTTTATCAAACCAAAACCAAAAGTCAAATAAAACTATCATTTAAAATTTAAACAAAGTATTTAAGATGGTTTTTTAGAACCAATCGTTTTCTCTTTTCTGAACAAATTAGATAATAGTTTTAGACTAAATGCAAGCCAAATACCACTGTAATATAGAAAATTACTTAAGAAAAAATAATTGGAAGCTAAATAACGCTTATAGAATAAACAGGCTCCTTTATGAAAATACCAAAGATTTTTAAAAATATGTAATTGAGTTCCACCAGCTCCTCCATAATGAATAATTTTAGTTGATGGGAAATAACAAATTTTCCAACCAGCTTGTTTTATTCTAAAACACCAATCTATATCTTCCCAATACATAACATAATCTTCACACATTAAACCCACTTTTTCTAATATTTCTCTTTTTACCATCATTGCTGCTCCACTTAAATTATCAACTTCACATATTTCATCATCTGGTTTGTTTAATAAAAAATACCCACCGAACTTTTTACGCCACCACTTATTTTGAGAAAATAATCTCCATAATCCAGAATAATAAGTAAAAGAGTTCCAAAAAGTAGTTAATCCTCTTTTACACTGCCGTTGCATTGTTTTATCACTATTTAAAACTAATGGACCACAAGCTTTAACCTCAGAATGTTCTTCCATAAATTTAATAAACTTTTTAAAATTTTTATCTAAAATAATGGTATCTGGATTTAATAATAAAATATATTTTCCTTCAGCCTTTTTTATTGCTTGGTTATTGGCTCTAGCAAAACCAAAATTTTCTTTATTAATAATGACTTTTATTTCAGAAAACTCGCTCCTTATCATTTCTAAGCTCTCATCTAAAGAGGCATTATCGACAACCAATATTTCAAAATCTATATCTTTTATATTTTGGAAAATTGATTTTAAACAATCTCTCAATAGTTTTTTGCTATTATGATTAACAATAATTATAGATAAAAGAATCATTTCTTTTATATTTTACCTTTAATTCTTACACTAAAACATCTTCTCTCCATTATTTTTTTAAGATAACTATTATCCACCTTCCGATTGTTTTGAATAATTTTTCTTTTCTTTAATAATATAGGAAAATTTTTCAAGACGGAACATTTTGCTTTAAGAAAAATTATTCCTTTTCCTTTTATTAAAAAAAAGACAAATGATACTAAATTATAAAATAGATGAGATAAAAAATATCTCAAAATAAAAGCAGATGGCATATTTTTTATATATACATACTCATTATTTCTCTGACCATAGTATACTTGAAGCCTGCTTAATTTCCCTATAGTAGCGCTTATCTTATGATATACTATTGCTTTAGGAATATATAGACATTTATATCCTTTTAATTGTGCTCTAAAGCTTAAATCAATATCTTCGCAACCTAAAAAAAAGTCCTCATCTAATAAACCGATATCATTAAGCATAGATTTTTTATAAATAGCTGCGCCAGCACAAGACCCAAAAACTTTTTCTTCCTTATTATATTTGTCTTTATGTTCAAAATGTCCTCTCTTAAAACCGGCTCCACAAAAAGAATATCCGTCTCCTACAGCATCAATTTTTTCTCGATCTGAATAAAAAATTATCTTTGAGGCATAAAATCCAACCGAGGGATATTTTAATATAGCTTTATGTAATTCCTCCAGCCAATATGGATCTGTTTTAGTATCATTATTTAATAATGCCACATATTCTCCATTGGAAATTTTTATCCCTTCATTATTGCCTTTACAAAAACCAGTATTTTTTATTAAAGTTAATATTTTTACTTCCGGAAAATTGTTTTTAACATATTCTATTGAACCATCAATAGAACCATTATCAACAAAAATTACCTCAAAGTTTTTATAGGTTTGGGCTGCTAACGATTCCAGACATTCTTTAAGGTATACTTTCCCATTCCAATTTAGTACTATTATACTAATTATTTTTTGGTTCATATAAAGCATTTAGCTTTGTTGCTACACCAATAAATATCCACAAACACATTGCTATTTTTGATGAATCAAAAGTATTAATTGTAATTCCATCTAACATCAATCCTAAAATTCCTATAGACAAGGCAAGAAGAAAAATTTTATCTAATTCTTTTGCTTTATCTGACGGTATCCTTTTTAAATATCGCCTAGTTTGATTATTCATCTTTATCACATAAAAAAATATGATTAGAAATAAGAAAAGACCGATTAATCCAATTTCTCCTAAAGTTTGAATATATTGGTTATCGGCTCCAATATAATGTTCTGAAAATCCACCAAAACCAATTCCAAATAAAGGATTGGCCAAAAAACTATTCCAAGTAAGAGACCACTTTTCCATTCTTGATATCATACTTTGATCTGTATGAAGAAATCTCTGAATTCCTTCATAGTTCAATTCCTGTAGATTTTCTACTCGTCCTAAAAAATTTATCAATACAGTTTTACTGGTAATAGAAAAAATACTAATTAATAAAATAAAAATAAGAAATGATATAAATATTTGTTTTTTTGGCCCTGTTAAAATTCTTTTAACAAAAATAGCAACCACTGTTCCAAATATAATTATAGTTGGAGTCCTTGCTCCAGAAAGTGAAATTAAAATCATTGAACTTAAAAACCCTAAAAATAACATCTTTTTATGAGAATATCTATAATTTAACAATAAAAGCAATAAAAATGGAACTATCAATATTAAATATGCTCCAAAGTCGTAGTTACCATCAAAAGTAGAAGAAATTACTTTCGATGTCGGTACCCAAAATCTAATATTGGCTGGCTGTAGATAAGAAATAAATTTCTGAGCAATTCCTAATAAATTGAAAACTTTAAAATATTGGAAAAAACCAATCAAGGTTACTGCTCCAAATGATATAAAAATTAAGTTATAAAATTTAGAAAGATTCTCTTTATCGATAAGAATATACCCAAAGAAAAATAATGAAATATACTCAATCCTTCTCAAAAAAAATAAAAGTGTAGTTATCTCTCCACGAAAAGAACCAATCATTGTAGAAATTAATCCCCATAAAAGATAAGCTCCTATCCAGAAAAATATTATATTTTTAGAAATTTTTATCTTCCCATTCAATATATAAATCCCTAATAAAATCCACAAATATACAATAATAAAATCCTCTAATCTAATAGAAACATTAAATCCAGTAGAGATAAGAGGAATCTTAGGAAAAACAATGATAAAAAATAAAAAAAAGAAAAATACTTTTTTTATATCTAAAAAACAGCTAAAAATTGAATTAATAATTTTGCAAAAATTAGATGTCATTTGTATTTAGATACTTTTTTCGTAGTTATTCTAGAAAGAATTATTATTGAAATTTTTGAATAATTCATTTTTAGAAAATTTATTTTATTTCCTTACTTTTTAATCTTATAATTAATGATGTGAAGTAATATAAAGGAGAAAATGTCCCGTAAAAAAATAAAATATATTGGAATATATCAAATATAGCACATACTGTTAAAATTATAATTATAGTAGGAGGAGAAGATAGATTACCAGTTATTTGGAATATTATTGGTTTAATTTTTATATTACTTCTGCTTGATTTTAAAAAATTGCCACTCATTCTATCGTCTATTTCTTTAGCATAGTTAGAAGATAGTTTAAATAATGTGGAAAAAACTATTGTACTAAATCCTAATATAACCACAATTGGATTATGGAATAATTGAAAGTAGAAAATTTCGTAATTTCCGTTGAATATTCTAAAAATCAAACCGGAAAAAATAGAAACAAAAATAATATCGTTGGCTATAAAGTCTAAAAATTTTCCTTTGGAAGAAAATATTTTTTTACATCTAGCAATTTCTCCATCTACACAGTCAAATATTAAAAATAGTTGTAAAAATAAAGATCCAATTAGACCACTAATATAACTATCTAATCCCAAAAATATTCCACCAGTAATACCTAATAAAATCATTAGCACGGTAAGTTGATTTGGAATAATTGAAGTATATAAAAAAAACCAAGTAAAATAAACAGAAAATTTCCGGCAAACTATTCTTGCATATATAGTATCACTTGAAGAATATTGATATTTATCTTTTATTTCCTTAATAGAAATCTTATTCATTTTAAAAAATATTTTTCTTTTTTCCAAATTATCAAAATTATCTATTTTCAAAATTAGAAGTTAAAATTATGACTTTTATTATCATATCACTATTATTTGCTAAAAAAAGTGGCTATTAAAAACCATTAATTATTATAGTTTGATTTCCTTTAAAATTTTCTTTAGACCTACTATAGTAACTCGTCGAGGATTATTAGCAACTCTTTCTGGAGAAAAAGCATTTTTAATAACAATCTTCATATCAAAGTCTATATGAGTAGGCAAATCAATTTCTTTCATTAGATTTATTATTATCTCCTTTGCTGTTTTAACATCCTTAGCGCCAAGGAAGCTTGTGATTTCTTCTATTCTTTTTTTAACAAAATTTGCTCCTCTTTTATCTAAACAGTTGGCATCTGAAACTTGATAATTATAGACTAAAAAATGAGGCAAAGTAAGACCGCAAGCTAAACCATGTGGAATACCATAATAAATGGTTAAAGGATAAGAAACTGAATGCACAGCAGTAGTTTTTGTTTGACTGAAAGCTAATCCTGCTTCCAGAGCAGCAAGAGCCATTAATTCTCGAGCTTTTTCTTCTCTCTTCCAAGAGTTTTTCAAATTCTTGACAACTAAACTTATAGCTTTCTGGGCATGAATATCAGTCAGAGGAGTAGAATAAATTGACCAATAAGATTCAATTGCTTGAGAAAGAGCATCCATCCCCGTACTAGCCGTTATTTCTGGAGGAAGGGTTAATGTTAATTTATAATCTATCAAAGCCACATCGGGAAAATTAACCATCAAGGATAATTTCTTTTTATTTTCTTTGTCATATAGAGCAGCAAAAGGAGTTACCTCACTTCCAGTGCCGGCAGTAGTAGGAATTGTAATACAGGTTTTTTTTAAATCAGTAGCAATAACCTTAGCTACATCCATAACACTTCCTCCTCCTAAACCAATAACTAAATCTGTTTCTTTTTTTGCCTCCTTTATTATCTCTGGACTAGGATTGGGCTTAATTTGATCAAAGATAGAAATCCGATATCCAGAAAGACAATTTAGCAATTTATCAACAACGCCAACTTTTTTTATAGATTGACTAGTAATTAATAATACCTTTTGGGGGTTAAACAGGTCAACTTCTTTTTTAAGTTCCTGCTCCACTCTACCTAAAATAATTTTTGTTGGCAGATAATATTTCATTTTTTATCTTCTAAAATCAAGTTTTTAAGATTTAAGAAAATTCATTAATAGTTTTTTATTTTCGCTTGGAGTAATGGTTGGTCTTCCTAAGTCTTTTCTTGAACCATTTTTTATTTTTATTACTAGCATTTTAGGTCCTGAACTCATTTTCAAATTCTGGATAATATTTACTAACTTTTTTTGAGTAAAAACAGTTTTTACATTTTTATATCCACAAGCCAAAGCAATTTTATTAAAATTAACTGTATCTGAAACAGTCTTTTGCCCACCAGTTGAATCGTAAGTATTATTATCGAAAATTATATGATAAAAATTTTTAGGTAAATAATGACCAATAGTAGCTAATGATCCCATTTGCATTAAAACTGAACCATCTCCATCAAAAACAAATATTTTCTTTTTTGGTTTTCCCAAAGCTATACCTAAAGCAATAGCTGCCGAACAACCCATTGAGCCTACTGTATAGAAATCTGTTTTATGGCTTTGTTTTTTTGTTTCTCGATACTCAAATAACTCTCGTGAAGTTTTTCCAGTAGTCGAAATTATTACTTCGTCGTTTTTTAAATTATTAATAATAATCTTAATCGTCTCCTCTCTACTTAAAAGATAAACATCTTTTTGTTTTTTAGTTTGATCAGGTTTTATCAATCCTTTTTTGATAATAATCGCATAAGGCAAACTATTATTTTCTAAATATTTCTTAGCTACTTTAATTTCTTTTACAATCTTTGGTTTACTGTCAGATAAAACGGTATATGGAATATTTAAAGTTTTCAATATCTTCGGAGTAATTTTACCCATTTTAAGGTGCTGAGGCTCATCTTTCTTGCTTGGATCCCCTCTCCAGGAAATTAAAAGCAATATTGGAACATTATAAACTTCTTTATTGGCCAAGGAGGTTAAGACATCTACCGATCTGGCCAATCCAGAATTTTGCATATACACAATTGGAATTTTTGCAGTAGCTAAATAATATCCGACACCAATACTCATTGCTTCTTCTTCACTGGTAGCAATAATATGTTCTATTTGTCCTTTTTTTTCTGACAATCCTGATAAAAAATCCTTTAAAATACTACAAGGGATTCCGGTAATAAAATTTAATTCTTCCTTGGTTAATAAATTAATTAATTGACTAGCTTTAATCATATTATTATGCAGGTGGTATTAACCTTAAAACATCTTTGATCGGCAAACAGAGCTTGCTTGCCTCATAAGCTCTATGATGTTTTAATATCAACTCTGCAGTTTTTGTCATAGCAGGATAGGAACTTCTAAGCAGATGATTTGCGTATATGACAATCCTAACTCCGGCGCTCTCCAGCCTTTTCTCCATTATCCTATTATATGTTGTAGGAACAGCTACTAACGGAACTTTATATTTAAATTTTTTATATTCTTTACAAAATTCAAGAATCTCTTTAGGACTTTTATCTTTACTGTGTATCATAATACCATCAGCGCCTGCTTTTATATAAGCTGCAGCTCTCTTAAGAGCATCATCTACTCCTTTTTTTAAAATTAAGCTTTCAATCCTGGCGATAATCATAAAATCATCTGTTGCTTGAGCTTTTTTTCCAACAGAGATTTTTTGAGAAAAATCTTTTATATTGTCCTGTGTTTGTTTAATATCTATTCCAAAAAGAGAATTTCTTTTAGCTCCAATTTTATCTTCTATAATAACCGCAGAAATACCAAGTCTCTCAAGAGATTTAACTGTAAAAACAAAATGTTCAGGAAGTCCTCCACTGTCTGCATCAACGATCATCGGTTTAGTTGTAACTTCTAGTATCTGTTCAATGGTCTGGATTCTAGAAGTAATATCAACCGCAGCTGTATCTGGTTTTCCTTTTGAAGTTGAATCAGTTAAACTGCTTTCCCATATACCATCAAATTCAAAAATCTTTCCTTTTTCAATAACTTTTGTTTTTTCAACTATTAATCCAGTTAACCCGTTATGTGCTTCTAAAATTCTTATCAATGGTTTAAACTCTAAAATTCTTCTAAGTTTCTTTAATCTATAAATAGGAGTTACTCCTAATGCAAGAGCGTAGTTAATTAACTCTGTTGACGAAACTCCTTGAGTATATTTTGTTTCGATTAACTCACCTCCCCATTCCTTAAGTGTTTTAATAACTCTATTTCTTACATCTCTTTGAATGCCTGTTCTCCAATCGTCTCCATGAACAACATAATCCGGCTTAATTTTTTTTAGATTAGGAACATAATCCAATGTTTTTTGAGGCACCACTTTACTAACTCCTTTGATATTTTCTATAACTATTTTTCTTTGGTCATAATTTAAAAAAGGTACTCTCTTATAACTAGTTATGGCTGCATCTGTTAGCAAGCCAACTATTATATCACCAAGATCTTTAGCTCTATTAATGATATTTATATGTCCCTGATGGATTAAATCAGCGCTCATCCCCACATAGACTATTTTTATTTTTTTTGATTGTTTTTTTTGTTTCATGATAATTCAATTTTAGAAATTATAATTGTTGCTTTTATTTTGAAAATTTTACTAATTTATTTTAATTTTTTATTTCAACTATTCAGATTACAATGATATAATAAAATAAATAACATAATAAAGCAATAAATTAATATGCCTTATCAAAAATTTACAAAAGATGTTGGAATCATTGGAGTTACTAAATTTCTAATTGCTTTAAAGGGATTGATTGTTTTACCAATCATTACAAAGATACTTGGAGCTGAAGATTATGGTATTTGGGCTCAATTAATGGTAACAATGGCTTTTATAATCCCAATAACTACTCTTAATTTACCCAATGCTATTCTTAGATTTTTGCCTGCTGAAAAAGATAAAAAAGAAATTCAAGATGGAATATACTCAGTGTTAGCTATAACCATCGGGATCTCTCTAATAATTGGTTTAATTTTAATATTTTTTTCTATTCCTATTTCCATTTTTTTTGGATGTGAAAAAATTCTAGTCCAAATTTTTGCTTTTGTTGCCATATTAGAATGCATAAATTTAACTCTTTTGAATATTTTCATGGCTTTTCGACAAACAAAAAAATGTTCATTTTTTCTAATTTTTGACAATCTGGGAGGAGCAGGATTAATTGCCATAGCAATTCTTCTTGGTTATGGATTGCTTGGTGCGGTTTTATCTTTTTTGATTATAAAGTTAATTACTTTTCTATTAATGGCTATTTTTATTATCAAAAAAATTAGCTTAAAGAATCCGAATTTTCTAAAAATAAAAGAATATTTGCATTTCAGTTTACCTCTTATTCCTCAGGGTTTTTCTGGTTCGGTTGTCCAATTCAGCGACAAGTATCTGATAGGATTTTTCTTGGGTACGCTTTTTGTTGGTTATTATGCTCCAGCTTATGCAATCGGTAATATTATATATTTTTTTGTTGGTCCTTTTTTCTTTCTACTACCAGCGATTTTAGCTAAATCCTATGATGAAAACAAAATTAATGAAACTAAAACTTATCTAAAATATTCCCTAAAATATTTCTTAATGATAGCTATCCCTTCTGTGTTTGGCCTATCAATTTTATCTAAACAATTGCTAATAATATTGTCTACTCCAGAAATTGCTCAGCAGGGGCATTCAGTTTTACCAATCGTTGCTTTAGCTATATTACTACTTGGAATCAGTGGAATTATCGGTCATATAATTATCCTTAAGAAAAAAACAAGGGTTTCTGCGGTTATTTGGATAGGAGCTGCATTACTAAATTTAGGACTAAACTTTATATTCGTTCCCAAATTTGGAATAATAGGTGCCGCTATCACTACTCTTATTGCCTATACTTTTGTCTTAATATCAACTTCTTGTTACTGTTTTAAAAATCTTAAATTCAAATTTGAAATAGGTTGGAAATTTATATTAAAAAGTATTCTTGCTTCTATTTTAATGAGTTTATTTATTTTCTGGTTTGACCCAATGGGACTATTAAAAACAATGGTCGCTATTGTTTCCAGTATACTTCTATATGGAATTTTAATATTCTTATTTAAGGGAATTAATAAAAATGAAATTGACTTTTTTAGAGGATTTTTTAAAAAAGCTAAAAATTTTTAATATTAAATTTGAGGTAGAGAAGTACGATATTTTGGGTTTTGGTAATTTTTAATTATTCCTTTTTTAATGGCATCCTTAATTTCAGTTACCCCATCAGCTATTTTTTTTCTTGGTTGGTAATTTAACAGTTGAGAAATTTTATTGAAAGAAACATTATAATTTCTTTTGTCAGTTATTTTTCTACTTATCTCCATTTTTGCTTCTGGACAAACAGAATTTATAATTTTCCCAACCTCAATTATTTTATAATTTTCTGAAAGAACATTAAATATCTCCCCTTTAACCTTTTCTATTGGTGTCTCTAAACAATTTATATAAGCCTCAGCCGCATCCTCAACATCTAACCAAGGTCTCCATTGACTTCCACCAAAAATAGGAATTTTTTTATCAAATAAAGCTTTTCCGGTTAGAAGATTAATAGCTAAATCAAATCGCATATTTGGAGAGTAGCCATATAGAGTTGCCATTCTTAGAATAGTTGGAGAAAAATTTTCATCCACAGCTTCTAAAATTGATTGCTCACACTTTATTTTTGTTTCCGCATATAGAGAAACTGGATTCAGAGGAGATTCCTCAGTAAGTTTTGTGTTAGGAGTAGAACTTTCTCCATAAACACTGCAAGTTGAAGAAAATATAAATCTATTAATTTGGAAACACTTGCAAGTTTCAACAATCATTTTTGTTGCTAAATAGTTTATTTCTAATGTTTGTTTCGGATCTACAGCACAAGCTGGGTCTCCAACAATAGCCGCTAAATGAATTACGGCATCTACATCTTTTATAGCTTCCACAATATTAGAAATATTTCTTATATCTCCTCTTAAGAAGCTAAAATTCTTGTTTGGATACAGTCCCTTAATCCCATCATCGCTATAAGTTAGATTATCTAAAACTTTAATTTTATATCCATGAATCAACGCTTTTCGACAAATAACTGACCCTAAATATCCTGCTCCACCAATAACTAAAACCTTTTTTATGCCACCCCTCTTAACTTTTGACTTATTTCTTTCCTTCCCAGTATAAATGTAAATAATATCTTTTACTCTACCCATTTGATCTAATATAGGTACTTTCAAAGAATCTCCGATTGCTGTTCTTTTTTTTACCTCTCTATCGTTTTTTAACTTTAGAATTTCTTTCTCTTTAAATTTTTCATTAACAACTATTGATTTTTTATTTGTAATTTCTTCTATTGGTTTCTTAATATTTACTCCCTTCAAAATAGCCCGTCTAATATCGCCATCCGTAACTACTCCAAGTAAGCTTTTGTCTTTATTTATTATAAAAGCAATACCTAAACCAATTTCATCAACTAATTTCATTGTTTCTTTTATTGAAGCGTTTTTATTTATCGTAAGTTGATTTGCCGTTTTCTTGATCATATTTCTTGTCTTGTTAGAAATTTTATGTATTTTTACTAATTTATCTTAATTTTATTTAAAGTTTCTAGCAAAATTTATAAAAATTTTTAATCTCTTTTACTATATAATCCATCTCCTTTTTAGTTAAATTGGGATAAATCGGAAGACTTAAAGCTTGGGAAGCTATCCTTTCAGTAATTTCTAACTTATTTCTATAACCCAATATGTTCTTATAAAAATAGGTTAAATGAATAGGACGAAAGCTTATTCTAGTCCCGATTCCTTTTTTGGATAAATAGTTTTTTAGGTTGTCTCTAGTTTTCTCTCCAGATTTAATTCGAATTGGATATTCTTGATAAACATGATAAATATTAGGTGGAAATTTAGGAATAATAATATCCTCCAAGTTTAATCGAGAAAGGATCTTGGTTAGATATTTCGCTTTATTTCGTCTCATTTTAATAAGTTTTTTAACTTTTTTAATTTGAGAAATACCAAGAGCAGCAATACAATCTGGCATCCTCCAGTTATAACCCAGACCTACATAACCCAAGCATTCTCCTGTAGAAAAATATTCTCCGCCTTCATCTCTCCCATGAGATCTCAATAATTTTAATTTTTGGGCAATTTCTTTTGAATCTGTAATAATGCAACCACCTTCAGCAGTAGTAAATACTTTAGTCTGACAAAAACTAAACATAGCCGCATCTCCAAACGTTCCCGCCATCTCCTGGTTTAATTTAGCTCCAAACGATTCAGCAGCATCCTCAATTAATAAAAGCTTATGTTTTTTGGCTATTTTTTGGAGTTCCTTAATTTTTCCACAAATCACTCCTCCATAATGCATTGGTAAAATTAATTTTGTCTTTGGGGTAATTTTTCTCTCAACGTCTTTTGGATCCAAACCATAAGTTTCTTCTTCAATATCAGCAAATATTGGTTTAGCTCCAACAAATAGAGGAGCATTTGCCGTAGCAACAAAACTAAAAGAAGGCACTATTACTTCATCTCCTTTTTCAATACCATAAACAATAAAAAGAGCATGAAGGGCAGAGGTTCCAGAATTAAAAACTATTGCATATTTTTTCCCGATATACTTGTTTATTAAATTTTCAAATTTTTCAATATTTGGGCCAACAGCCCAGTTCATCCCTCGTTTAAGAGACTTACTGACTGCTGTTATATCGTCTTTGTCCCAATAAATTTTAAATAAAGGAATTTTCATAGTCATATAAATTATTAATAAGTCATTGAATTTTTCTTACCAGTTTTACTGGTATGCCGAATGCTAAAGTATTTTTAGGTATATCCTTGTTTACAAAGCTAAATGCACCTATAATTGAGTTCTCTCCCACTGTCACTCCTGGCATTATTATGCTGTGAGAACCTATTCTGCAGTTTTTCTCAAGGACCACTTTTCCTTCTTTATTATCAATGGTTGAAATAGAATAAATGGAACAATGAGAACCCAATTGGACATAATCCTCAATAATAACCATATTTTTGGCATTGATATAAGTAAAAGCGCCTATGTCAGTTTTATAACCTAATTTTAGGTTTTTCTTATGACGGACTACCCAATTATATTTGGTCAATTTATTTTCTTCAATTTTTGGCGGTTTCCAATTTTTAAATCTCATTTTAACGTCTCTTCTTTTATTAATTTAATTACTCTCTGTGTTCCCATTCCATCAACTAACTTCTTTCCATTTTTACTAAGCCGTTCTCTGAGTAATCTGTTCTTTACCAGTATTGTAAACTTTTTATATATTAATTTGCTATTTGGAGATTTTCCTAGATTTATACCCGCCCCGAATCCCTCAAACGCCCTAGCTATATTTTCTTGATGCTTTGCCTGAGGTATTACCAATGAAGGAACTCCAAGAGTGGCAAGTTCATATAAAACTACCCCAGCTGCGGTGATTGCTATATCCGTATTTTCCATAATTTCTATTATATTAGGAGGATTAAATAATAAATTAAATTTTTTATCCATTTTAGATAAAGCTCTTTTAAATTTATTATTGTATGAAAATCCAGAACCGATTACCAAATTCACCTGGACTTCATTGTAGATATTTTTTAATGCACTTGCAACCTTTATAATAAATTCTTTGGGGTCAGTCCCTCCAAACATTACTAAAACTGACTTTACTTTATTATTTATTTCTTTTTTCCTGTTTGCTTTCTCAAATCCTTTCCTTAATATCATATACTTTGGCCCCAAGAAATATCTAGTAGAACCAATTGTCTTTATCTCTCCTTTGTTAAATACATTAGCATTTATCACTATATTTCCATCTAATTTCTTTAGCCTTGTATTATTATCAATACTGATTATTTTAAGATTTACTATTTTCTTAATCTTAGATATATACAAATCATTGGTATCTAAAAAATCAGTTATAAGCAGCGTGTCTCTATTAGCTAAATTTCTAATCTGACTAACCTCATTATCCAGAACTTGAACAACTTTATAGTTTTTCCCCTTAATAATTTTCCTACCTTCTTCATGTTTTGTAATGAAAGTTATCTCTAAATCCGGCTTATTGTTTTTTAGAGCATCTGCTAATGCCAAACACCGTACTATATGTCCTAAGCCTAATTTTCTATTTGCATCTGCTCTAAATAATATAGTATTTGGTGTCATTGGCATAAAAATTTTAAAAACAATATAAGAAGTTAGTCAAAATCTTCTATTTTTATTAATTCATCTTTATCAATATTCCTTTTTGCTTTTTTCCCGATGATAGAATTAAAATATTTTGGAGAAAGCCCGGTTCCCGGTCGTTTTATCGAAAGCATTTCCGGGGTTATTAGATCTCCTACCTTAATATCAATATCAGCAACAATACTTCTTCTAAATGATTTTTTCATCTCAATCTCACTTTCTGATGGCGTTTTTACGCCCGTTCCGAGAGATTTTTCGATTTCTCTAATTCCAGAAATTAAGTTTTTTAGCTCTTTAGGGTTAGCAGATGCAGCATGATCTGGACCATCCATTTTTTTATCTAAAGTAAAGTGTTTTTCAATTACTTTAGCTCCTAAAGCAACCGCAGCTAAAGAGATATTTATTCCAATAGTATGGTCCGAATATCCGACTGGTAATTTAAATACATTTCTCAAGGTTTCCATAGCTTTAAGGTTAATTTCCTCCACTTTTGGGGGATAAGCTGAAACGCAATGAAGTAAAATTAAATTATTATTTCCGTTAGACTCTATCGCTTCAACCGCTTCTTTAATTTCCTCCATTGTTCCCATTCCAGTAGATAATATAATTGGTTTTCTTTTTTTTGCAATATATTTCACTAAAGGCAAATTATTTAAATCGCACGAAGCAATTTTAAACACTGGAACTCCTATTGTGTCCAGTAGATCAACACAACTATTATCCAAAGGGGTAGACATAAAAATAATTCCTTTCTGCTTACAATACCCTGATAGTTCATAATGATCTTTTTCAGATAGTTCTAATTTTCTGATTGTCTCAAAAAACGATTCGGCTGATTTAATATGTTTTGGTATTACAATATTTTTGCTAATAAATTTTTCTGTTTTAAATGTTTGAAACTTTACGGCATCAGCTCGAGCATCAACGGCTACATCTACAAGCCTTTTGGCTAATTTAATATCTCCATTATGATTTATCCCTGCTTCAGCGACTACAAAACAAGATTCCCCTTCACCTATTAATTTGTTAGCTATTTTTATTTTTGTCATAGTTTTAATTATTTTTTAAAATTAGAAATTATGGATCATTGATAATAGAATCCACATCCATTAACAAATCATATCTTGGTTTATTGTTAACTTTTTCTTTCAATTTTTTCTCAATATCATCTATGTTAATATATTCAATATTTTTCATAAAATAATTTTTCATAAAATATATTCTATCGTATTCATTGTCGCCCAATAATAATTGGAAGGATCTTCTCCCCAAAATTTTTGCTTCATATAAACAGGAGGTATCTATTCCCAAATTTATCTCACTTTGCAAAATGTCTTTTATAAACGGGTTTCTACTTATTTTTATACCACATTCTTTCAATAACTTTTTCTCTTTTCTTATCACCTTTTCTTCACGTTTATCGTGATATCGGACATATATTTGATATCTCAATTTAGTAGCAATTTCTTTCAGTTCTTTAAATAATTTCTCTCTCATTTTTGATTCTGCCTCCATCCATCTTTTATCAAAGAGAATATATTCAGAATAAAAAGTAATAATTTTTTTCTTTGGATACTTTTTTGCCATTTTCTCAATATACTCTTTACTAAATTTTGGGTACCCGCCAATTCTTATTTTTTTCATCTCTTCGTATCCTTTAAAAGAATCATAGTTCTCTTGAGACCAAACATAGAGTTTATCAGCAATAACTGGCAGACAACCTGTTTTGGGACGAGTTTTTATATTTCCAGAAGTAGATCCACCATGAGCAATACATTTGGTTTTTATCCCCGTCTTTTGGCATGCTAATATGCTAAAGGTATCGTTATAAATTTGGTCAAAAGCAGTAATATATAATTTAATCTTTTTATTTATAAATAATTGGCTTAATTTAGCTACCTCTCGACTTAAAGTTTTCTCTAAAACATCTAATTTCTGAAACAATATTCTTTTATTAAGCTCTTTCTCATTATCAATAAATTTACTGATAGAAGTAGCAATCTTCGGTAATAATTTCTGCAGTTTTCTACTAAAGGTTATCTGGTCAATTTTAATCATGTCCTTTATTTTTGATTTCAAGACAAAGTGTACATCCTTTCTACATAATAAGGTATAAACATTATAGTGGTCTTTAAACTGTTTTCCTAATATTTCAAATCTACCAAAAATTGAGGGGGAAACTAATACTTTTTCTTGATTATTCCGCTTAAATCTAAACAAAGATAAATTTAATAAACATAGCAAGCGATAAGTTAAACTCTTTTTAAAACCCTTTAGTCCTCGGTCGTGCTGAAACTCTGTCTTGATAGATTCAGTTTCTAAATCACCGTAGTGTATTTTACTTCTTATAAATCGATTTAATACCCTGGAAGACAGAGGATATCTTTGATAGATATCTTTTCCAAATAATTCATATATTTTATCGCGTCTTTCAAAATAGTTCAGTTGCTTCATTTTGGTTTTTTATTATTGTTTCAACCAATTTAAAATCAATTTCATTATCAATATCAACGCTTCTTTCTAACGGCATGATAAAGGGCAGTATTTTGTTTGTATAAAAGGTTTTATATTTATTTAATATTTTGGGAGTTGATATAAATATTACTCCGTTTGGAATATAGACTTTTGGTAAATCCTGTCTTCTCGTTTCAAAATACTTCTTTCCAAAAACTGGTATTAAGAATCCTTTCTTAATCTTAAGAGCCCAATAAGAAGACTCAGATTCACAAACGCCGATAACTGATTCGCATTTATTTCTTAAAAAAAGCTCTATTGCTTTGTCTATGTCAGTTGCAGTTCGTAATGGCGAAGTCGGATTTAAAAGAATAGCAATATCAGGTTCACCTTCTTCTTTCTTCAAGAATTTCAAGGCGTGTAAAACAACATCTATTGAGGAAATATTATCTGTGGCTAGTTTTTGAGGTCTTTTTACTATTTTTGCACCATATTTCTTCGAAATTTTTGCAATTTCTTTATCTTCTGTAGAGACAAAAACCTTACCATCCAAATATTTACTTTCTAATGCCACTCTTATAGTATAAGCAATTAATGGTTTCCCAGCTAAAAACTTAATATTTTTTCTTGGAATTCCTTTTGAACCTCCTCGTGCTGGAACTATAGCTAAAATTCTTTTTTTTTGAAAATTCATAATTTTATCATTCTGTTTTAGAAAAGAAGATTAATTTTTCTCCCATTATTTATAGCAGAAAAATAAAAAGCTGTACAAAGTTCTAGGGCTGCTCTTCCGTCTTTACCACTGGAAATCGGTTTTGATTTTTCTTCTAAGCAACCAATAATGTCTTTAACTCCATTTACTATAAACTGGTTAGGAATTCTCTTAAACGGAAATTTTGAAAGATAAAGTTCTTTAGATTTTGAAAAAAACCTGCTTGGTTTTACTTTGTAGAACTCTGTATTAAATCCAGTATGGGTTATTTTTATTCTGCCCTTTTCACCTAAAATATCTATTTCAAAAATCATATAATCTTTCGCATCCAAAGCTTGAATGGCTACTCTTACCCCGTTCTCAAACTCTATAAATCCATCAATATTAGGATCTCCTGAAAAAGGAGATTTGTTTTTACTAAATATCCCTAAAATCCATCTTGCTTTTCCAAAGAAAAATCTTAAAAGGTCAAAAAGATGACTTCCAGAATTAAAAATTCCATTACCGTAGTAAAATGTGACTTGTTGAATATCTCCCAGTTTACCATCAATTATGTATTTTCTAATTTGTTGATGTAGATAGTTAAATCTTCGTTGATGATTTATTACTAAAAGGATCTTTTCTCTTTTACAAATATCTATAATTTCATCTGCACTTTTTAATGAATTAGCAATAGGTTTTTCACAAAAAATTGCTTTTATTTTATAATTGGCGACATTCCTAATAATACCTAAATGGGTTGAAGCTTGTGTACAAATACTTAAAATGTCAATTTTTTCTTTTTTTAGCATTTCTTGGTAATTTCGATAAAAAGATGGTACCCTCCATTTCCTCGCACACCTTTCTAATTTTGTTTTGTTTAAGTCGCAAACGGCAACTAATTTTGTTTTTTTAAGATACGAATAGGCACCAGCATGAGAGGAAATAACTTTTCTTTTTGGATCATTATCAAATTCACTACCAATTTTTCCACAACCAATTACTGCTACTTTATATTTTTTACCCATCTTATTTAATAAATATTTGTTTGAAACGTTTAGAGTGTAATTTATAAAATTTCTGATAATAATCCTTCCGCAAAATAGCTACCTTGATTGAATCATAATATCGACTATTTCTATAAATATCTTCCTTCAAAGTTCCTTCATATATAAAACCTGCCTTTTCATTAGCCCTAGCTGCTGATTTATTTTCAGCAGTATAACCAGCATAAATTCTATTAAGGTTTAATCGGTCAAAACCGTAATAGATAATCATTTCAGCCAACTCCGTCCCGTATCCCTTGCCCCAAAAGTTCTTTTCTCCAATTAACGCCCGGTATTCGGCTCTTCGGGCAGTATAATGAATATCATAAAGACCAGTATAACCAATTGGTTTTTTTGTTTTAACATCTATTACCAAAAAAATTACATTATTCCCTACTTCTAATTCTTCTTTAAGCATTATAGCAACTTGGTCAGAATTCTGAGGCTTCTGACCAGTAAACATAAAGAATGTAACAATTTCATCGTTAACCCATTTAGTAAGTAATGGAACATCTTCCATCTCGATTTGGCGCAAATAAATTCTTTTACTCTTTAAGAAATAATTATTATTCATAATATATTAATAAATTCTTTTTTATTTTATTGTTTTCAAAGTTTATTTAATAACGACCTTTAACCAATCTGGATAATCTATAATGTCATTAAACAAATTAAATTCATATCGTCTTATTTTATTATTTTCAAAAACTTTTTGGAAACCTCTTTTTTCAAACAAAGGCTGCATTCGCCAATTTGACTCGGTTTGTTTTACATATCCCAACACTTTTTTTATACTGGCTTTTTTAGCTATATTTAGAATAACTAAAACTAAAGTACTTCCTATCCCTCGTCCCATAGTTCTACAAGAAACAGTTAAATCACGAATAAACCAGACATCAGGCTCTTTGGTATCAATAATTGATTCAGCAATCAAACCATAATTGCCAAACTTATCATTTAATTCTACTACCAATATCTTATCTTTATTTATTTGATATGATTTTTTAAGTTCTTTTAATTTATAGTGATTTCCAGTAGCATTAAGCTCATTAGTTCTATTAAGTAATTGGATTACCCTTGGCCAATCTTTTTCTTCTATGTTCCTCACTAGCATTTTAATATTACATTGACGTAAAAAATCTTTGTAACTACTTCTATCTTTGTATTCTTTTTCCGCTTCTTCTCGGTCTCTAGCTTCCTTTAAAATCTGAACTCTTTTCTTATCTTCCTCGGTTTCGCGTTCTAGTCTAATACCATCAAGATTTAAAACATCAATAGGATCAGCTAATTCGACAATATTCAATTTTGGAAACTTAGATTGAACTTCCGCTCTCTGGAAGGGATCATCGTCGATAAATAGTATTTCTTTAAGGGAAACATTAAAAATTTTAGCTAATTTTTTAATAGCTTCTGATTTTAAACCCCAACCTATTTGAGGTTCTTTAATATATTTATCAATTTCAAATCTCTTTAATATCGGTTCTACATCCTCATAATTATTTTTACTACATAAAGTACTAACAATATTTCTTTTATCTAATTCTTTTAACGCCACTTTGGTTCCTGGCTTTATTTTAACTGCTTTTTTATCTACATAATAAACACTACCAGACCACAAAGTCTCATCAGCATCCCAAACCACTAATTTAATTTTTTTTCTTAATTGGTTTTTTTCCCCCATATTTTTAGATTTTGTTTAAAGGCGTTTGGTTTTACTAGTCTTAAAGCTTTCTTTACATTATTTTTATTTAAATTTAAATCTTTAACAACCTTTTTTAATTCAATTATATTATGTTCTTTAACTATTAATTTTTTATTTTTGGGACTAAAAGGTAAATTAAAAGTTACTTTTATTTCCCCGCTACGCTGGCCCTCATCAAATTCCTTTAAAAAGCTAAAATTCTCTACACCACTTAGTAAAAGTGTTTCTCCAACAACTCTAGCAAGGAATAAAACTCCTTGCCCACCTTTTCCTTTTATTAAATACTTCATTTTTTTACTTGTTTTAACTTGTAAAGCACACAAGGAGCTCGGCTAATTATTACATTAATTCTATCTGAATTATTAATTACTCTTTGTATGGCTCCCTTAACTTCATTCTCTTGATATGGATTGATTATCTCTACATTACAACCCAAATTTTGGCAGACTCTCTCAAGAGATAATTTTGGAACAGGATGTTGACCGGTCATAGCCACACAAGAATTATCCATAATTACTAAAATAATGTAATGCTTATTATAAGCTGCATTAATCAAACCATTAATTCCACAATGCCAAAAAGTGCTATCTCCACAAAGAGCGATAGATTTTTGTCCACATATCAGTTGTCCTTGAGACACATTGATTCCCGAACCCATAACAAATAAGGTGTCAATTATTTCTCTAATTGGTTTATCATTTTTGCCGTTATTGCCGAATCCAGCTATTTCATAACAACCAATATCTCCATTTATAATATATTCTCTCGGCAGAAGAAGATGGCGATAAAAGGCTTCATGTGGACAGCTGGGACAAAAATAGGGAATTATTTCTTCTTTCTCTTTTGAATAGGGGTTAAACTTGTAAGGGGTTTTATCAAATTTTGGTTTCCTGGGTGGTTTCCTTTTATTTACTTTAACTGGAGAATAAAGATGGCCGATCTTATTAGTGATACTAATAAAAATCGGAGTTCTCTCTTTTTCTGAAATATCAAAGGCCTTTTTTGTTAACTCCAAGCATTCTTGAATATTTTTGGGTTCTAAAATTGGAAACCCGATATCTTCCATAAATCTTCTGGTATCTTGAAATACATCAGAATATTTCACATCTGGATCATCAACAACTACTATTACTAAACCTCCTGTAATTCCTTTTTTAGTAAGGCTCATCAAAGAATCTAAACAAATATTAAAACCGTTTGCTTTCATCGAACAAAGAGACCTCTGGTTCATAGTACTAACTCCAAAACAGATTTCTAAGGCAACTTTCTCATTATTGCTCCATTCAGCATAGAAATCTTCCGACTTTTCCCCAAGTAGATAATTCATTATTTCAGAAGCTGGAGTTCCTGGATAACTAGCAGCTAATCTTATTCCAGCTTCATAAGCTCCTCTAGCAATTGCTTCATTTCCGGATAATAAAATTTTTTTAGTATTAACTCCTGATTTCATAAATCTAAAAATATATTTAAACTAATATTCTTTTTACTTCTTCCTTTTTCAATTTAGAATAAGTTCTACTAATACTTTTGACAACAGTAGTCCAATCTATTCTTTTAGCATTTATTTCTAGTAATGATGGATTTTTTTTCAAAAAATTAAGGATATCCTCCATTGTAAAAACTTTATTTTTTTTATCAAGAGCTTTAAAAATCTTTCTGGTCAAAACCAAATCTTCAGGATAATCAAGAACTAAACGTAAAAAGGATAGATTAACTAAATTTTCCCAGTGATAGTTTCGAAACTTTTTAGAATTTTCCAAGATATAATAAACAAACTGTTCTCGATAAAAAGGATCTTTAATTTCAGTCATTAACTGCTTTACAATAGAAATGGATATAATCAGAAAATCTAAACCATCAGGAAGAGTAAGTGGAAAATTATTGGTTAAAAAATCAATTTTTTTATAATTCTTTCGGTAAATTTTAACCATTTTATCTACTATTTTCGGATCAATTAAAGGAGAATCACCAGTAATTCGAACTAAAGCATCAGCTTCAAATTCTTTAGCAACTCCATAAAGTCTAGATATTATGTCATTCTCACTACCCCGGCAGTAATTAAGTCCAATTTCCTTAGCATGTTTTATCAAAACATTGTTTTCTTTAGTATCAGGAGCAGCCAAAACTATTTCGTCAATTTCTTTAGCTGCTTTAAGCCGTCTAAATATTTGCTCGGTCACTGTCCGACCTGAGATTTTCCTTAAAGCTTTTTTTCTTAAACGAGTTGACCCCATTCTGCTTTGAATTGCGCAAACAATTCTCATATTTGTTTTTCAATAAAATTTATTACTTTATCGGTTGATTTATTTCGAATGTATTTTTTAATTAGCTTAAGGTTTTTCTTTTTAGCTTTAGTTAAAAGCATTTTTTCTAATGTAGAATAAAGATTTCTCTTTTGATAGACAGCTCGAGATAAACCTACCCTATTACTAATTAATGGATCTGGTCGGTTTAAACCAGGTTGATAACTAACTACGGGTTTCCCGATCATTGCCGCTTCAAATAAAACTACGGAATTCATCCCCAATACTAACTTAGATTTCTTAATCAAATCTTCAGACGATAATTTTGTCTCAATTGAAATTTTCAATTTTGAATTTCTGATTATTCTGTTAAATTTGCTTAACCTTTTAGTTTTTGGATGAAACTTTATTTTAATAGGTAATTTTACTTGCAATGCTTCGAGTGTTTTTATAAAGTCTTCGAAAACCTGAATCTCATTAAAGCCAGGGTAAGTCTTATGTTCTTTTTTTAATAATTCAGAAAAGAACTGGCTAAAAAAAGAGATAATTTTTTTACTTTGTTTTTCTTTAGTTATTTTTAAAAAACTGTCAAAGAACGGGCTACCAGTAATAATGATTTTTTTGGAATCAAATCCTTGAGTTATCATTTCTTTTTTCATTATTTCATCTATTGCTAAAATATAATCGGGGAGATAAATTAAGTTTTCAGTTCCGGGATCGCTAAATCGAAACTTATAATTGCTCCAAAAATCTATTAAAGCTATAGTTTTAATCTTTTGAACCTTTGCGATTTTGGCTATTCTTTTTTCAATACTTAATCCCTGACTAGTAGCAGTAAAAATTAAACTGGGCCGGTTATTCTCTAGTAATCTCTTTAAGTCTTTATTAGTTAAAAGATTTCCGTCTAGATAACTTATCCTGTATTTTTTAGCTATATCTCTGGATTGATTAGCTAAAATTGTTTTAGAAATGAATTCCTTTCTCCTTTTTAATTTTTTAATTACCGGTAAAATTGCATTGAAACCACCCGAATCCTGAGCAACAAAAATAATTTTAATTTTTCCTTTCATATTCTTTTAAACTCTCAACATTCTCCTCAATTTTTTTAATAGCTTTCATAAACAAGTCAAGAGTTTTTTTAGTGGTAGGGGGCTGACAGATTGTGGTGGTTAAAAGCTCCTTCTCATACATTCTCTCCACTACTGGACAAATACCCTTTCGATAACTTACTTTATGTGGATATTCTTTCGAGATAAAAGGAAAATGAGAATGAGGATAAATTTCTTTTTTTTGATAGGCCGGGATTAAATAAAGTGGCTTTTGATAGCCCACAGAAAGGGAAAATCCTTCGGCTTTTATCGCCTTAACAAAAGTTGCTCTTTTAATACCAATTTTTTTTGCTAAAAATCTAAAAGGATAAATATAATAAACATGTTTACTGTTTTCAAAAATTTTTGATGGAACCAACCAATCAAACTGGTAAAGTTTCTTGGTTAAATAATTAGCCAAATCTATTCTTTGTTTATTTAATTTATCCAATTTCTTAAATTGCTCAATAGCAATTGCTGCTAGGATTTCGGTCAAACGATAATTATTGCCTAAAATTGGCTCATAGATTTTTTTATCAAAATACAAATCATCAATTACCACCTCCCCATGATTTCGAACTAGTTGAGCCCTAAGGGCGTATTTTTTATTATTAGTAATCAGCATTCCTCCTTCACCACATTGAATTACTTTATGAAAATTAAAGCTAAAAACACCAATATCTCCGATTGTTCCAGTTAATTTTCCTTTATATGTTCCTCCTGGAGATTGAGCATTATCTTCAATAATTTTTAATTTATATTTTTTAGCTATCCCTGAAATTAAATCATAGTTTGCTGAATTACCAAACAAATTAACAACTAAAATTGCTTTGGTCTTATTAGTAATGTTTTTCTCAATACTTTTTGGATTAAGGCAAAAAGAATTTTCCTCAATGTCTGCAAAAACCGGAAGAGCGTTATTGAAAAGAATGGCTGAAGCTGTAGCTGACATCGTATAGGGCGAAGTAATTACTTCATCTCCTGGTCCAATACCTAAAGCAGCCACTGCTCCCTGTAAGGCAGTAGAAGCAGAATTAAAACTTACTGCATATTTTACCTTAAAATATTTTTTAAAGAGTTTTTCTAATTCTTTAACATATTTTCCACCTAAAAAGTATTCCCCGGCAACACCAACAAAACCAGAAAGAGGCCACCCTTTTATCACTCTAGCTACCGCTATTTCTTCTTTTTTACCAATAGAATTATAGAATTTTAAAGACTCTTTTAAAATTGGTTTTCCTTTGAATAAAGCTAATTTATCCATTTTTTTATTCCATCCCCATAAGGGTAATAAACAACTACTAAGTAATAATTAAATTAAAGTTTCTAATTATTTTATTAAATTTCTTTTGAAATTTTTGTTATAGTATTAATTATTTTATTTATCTGATCTTCATCCATATTAACCATAATAGGAAGAGCAATCGCTCTTCTTAAAAGTGAATCTGATTTTTCCCAAACCTTATTCAAGTCCCTACCTTTATATTCTTCATAGTCTGAAAATATGTGATTCCAAGTTCCAGCAAAGTGCCAATTAATAGCACCAGGAAGAACTTTGACATCTAAATTATCTTTTTTTAAAAGTTTAGCAAATTGACCAGCTTTCTCTCTATTTTTAACAAAGAAAATCAGAGTATCGCCAGTATCTCCGGCCAGATCAGGTATTTCTCTAAACTCGATATTCTTGATATTTTTTATTACATCCTTAATCCGTTTTTTATGTTCTCTCTGTTTTTCTAAAATGTAATCTAATTTCTTTAATTGTGCCAATCCAACTGCTCCTTGAAGTTCGGTTATTTTATAATTAAAGCCCCAATAATGTCTAGTATCTTCCCCTCGAGGCAAATTAGGATTTATCTCATGACCATGATCAGAGTATTCTCTTGCTTTTAAATAAACTTCCTTATTATCGGTAACTAAAAGTCCACCCTCTCCAGTAGTAATAACTTTACCAATATCTAAACTATAAATACCAGCAGCTCCAATAGTTCCAAGATATTTTTTCTTATAAGTCCCGCCTAGAGCCTGAGCACTATCTTCCAAAACAGCAATATTATGTTTTCTTGCTGTCTCCATAATCTCATCCATTTTAACTGGTACCCCAGCCATATGAACCGGAATAATAACTTTGGTTTTATTGGTAATTTTCCTTTCTAAATCAATAGGATCCATATTTAAAGAATTATCTATCTCAGTAATAATTGGCTTAGCTCCTAATTCCAAAATTGCCTCGACTGTAGCAATAAAGGTAAAACTTTGAGTTATAACTTCGTCTCCAAATTTAACACCTAATCCAAGTAGAGCTATTTTTAAGGCGGCAGTGCCATTACAAACAGAATGACAATATCTTACTCCCAGCTTCTTGGCAATTTCTCTTTCAAACTCATCAACCCTAAAAATATTTTGTCTTTTGTCATCTAAACCATATCTATACAAAACTCCTCCCTTATCAAAAATCTCATCAACTGCCTCTTTTTCTTTTTTGCCGATAAGTTCGTATCCTGGCATAATAAATTTTTAATTCCTAATTTTTAATCCCCAATGAAATTAGAAATCATTAATTAGAAATTAATTTTAATAATAATTTTTTCCCCTCTTCGACCGAAAAAGGAATTGGATTTTGAGCAAAAGTTTTTTCCAAACTTTCTACTTCATCTAAAAGAATATTAAGATTATTCTTATTAACTCTAAACTCTTTCAAAGTTAAGGGAATTTCTATTTTTTTACAAAGCTCAAATAATTTTTTGGAGAATATTTGATTTTTTTCCATCACATTAAGTGATTTATCCGCTCCCTCAATAAGATCATATAATTCGCTGTAATTATATTTATTTTTTACATTGTATTCAATAATATAAGGCAAAAATATTCCTCCAGCTATTCCATGAGGCACCTTAAAATGAACACCGAAAGGATAAGATAAAGCTCCGGCTGGTCCGGCACTGGAATTCATCAAAGATATCCCTGCTAGATAGGCTCCTAACTGTAAATTTGCTCGGATATCTATATTCTTAGAGTTATCCAAAACCTTAAATAAGTTATTAAACATTAGCCTGAAAGCTTCTTTAGCAAAAATTCTGGTAAGGGAATTTGCCCGCATGGAAACATAACTTTCCAAAGTGTGAACCAGTGCATCTATCCCCGAAGAAATAGTTACAGATTTAGGACAGGTTAAAGTTAAGTTTGGGTCTAAAATTGCTAAAGCTGGAAAATTATTCTTTGTATTTATTCCTAATTTCTTTTTTTCTTTAAAGTCGGTAAAAACAGCTTGGTAAGTAACCTCGCTTCCTGTCCCAGCGGTAGTTGGTAAGGCAATAATTGGCAGAGAAAGATTAATATTTTCTGGAAAACCTCGATAGGTTATTGCTGAACCCGGATTAACCACTAAAGTAGCTAAGCCTTTGGTAAAATCTAAAGCGCTCCCTCCTCCGATTCCAATAAAACAGTCAACTAGAGAGTTTGAATTTTTATCCAAAAAATCTACCTTAATTCTGTCTAATGAATCGTAATCTGGTTCTCTTTTTAGGTTATATTCCCAAATCTTAATATTATTAAAATTCTCCTTTTGAATACTCTCCAAAATTTCTTTAACATAATCAAGATTGAAAACTCCGGAATCAACGACAATACCAATTCTTTTAAATGAGAACTCTTTTAAGTATTTCCCGAGATTAAGTGCTTGACCAACACCAATTTTAGTCTTGGTTTTTAAATTAAATTCAAATGATTTTAATTTATCCATTTTTTTCTTTTATTTTTTATTTCTTTTTACTGTTCAGATCTCTCCGAAAGAATCTAGGAAAATTTAGATTTTTATTTACAAACTAAATAAGGATAAGTATCCGAATTTTTGAAATCATAAATTGTATTTTGGACACTCACTAAATAAATTGTTTTTTTACTTGAATTTCTTACTGCATGGGCTGTCTTTGGAAAAATACTAATAACCTTGGGTTTTTTTGAAGAAAGTTTTAAATAAATTTTTTCTTTGGTTTTTAGATCTTCAAGATAAAGTTCTGTTTTTCCGCCAATTACAAAAAACCATTCAATTCTTTTTAGATGATAATGATTGCCTCTCATTTTCCCTGGTTTAATGGTAGCAACATAAATTTGTTTTATATCTTCCTTTAATTCATTTCTTTTCAACACTTCCACTAACCAGCCTCTCTGATCTGAATGTTTTTCTAATTCTTTGACTGCGTATTTAATTCCACTTTTTTTTAGAGATTTAACCATCTTTTATGTTCTAATGTCCATTTAACAGCTTTTTTAAGAGATTTTTCTAAATTAACTGGTGGTTTCCAGCCCATTTTTGACAATTTTTCTCCAGATAGAGCATATCTTTTATCATGACCCGGTCGAGCAGTATGATAGTCAACCCACTCAAGCTCATTGTCTTTTAATTTTCTTCCTTTAGTTGCTTCGCAAATCCAATCTGCCATTTCCAAAACCGTTCTTTCTTCTCCTACGATATGATAAAATTCCTCTTTTTCTGCCTTATCTAAGAGAAAAAGCAAACCATCGGCAACATTTCTAGCATGAATCCAACAACGGGAAGATAAGTCATTCCTTTTTCTACCATGTAAAATAACTTTTTCGTTATTTAAAATAGCTCTAATGGTTTTTGGTAAGAATTTTTCTGGATGCTGTCTTTCTCCAATAATATTCATTGACCTGACAACTGAAATAGATAAACCAAAAGCATGAGCAAAAGAAAAGGCCATCATTTCCTCTCCTGCTTTAGCTGCCGAATAAGGATTAGATGGTCTAAATGGATCATTCTCTTTGAAATATACTCCTTCGGGTGCTGCACCAAAAACTTCATCTGTAGAAAAAATCAAGGTTTTGCATTGAGATTGATAATGCTTAAAATATTCCAATAAATTTGCGGTCCCAACCACATTTGACATCACAAATGGGATGCTGTCTTCTAAGCTTCTGTCTACATGAGATTCAGCAGCAAAATGAATACAATAATCTAATTCCCCAATTAATTTATGATTGGTTCCAGAGATTGAAGATCTTAGATCATGCCAGACAAATTTAACTCTTTCTGGATCGAAAAGCTCGCTATCAGTAATTCTGTTCATATTACCAGCATAATTTAAAGAATCTAAAACTACTATTTTCCAATCAGTGTTTTTAAGCAAATGCTCAATGCAATGATGGCCTACAAAGCCAGCACCGCCGGTAATTAAAATTGTTTTATTAGAAACCATACATTTTATTTTTAGTTTATTTTGTAATTTTTTGCAGCCTCTTTACCACTTCTCAATTTTTCTCTTAGCTTTTTGTTTAAATTGTTGATAAACTCCAATGGCTTTGTTCTCAACTTCCGGTGAGACTAATCTCAAAAGTTCTCTGCCTAAAATACGGTATCTGCCACCTATTTTATTTGCCCGAAGAATACCTTTTTTAAAATGACGCTTAATAGTGCTTTCGCTTATCTTTAGAAAATCCCGAGCTTCTTCTGTCGTATATACTTTATTTGGTTGAATTTCATCCATTAGTGTATCTTAAAAAAGATATCAAAAGGTGTCAATAGGTGTCATCTTCTTTTAAACCATCCAACTGTTTCTTTTAATCCCCTGTCTAAATCATGCTTTGGTTTCCATTTAAGTTCTTTACTTGCTTTAGAAAAATTTAAACAACTTCTTTTTTGTTCTCCAGACTTTTCTGGAACATGAATTTCTTTGCAATTAGAATTGGTCAGCTTTTTAATCTTTTTAAAGACAATATTAATGTTTGTTTCTTTAGCCGTTCCAATATTAAAAACTCCAATCTTGTTTTTTCCCAAAGCTAAAATATTTGCCTCAACTACATCATCTACATAAATAAAATCTCTTGTTTGTCTTCCATCACCATTTACAATCAACTGTTCTTTGTTTATCATTTTATCAGTAAAAATAGCTATTACTCCTGCTTCTCCTTTTGAATTTTGTCTGGGACCATATACATTTGCTAATCTCAAGGAAACATACTGAAATCCAAAAACCTTGTAATAATAGTTTAAATATTTATCAATGGTTAGCTTGGCAATTCCATAAGGAGACAATGGATTTTCAGGATAGTTCTCCGAAGTGGGAACAACGCTAGCATCTCCGTAGATTGCTCCTCCGGTAGAAGTGAAGATAACCTTTCCTTTCTTGTTTACTTTGAAAAACTCCTGAATTATATTTAAAGAACCAAGAACATTAATTTTGCTGTCTGCAATTGGATCATTGACTGATTTTCTCACATCAATCTGAGCAGCTAAATGAAAGATTACATCTGGTTTTTCTTTTTTAAAAACGCTTGAAATCTTTGAACTGCAAATATCAAGCTTGTAAAATTTTGCTTTTGGATTCAAATTTTCTTTCTTTCCAGTTGATAAATTATCAATAACAACAACTTTACTGGTCTTCACCAATCTATTAACCAAATGTGATCCTATAAATCCGGCTCCTCCGGTAACTAAAATCTTTTTTGCTTTTTTCATTATTTCAATATACCATAAAATCATATGAACCCAAATCGCTTTAAATGGTTCTATTTAATAGGTTTCTTTACAATATTACTGTTGCCTCTTTTAAATCTTCCTCCATCTTTTTCCCCTCCTGATTGGGGAAAAACTATTCCCTTTAGGATAATATTCTCAATAATCCTTTTTGTATTTGCATACCAATTATTATTTAAACAACCAAAGGATATATTGGAAAAACTTGCTTTTCTTAAAAAAAACCACATTGCCTGGGCTTTGGTTTCTTTATTCGGGATATTCCTTTTAGCTACCATTTTTTCTTTAGATCCTCATTTCAGCTTATGGGGAAGCCCATACAGATCAGGAGGATTTGTAAACTTCGGATTATACATTACCTTTGCAATTCTCTCTTTCTTGCTTATTCAAAAGAAAGACTGGCAGAAACTATGGGATTTCTCAATACTTGTTGGTGTTTTGGTTTCAATCGTAGCTTTGTTCCAGCAATTTGGAATTTTCAAAGAAGTTTTCGTTTATTTATCCAGTCGTCCCCCATCTACTATTGGAATCACCACTGCTTTAGCCATATATCTGCTTCTCTTAAGTTTCATAACTTTGGGTTTTGCCATAAAAACACCTTTAAAGAAGTGGTTTTATATTAAAAAACCGGCCTATTTCCTTTCTTTTATTCTTTTTATTCTGGTAAGCATATTTATAACACAAGCAAGGTCAGCATATATTGGATTAGGTATTGGTTTTATCTTTTTCTTCTTTTTCTATCCAATTAAGTTCTTTTCCAAAAAATCAATCATAGTAAAATCCATTATTGCTGTTCTTTTAATTTTGGTTGGATTTACAACTTATTGCGTTAATACGCAAAAAGAACTTCCAAATATAATAAAAGAAAGCAAGTTTCTGAGCAGATCAGCAAATCGACTCTCAATTGAAGAAGCTTTAACTGATCCCCGTATTTCTGGCTGGCCGATAGCTTTAAACGCAGTAAAAGCAAGACCTGTTCTAGGATACGGCCCGGAAAACTTTTCCATCGGCTTTGACAAGTTCTATAATCCAGAACCAGCAACTCATTTAGGAGATTGGTGGGACAGAGCCCATAATATTTTCATGGACATTTCTTCTCAAGCCGGAATTCCAGCATTTATAATCTATTTAGCCTTGTTCGTCATTCTTTTTCTGCAGATGAGAAAGCTAAAGAAGGAAGATAAGATAATTCCTCACGCAATCCAGGCAACTCTTTTGGCATATTTTACAGCCAACATATTCAGCTTTGACGTTTTTTCAACATACTTAATATTTTTCCTAATAGTCGGATATTCTCTTGCTCTGTCTTTTAAAGAAGAAAACAACGAAAAGCCTTTTCCCACAACAAAGTACAGGGAAATGATTCTTTCCTTACTTTTTATCTTTCTTCTTTTCTTCGTTTGGCAGTATAATATTAAGCCGTTCCAGATTAACGGACAGATAAACACCGCCCTTTATCAGGCAGAAAACAAAGATTATGTAGGAGCGGTAAACAGGATGGAAGAGATTCTTCTAAGGGAAACAATCATAGACAACTACTTGAGACTTCAGTATATAAGCATAATCGGACAAGCCATTGAAAAGAACCCCCAAGATGCCTCTATTCTATCTCCTAAGGCCTATGAGATCCTAAAGGAGAACATTATAACCAGACCATACTATACAAGGAACTGGATGCTTCTAGGGACATATACGAACCACTTAATAATCCAAGAAAGGGAAACCAATCCCGAGCTAGCCAACCAATTAAAAGAAGAGGCTGATTACTACTTCCAAAAAGCAAACAAGCTAAGTCCAGGAAGACAGGAAATTCTTGTAGAATGGATTAAAACAGATTTCTATAGAGGAGAATACATTAAAGCAAAAGAAAAAGCCCAGGAATGCATTAACCTAAACCCGAAGTTCAAAGACTGCTATTGGCAAATGGCTCTATCCAATATCTATTTAAAGAACAACGAAGAAGCTGAAGAATATCTAGAAACCACCAGAAAGATGTATAATTACACAACATCTGAGATATATCTGCTGGAGCTGGTTAACGCCTGTATTGACGGTGAGGATTATCAAACACTGGCAGAAACATATCAAAGTCTGATCAAGATAAACCCAGAAGAAATTAAATACCGCTCTTCCTTGGCTGTCTGCTATATGCTTCTGGGAGATAATGAAAAAGCAAGAGAAGAAGCAATGAAAGTATTGGAATTAAGCCCGGAATCAAAAGATGAAGTAGAAGAGTTTTTAAAAGGATTGAATTAAAGAAAGACATAACAAAAAGCCACCCCTAAGGTGGCTTTTTGTTTTACTCCTCGTCAATCTTCACAAGTAGAAAGACAAGGGTTCGTTTCTAGAGAGATTACCTTTGCCAAGTCTGAGCACCAAGTGGTAAGTCAGTGACTAAGTAACCACCAGTCCAATCTGTGGTAGTTAAAGCGTGACCTAATTCACTTTGATCAGACCAAACAAACATTTCAGCATCAACAGCAGCGGCTCCAGAAGTAGCAGAAGTAACATGACTGGCATCATCCATTAAGTAAATGCTGAGTGTGTCAGCACCTTGAGTGCTTATTGCAGCATCAAAGTTGGCTGGGGTAGCTCTTAACTTATAGACCAGTGATGTTCCTGCTCCAATTTCTTCTTCTGTATCGAAGGCAAAGGAAAGAGCAGATACACCTGCGGTAACTGTAGCAGCACTAGCGGTAACATTACTAGTAATGTTAGTAGAGCCACGGTAAAGCAAGAAAGTACCTAAAGATGAGCTAGCAGAAGTACCTGAATCTGACCAAGCCAAACCAAAGGTAATATTTTGCAATCCTACAGTTCCTTTAGCGTTGGCTGCAACATTGAATGAATAAAGATCCATTGCTGAGCCATTTGCTATGCTACCGGTCAAAGTATTCTTACTAACTGTTGGAAGAGTCTTATAGACATAAATCTCTTTCCCAGTAGCTGTAGTTACAGTTCCAGAAGTTCTTACTCCACTAGCATTATTGTAGTAAAAGGAATCTAAAGTGGTTTTAACACTAACTCCAGAATTATCATCTCCAGCATCAGGTGTAAGTAAAACTAAATCCACAGTTAAACTCTTGTTAGAGTTAGCTGGGATAGCTAAAGTTAAACCAGTAAAGTTAGCATATGTAGAAGCTAAAGGAAGAGTACCTAATACAGTAGATCCATCCTTTAAAATTACATTACCTACTAATTCGTCTGCATTACTAGTTAGTACTCCAACCTTAAAGTCTGTAAGAGTAATCGGTTCGTACAAAGTAGTAAGCTTGTAAATTGCAGCTGAAATAGTTTGACCTCCCACAACTATCTGTTCTGCTGGGCTAGAACCATCTAAGGATTCTGAAACAACACCAGTTGCAAATGTAAAGGTTTGACCTTGAGCTGAAGTTGACAATGTAGCTCCTGAATCCTTGCTTACACCAGCAATAGTAGTGGTGGCACAAAGAGTGTCAGCAGTACTAGTAGCATCATAAGCTCCAGTAGCCACATCAGCGTAAACTTCTACGTTGATACTGGCATTCTTAGCTAATTCATAACTAACAGACCAGCTATCTCCAGCTGCAGTTAATGTCGGTTTGACTGTAGTAGTTTCACTACCATATACGACATAAGCATTGGATATATCTGCAACAACGCCAACTGCACCTGTTACACCAAATTCAACAGTAATAGTGTCTACATTGACTGCTTCGGTACTGTTACCGGTTAAAGTAAAGTGACCTAATTTGTAAGCAGTTAAAGGAACTACTAAACTATTGTCGGTATAAGCAGAGTATTTAGCTAAAGTAGCTGTACCCGTACCAACAGTTAATTGGTTGGCAGGAACAGCGGCTATAGCTGTAACTGCTTGTTGAGAAGTTACACCTCTGGCCTTACTTGCTAATAGTACAAGAGAAATAGTAATTGTATCAGCTGCTTCTAATTCAACATCGCCATCATCGTAAGTGTCGGCATATACCTCCAAAACAACAGGACTACCAGGACTTACTATTAAACTACTACCAAGACTGTAGGAAGTACCATTGCTAGATGCTAAAAGATCAGCAAGATTACCAACTTGTACTCCATCAGCCATTAAATAACCATCTCTTAAGTATGCAACTGAAGTTGAAGATACGGCAGCTACTGCGTTTAAGTATTCTATTTTGACATCTTCTCCGTTTGCTTTAATCTCATATTTAGCCATCAAGAGACCACTTGAACTTTGAACAACTGTTCCAGAAGGAGAATCAGTCATTTTAGTAATACTTAATGATCCTTGGCTGATACTAATTGTTCCGGTCTCAGCTGGAATACCAGTAGGCAAAACAACTACTCCATATTGGCTATCAATAAAAGAAGCATCACAAGCATCTCTTAAAGAGAAACTGAAGTCTCGATTTGCACCACCTATAACATCAGCTAAAACTTTTAGAGTTCTGTTACCAGATTTTAATTCTACTGGTGAACCAGATAGATCAAAGGTAACGTAACCGCTAGCATCCAAATTGGCTGTAGTGGAAACTAGAACTCCATCAACATATAATTTGAAATTTTCTAAATCAGGGTAGTTGACAGAACCAATTTCTCTTAAGCTTAATCTGGAAAAACTAACTTTCCTCACACCAACAGCAACTCTAGCTTGCCATGACATAAAGGCATCTTGAGCTGTTATTTCTGTAGTACCAGGAGTGACGCTACTGAAAACAACAGTAGCTAAACTAGCTGTGGCAATGCTCATCAAGTTTCCGGACATTGGGAATGTTCCGTTAACGGAACTAGCTCCCGTAGTAACGTCGCTTGATGCGTTAATTGACACGCCAACTGTTTGTCCGGAAGTAGTACCGGCAATCGTTGCTAGTACAGTAACAGTTCTTGATTCGCCGGCAGCTAAAGAAACAATGCCAGCAGAGTTTACAAAAGTAATATTACCAGCAGAAACAGAAGCGCTATCAGTTAATCTGTTAGCTCCTTCAAATAGATAAACATTGGAAAGAGTGGCATCAGCTGATACACCGATTCTCTTTAAAACTAATTTGGTAACTTTTACTGTTGAAGAATCTCCGTTAGTAAGTCTGTATTTAGCTAATTCAGCTAATCCTTGACCTTGAACTAAAGTTCCGGAAGCTGGATTACTTGAAGCTAAAGCAACAGTTAATCCTTCGCCAACTGCTGGTTGTTCACCTGGGGTTTCACCTGGGGTTTCACCTGGGGTTTCACCTGGGGTTTCACCTGCAGCTAACATGCTGTTCAGTTTAGCTCTGGTTGAAGAACCAACATAACCGGTTCCGGCAGTTAGTCCCCATTGAGCTAAAACTTCAGCAGCGTATTTGTTTTGAAATTTAACTACACCGCCTTCGGTTAAAGAACCAAAGTAAGTGGTTTCATTACCAGCAGAACCTACGCCTGATACGGCTACAACTGTTTCAGGATCAGCATTCAACATGACCTGCAGACATTCTACATCGTCACCTG
>Ga0265594_1000297_pt1 | contig 40793 bp, 41 predicted proteins | sample saktaG_11_FD_190147 | JGI IMG/M metagenome (GOLD analysis project Ga0265594, IMG submission 190147) | Saline water microbial communities from Sakinaw Lake, British Columbia, Canada - sak_2011_5_24_80m | ecosystem: Environmental > Aquatic > Non-marine Saline and Alkaline > Saline ... | reverse complement strand
GCATAATTTTTAAAATTATTTTAATCTTGAATTTTATCTATGTAAATTTTCCGCTTTAATATATGTTTTAATTATACTTAAAACATACCTATCGTCAAATTATGTCAAACAATTTAAAATCTAATCTCAAATTTAATCTTTTTGAAATAAAGATTATCAACGAGTCCGGGTCTCGTTGATAAAAATATTTTCATATTACTCGTATCTATTATTGATTTAAGGTCTTATTTAACTTATCCTAAAACAAGAAAGAAACTTTTTCAAGTTATATGACCTTAGATACTCTTATTAAAGAAATCCCTCGAATCGGTCCTGTTTTCCAAAGAAAACTTCAACGAATGGGAATTGAGACCGTGGAAGATTTGATTTTCCATTTCCCTCATCGCTATGAGGATTTTTCCAATATCGTTCCCATTTCAAAAATAAACCCGGCCGAGCAAAATTGTATTTTAGGAAAGGTCTTGGAAATAAAAACTATTCGGACTTGGAAAAAGAAAATGTTTCTAACTCAATCCGTAGTCGAAGAAATTAAAATTTCTTCTCCGCCCCTCGCTAACGCTCGGGTAGTTGAAGATAAAACCGAAACAATTAAAGTTATTTGGTTCAACCAGCCCTATTTAACAAATGTCATTAAAAAAAATGACTTTCTTTGTTTGGCCGGACGAGCGACACCCAATAAAGGCGGGATTTATCTTTCAAATCCGATATTTGAAAAAATCTCCGACCCCCAAAGCCAGGACCCTAAAACAGGTTTAATCCACACCGGCAGAATTATCCCCGTCTATCCCGAAACCGAAGGATTGTCGTCCCGCTGGTTCCGTTATATTTTAAAACCCCTTCTTTCCAATTTTAAAGATAAAATACTTGAGACCCTTCCCGAAGAAATAATAAGGGAAGAAAAACTTCTGCCAATCAGAAAAGCGATTTGGCAAATCCATTTTCCCGATTCTCTTCATTCGGCCGAAAAAGCGAAAGAAAGGTTCTCTTTTGAGGAACTTCTTCTTTTAGAGCTTTTTGTTATAAGAGAAAAACTGAAACTAAACAAGGAAATGGCGCCTTCCATCTCTACAGATATTGATTTAATAAAGAAATTCGTCCAAAAATTGCCTTTTCGCCTAACTGATGCCCAAAGAAAATCAACTTGGCAGATACTAAAAGATATAGAGAGGCCAAGACCAATGTCCCGCCTGCTTCAAGGAGATGTCGGTTCGGGTAAAACCGTTGTCGCCATAATCGCTTCCCTTAATACAGTCAAGTCCGGCTATCAGACGGCCTTTATGGCTCCAACTGAAATTTTGGCCAAACAGCATTTCCAAGAGACAACAAGGTTATTGAAACCATTTAAAATCAGAATTGCCCTTTTGACGGGTAAGGAAGATAAAATTGTTTCTCAAAAATTAGCCCGTTCGGTAAAATCCGGCTTAATTCCCGAAATATTGGAAATTTCTCAATCCAAGCTTTTAGAAAAAATCCGAAAAGGGGAAATTGATATTTTAATCGGCACCCACTCTCTAATTCAGAACAAAGTAAAATTTGGAAAATTAGGATTATCCATTATTGACGAACAACACCGATTCGGCATTAACCAAAGAGCGAAACTCTGCCAAGAAAAAGATGACGGGGTCAGACCCCGTCAAATTCCCCATTTACTATCAATGACGGCTACGCCTATCCCTCGCAGTTTGGCCTTGACTATTTACGGCGACTTAGACCTCTCTATAATAGATGAAATGCCTAAGGGAAGAAAAAAAGTAATTACTAAAATAGTCCCCTCCGAAGAAAGAAACAAAACATATAATTTTATCAGAGGCAAAGTTAAAAAGGGGGAACAGGTTTTTGTAATCTGCCCGAGGATTGACAATCCCGCTACCGACATTGCTCCCGAAGTTACTGAAACGAATTCAAAAATTTCTTCGCTTTGGGATAATGTCAAAGCGGTAAAAGAAGAATACGAAAAATTGTCAAAAGAGATATTCTCCGACCTAAGAATTGAGATGCTTCATGGAAAAATGAAAATAAAAGAAAAGGAAAAGATAATGGCATCTTTCAAAAATAAAAAAATAGACATATTGGTTTCCACTTCGGTGGTAGAAGTGGGGATAGATGTTCCCAATGCCACCATAATGATAATAGAAGGAGCGGAAAAATTCGGCTTAGCCCAACTCTATCAATTCAGGGGAAGAGTGGGACGCTCGAATCTACAATCCTATTGTTTCCTCTTTGCCGGAGCAGGAAGTCAAAAGACCTACCAAAGATTAAACTCTCTGATAAAGGCAAAAAATGGGCTTGAACTCGCTCAAAAGGATTTGAAAATAAGAGGGCCCGGAAGTTTAATCGGAGCAAAACAATGGGGTATCCCCGATCTAACAATGGGGAATTTGAACAATATTAATTTAATTGAAAAGACAAGAAATACGGCCAAAGAAATCTTAAGGCAAGGTATAGAGTTAAGGAAATATCCGTCCTTGAAAAAAAGATTAGAAAAGTTTAAAATGAAAATACATTTAGAATAAAGGGTTTGAATCTGCCTAAGTTTTCGTTAAGCGAAAAGTTTGACAGGACAATCAAATCTTTAAGAATCTGTAATTCGCCATACTTTTTACTCTGTAAAAACTTAGGCGTAAATATCTTCTAATATATGCCTCCAATGGATTTTTTAGCTTATATCGGAATATTTTTGGGACTTTATTTTTCTATTTTTGTTTTCAGCACTTTTTTTGAGTATCGGAAATCCATTTATAAAGAAGAACTAAAAAAGAACTTCCCGAAAGTTTGTTTAATCGTTCCCTGCTACAATGAAGAAAAAAACATCGGGAAAACTCTTGATGCCCTTCTCAATTTAGATTACCCAAAAGAAAAATTAGAGATCATTGTCATTGATGACGGTAGCACGGATAAAACCTTCTCCAAAGCCAAGATTTTTGAGGAGAAAGACGAAAGGATAAAACTTTTTAGAAAAGAAAATGGTGGAAAACACACTGCCCTCAATTTTGCTATTAAAAAAACGAATTCCCGTTTTATCGGCTCTGTTGACGCTGATTCTTATGTTAAGAAAGATGCTCTCAAAAAATTGATGAGTTATTTTGAAGACGAAAAGACAAAAGCTGTTGTTTCAACTATAAAAATTTCCGGGGCAAAAAATGTTTTAGAGCAAATTCAATACTTGGAATATTTAATATCAGCTTTTTTGAGAAAAATTTTTTCTTTGACCAATTGCCTTAATGTCGTCCCCGGACCCCTTTCGGTTATTAGAAGAGAGGTTTTTGACAAAATAGGAATGTATAAAGATGCTCATCAAACAGAGGATATGGAAATGGCTTTCCGAATGCAAAGAGCAAACCTTAAAATCGCCCACTCTATTGACTCTATCGTCTACACGAACCCCTGTCCGACATTTAAGTCATTACTGATTCAAAGATTAAGATGGCGCCGAGGATTTATCCTAAACTTAAAGGATTATCCAGACCTTTTGAATATAAGACGCTACGGTAATTTGTCCTTTCTTTTTTACTACTATATTATGGCGGGTTCGGTTTCGTTGATTCTTATCCTTTGGGGAGTATGGAAAATAATATCTTTAATTTTAAATAAAATTGTCCACTTTTCCTGGATAAATTTTGACATATTCCCTTTGTCTTTGCCTAAAATAAATTTATTTTCCTTTAATTTAGGACCTCTTTTCTTTTTAGGAATGGTTAGTTTTTTGATTTTTATTTTCTATATTATTATAAGTAGGCATCTTACTTTTGACAAAAAAAATCTAAGGTGGAAAGTCGTTTATTATGTGGCTCTTTACGCTTTTCTGAACGCCACTTGGTGGTTTTCAGCCCTTTTTTCCGTAGTCACAAAAAGAAAAGCTGTTTGGCGTTAATTTCTCAAATATGGAAACAGAAAAAAGAATAAATTGGAAAAAACATATTTTGGTATTTTTTCTGACCCTATTGATATTCAGTAGCGGTTTTTTTCTAAATAATATATTGTCCGAAAAAAAAATGACCCAACTAACGGACACTCAAAGGGACCTAACTATTGATATTCTTTCCTTGGAAACCCAATTTTCCATTCTTAACCAAGCCCCTTGTCAAAATTTGAACGAATCAATTTTAACTAAAGAACTTTATGATATTTCCAAAAAACTATCTCTTATTGAGAATACATTGGGAGAGAATAATCCTGATTTTTTAAGGTCTAAAAAATACTATTCAATTTTAGAATTGAAACATTGGCTTTTGTTAAAAAGGGCGGCAAAGGACTGCGATTTTGACTCCGTTTTTATCCTTTATTTCTACTCCGACAAGAATAGTTACCCTGATTGCGAAAAACAAGGTTATATTCTCACTTACTTCCGGGAGAAATATCCTTTTTTAAAGATTTACTCCTTTGATTATGACTTGGACCTCTCCGCCCTTCAAAGCTTGAAAGAGGTCTATTCCTTAAAAAAAGACCTGCCGATTCTAATAATTAACGACGAGGTCTATTTTGGATTTAAGGATAAAAAAGAATTAGAAGAAATCTTATCAGAATATATTGAAATAAAAGAAGAGACGGCTACCACGACCCCTTTGACAGATTTAGATGAAGCCGAGACAACCGAAGACGATGCCGATTAAGAAGATTAGTTGGTAGCGCCACGGAGAGTCGAACTCCGATTGCAAGATTGAAAATCTTGAGTCCTAACCATTAGACGATGGCGCCATAGATTAATAGTCAATTATCAATTATTAATTACTAGGATTAGCTTAATTCAAAAAACTTAAAAAATCAATGAAAAGCCAAAAAGGACTTTGTCCTCTTTCCCACCTTCGCTTTCGCTTCGCGAAAGCAATAAAAAGTCAAAGAGGACTTTGTCCTCTTTTCCACCTTCGCTTTCGCTTCGCGAAAGCTCGGTTTATGAAAATCTTAGCCATTGACACTTCCTGCGACGATACATCTATAAGTGTCTTGGAAGTAAAAGACAAAAAAGACAAAATTTTTCCTGATTTTAAAATTTTAGTTAATATCGTTTCCTCTCAAATAAAAGTTCATCAAAAATATGGAGGGGTCTATCCCTCCTTAGCTAAAAGAGAACACCAGCGAAACCTGCCTATAGTTCTAAAGAAAGCGTTGAAGGAAGCAGGTTTCGAAACTTTCAATTTTCAATTTCCAATTTTCAAACAAATTCAAAAATCCAAAATTCCAAATATCAATTTTATTGCGGTTACTATAGGTCCCGGCTTAGACCCTTGTCTTTGGACAGGTTTAAACTTCGCCAAATCCCTAAGCATTAAATGGGATATCCCGATTATCCCTGTGAATCATATTGAAGGACACATACTCGCCAATTTTATTGGCGAAAATCTCAAATCCCAAACTCCAAATTTCAAACAAATCCCAAGTTCCAATGACCTAAATCCTAAACAAATAGAATTCCCAGCAATTTGTTTGATTGTTTCGGGAGGACACACCCAACTAATCTTAATGAAAAAAATTGGAAAGGGCGATGAAGATAAATCTTCATCTTCCCCCTTCGCTGTTACTTGGAAATATAAAATAATCGGTGAAACTAGAGATGACGCTGCCGGAGAATGTTTTGATAAAACAGCTAGGATATTGGGTCTTCCTTACCCGGGAGGGCCGGCAATTGCCAAAGAAGCAATAAAGTCAATGATTAATGATCAATTATCAGTAATCAATGATCAATTATTAATTAGTTTGCCCCGACCGATGATAAATTCTAAAAATTATGATTTTTCCTTTTCCGGTTTAAAAACAGCTGTTCTTTACGATTTTAAAAAAAGACCCGCCTTTGCCAAAACTCCCACAGGTAAGTCGGCAAAAAAGCCGAAAGAAAAATATGTCCGAGCAATGGCCAAAGAGATTCAACAATCAATCATTGATGTCTTAATTAAAAAAACATTTAAAGCCGTTAGGGAATATAAAGCAAAAACATTAATCCTTGGCGGAGGGGTAATAGCAAACGAAGAATTACGCGGACAATTTGAAGAGAAAATAAAAACCATAAACCATAAATTAAGATTTTTAGCCCCTCAAAAAATCTTCTGCACCGATAATGCAGGAATGATTGCCATAGCCGGTTATTTTAACAGGGAGAAGGCAACTAAAAAATTAGAGGAAATTAACACCCAGCCCAACTTACGACTATGATAAAAACTTATCTATTTTATATTTTCGGACTTTTACCCAGCGTCATCTGGTTAGTTTTTTATTTGCGAAAAGATGCCCATCCCGAGTCAAATAAGATGATTATCAAGATTTTTCTTTTTGGGGCTTTCATTGCCTTTGTTGCCATACTTTTAGAAAGAGGTTTTCGTTTTCTAATTTTATTGCCCAAAAGCCAAAATATTCTGACTCAACTTTTGGCTATCTTTATAGGCGGAGCTTTAATAGAAGAATATCTGAAATATCTCGTGGTTAAAATTAGCGTTTTCAGAAACTCTGAATTAGACGAGCCCTTTGACCTTTTACTTTATATGATTATTTCGGCATTAGGATTTGCCGCCTTAGAAAATATTTTGGTCTTGAGCAACTATCACCCGATTTTAAATATAGGCAAAGCGATGGAAGTGATGACTATAAGGTTCATATCAACAACTTTCCTCCACGCACTCTGTTCGGGCTTGATAGGTTCTTTTTTAATTCTGTCTCTCCGCCAACTGAAAAAAAGAAAATTACTTGTTTTTATCGGAATAGGATTAGCCACTATTCTTCATGGTCTCTATAATCTTTCCATAATGAAAATAGAGGGTTTGCTAAAATTTATTTTACCGGTTATAATTCTAATAGTCCTGTCTTCGTTCATTTCTTTCAATATCAAAAAGGTTAAAAAAATAAAAGGTGTTTGTATTACAAAATAACTAATTAAACTAATTTCTAATTTAATTTGAAAATTTATTGAAAATTGAAAATTGAGAATTGGAAATTAATAAAAATATGTCTTTCTTAAAAAAATTAAAAAACGATATAAGTGAAACCGAATCAACGGAAGAAGAAATCGACATTTCGGATAATGCCAAAAAGGAAAAAACAACTGGGTTGGACCGGAAGCAACAGAGAGAAGAAAAAAAAGAAATCAAACTGAAACAAAAATCGGAGAAAACGACAGATGACTGGTTAGGAGCTGAAGGGCAATTGGCGGTAGATGTTTTTGACGCCGGTTCCGAGTTTTGTATTCAAGCCCCAATCGCCGGGGTTTCCGTAGAAGAACTAGATATTTCCGTAGAAAACGAAATGCTAACAATTAAAGGAGAGAGGAAAAAGTCCGAAATAAATAAAGATAAAAATTATTTTTATCAAGAGTGTTATTGGGGACCCTTTTCCCGCCAAATAATCTTACCAGATGACGCCGACTCGAATAAAATTAGGGCATCTTTGCAAAAAGGAATTTTAACTATTAGGGTGCCGAGAGCAATAATAATAAAAAAGAAAAAAATCAGCGTAATTAGTGGCGATTAGATATACTTTTGCCAAAACATTGTATTACAGGTCTCTAAGACACATCTCCTAAAATTAAAAAACCGCCTATCCGCGGTTTTTTTGATTTATTTGTGCCCTCGACAGGACTTGAACCTGTACCCCTATAAAGGATGTGGTCCTAAACCACACGCGTCTACCAATTCCGCCACGAGGGCAATCTATTGTCCAATAAAATGATCAAATTCTGTCTGTTGACATCAGATGTCAACAGACAGAATTTTCTTTCTTTTTTTTCTTTTTTTTTCGAATTAATCAATCATTAAATCTTTCAATAATTCGTATTTTTTATTCTCTATTGTATCACGGACAAATTTTTTATATCTTTCTGGGGTAAAAATTCCCCCTAAGACATCCTTGTCTATAATTAAAGACTTTCGGAGACCAATATAATCACGATAACTTGAAAATGGATACTCTTCTGCAAATTTTAGAAATTTATCTAAGTTTCGCAAGGATTCCCTTATCCCTCCAGGATAAACTCTTAAGATATTAATTATCTGAATATAAACACTTAAATATTCTAAATATTTCTGTCCCTCTACTGTTTTCCCTTTATAACTTCCTTCAAAAAGATTTCCATTTTCGTTATATTTAATATTAAAATATTTTGCAAATCCAATTCCTAATTTTTGCATAAACCTACTAACTCCTCCCTCTCTTATTTCTTTTAATAATAAGTGGAAGTGATTAGGAACTAAACAGTAACAAAGAATTTTAACTAAAGGGTCTTTCTCTGGCCAGTTCTTAGGCCAACCAATATTAAAAACTGATTCGAAATCTATTATATTATCCTTGTTAATACCTTTATTCCCTTTCCCTTTATTGTTGTTGACATCAGATGTCAACATATCTTGAATCTGACGAAGAACATTAAGAGAAGAATTTGAATCATTAAAAAAGCGCAGTGTCTGCATAAAGCGCCACTTATCATTTTCATCACGGACTATATTCATCTTTCTTGTCCCTCGATTATATATATGGAGATAACTCCCCGTGGTATATGGCTCCAATCTCATTTATTTATATTTATATTTATATTTATATTTATATTTGCACCCTCTATCTATTATTTTATGTCTGTTGACATCTGATGTCAACAGACAGATTGGGGTTTATCAATTGTCTTTAAATATCTTTAAAAGGAAAAGCGCCAGCAAAATTTAAGAAAATTGCCGACGCTTCTGATTTTTACCGGAACATTGGTCGTTGTTTGTTTGGATACTTATCCATAGAGGGATTATATCCACCATACCCATGTCCTCCACCGTAATTTCCGCCATAACCCCAAGATGAACTTCCTCTCGAGGTCCATTTACCAGTCTTTGGGTCATATTCTTCCGAATAGACCATTCCACCAGTGCTTGCATCGTAGACCTGCAAACTGTTGTCTTTTACAGCGATGATCAATGTTCGACCAAAAGGTCTTTTGTAGACATAGACCCCATCACTGCCACTTACTTGTGGAACTAACCTTACGGCTTGGCTTGTTCCTATTGCGCCCGGTGTAGAACCAACGCAAGAAGAAAGTAAAACGACAATCGATAAGACAAACATCAACATTAAGGTTGCTCTCTTCACGGTACACCTCGTCTTTCTTTTTTTATTTACATTATTGATTTTTCAAAGAACATCTATATTATATCAAATATAAAAAAAAAGTCAACCCCTTTGAGAACAAAGGGGTTGAACTTTTGGAAATTTCGAAAAGCAATTCTACATCCCTACAAAGAATCTAACAATTCCCGGAATAAACTTAGCAATAACAGCAACGGCTATGCCAATGATGCCAAAAGTTAAAATTTGTTTAGCTTTAGTTGTCCGATCAGGATTACCACCCGCAGTCATAAACATAATACCACCAGCCACAATGACGGCAGCGGCAATAACAAAGGCCATCCAAAAAATCCAATCTGTAACCGTTAGAACTGTATCTAGTAAACAATAAGCTGCCCAATTTTGACTTTGCGTGGGGGTTCCCAAGTCACATGTGGCCGTAATGGCGGGACCTAGTATAGATCCTTTCGTAACATTACCAGTATCGGGAGAAATAGGTTCAATCGTATGTCTTATGACACAACATTGATTCGGTTGCTGACCTGGTGCAGTTTCTACCGCTGATGCTATCCTTGAAACCATTAAAGGACTAACTAATAAAGCAAGAAAGCTTAATAAAACCAATCCGCTAAGTATTTTTTTCATTTTTTTATTATTCATTTTAATTTAGATTTCCGACCTTTATTATTTTTTTTAACTATATTTTTACTATTATACACCTAAAATGTATTTTATCAAAGATATTATTGCTTTACCAGCCAAAATGATAACCAAACCGATAATTGACCACTTAATCAAGGCAGTCGCTTTCTTGACTTTTTCGGGATTGCCGGCTGAAGTCATATACATAAAAGCGCCGATTATAATCATTAGGGGAGCGAGGATAACGGCAAGATAGAAAATCCAATTAGTTAGACCCTCAATAATGTCTCCTATTTCCCGATATTTTGTCGGAGGACAAATGACAACACTGCCCAAGGGCCCGCAGACCCCTCCTTTCCCTGCTGTTATTACCCCTCCTGCCATTGTGCAATCAGAGCTGGGTTCGCAATGACAATCCTCTATCCCAGTAACACAATCACTAGCAAGACAACAAGGAGCGCCCGTATTAGCCAAAACAAGACCGAGGGGAGTCAGTAAAATAATGGAAATTATAAATATTGAAAAAATCTTCTTCATAAACCGAGCTTTCGCGAAGCGATTAGTCAAAGATTTTTAAAAAAATCTTTTCCACTCTCGCTATCGCTTAAGTAAGAGAAGGTAAAGATGAATACGAAGTATTCATCGCTTATTAACCGAGCTTTCGCGAAGCGATTAGTCAAAGATTTTTAAAAAAATCTTTTCCACTCTCGCTATCGCTTTAAGTAAGAGAAGGTAAAGATGAATACGAAGTATTCATCGCTTATTAACCGAGCTTTCGCGAAGCAAAAATGGCGATGAGAGATTACTCTCATCTTGGCTTGCTCATAAAATGAGCTCGCAGATGAATGCGGAGCATTCATCGCTTATGACTTTATATTAGAACTATTCCTAAAAAAAACAAGTTTTTTAATTTTTAATAACTTAATTTTTAAACGAATTTAAATTAATTTCATTCAAAATTTAAAATTAGAAAATTTATTCGAAATTCGAAATTGAAAATTATGCTTTGGTGAACACCAAAGCGTAGTGGTAGTCGCCAGCATTGATTTCTTTTTCTAACCGAAAACCCGTTTCTTGGGCAATTCTTTTTACTTCATCAGCCGAAACCTTGCCTTCTTTGGGTCCCAAAACCGAATCCAATTTCCAGTCAACCACCAATAATTTCCCCCCTTTGTCTAAGACCCTGTTAGCTTCCTTAAAAACGACTACTTTTTCATCAACCTGAAATAAAAGATTTGTCATTAAAACTAAACCGCAGGAAAAACTTTTAATTTCCGGAACACCATTTTCCATATTTGCCAATATCGTCTTAATGTTAAAAATCCCTTCTTGTTTAACTCTACCCGCCAAAGATGAAAGAACATCTTCCTGTAAGTCAACGGCAAAAACCCTCCCTTTTTCTAAAAGGACGGCCAAGGGAATAACCCAACCGCCAGAACCGCAACCGAAATCAGCAGCGGTCATATTTTCCCGCAAACCGAGTTGATTTAATATTTTATTTGGAACCACAAATGTCATAGGCGTGTAACATGTAACGTGTAACATGTAACATGTAACATAAGTTATTTTAATCTTCTGATAATCCCCCAAAGCATCGCCCCAATTTCTTCAGATAAATTTAATAATTTTTCCTCTTCTAATTTCTTTATGTAACCTTGTTTGGTGCTAAAATAGATTAAATATTTAGATTCTTTTAGCGACCCATAAGAGATCTCCAAAAAGTTTTTTAATACTAATTTTCTTTGTCGAGCATAACCCTCAATATAGTTTAAAATCACTGATAAAGACGCTCTCCTTAATTGCGATGTTAGTCCATAAATTTCTTCTTTCGGAAAATATTTTGTAATTTCGTAAATCCGAGAAACAAATTCATCCATTAATAATTTTAATTTTGAATGAAAATTTTCTTCCACCATAAAATCTTATAAATTACATGTTACACGTTACATGTTACATGTTACATGTTAGAGGCAGATTGCACTCATAACTTTGTCCTCCTTAGAAAGTTTCATTACCCGAACTCCAGAAGTCACCCGGCCAACAACGGAAATAGAGCCAAGAGATGTTCTGATAACTTGTCCCTTTTCAGAGATAATAATTAAGTCCTTCCCAGTATCTTCGCCAACAACTTTAGAAAAAACAGCGTCTCCGGTTTTTTCGTTGATTCTTAAAGATTTTATGCCTGAACCGCCTCTCCCTTGAAGACGATATTCTTCAATATTTGTCCTTTTCCCATAACCATTTTTAGTGATAACCAACAAATAATTCTTATTTTTAGATTGTTTCTTCTCTTTTTTCATTTACGAGCCTGCATAGCAGGTGAGTTAAGATGAATGCGAAGCATTCATCGCTTACGAAACCCGAAGGGTTGAGTTAAGACAAATGTGAAGCATTTATCGCCTCATTTTTCATTCCTAATAATATCCATAGCAATCACTTTGTCATTTCCTTTCAAATTTATCCCCTTTACCCCGGCTGTCGCTCGCCCCATCGGTCTTAAATCCTTTTCCTTAAACCTAATGGACTGCCCTTTTTGAGTTATCAATATAAGTTCGTCTCCCGCCTCGGCAATTTTTACCGCTTTTAGAGAATCTTCTTTTCTAAGATTTATGGCTATTAAGCCATTTCGCCGAACATTTTTGAAAGCGTCCAATTCCGTCTTTTTTATTATACCATTTTTGGTAACCATTATTAGATACTTTTTCTTTTGGGCGTCTTTTTTGGTATAGGGGATTAAACTCAAGACCTTTTCGGTTTGGGATATTTCTAAAAAGTTTAACAGTCCCCTTCCCTTAGAAATTCTTTTCATCTCCGGAATTTCCCAAACAGAACACTGAAAAACTTTTCCAGAGTCGGTAAAAAAGAGCAAGTTATCCAATGTTGTCGCCACAAGAAAATGTTCAACCATATCTTCCACCGAAACATCTAATCCAATAATACCTTTCCCTCCTCTCTTTTGGATTTTATACAAAGAAGGTTTAACCCTTTTAATGTAACCTCCTTGGGTAAGAATAACAATCGCCTCCATTTCGGGAATTAACTCCTCTTCGCCTATCTCGTCGGGAGAAGAGGCGACCACTTTTGTTTTTCTTTTATCTTGATATTTTTCCAACATCTCTTCTAATTCCTTTTTCATCACTTCTTTAATTTTCTTAGGGCTATCAAGAATTAGTTTTAAGTCCTTGATTTTCTTTTCCAATTCCTTCAATTCATTTTCAATTTTTTCTCTTTCTAATTTCGCCAAGTTTTGTAATTTCATTTCCAGAATAGCCAAAGATTGAATTTCTGTGAGTTTAAACCCTTTCATTAGGTTCTTCTTGGCGTCTTCTTTAGAGGTTGATTTTTTAATCGTCTTAATAACTTCGTCTATATTTTTTAAGGCAATCATTAGGCCTCTCAAAATATGAGCTCTTTCTTCAGCTTTTTTAAGCTCAAACCGAACTCTTCGAATAACAATTTCTTTTTTATGTTTTAGGTAAAATGTTAAAATATCGCTCAAAGAAAGAACTTTTGGCTGAATGCCGTCAACTAAGGCCAACATATTTAAAGAAAAGTTTTTTTGAAGCGAAGTATATTTGTAAAGGGCATTCAAGACCTTTTTGGGAAAGGCCTCTTTCTTTAAATCAATAACAATTCTCATCCCCTCTCTGTCCGATTCGTCTCTAATATTTTTAATCCCATCTATTTTTTTATCCTCAACCAATTTAGCGAAACTCATTACTAAATCCGCTTTTGATGTCTGAAAGGGGATTTCGGTAATTATAATTTGGGTATTCCCCTTTTGGGATTCTTTAATTTCCGCCTTACCTCTCGTTAAGATGCTCCCTTTCCCTTGAGAATAAGCGGAAGATATGTCCTTCCGATTAAATATTACCCCCCCGGTCGGAAAATCAGGGCCTTTTATGAATTGTAAAAGGTCCTCGCTGTCAGAATCGGGATGTTCAAGTAAATAAATGGTAGCGTTTAAAACCTCGGAAACATTATGAGGAGGGATATTTGTCGCCATTCCAACAGCAATCCCAAAAGAACCGTTTAACAAAATTTGGGGCAGAGGCGAGGGTAAGACCATCGGCTCTTCCCTTGTCCCGTCGTAATTTGGCTGGAAATTAACCGTTTCTTTCTCGATATCTCTCAACATTTCCTCCCCCATTGAAAAAAGCCGACACTCTGTATATCTTTGAGCGGCAGCAGAATCGCCATCTACCGAACCAAAATTTCCTTGACCTTGAATCAAGGGATAACGAAGAGAAAAATCTTGAGCCATTCTAACCAAAGCGTCATAAACCGCCATATCTCCGTGAGGATGAAATTTCCCAAGGACTTCTCCAACTACCGTAGCCGATTTCCTAAACTTAACATTATGCTTCAGCCCCATTTCATACATAGCGAATAAAATTCTTCGGTGAACCGGTTTTAGTCCGTCTCTGACATCGGGCAAAGCCCGAGAAACAATAACCGACATTGCATAATCCAAATAACTCTCTTTCATTTCCTGGACCACCTCCCTGTCTTTGACATACCCTATCTCTCCCTTTCGTTCTTCTTCTTGTTTTTCCTCTTTTTTTTCTTTTTCTTTTTTCATATTTAATCCAAAGAAGATGTTGCGTTAAACATCTCTTCTATTTCTCGAAAAGAATCTTTGAGTTTCTCTTTTTTGTCCGGTAAATTCAATTCTTCCAAAAATTTTTTCTCCTGAAAAAATTTCAGATTCTTTTGAAAATTCTTAAAAACTAAAAATCCTAAGATGATTCCTAAAATTGCTATTAGACCAAAAACAATCAATTTTTTCTGAAAATTTTTGAGTTCTTGAATTTTTTGAAAAAAATTTTTCTTCTCCACAATTAAGGTTCTAAGATTATAATTTCCGTTTCCTCTTTGGGTAAACTCTTTTGGTCTATTTTTACCTTTTTCTGGGCTTCAATCTTTTCCGCTCCCATAACTTTAAGAAACTTTTCTATGTTCCCATAGACCATAGGAATAACTATTCTTGGTTCAATTTGGGAAATAATATCAGCCGTTTCCTTGGACCCAAAAGATGATTCTTCTCCGGCAGGTACTATTAAAACATCAATCTGCCCAATTTCTTCCAATTGTTCCGGAGATAATTTTTTGGGAGAAAAGTTCGGTAAATAACAAACTTTTACTTTTTCGGCTTCAATTTTATAAATTATATTAAAAAACTTCTCTCCTTGGTCAAGAAAAGCAATGCCTTTGATAAAGACCCCTTTCTTCTCATATTCCCCGGCTTGGTTAATCAAAAACAACTGACTATTTTTTTTCTGGATATCAGAAATTTTTGTCTGCGAGTCAGTTAAAAGTAAAATGTCGCTGTCTATTTTCGGAGATTTTAATTTTGAATCTTTCTCATAAGGAGAGTTAACGATAACGGTAACTTTCTCGTTACTAACATTTTTAATGTCAAACCCGAAAAAGGACTCCCCCCAATAATTTATTTGCATAATAACTTGATTATAACATAAAATATTTTCGCTTTTCAATGCTGTTTTCTTCTAAATCTTGGTGCTTCGCCTTATTCAGAATATTGAATCCTTTTTGATTATATAGTAATATGTCGGTATATGCCTATAAAATTAAAACCTTTAAGAAAAATTGATTCTGAAATAATTTCTCCGCCAAAGGTTGGGGAATTGGTTAAGGGAAAAATTATCGCCACCGATAAAAACTCTATTTTTTTGGACTTAGGGATAAAGGGAATCGGGATAATATATGGCGCCGAGTTTCATAAAGCCCGAAGTGCTTTGAGGGGTTTGGATATAGGGGAAACCGTCTCGGCAAAAATAATAGAAATGGAAGACAAAGAGGGATACCGAGAATTATCGTTAGCAGACGCCGCCAAAGAAGCAACATGGGAAGAGTTAAGAAGAAGAAAAGAAGAAAAAGAGGATTTTGAAGTTAGAATTCAAAAAGTCAATAAGGGCGGATTACTCACCGAGGTTGAAAATATTCCCGCTTTTTTGCCAGTTTCTCACTTAAGCCCGAATCACTACCCAAAAGTTAAGGACTCCGATCCGGCAAAGATAGTCAAGGCCCTCCAAGAGTTTATCGGCAAACCCTTAAAGGTAAGGATTATCAACTTAGATCCAAGAAAAGAAAAACTTGTTTTGTCAGAAAAAGTACAGTTGTTTGACAAGCAAGAAGATATTATGAAGGATTATAAAGTGGGAGAAATAAAAGAAGGAAAAATCACCGGAATAACTAATTTCGGAGCATTTGTTGAAATAGAAGAAGGAGTGGAAGGACTTCTTTACCCATCAGAAATACCGATTGTCAAAGAAGAAAAAATGGAAGATGTTCTTAAAGTTGGTCAAAAAATAAAAGTGAAAATAATTGAAATCAACGGCAACCGCCTTTATCTTTCCTTAAAAAAATGAAGACCTCGAAAAAATTCTTTCAAAACTTTTTATTTGTCATATTGGTTTTTTTTCTAATTTCAGCCGTTTTTGCTTTATTTAGCCCCTCAACCTCTCAAGAAGAAAAAAATATTCCTCTAAGTCAGTTAGCTCAAGACATCAAAGATGAAAAAATTGAAAAAGTTGAAGTTTTTGGAGAAAAAATTTCTATCTTTTATAAATCGGGGGAGGAATTATTTTCTCGAAAAGAGATTGGGGTCTCTATCTTTGAGCCCCTAATTAACTACGGACTAACCAGCAAAGATATCCAAAAAGCCAAAATTAATATTGAGGAGGAAAAAGGGAAAACATCCGATTGGTTGCTCCCCGTTTTAGGATTGCTGTTGCCTATTTTGATATTTGTTTGGTTTTTTTGGATAATTTTTAAACAAGCGAAACAGGGAGCCGGTCAAACTTTTAACTTTTTGAAATCGCCGGCCAAAAATGTCAACATCGGGAAAATATCGGGAGAAAAGGTCTTCTTTAAAGACATTGCCGACCTTGAAGAAGCAAAAGAAGAAATAAGCGAGGTTGTGAATTTTTTAAAGACCCCGAAAAAATTTTGGAAAATGGGAGCCCGAATCCCAAGAGGGGTCTTGTTGATAGGTCCGCCGGGAACAGGAAAAACGATGTTGGCTAGAGCGGTAGCGTCAGAAAGCAAGGTTCCTTTTTTCTCTATCGCCGGTTCGGCTTTTATTGAACTCTTTGTCGGAGTTGGAAGCGCTCGAGTCCGCAATCTTTTTGAAACAGCCAAAAAACACCAGCCCTCCATTGTTTTTATTGATGAGTTAGACGCTATTGGGAAAACAAGAATGCCCGGGATAGGGGGCGGACACGAAGAAAGAGAACAAACGCTCAACCAAATATTGTCCGAAATGGACGGATTTGAAAAACAAACCGGGGTTATTGTTTTAGGGGCAACAAATCGTCCCGAGCAATTAGACCCTGCTCTCTTGCGACCCGGAAGATTTGACAGAAGAATTGTCCTAGACTTCCCCGATGTCAAGGGAAGAGAAGCAATCTTAAAAATTCATTGCCGAGAAAAACCCTTAGCCCCAGATGTCAAATTATCGGAAATATCAGAAAGAACTCCCGGATTTTCCGGAGCCGATTTGGCAAATTTAGTCAATGAAGCCGCAATTTTAGCCGCCAAAAGAAACGAAGAACAAATTTACCAGAAAGAATTTTTAGAATCCATAGAAAAGGTCTTATTGGGACCGGAAAGAAGAAGTCATCTTTTGTCTTCCAAAGAAAAAAAGATAGCCGCTTTTCATGAAGCGGGACACGCCTTGGTTACTTATTCCATCCCTGAAGCGGAAACGGTTAGAAAAATTTCCATTGTTTCCCGAGGTATGGCCGCCGGATATACTTTGGCTTTGCCCAAGAAAGAAAAAAGGATAAAAACAAAATCAGAGTTTTTAGCCGAACTTTCGGTTTTATTGGGAGGCTATTGCGCCGAAAGGTTAAAGTTTAAAGAAATGTCAACTGGGGCCTCCAACGATTTGGAAAAATCAAGCACTTTGGCTAGAAATATGGTGACTAAATATGGGATGTCTAAACTGGGGCCAATTTCTTTTGGTAAAAGGGAATCAATGTCTTTTTTGGGGTGGGAAGAAGAAATAAAAAGAAACTATTCGGAAAAAACAGCCATAAAGATAGATAGCGAAGTGAGTAAGTTTATAAGAATGGCCGAAGGGAAAACAATGAATATCCTTCGGAAGAAAAAAGAAATTTTTGAGAGAATAGCTCAAAAACTAATAGAAAAAGAGACCTTGGAAAAAGAAGAGTTTGAAGAATTGGCTAAAGGAGGAACAAAAAAGAAAATTCAAAAGAAAAAAACCGAAAAGAAAAAAATGGAAAAGAAAAAAATGGAAAAAGGAAAAGTAAAGAAAGAGCGCGTGTAGCTCAGCTGGTTAGAGCATCACTCTTATAAAGTGGGGGTCGATGGTCCGAGTCCATCCACGCGCACAATAAATTTACTTTGTAAATTTATTATTTATTATTTATCATTAATCATTATACTCGATGAAGACGGGCTCTCCTCCATTTCGACTCATGCGATGAAGATTATATCTTCATCTTGACTCGTCCACTTCGTGGACTCGTAGCGATGAGAACTTCGTTCTCATCTTGACTCGCCTGCTACGCAGGCTCGCTGGCGATGAAAGAGTACTTTCATCTTTAACTCACCCCGAGCCCAAAAAGTGGGCTCGGGGATTCGTTGGCGATGAGACTTCGTCTCATCTTCACGAGTAGTTAATAAAGATAAAATCTTTATTAACTACTTGTACTCAATGAAGACTTTGTCTTCATTTCGACTCGTCTTGCGGATCCACTTCGCGGATTCGCAAGACTTCGTGGACGGTTAGCTCAGTTGGTTAGAGCGTCGCTTCGACATAGCGGAGGTCACAGGTTCGAGCCCTGTACCGTCCACATTTTGTAAAAAAGATTTGTCTTTATAATTATCATAAAAACGAATTATTACGAATATTGCTCTTTAATAAAATATTTATAATTGTGCCTTAAAACTATAGCAAGATGAGTTAAAGATGTGCTATAAAAAGCGCAAAGCGTCAAAAAGTGAATCCTCTGTAGGGGACGATTCGAGGTAAATAAAGCCCCGACGTTTCTCGTCTTGTTTCTTTTCGACAAACACCACCATATACAAAAAAACCACCAAAGGTGGTTTTTTAATTATACATTTTTTATTATCCCTCTTTCTTTTTTTCTTTTTTGATAAAATCAACTAATTTTTTTACTAACTCTTTGGGATTTTTACCATAAATAATTTTAGTCAACGGCCTGTGTCCCTGTTTCAAAATATCGTTTATAAAATCAGCCGTCCCTCCGGTTCCTTGTAAAATAGCTATCGGAGTCCTCGTTTCAAAAGCGATTGTAAACTCATTCAAAGTTCCGGTCCGCCCGCAGGCAAGAATTACCCCGTCGGCCGCCTTGGTTAAAATTAAGTTTCGGCCAACATAATCAAAACCAGTATAAATAATCAAATCAAATTGGTCAGTCGGCAAGCGATAACTCTTAATATGCTCTTTCTTAGAACCGGCTGGGGAAAATCCGATGCTCATTCCTCCGACTTCCTTAAACCCCTTGGCAGCGTAATAAGGAACACCGGTGGTAGCTCCGCTTAACAAAATACATCCTTGACGGGCAACCTCCCGCCCTATTTCCATAGCCAATTCCTTTATCCCTGAACAGCAAGGGCTTAACTCGGCTGCTCCGGAAATACAAATTTTAATTTTTTCTTTGTAAGCCATACTTCTTGTAACTTGCAACTTGTAACTTGTAACTTGTAACTTGTAACTTATTATACTTTATTTTTAAAATAAAAGAAAAACATTGGAAAAAAAAGAGGGTGAAGATAGAAAAAATTTCTTCACCCCGTTTTTGTTCCAACTACTTAGGATAGAAAATTGAAAATTGGCCAAACGTTAATACGCTCATTAAACTTAATCCATTTCAATTGCGTTTGACCCATAAGAAGATAGAAAAGATACAAAAAAAGCAGAGGTAGAATGATGTAAAAAACTATCATTCGCAGTGTATCCCTTCTCACTTCCCTTGTTAATGTCTCCCCCTTGATCTGTTGAGATGAAACAAAATAACCACCATAAGAACAGATATCTTGGTCATAACGGAAGGATACTCCTGCTACCTTCACCACATAAGAGATAAATTTCTCTCCAAACGAGATAAAGGCTGGATTCCCTTCCGCCATTCGTAAAAATAGCGACTGATTGACAAGCACGTCGGCTTTCAATACTTTCTCCACTTTGACATAACTACCACCGGGCAAGAGAGGGATTTCCTCTGTGAACTTGGCGGTGTAGGGGAAAATGACAAACACAATCGCGATAGTCGCGATGGCACAAGTGACAAAGAAGAAGAATCCGAGGACTCTCCATATCGCGTTCTTTCTTGAGACCTGCAATCTTTCTTGGAATTTCTCTACCAACATAAATCCTCCTTCTGTTTTGTTTTTCATTAAGATATTATATTTTTTGTGTACTGCTTTTATTATACTTAAGATATGAAAATTGTCAAGGTTGACTATGCCCTCAATAGGAATCGAACCTATATCTTAACCTCCGGAGGGTTATGTTCTATCCGTTAAACTATGAGGGCGACTTATTGAGATTTTCAAAAATTAATTGTCAATCAAAAGAGTCCTATATGATAAAGGGGCTATAGGGACTCTTCTGTTTTTTTGAACTCTTCTCTAACCACATCTCTGTCGTCCCAAGGAATCTTGCGATTATTTTCAAGGCACATCCAGGGTTCGCAACCTTTGCCGGTAATTATCACCGTGTCCTCCGGATTTGCTAGCCCCAATGCCTTTTTCACCGCCTCGCGCCTATCCAATATTTTATGAATCGCTGATTTATGTTGATTTGACTGATTTATGCTGATATTCTCAACACCTTTCGCTACCTGTTCAATAATTTCCATCGGGTTTTCATCGTAAGGGTCTTCATTGGTTAAAATAATTTCCTCGCAATTTTGGCTCGCAATTTTTCCCATTTCCGGCCTTTTCCATTTATCCCTCCCTCCTCCAGCCGAACCCAAGACGCAAATCAATTTTGGTTTTTTAGAATTGGAAATTGGAAATTGAGAATTGGAAATTCCAGAAAGTGTCTCATACACTTTCTGGAGACTATCGGGCGTATGAGCATAATCAACAATCACCTTAAAGGGCTTTTCAACAACAACTTCCATTCTTCCCGGGACAATACCCGCTTTCCCCAAGGCCTTTTGACAGGTCTCAAGATTAACTCCCTGGGACAACCCGGCACAAATGGCTACCAAGGAATTATAGATATTAAACTCACCTAAAAGTTTTAAACTAAAGCAAACATCATTGACCTTAAATTCTATCCCATTTTCAGAGCATTTTGAACCAACGGCTTTAATAAGTTTCCAATTTCCAGCTTCCAATTCTTCAATTTTCAAACTTTCATTCAGACCATAAACATATTTTTCGTTAGCCGGAAACTTTAAGAAATATTTAGCATTTGGGTCGTCTAAGTTTATGATATGGATTTCCCGACATTTTTTAAAAAGTTCACCTTTGGCTTGGCGATAATTTTCAAAAGAACCGTGCCTTTCAATGTGTTCAAGCGACAGATTTGTAAAAATAGCTACATCAAAATCAATAAACCTATGCCGAAATTGGGCAATTCCCTCGGATGTTACTTCTAAAACAACATACTGGCAATTTGATTTCAGGGCTTTCCTTAGAAACCTTTGAAGGATAAATCTTCCCGGCATTGTCATTTTTAAGTCGTTTTGCCATTCTTTATCAGCTATCTTAAACTTTACGGAGGAAACCGCCGCAACCTTATACCCGGCCTCTTCTAATATCCTACTTATTAAATCAACCGTTGTTGTTTTGCCATTGGTGCCCGTAATCCCGATGACTTTCATTTTCTCGGAAGGAAAACCGTAAAAGATAGCTCCCGAAAAAGAAAAAAAGAAATGATACGCCTTAATTAGGAAAGAAGGAGTTATTTTTTTAATTAAGTTTTTGAACATTTGTTTTATTCTAACAACTTGATAAAAGAAATCAAAAATGTTAAAAAGATATTAATATGGCTATTACAAAATCGGCTAAAAAAGCCAATAGACAAAACATAAGAAGGAAAGAGAGAAATAATTTGAAGAAGAATAATATCAAAAAAATAATTAAGGAGATTAAGATTCTAGGACTTCAGAAAAAAACCGCTGATGCTCAAAAACTTCTTCCCTCTCTTTATAAGTCCCTTGATAAGGCAGTTAAAAGCGGTGTTATCAAAAAAAACACGGCTAATAGGAAAAAATCAAGAATATCTAGATCTCTGCGACTAAACTCTTAATTCCCTGTTCTGCCCCTATTCTTCCGGTCTTAATATTTAAATCCGTTTCAAATATTTTTTGAAAAATTTTTTTTAGTTCCTCTAAAGAAAATTTTTTATTTAATTCCATTAATTTTCTGACCTGAAAAAAGGTTAGTCCCGTTTTCTTGCTTATGAGAAGAGGGTTATTAAAATAAAGTTCATTTTTTTTAACTATTATCAGGTTCCTAAACTGATAACCTATCATTGAGAGAAGATAAAGAGGGCTGTCTCCTTTCCCCAAATGTTTTTCAATTAAAGAAAAGGTCTCACTTTTATTTCTTTCAGCCAAACTGTCAATTGTCTTAAATATCTCTGTTTCAATTTTCGGTCTAACTAAAATCTCAACTTCTTCTTGGGTTACTTTAAAGGGACTTTTATTAATGCCCTCTCCCTCGAGAAAGGGATTTTTTTCGTAATGGATAAGTTTTTTAATCTCGTTTGCCATTCTCCAAGAATCAGTCCCAACGAAACTTATCAATTTTTTAAGGGCATTTCCTTCTATCTCCACTCCGTCCTTTTTAAACTCCCCAATAATCCAGGACTCTAACTCTTTCCCCCCTAAGAAATTAAACTCTTGGGACTGACTGTTCTTTTTCAGAAAGACGGCCAATCTATCGCTTTTAAGAACACTTCCTTCTTCAAAAAAGATTATTATATCTTCCGAGTCCAAGAATATTTTTTTTTCTTTCAAGAAATCCTTCTTGAACAAATTGTCAGGAAAAGCATTCTTAAGTATGAGCAGTTTCTTTTCCTTAAACATAGAACTCTGCTGGAACTCATTTTTGAATTTCTGAAAGTCCAAACTTTGGACATCATAAATTTTAAAGTTTAATCCACTTCGGTGAATTTTTTGATATTGAATAACAATTTCTCCTAATTTCCGCCGGCTCCTATAAGTGTCTTTTCCGTAAATAAAAATAAACATAAGAATAAGGTTATTTTAATTATTTCGACTGACTTAAAATAAATAACGAAAAAAACTAAAAGAAATGTTGTGAAATAATAAATCTCAAATCTCAAATGCGAATCTGCGAAGCAGATAAGCCAAGATGAGACGAAGTCTCATCGCTTGTCCACTTGTCCACTTACGAACCTTTATGAAATAAAGGTGAGTGGAAATGAAGCGAAGCTTCATTGACCACCACTTTTACACTTGTTCACTTCTTTTGGCATTTTGGACAAAAATGGGCGCTCCGTCCCCCAATTTTTAATCTTTCAATAGGACTACCGCAAGAAAAGCATTTCTGCCCCGCTCGACGATAGACCTTCAGAAAACGGCTATATCCGCCTTTTTCGCCTTCGATGTTCCGATAATCAGAAACCGATGAACCCTGATACTTAATAGCCGTCTCTAAAATTTTTTTCAAAGATAAATAAATTGCTCTAAAATCCTCTTTTACCAATTTTGAGGTCTCTTTTAAAGGATGAATCTTGGCTAAAAATAACGCCTCATCGGAATAAATATTCCCCACTCCTGAAATTACTTCTTGGTTCATTAAAATCTGCTTTATTTTTCCTTTTTTATTTTTTAATCTTTTTTCAAAATCTTCCAAACTGATTTCCAAAAAGTCAGGTCCTACTTTTTTCAAACCCTCCTCTGTTTCGCTTTTGGTTGCTAATTCAATTTTGGCGAACTTTCTTAAATCGGAAAGGGCTAATTGTTTCCCATTATCCAACCAAAAAATCAAGTGAATAAATCTGTTCATTGGGTCTTCTCCTATTTTTTTATTCTTAGGTATCCATCCCAATTCGGTCTTCTCCCATTGCCCATAAATCAAATGGCCTGTTAGTTTTTGGTGAATCAGTAAGGAAAAATTTTCCGATAAATCAAAAATGATATTTTTTCCTTTTCTCCAAATATTTTCTATTTTTTTATTTTTTATCCGCTCTTTAAACTTTTCAAATGAGTCGGGTTTTTTTACCAAATTGGGAAAATCCGTCCAAACATCAAGAAAGGTCCTTTTAAGGACCTTCTTTTTTAACCCACAAACCGTTGTTTCCACTTCTGGTAATTCGGGCATATTTAAAATTGTTCGCAACGAAGGAACGTTATGATTTCTTACACCCAGCACTTATTTCTATAAAAACACAAAATAGAAACTAATATTATCATTCAAAATTACAAAATTGAAACCCTTATAATGTTTCCTTAGAGATAAGTGCTGGGTAAAACAAGCATAAAAACCAAAACTTCGCTTTCAGCTCGTTTTCGTTAACGCTTGCTTTACTTTTTGAACAATTTCGTTCGGAATAAAATGGGCTTTGACCAAATAATCAACTGCCCCTAATTTCAGCCCCTTTTCAACATCATCTCTTTGACCAAGGTTGGAAAGAATAATTACGGGAATAGAACCCAAGGAAACATCCTCTTTCATCTTTGATAAAACCTCAAAGCCGTCAATCCCCGGCAAAATTAAATCTAATAAAACAATGTCGGGCTTTTCTGTTTTTATTTTTTTTATTCCTTCCTCCCCGTCTATTGCCTCCGATATTTCAAAATCTTCCATTAAGAGTTTTTTGGCAATAAGTTCCCTTAAGAACTTATCATCTTCTATTATTAAAATTTTACTCATATTTTTTTTAAATTAAATTTTAATCAAGAGGATTTCGAACGATAGTCAAGGATAAACCTTGAAGCTTCTGAGAGAAATCCTTGCCATTAAAATTTTACTCATATTTTTTTTAAATTAAATTTTAATCAAGAGGATTTCGAACGATAGTCAAGGATAAACCTTGAAGCTTCTGAGAGAAATCCTTGCCATTAAAATTTTACTCATATTTTTTGATAAATTTTAATCAAGAGGATTTCGAACGTTAGTCAAGGATTTTTTGAAAAAAATCCTTTCCAGAAGTTTCAAGGATAAACCTTGAAGCTTCTATGAGAAATTCTTGCCATTAAAATTTTTGACATAAATTGTTTTTTGATTTTGATTATTTATTAGCTCGCCACCCTGTGGCTCTTGTGCGATGAAACTTCGTTTCATCTTTACCTTCGCTTCCCTGCGGGAAGCTCGGTGCGCTATGAAACTTCGTTTCATCTTTACCTTCGCTTCCCTGCGGGAAGCTCGGTGCGCTATGAAACTTCGTTTCATCTTTGCTCGCCACCCTGTGGCTCGCTTTTAACCAATTTGTCTTTTGACTTTTTTTATTACCTCTTGGGGACTAAACTCCGTTTTAATTAACCAGTCACACGCCCCTAATTTTTTTGCTCTTCCCAGTTCAACCGGCTGACCAGAATTAGAAATAATAACAATGGGAATATTTTTAAGGTCATCTCTTTTTTGCATCTCTTCCATTACCTCAAACCCATCTTTTTTAGGCATAACGATATCTAATAATACTAAATCAGGTTTATTTTTTTTCATCTTCTCTATCCCGCTTTCTCCGTCAATAGCAACTTCTACCGAATATCCTTCTTTCTTTAATTTCCTACTAAGGAGATTATATAATATTTCCTCATCTTCTACAATTAAAATTTTTGACATAAATTGTTTTTTGAAAAATTTTAATCAAAAGGATTTCAAACAATAGTCAAGAATAGACCTTGAAGCTTCTGGGGGAAATCCTTGCCATTAAAATTTTACTCATATTTTTTAAATCAAATTTTAATCAAGAGGATTTCGAACGATAGTCAAGGATTTTTTGAAAAAAATCCTTTCCAGAAGTTTCAAGGATAAACCTTGAAGCTTCTGGGGGAAATCCTTGCCATTAAAATTTTTGACATAAATTGTTTTTTGAAAAACCGAGCTTTTGCGAAGCAAAGGCGGAGGTTGAAGATGAGAGTAATCTCTCATCGCCTACACCGAGCTTTCGTAAGACAAATTAAGGTTTTTTTTAATCCTTTCCAGAAGTTCCAGCCCTTTCTTTTATTCTACTTCACTAAGAAAAAATGTAAACCCTATTAGATGCCTAAAACTTATCCAGATTAGAAACAATAGGCAGGGTGAACCTAAAGGTTGAACCTTCCCCTTCTTTTGATTCAAACCAAATCCTCCCCTTATGAGCATCAATCACATTCTTGGCAATATAAAGACCTAAACCAGTGCCATCCGTTTCTTTCCTAATAGCATTCCCAGCTCGGAAAAATCTTGAAAAAACCCTTGATTTTTGGTCCTCGGGGATACCAATCCCGCTGTCTTCAATAGAAACAAGAATCTCTTTTTTTTCTTCTAAATACTCTATTGAAACCCTAACTTTTCCTTTAGGTTCGGTATAGTTAATCGCATTATTAATAAGATTCTGAAAAACAAAAAAAATTTTTTCCGCGTCAACAACTACTCCTGGTATTTTTTTTATTGGTTTATCAAACTTTAAATCAACCTCTCTTTTTTGGGCAGAATCCTTAAGAGAAACTACCACTTTTTCACATATACTCACTATATCCTGAACTTCGACCTTATAGAGAAATCTTCCCTCTTCAATCCGGGTGATGTTAAGGAGGTCATTAATTAAATGAATCATTCTTTCATTACTCTTATATGTCTTTCCCAAGAGATCTCTCTGTCCTCCCGTGATTGTTCCAATATCGCCATCAAGAAGCATTCTTATCGTCCATTTTATGGCTGATAAAGGAGTTCTAAGTTGATGAGCAGCGATAGAAACGAATTCTGTCTTTGATTTTTCAATAAATTTTGACCGAGTGACATCCCTTAAAACCACCAATTTCCCAACTTTTTCTTCCTTACTTTTAACAATTATTGTTGAGATTTCCAAAATTATTCCTCCCTCTAATTTTAGTTCTTCTTTATTGATTTGCTTAATATCTTCCCCTAATATTTTGATTAACGGCTCTAAAGAAGAATTTTGGGCCAAGTCCTTTGGTTTTTTTCCTCTTAGTTCGTCTATGGAGGGGGACTGAAGATTAAAAAAAATCCGAGCCCTCGGATTCATTGAAAAAAGATTATCGTTTTCATCAAAAAATAAAAGCCCCTCCGGAAAGTTTTCGAGAACAAATGTTGTCTTGTCCCTTTCTTTTTCAATCGTTTTCCGGGCCATCTCCACTTCTTCCAATATATTCATCAAAGCGACCCTTGATTTGGCAAGCTCCCGAGCTTTACTCTCCAATTCTCTTGTTCTCTCTTTCACTTTCTCCTCCAACCCCTCCTGAAAAGCCATAAGTTCGCTAATATCAGAAAGAGCTAAAAAATAACCGACTAAATTCTCTTTCTCGTCTTTTCTAACTGCCAAAGCCACCCTAACCGGAATCTTCTTTTTTTTCTTAGTGAGAACAGCGCCTTCTTCAATAAGATTCAGTTTTTCCGTTAAAAGTTTTTTCTCCAATTCCTCAAATTTTTTCCCGTTTGAAAAAATTTTTTTAACCTTTTCTCCAATCAACTCCATTTTTTGATAGCCAACTAAGTCCTGAAAGGCCCGATTAGTATCAACAATCACTCCTGAAAGATTGACCGTACAAAAAGGCAGGGGCAGAAAAATAGAAAGTTCTCGAATGTATTTTTCCAAATTCTTTAGGTCTTCTCCGGCAATTTGGAATGTGGTGTCTTCTTTTTTCTTTTGATTCATATTTCAGTTTTATCAAGTTCCTTTAGTTAATTATTAACCTCGGTTACTGTTGCCTCCTATCATTTTTTAATTCCCGAAATCCATTCTTTTCTGTTCCGAAAAAGCTTTTTCTCCCCGACCCGGTAAACGGTTTATTAAACTATAAAACTCAAGATTCTTTAAAAGGTCTATTATTTTTTTATTATTAAGATTGCCAAGGCGACATTCTTCCAAACTAAACTTTATCGGGACATCTTTCCTCATCTCGGAAAGCTTCTTAGAAAAAAGGGCTTGCTCTTTGTATCTTTCAAGTAATTTTCTAATATTTTCTTTGAAAACCAATTTTGATTCTTTCGACTCACCTCTCTCTTTTAAGGCTTCGTATAATTTTTCCAATGTGATAAATTCTTTAATCAGTTTTATGGCTGTTTTTTCCCCTATCCCGGGAACACCGGGAATATTGTCCGAAGCGTCTCCCCGTAATCCTCTCATATCGTTCATTTGGAAAGGGTTTAAACCGTCGTATCTTTTTCTGACCTCTTCTTCCCCATAAAGAGAGACCTCGTTAATTCCCTTTTTCATAGTCCAAACTTTGACCTTGGAACTCACTAATTGTAAAGTGTCTAAATCACTGCTCAAAATGATTATTTCTAAGTCCTTTTTCTTTTCCAAAGACAAACTGGTTATTGTCCCGATAATGTCATCTGCCTCAAATCCCTTCTTCTCAAAAATAGGTACAGCAAAAACATTTATCGCTTTTTTCGCTACCTCTATCTGCTGGTAAAATTCAGGTGGAGCGGAAACTCTTTTCGCTTTATATTTCTCAAACTCCTTATGGCGGAAAGTGAGACCCTTTAGGTCAAAGGTGATGGCAACAAAGCCGGGTTTAATTTCTTTGAGGGCCCTTAGGAAAATAGAAAAAAAACCGTAAACAGCATTAAGTTTTTCTCCCTTATTTGTCTTCAAGAAAGGAATGGCATGATATGCCCTATGTAAAACAGAATTAGCGTCAATAATTAAAAGTTTTTCAACCTTCTCTTCCATTAGTATATTTTATCTTTTATTTGCCTTAAAAACAATTTTTATGTTGCCTAAAAATTATTCCATTTCTATTTTTCTTTCATTAGCACCTTTAAAATCAAATTTTAACCAAATGGTATTTTGGGGAAGAATTTTTTTAATTTTTTCAGCCCATTCAATCACAACTATATTTTGGGACTTAGATATGATTTCTTTAAGTTCAAGAATTGAGACATCTTCAGGATTTTCAATCCTATAGCAATCAAGATGATAAAACTTTTGAAAGCCCGCCTTCTTGATATCAAACACCTTTAAAATGACAAAGGTAGGACTAACAATTTTTTCTTTAATTCCAAGACCGAGAGCAAATCCTTGAACAAAGGTTGTTTTCCCTCCGCCCAAATCTCCTTTCAAGCCAATCACAACCGCCTTTTTTTGAAAATGATTACTTAAAATATCCCGGGCTATTTTCTTGCCTAAACCCTTTGTTTGGGAGGAAGAGAGAGATAAAAATGTTTTATTTTTCATATTTCAAACTTCATTTTTTGTTTGACATTTGGGGCTATATGGGCTAAATTAGAAAAATGGAAGAGATACTTAAGAAAATAAAAAAAATCATTGACGAGTCCCAAAGCATTAGTTTGTTTTCTTCAACGGAGAGAGAAAAGGATAGTTTCCCAGCGACATTAGCCCTTTTTTATGGTTTAAAAAAAATAGGAAAGAATGTAAATCTCATTAACGGTTTCCCTAAAAAATATAACTTTTTAATCAAGAGAGGGATGTTCCGTTTCTCTAAGGCCGATTTTCTTATATCTATTAGAGGTAAAAACTTAAACCTCTCTCATCTTTTTTACGAGAAAACAAATGACCGGCTTAATCTTTACCTTAAAACAAATAATGGGAATTTGAAACAGGAAGATATTTATTTTAACTCCTTAAATTCAAAAAATATCTTGATAACCATCGGCATTGGAAAGTTTGGGGAAATTAAGAAAAACCTTCCTAAGGAAACTTCTGATTTCATTATTAATATCAATAATCAGTCGGAAGGTCAAGATTTCGGTCAAATTAAATTAATTGACGAAAATTACTCCTCCCTTTCAGAGATCGTTTTTGATGTTCTTAAAACAATAGATGAAGAATTGTTTAGCGAAGATACTATAAATTCTTTATTGGCAGGAATAATCCAAGGGAGTTCAGGATTCCAAGACAATCGTCTAAACTCTGAAACATTCAAAAAAATATCTTTTTTGATAGAACGAGGAGCAAGTTTTCAAGAAATAACTTCCAACCTCTATCAAGAGAAAGAAAGGAACTCCATTTGTATCTTTCAAAGGATTTTAAATAAAATTAATTTTTCAAGTGAGCAAAATATCGGCTGGTTGATTATAGCACCCAACGATTTTAAGCAGACAAATTCGTCTCCCCTGGACCTGCCTTTCACTCTGGAAAGATTATCCTCTCCTATGTTCCCTTTTCGGGACTTTTTTTGCATATGGCAAAATAGTTCGCCGTCAGATTTAGTTCGGGGAATTTTTTATTCTCCTAACGAGAACCTTTTAGAAAAAGTAAAAAATAATTTTCAGGGAGATGAAAAAGGCAATGGTTTTTTGTTCCGAACACTTGAAAAAAGCCCAGAAAAGGTTAAAGATGAGTTAATGAGAATTATAACTAGTTAAAAATTGTTTATTTATGAAAATTACAGGTCAATTAGGAATTGATAAAAAGAGGTTTGATAAAATTAAAAAAAATATTAAGGATATTTTAGATTTTAAAAAAGTGGTTGAAAAAGAATCACAAGGAGAAACCACGGAATTATTGGAAAGTTGTTTACTTGGGGCAATAAATCTTGATTCTTCCGATGTCCATATTGAAATAGAGAAAGATAAAGTTAAAATCCGATTGCGAATTGACGGATTGCTCCACGATGCCGCTATTTTAGAATTAAAACCCTATGATTTATTACTCTCAAGAATTAAACTTTTGTCGGGCATTAAATTAAATATTAATAAAAAAGCCCAAGACGGGCGATTTACGGTTTTATTTGAAGATGTCTCAATAGAAGTGAGGGTCTCCACTCTCCCTTCGGAATATGGCGAGACAATCGCTTTAAGAATTTTAAACCCAAAAAACTTGATTGAAATTGAGGACTTAGGCGTTGAGAAGAAAATGGTGGACATTCTTGAAAAAGAAATTCGCCAACCTAATGGGATAATTATTGCCAGCGGACCAACCGGAGGCGGGAAAACAACAACCTTATACGCTATTTTAAAAAAAATCCAAAACTCGGAATTAAAAATAATAACTATAGAAGACCCTATTGAATACCACCTGAAAGGGATATCCCAAACCCAAACCAAACCAAAAGAGGGTTATGATTTCCCTAACGGATTAATGGCGATTATGAGACAAGACCCTGATGTTATCTTGGTCGGAGAGATTAGGGACTTGGAAACGGCAAAAATATCCCTTCAGGCCTCTTTGACAGGCCACTTGGTCTTAACGACTATTCATAGTAACGACGCTACCGGCGTGGTTGCACGACTGGGAGCGTTAGGAGAAAAATTGACGAACATTGCCTCGGCAATCAACTTGGTTATCGGTCAAAGATTGGTTAGAAAAGTTTGTCCTAAATGCAGTACTTTCTCTCCGCCTTCTAAAAACGAAATGAAACTTCTTAAGGACGATCTTGCTTCTGTTTTAAAAGATTTTGACATTCCTTCTATTGATGAAAACTTAAAAATCCCCCATTTGGCAAAAGGATGCTCGTTTTGTAATTTTACCGGCTATAAAGGACAAGTGGGTATTTTTGAATTTTTTCTTGTTGACTCGTATATGGAAAACTTTATTTTAAAATCACCATCGTCTGTTGATTTGAGAAAAGAAGCTCAAAAAAGAGGGATGATAACTATGAGAGAGTACGGGTTAATTAAGGTTTTAAGGGGGATGACGACAATAGAAGAAATAAACCGAGTGACCAAGTCCCATTAACAGAGAAAAATAAACAAGAGAAGCGTTATGGGAAGTAGGAATTAGTAAAATAAGCTTATGGAAACGAATAATCAATATCTTCACGAAGTAGCAATTACTGCCATTATTATGAAAGATGGAAAGTATTTAATTACGAGACGGTCACCGAACAAGAGGCGATTTCCCGGAATGTGGACTGTGCCAGGAGGAAAAATGGAAACCGATGATTATCTAAAACTGCCAAAAGATACGAAATTTTATTGGTATAATGTTCTTGAACAGACATTGCGGAGAGAAACAAAAGAGGAAGTCGGAATTAATATAGACAATATTGAATATGTGACAAGTTTGGCAACGATTCACCCTAATGGCAGTCCGTCATTAGTAATTTCTTGTGTGGCAGATTATGTTTCAGGAGAGATTAAGCTTCAAGTGGAAGAAAACGATAAATTCGCTTGGGTTAACTTGGAAGAAGCGAAAAGTTATCAACTTCTTGACGGAATATATGACGAATTGGTAATGGTTGAAAATAAGCGAAATGGCAAAAGAAGTGAATGGCAAAGATTCAAATGATTTTCTGTAGTAGATTATTAAAAAACAATAAAAAAAATAGCCCAAAACGTCCTTCGGTTCCGACTAAAGGCCAGAATTTCTCTTGGGAATAATCAAGTTGAAAAACCGGATTATTCTATTCAAGAAGAAATTCCTCTTAGTTTTGGGCTAAACATTTTAATTGTAATATATTTCCGATAAAATGTCAAGGGCTAAACCTTTATTTGTCTTTTCTTTTACTTTGTTCCTCTTTCCCCTCTTTTGTTTTGCCCTTGACCCGCCCATTGTCGTTATTAACGAAATCGCTTGGATGGGAACAAACTTTTCTTATAACGATGAATGGATCGAACTATATAACAACTCAAATTCGACTCTTAATGTGGAGGGCTGGCAATTAATATCCGAAGATGGTGCTCTTAAAATCAATCTAAAAAATAAAATACTCCCTCAAAGTTTTTTTCTTTTAGAAAGAACTGACGATAGCACTATTCCCAAAATCAAAGCGGATATAATTTACACGGGCAGTTTAAATAATAAGGGAGAACATTTGAAACTCTTAAACGAACAAGGAATAATCATTGATGAAATAAATTGCCTTAGCGAGTGGTTTTTCGGGGATAATCAGACCAAACAGACCATGGAGAGAAAATCCCCTTTATCTTCCGGAGAAAATCCTGATGATTGGCAAAACAGCTCGATTTCCGAGGGAACCCCGAGAGAGAAAAATAGTTTGATTGAAATTAAAATTGAAAAGAATGAACCCAAAGAAACAAATTATGTTTATCCGGATGAAAATACTAAAAACGGCGACTCTCCCTCCCTCAAAAATGAAGAAGTTCTCCCCGAGTCAAAAAAAGTTCCCGGCTCGTCTCCGTTGAGATTTTGGGCCGTTCTTTTAATAGCTATTGGAATAGCCATCGTTTCAGCAATATTCTTTTTGGTCTTGAAAGATAAAAAAATAAGACATAAATAAAAATAACTATGGTTTGTCTCCTTCTTTTTTTATCTCCCTGCCTTTAAGAATAATGACGAATTTGTTAGAATAAAAAATATGAGCGGACATAGTCATTTTTCAAGTATAAAACATAAAAAGGGAATCACCGACGCTAAAAGGGGAAAAACTTTTTCAAAATTAGCTAAAGTAATTTCCATAGCGGCAAAAGACGGAAGCGACCCTGAAAAAAACTCAAAACTAAGACAGGCCTTAGAGGAAGCCAGGGGTTTTAATATGCCAAAAGAAAACATTGAAAGGGCCATTAAAAGAGGTAGCGGAGAAATGGAGGGAGAAAAATTAGAGGAGATAGTTTATGAGGCATTCGGGCCAAGCGGGATAGCTGTTATTATTGAAGGAATAACCGATAATAAAAATCGGACATTGTCTGAGATCAAAAAGACCCTTCAAAAATACAACGGAAAGTTAGCCGAATCCGGTTCAGTTAAATGGCTCTTTGAAAGAAGGGGGCTAATAACTATAAGAACTAACAATAATAAGGAGGATTTAGAACTGAAAGCCATTGAATTAGGAGCGGAAGACATAGATTCCTCCCAAGAAGAAGATATTTTGAATATCTATACCGCCCCTGAAAAGTTAGAAGAAATCAAAGAAGGGTTTGAAGAAAAAAACATTAAAGTGGAGTCGTCCCTTCTAATTTGGGCACCTAAGGAAGATATTGAATTATCAGAAAAAGATATGAAATCCTGCGAGAACTTTTTTGAAGAATTAAACGAAAACGAATCCGTTCAGGATATTTACTCTAATTTAAAAACATAAGATACGAAAGATAACATGCCAAAAGAATTTCAAATCAGAAAAAAGGCAATCCAGATATTAGAAGAAAAGAAATGGATTGTTTGGTGCCCCTCCAAAGTAAGGTATCAGCAAAACGATGTTTTTGGAATTATTGATGTCTTGGCCATAAAGGGAAAACATAAAAAAAATATCCAACTAACCACTCTCTCTAATATTTCGGCTAGAAGAAAAAAGATAACAAATTTTATTAAAAAGTTCAAGGTGGAAATTTCTGTTGAAATTTGGGCTTGGAATAATAAAAAGAAAGAATTCAAAATTGAAGAAATTAAAGTTAGGTTAGAGAAATGTGGAAAAATCCTTTTTTTAAAATAATTTTTCAAAAAATTCTAACATTTGAGATTAATCTACCTCTTTATTTTTGAGGAAAAAAATAAGTATTTTAATAAAAGAATATCGGGGGGTTGACAAAGGTTTTGACTAATATATAATCTCTTGTATAAAATAAAAAGGTCAAAATAGATTAAGTCATAAGATAATATGAACAAAAATTATTTATTCTTATACGATGACTTAGAAGAAGAAAGCGATATCGACATCAATGGGGCGGATTTTGAGGAAGACGACGAGGAAGGAGACGAAGATGATGGAGAAAAGGTAGAAGACGATGTTCTCCCCGGAGAAGAAGATAGTGATGAAGACGAATAAAGTAAAACAAAAAAATCAAAACCCCGATAAGTCGGGGTTTTGATTTTTAATTATGTTGAGAAAAAAAACATTTAAAAAAACATATCTGAAAAGAAATTTCTTTTGGGGAAAACTTTTTGTTTCTTTATTTCTTGTCTTATTATTTTTAGGCGTGTTTTTTTTCACCCTCTTTATTAAGGATTTACCGAGACCAGAAAAATTCAATGAAGGAGTTATTATCCAATCAACTAAGATATACGACAGAGACGGAAAAGAAATTTTATACGAAATATCCGGCGAAGAAAAAAGGACTGTTATCTCTTTAGAAGAAGCCCCCGAGTTTTTAAAAATGGCCATCATTTCAACCGAAGACAAGGATTTCTTAAAGCATAAAGGGATAGACATTAAGTCAATAATCAGAGCCGTCTTATACGATTTAAAAATAAAAAAACCCGTTCAAGGGGCATCAACCATCACCCAGCAACTAATAAGGTCTTATTTTTTAACCACTAAAAAGACCTTGAAAAGAAAAACCCGAGAAGTAATTTTAAGTTTAGAATTGGAAAGGAGATATTCTAAAGAACAAATTTTAGAATGGTATTTAAACCTAATCCCTTTCGGCTCTAATATCTATGGCGTAGAAGAGGCCTGTCAAATGTTTTTTAAAAAAACCACCTCTGATATTTCTCTGCCCGAAGCGGCGGCCATAGCCGCTCTTATCCAAGCCCCTTCTTATTTTTCACCTTACGGCGACAATAAAGACGACTTATTAAAAAGAAAAGATTATGTTATAGACAGGATGGTGAAATTAGGCCATATTTCTAAGGAAGAGGGAGAAAAAGTGAAAAAGGAAGAAATTGTTTTTCAACCAAAAACAAACTTAATTCAAGCCCCTCATTTTGTTTTTCTTGTTAAGGATTATTTAGAAAAAAAATACGGCCGGGATTATTTAAACCGGGAAGGATTAAAAGTTTACACGACATTGGATTTTGATATCCAGAAGAAGGCCGAAGAGATTATTAAAGAAGGGATTGAAAAAATAAAAATATACAATGTTCATAATGGGGCATTAGTGTCTATTAATCCCAAAACGGGAGAGATATTGGCAATGGTCGGCTCCAAGGATTATTTTGCTTCGCCAGAGCCCGATAACTGCCAACCCGGAATTAATTGTTTATTCGACCCCCAGGTGAATATATGCCTGTCCCTTCGCCAACCCGGTTCAGCTATAAAGCCCTTTATATACGCTAAATCATTCCAAGAGGGATTCACTCCAAACTCAATAGTTTGGGATGTGAAGACAGAGTTTAATGTAAACTGTTCTCCTTCCGCTAATGAAGAATATGGCTTTAATAATTCAGAATGTTACCACCCCCAAAATTATACCGGAAACTTTATAGGTCCAATAAGTTTAAGGTCTGCATTAGCCCAATCAAGAAACCTCCCATCTGTTAAGGTTTTATATTTAGCTGGTTTAAGTAGTGTATTGGATTTTATTCAAAGTTTTGGGATAAGTAGTTTAACGGAAAAAGGCAGATATGGATTATCTTTGGTTTTAGGAGGAGGAGAAGTAAGGTTATTAGAAATGGTAGAGGGCTATAGTGTTTTCTCGAATAATGGAGTTAAAAACCCTCTGAGTTTTATTAAAAAAATAGAAAATAGCAAAGGGGAAGTTGTCGAAGAGTCCAAGATAAATCCCTTGAGGATTTTGTCGTCCCAAATAGCGGAAGAGATAAATAGTATTTTATCAGACAACGAGGCCAGGGCTCCGATGTTTGGCGTGAACTCTTATTTGAACTTAAGGGATTACGAGTCGGCTGCTAAAACAGGGACTACGCAGGACTATAGGGATGCTTGGATAATTGGATACACCCCAACATTGGTTACCGGCGTCTGGGTCGGTAATAATAATAACGATTCTATGGTTAAAAATCCTTCTGTTATTTTAACGGGGCCAATTTGGAAAGAATTTATGGAATCCGTCTTGTCTTCCTTCCCTAAAGAGAGTTTTGTAAAACCCAAGGAGAGAATAAGCGATGTTCCTATTCTGAATGGGATATTGGAAAGTAATCATTCTATTTTGTATTTTCTTAATAAAAAAGACCCCCAATATCCCTTATGGGAAGAGGGAGTCAGAAACTGGCTTGGCTATTAAGTCTTGCTTACCTGCTTACCTGCTTATTGTAAGGACTTTATAGGCATTAAAACATAAACATAACTCTCATCACCAACAGGGGCTAGGGTTGCCGGACCCTCTTTTTCGCTTAAGCTGAAAATCACCTCTGAACTTTTAATATTATTAAGCCCATCTATTAAGAATTTATAATTAAAAGAAACCTCTTCTAATTCTCCCCCTTTCTCTTTTATTTTTACGGGTAAAAAGGACTCATTCTTTCCAATATCAGCGCTTTGGGAAAATATTCTGATTTTATTTTCTTTAGAAATTATACTTATCTTAATTTCGGAAACCTTCCCGCTAAAAAGCCCCGCCTTCTTAATTTGATTTAGGAAATCCTCCTTATTAATAATAATTTGACTTGTGTATTTCTTGGGGATAATCTCTTGATAACTTGGGTAATCGCCTTCTATTAGTCGGGATGAAAAATGAATTTGAGGATAAGGGGTTTCCTCGTCTATCCACTCAAATAATATTTGATTGGGATTGAAATAAAATCTTAATTTATCTGATTTAACACTTAATATGCTTATTAATTCCCTTGCTGTTGATTGGGGAATAATAAAAGAAATATCCTTTTTGTTTTTTTGATTTAATTTAATTGTTTTTTCGGCCAAACGAAAACTATCCGTACTCACCACTTTTAATATGTCTTTCTTAAAAGAAAAATAAATGCCTGATATTTCTGGTCTGATTTGGGAGAAAGAAGGAATATTAACAACCTGAAGCAATCCTTGGTTTAATGTAGAACCGTCTATCTCTACAAATTCTTCTTCCAACATCTTGGGTATTATTGGAAAATCGTCAGGATTAAGTCCTTGAATTTGGTTAATCTGATCATTATTTTTTAAAGTTAAGCTATTTTCATCGGAAGAAATAAATATTTTATCCTCTTTAATAAACCCCATTAATGACCTAAAAAACGAGGCAGGAATAAGAACCTTTCCTTCTTTTTTTATATTACTTAATATCCACCAAATAATACTTGTTTCCAAATTAGTAGCACTAATTTTAAGGAAGTTTTTTTCGGTCTCTATTAAAACATTGCTCAAAATAGGAAGATTCAAGTTTTTTTTCGTGAGAGGTTCGACTATATTTAAACATTGATTTAATTTTTCTTTAAAAATTTCTAATTCCATATTGATTATTGATTATTATTGATAGCGATGAAGGAGTACCTTCATCTTGACTCGCCACTTCGTGGCTCGTAATTAATTATTGATAGTAATAATAAATATATTTATTATTACTATTATTATACCTGATTTAATTTGGGATAAAAACACCAATATGTCCACCCCTAACATTAAAACAAATTTTAATTATGAGGATAAGTTGTTTATTAATTGTTTTTATATTGTTTAATAACTATTAGTAAATTTCTTCGACCATCATTTTCCCCCTCCTTTTCCTACTTTAATTCACTGTATAATTTTTGTCTAATTAAGTTTATTTCCGATAAAACATTGTCATTTTCTTTTATTTCTTTAACAATCTTATTGTAAGCATAAATTATGGTTGTGTGGTCTTTCCCATCGAATTTTCTTCCAATTGAAGGGAATGACTCGTTTAGGTCTTCCCTTAAAATATACATCGCTACCTGCCTTGGCCTGACAATCTCTTTTTTTCTGGTTTTTGAAAACAAGTCCCTTTCTTTTAGGTTATAAAATTCAGATATGGTCTTAATTATTTTCTTAAAATCAGTTCTTTTTCGAGGAATATTGATTAAATTACTTAAAAGTTTTTTTGCCGTTTCAACGTCGGGGGACTTATTATTAAATTTCTCAAAAAATATTAACCTATTTAAAGCCCCCTCCATTTCTCTGATGTTGCTCCTAATATTGGTGGCGATGTATTCTAAAACATTTGTTTTTAAATTAACATTTTTCTCGACGCATTTTTCCTTTAATATCGCCAATCTTGTTTCGAGGTCGGGGGTCCCTATATCACTTATCATTCCCCCTTCAAATCTTGACATTAACCTTCCCTCTATGGCGGGAATGGCCTTAGGTGGCCTATCTGATGAAAGAATTATCTGTTTTTGGGACTGATAAAAAATATTAAATATATGAAAAAATTCTTCTTGGGATTTTTCTTTGCCGGCGAAAAATTGGACATCGTCTATAATTAAAACATCGCTTTCTCTTAGATTTTTTTTAAATTCGGCAATACTATGGTCTCTTATGGCGCTCACTATTCCCGAAACGAATCTTTCACAGGGGATATATCTAACTTTTTTTTCAGGAAAAAGAGTATCTATTTTATTTCCGGTGGCCTGTAAAAGATGGGTTTTCCCCAGCCCCACATCTCCATAAAGAAATAAGGGATTATAAGCAGTGCCCGGATTTTCGGAGATAGCCCAGCTCACAGCGTGAGACATCTCATTAAACTTTCCAACAATAAAATTATCAAAATTATAATGAGGATTAAGATTGGTCTTTTGGTTAACAGATAATTCCTGAAAAGGGAGCTGATTCACATCTTCTTTATTTTCTTCTACATCTTTTTTAGATGATGTTTGTGTTTTAATAAAAACCCTTTTTTCTTGTCCGACTAAGAATTTAACATTTTTAGTATCTTTATCTAACTCTCTTATAATTTTTAATATCAGAGAAGAATATTTATTATCTATCCACTCTTTAGAAAACGAATTCTCAACGGAAATGACAACCTCTCCCTTTTCTCTAGAGGAAATTTTAGTATTCTTAAACCAGGTAGCAAAATTTGCTCGAGAAATAGAAAACTGAATTTGGGCTAAAACACTTTGCCAAAGTTCCTCATTGCTTTTGATCATATGTTTTTATTATCCACCTTTATTTAAACTATAACAAATCAGTTGAAAAATCAACAAATAATTTTATTGTGTTAATAAAGTGGAAGAAACTGTTGAAAACATTTTCAAGAAATAATAGTAAATAATTTAAGTATTTTTTTATTTAGGCAATAAAATAATAAAATATTCTTGACCAACATTTAAATAAGAGTTATATTGGAGTAGTAAATAGAAAGTGTGCTTTCCCAAAGGGAAAGTTTGACGGCGATGAATGCTCCGCATTCATCTTTAATCTGCGCTTTCCCTATGGGAAAGCTTGACGGCGATGAATGCTCCGCATTCATCTTTAATCTGCGCTTTCCCTATGGGAAAGCTTGATTGGAGATGAGAACTTCGTTCTCGTCTTGGCTCAGCCCTTCGGGCTTCGCTGGCGATGAGAACTTCGTTCTCGTCTTGGCTCAGCCCTTCGGGCTTCGCGGGCGATGAACACTTCGTGTTCATCTTTAATCTGCGCTTTCCCTATGGGAAAGCTTGATTCGATGAGTATCACATATAAAGCTAAAAAAAAGAAAAGAAAAAGATCGCATGGCTTTCGAGAAAGACAAGGAACTAAGGATGGAAGAAAGGTTCTTTCTCGAAGAAGGGAGAAAGGAAGAGAAAAGTTAACCGTATAAAAGGGTTCGGTTTTTATTTTATAAAATTAATTAAAAATGTTACCCAGAGAGAATAGATTAAAGAAAGAAAAGGATTTTAAATTGGTTTTAAGAAGTAAGAATTTTTTTTCAGACGACTTCTTGATTTTGAAAGATATTAGGAATGACCTCGAAATAAGCAGGTTTGCTTTTATTGTTTCTAAGAAAATATCCAACAAAGCCGTTATAAGAAACAGAATAAAAAGGTTGTTAAGGGAGGCCGTAAGAGTCGATATTAAGAATATTGAAGGCGGGTGGGATATTGTTTTTTTTACCCGGAAAAATATTGTTGAGAAAAAATATACAGAAATAAAAGAGGAAGTGGAAAAACTTCTTAGGAGGGCGAATATATATAATGAAGAAAATATTATTAAAAATAATTAAAATCTATCAAACCCTTATCTCTCCGTATTTTTCGAAAAGATGCCGATTTTACCCTACTTGTTCTACTTATGCCTACCACTCAATTAAAGAGAAGGGTGTGCTAAGAGGAGGGCTACTTTCCTTTAGAAGATTATTAAAATGTGGTCCCTGGAATAAGGGAGGGATAGATATACCTTAAAACAAAATTTATTTCGATGAATATCTTATCTACTTTTTTTAACACAATCTTATATCAGCCATTATTGAATCTTTTGATTATTTTTTACGCTTATTTACCCGGGCACGATTTTGGAGTAGCTGTAATTATTCTGACATTGCTAATTAAG